>Ga0210040_10000515_pt1 | contig 64512 bp, 50 predicted proteins | sample CryGeyCG12114_NA_FD_185462 | JGI IMG/M metagenome (GOLD analysis project Ga0210040, IMG submission 185462) | Groundwater microbial communities from aquifer - Crystal Geyser CG19_WC_8/21/14_NA (SPAdes) (version 2) | ecosystem: Environmental > Aquatic > Deep subsurface > Groundwater | place: USA...
GGGGACGGCGCTCCCGCCGCAGTCGGACGAGGAGCACTTCCGACGGTTCCGGCTCGATACCGTCGACGGCGCCCGGCTGTCGCCGAACCGGGACGATCTCGCGGCACGGACGTCGGCGCGCGGCCCGCTCCTGGTGTTCCTGCCGGCGACCCGGGCGCAGCCGTCCGACTACACGCAGTTCCTGTCCGCCGCCACCAACGCCGGCTACCACGTGATCGGCTTGGACTACTGGAACCTGGGCCGAACCCTGTCCCGGACCTGCGCGGGACGCGAGCAGTGCTACACGCTGGTCCAGCGGAATCGGTTCGACGGGACCGCGGCGTCGCCGTACAGCCGCGTGCAGGCCGCGGGGTCGATCGTGAGCCGGCTCCGGAACGCGATCGAGCACCTCGCGGACGTCGACCCGACGGGACGGTGGGGCCGTTTCGTCCGTCACGGTGACGTGCAGTGGCGGGACATCGTGATCGCCGGGCACTCGCAGGGCGGCAGCGAGGCCGCGTTCATCGGGCACATCCGGCCCGTTCGGGGCGTGCTCATGTTCGGGGCGCCGGCGGTCTCGCTCGGTGACCGGCACGCCTCCTGGATCAACCGGCGCGGCGTGACCCCGACGTCACGGGAGTACGCGTTCGCATCGGTCGATGACGAGTACGGGCCGTTCATCCGGCCGTCCTGGCGGGCCATGGCGCTGCCGGGAGCCCGGGCACCATTCATCACCCGGAACGCGGCGCCGATCGACGACCCGCACGTGATCGAGACCACACTCGCCGTGCCCGCCGGCGACACCGCGCACTCCATCGTCGTCAGCGACGACACGCCGCGTGACGCATTGGGGAACCCGGTGCTCCTGCCGGTCTGGAGGTGGTTGCTCACCCGGTTCGCCGCGCCCGCGACCGGCAACGAGGCCGCGCCTGCCGGCTCATAGCAGCCGCCCTGTCGGTTCATGGGCCGGTCCCTGCCCGCACATGGTGTTCGCCCAATACGATGGAGTGGTGCAGCAACCCGGAGATCTGAGCGACGGCCGCGAGCAATCGGACGCGTCGAGACCCCCTGCGGCGCCGGGCAGACCCGACACCCTGGCAGAGCTCATCGTGCAGCGGGCGGCCGACACCCCCGACCATCCGTTCCTCGAGGACGCCCGGTCCGAGCGGCTCCACACGTACGGGTCGTTCGCCGCCGCGGTCGATCGGTGGCGGACCGTCTTCGACGACCTCGGCATCGCGGCGTCCGGAGGGGTGCTCGTCGACGTCGCCGATCCGCTCGGATTCGCCGTCGTGCACGTCGCCGCGCTCGCGTCCGGACGTCGCGCGATCCCCGTCGACACCGGTCAGCCGCCCACCGAGCCCGGGCGCCTCGCGGACCTGCTGCAAGGCGCCTCGCTGGTGGTGTCCGACCGCGACGAGAACGCCACGATTCCCGGCGTCCCGCACGCTCGGATCGATCCGGCGACCGGACACCCGCGCGACGTCGAGCCCGGCACGGTGCCGGCGGACAACCCGGACCCCCTGGACACGGGCTCCGTCGTGCTGTTCACCTCCGGGTCGACGGGCACGCCGAAGGGCGTCGAGCTCCCCGAACCGCAGCTGCTCTTCGTCGCTCGGAACGTAGCGTCGCACAACGCCCTCACCCCGGCGGACCGCGGCTTCAACTCCCTTCCGCTGTTCCACGTCAACGCCGAGGTCGTGGGTGTCCTCGCGACCCTCGTCGCCGGCGCCACGCTCGTGCTCGACCGGCGATTCCGTCGCACCGGGTTCTGGCGGCTCCTCGCCGAGCGCCGGATCACCTGGCTGAACGCGGTGCCCGCCGTGCTCGCGGTCCTCGCGAAGACCGGTCCGCTCACCCTGCCGCCGGGACTGCGGTTCGTGCGGAGCGCCTCCGCGCCGCTCCCGGACCCGGTGCGGGAGGCGCTCGGCGACACGCCGCTCGTGATCAGCTGGGGGATGACCGAGGGCGCGAGCCAGATCACGGCGACACCGCTCGGTGCCAGTCCCCGGCCGGGCACCGTCGGGATCCCGGTGGGCTCCGAGGTGCAGGTCCGCGGCGAGGACGGCCGCGCCCTGCCCGCGGACGAGGTCGGCGCGCTGTGGATCCGCGGCCAGGGGATCGTGCGGCGGTACCTGTTCGATCGCGCGGCCGACCGGTTCGACGCGGACGGGTGGCTCAGCACCGGGGACCTCGGGTCGATCTCGGCGGACGGCTGGGTGCGGCTCGCGGGCCGCTCCGACGACGTCATCAACCGCGGCGGCGAGAAGGTCTACCCGTCCGAGGTGGAGGACGTCATCCTCGGGGACGACCGGGTCCTCGAGGCGGTCGTCGTCGGTCGGCCGGACCAGATCCTGGGGCACGTGCCGATCGCGTACGTGATCCCGCAACCGAGCGACACCGGCATCGATCCGGGCGTGTTCGTCCGGGACATCGCAGCCCGGTGCGAGGCGAGCCTGACCCGGTTCCGGCGGCCCGTCGAGATCATCGTCGTCGCCGACCTGCCGCGCGCGCCGACGGGCAAGGTCCAGCGGGCGCGGGTGCGTGCCATGGCGACCACCGACTGACGAGGACCGTCGCGCGCGCGGAAGCGTTCCCTCCTGCCGGTCCCACCCGATGCATGGGAACTGGCCGTAGCCTTGACCGGTGCAGCAACACGCCCCGGTATCAGCAGCCGCCCCATCCGACCGATCGATGGTCACGACGCCGACCAGGAAGAACGGCCGGCCGCGTCACCTCTACGAGGTCGACGTCCTCCGCATCCTCACGTTCGCGTGTGTGATCGGCGTCCACACGACCAGTCACACGACGTCCGACGACGACGTGGTGCTGTACGGCGCGCTCTCGCTGCTCCACTTCACGCGGCTGGTGTTCTTCTCGCTGACCGCGTTCGTGCTCGTCTACAGCTACACGCTGCGTCCACGGCCGATGGCGCAGTTCTGGCCGAAGCGCTTCCTGCTCGTCGGCGTGCCGTACCTGTCATGGTCGTTCGTGTACGTCGCGTCCGCCTGGCTGCTGAGCGCGACCGACCGCGGGAACGTGCCGACGCTCGTGACGGACTATGCACACGGCATCGTCACCGGGACGGCGATGTACCACCTGTACTTCCTGCTCGTGACGATGCAGGTGTACCTGCTGCTCCCGGTGATCATGTGGCTCGTGCGACGGACCCGCGGTCACCATGTGCTGCTCACCGTGGTGTCGCTCCTCGTCCAGCTCGCGGTGTTCGGGCTGTACAAGTACCACCACGCGTCGTTCGACTGGATGCACGGCTACAGCAAGCAGTTCTTCTTCATGTACGTGTTCTTCATCGTGGCCGGGGCGGTCGCCGCGGACCACGCGGAGGCGTTCCTGACCTGGATCCGGGTGCGTCGCCGGCTCATCGGCTGGGGCGTGACCGGGGTCGGCCTGCTGACGCTGGCCGTGTGGGGCATCCAGATTGCCCTGGGGCAGTCGCTGTACGCCGCGGGAACGCCGCTGCAACCGATCGAGGTGATCTGGAGCGCGGCGATCGGGATCGGGTTCCTGACCATCGGCGCCGGGTGGGCGGACCGGCGTGATCCGCAGTCGTGGCTGGCGAAGGTGATGGACTACGGCTCGGATCGCTCGTTCGGCATCTTCCTCAGCCACCCGTTCGTCATCTACATCCTGCTGTACGGCGACAGCTGGCTCGAACGGCACGTCCCGACACCGTGGCTCACCCCCGTGACCTACCTGTTGGTGATCGTCCTCGCGGTGGCGATCACCGAGGTGTTCCGGTGGACGCCGCTCAGCGTCCCCCTGACGGGGCGGCCGTCCCTGGCGTCTCGCGGTGTCCGCGCGGCGCGGGCGGCCAAACGTGAGCGAGCGGTCGCGTCCGGAGGCGAAGCGACGCAGGGCACGGTGCCGTCAGCAGAGCTCGCGGCAGAGGACGGCCGCTCCGCCGCGGAGATCGCCGAGGAGCCGGTCGAGCCGGACGACGCGCTCGTCGGCGAGACCGACGACGTGCGCGGGGCCCGGCCGAGCTCCTGAGGACGCCGGCCGGGCCCGCGCTCACGCGCTCGTCGCTCAGGCCGTGAACGGATCCGTCGTGTCGGAGGGGCGACGCGGCTGCTGCGGCTGATGCGATCCCTCGCCGCCCTCGCGTCCGCCGAAGGGGCGCCCGTGGTCGGCGAACTCGTCGCGCTGGAACACCATCGACCATGGTTCGACGACGACGGGCGCTCCGGAGCGGAGCGTGACGTCGGTGGCCTGCTGCGCCGGGTCCGCGGGGCCGTCACTCGACACGTCGCTGCGCTCGAGGACGTACTCGTCGCCCTCGACGTGCCGGATGGTCGCCGCGAGGGGGAGCGCCCCCTCGAGGCGGAGGTCCACGTCGGCACCGGAGCCGATGGTCGTGGTCTCGCCGGCGAGCGGGAACTCGGTCGGCGAGACGCCGTCCCAGTGCTGGCCGACCGTGAACACGAGGCGTGGGTTCCCGGCGCCGTGCGCGGCGTGGGTGGTGGTCGGCGCCCCCTCGTCGTTCGTCGGCATGGGCAGGTCGTCGGGACGACCGGTCGGTTCCTCTGCGTCGGTCCCGGTGTGGCTGGCTGGCATGGTTCTCCTCATTCCGTCGCCGTACGGCGCTTGTCGGGAGGTTACGCCGTGCGGCGGGGAGGAAGCCCCTCGGCCCGCCGCACGGGACGCGTCACGCGCGGTGCGCGGGGTGCGGGTGCGTCCCCGGCGCCGCATCGGGCGCGGCGTGCTCGCTCACCGGGTGGGTCCGCTCGAGCTTCGCACCCTCGACGTCCACGTCCGGCACGATCCGGTCCAGCCACTTCGGGAACCACCAGGCGGCCCGTCCGAGCAGGTGCATGGCCGCGGGAATGAGCAGCAGCCGCACCACGAACGCGTCCACGAGCACCCCGAACGCGAGTCCGAACCCGATGGGCCGGATCGTCGAGGACTCGGAGAACACGAACCCGGCGAAGACGGAGATCATGATGATCGCAGCCGCGACGACGACGGTGCGGCCGGCGTGCACGCCCCGCTGCACCGCGACACGCGCCGGGGCGCCGTGCGCGTACGCCTCCCGCATGCCGGACACCAGGAAGAGCTGGTAGTCCATGGCGAGTCCGAACAGGATCCCGATCTCGATCGTCGGCAGGAAGCTCAGGATCGGGGCGGGGTCGTGCACGCCGAACACGCTCCCGAGCCACCCGAACTGGTAGATCGCGGTCAGTCCGCCGAACGCCGCGAGCAACGAGAGGACGAACCCGGCCGTCGCGGTGACCGGCACGAGGATGGAGCGGAACACGATGATTAGGATGATCAGCGACAGGCCGACGACGACGACGAGGTAGAGCGGCAACGCGTCGGCGAGCTTCTCCGAGACGTCGATGTTGCCGCTGGCGTTGCCGGCGACGCCGAGCCGCACGGAGTCGTCGCCCTCGGTGATGGGGGAGAGGTCCCGGAGGTCGCGCACGAGCTGCTCCGTGGAGGCGCTCGACGGCCCCTCCTTCGGGATCACCTGGAACGCGACCACGGTCTTGTCCGACGAGGCTCCGATCGGGGCGACGGCGGCGACGTCGTCCTGCGCGCGGAGCGTCTTGCCGATCCGCACCTCCTCGCGCAGCAGGGCCGTCCCGGTGGTCTTCTGCGGCAGGTCGGCGACGACGAGCAGGGGGCCGTTGACGCCGGCGCCGAACTTGTCCTCGACGATCTTGTACGCCTTGTACTGACTGGAGTCGACGGCCTCGGAGGAGCCGCCGGGCAGGCCGAGGCGCATCGACATCGCGGGGAGCGCGATGACGGCGAGGACGGCCACGCCCGCGACGAGCGTGATGATCGCGCGGGGCGTGGACATCGGCCGGCTCGGCACCCGGGTCGACCCCGTGGTCCCGATCGCGGCGCGTTCCCGCGTGCGGAGGATCCGCATGCCGATGAGCGACAGGAGGGCCGGGGTCAGGGTGATCGCGATGAGGATCGCGACCGCGACGCTCACCGCGCCGACGGTGCCCATCAGGGCGAGGAACGGGATGCCCGTGACGTTCAGCGCGAGGAGCGCGACGAGCACCGTCGACCCGGCGAACACCACCGCGTTCCCGGAGGTCCCGTTCGCCAGTCCGATCGACTCGTGGAGGCCCATGCCCTGCTTGAGCTGGTTCCGGTGCCGGTTCAGGATGAACAGCGAGTAGTCGATGCCGACGGCGAGGCCGAGCATCACGCCGAGCACCGGCGTGACCGAGATGAAGTCGACGACCCCGGAGAAGGAGAGCGTGGCGAGTGCGCCGACGGCCACGCCGACGAGGGCTCCGAGGATGGGGAGCGCCGCACCGACGAGGGTGCCGAGGATGACGAACAGGGTGATCGCGGCGATGACGACGCCGATGACCTCAGTGGGGCCGAGGATGCTCGGCAGGCCCTGCGCGATGTCGCTCGACACGTCGACCTCGACGCCGCTGATCGCAGCGCCCTCGGCCTTGGCGACGATCCGGTCCTTGAGCGCCTGCGGGACCGCAAGGGACGACGTGGTGAACTGCACCTGACCGGCGGCCGCGCTGCCGTCCTTGGACACGAGCCGCACATCGGACGAGAGGTCGAGGAGGTCCGCGCCCGCCTCGAGCTTCGCGCTCTGCTGGGTGAGCTTCTTCCGGTTCGCGTCGAGCGTCTGCTGCTGCTCGTCGATGGTCTGCTGCTGTGCGTCGAGCTGCGCCTGCTGTGCGTCGAGCTGCGCCTGCGCCTCGGCCAGCGTCCCGGCCGCCTGCGCCTGCGCCTTCGCGGCGTCGAGCTGCTGCTGTGCCTGCGCGAGCTGCTGCGTGCCCTGGTCGATCTGCGCCTGTCCGGCGTCGAGCTGCGCTCGTGCGTCCGCGATCTGCGTCCGGCCGTCGGCGATCTCCTGCCGCTGGTCGGCGAGCTGCGACTGGGTCGTGAACGGGTCGGTCGTGCTGCGGACGCCCCGAAGGTCACCGATCTCGTCGAGGAAGTCGGACACGGCGGTCTTCTGGGAGGCGGTGAACGCCTCCCCGTCCTTCGTCGCGAACACGATGCTGCCGCTGCCGCCGCTGGCCTTCGGGAACTTGGCCGACAGCTCGTCGGTCACCTTGCTCGTCGCGGTCCCGGGGATCGTGATGGCGGAGGACAGTGCCCCGGCGAACAGGCTGTAGGAGACGCCCGCGAGCGCGATGATCACGAGCCAGCTCGCCATGACGAGCCAGTGGCGCCGGGCGGAGAAACGCCCGAGACGGTAGAGGAGACCGGCCATGTGTGGTGTCCCGGGCCTTTCTGTTGGAGTCGCGCGATGCGAATGACCGCGGTGGTGGTGGCGCTGATGGGCGCGTCGTCGGGCCCAGACGTCAGGGGGTGTGCAGGTACCCGTTCCGGACACTGTCGAGGAGCCGGGTGAGGAGCCGCTCCCATGCGGCTCGGGCCTCCGGCTGTGCCGCGGCGCCCCCGTCCGTCACCCAGCGGCTTGCGATGACGACGAGGCCGTTGATGAGGGAGCTGACGAGCAGCTCGACGTCGAGGGGGTCCGCAGCGGGGTTCCGCCGCTCGACCTCGTGCGCGACGCTGCCGCCGACCCGCGCGAACGCCTCCTGCGTGAGGGCCTGCCGGCGCGCCTGGCCGTCGTCGTCGGCGCCGACGAGCTGGTTCAGCGCGACGATGGCGGCCACGAGGTCGGCCGAACGCAGGGTGGCCGCGAGCTCGTCGAACATCGACGCGCGCGTGCCGTCGCCGACGGGCATGGCCGCGACCGCCGCCGTGAACTCGTCGACGAGCACCGCGAGCACGTCGCCGGCAAGCGTGAGGATGACCTCGTCGAGGGAGGCGAAGTGGTTGAAGACGGTTCGACGGGCGACGTCGGCGCGCTCCGCGAGCTCGTCGACGGAGAACCGGGGCCCGGAGCGCTCGACGATGAGCTCCTGGGCCGCGTGCAGGATCGCGGCACGGTGTCGGGCCTTCAGCGCGGCCCGACGATCGATGACGGCAGTCGGCACCCGGCAACACTAGGTGCAACGCTGCATCCGGTGCAACAGCGACGGCCCCGGCGACCGGTGAGGCCGTCGGGGCCGTCGATCGTCGGGACCGTCGGAGGAGGGGCGTCAGCCCTTCAATCCGCTGCCCGTGACTCCCTCGACGATCTGCCGCTGGAAGATCAGGTACAGGATGATCAGCGGCAGCGCTGCGAGGATCGCGCCGGCCTGGATGTCGGCGTAGCGCTGCCCGAAGCTGCCCTGGACCGTCGCGAGCCCGACCGGGATCGTCATGAGATTCGGGTTCGCGAGCACGAACAGCGGCAGCAGCAGGTTGTTCCACACGCCGACGAACGTGAGGATCGTCACGGCGGCGATCACCGGACGCGACAGCGGCAGGATCACCGACCAGTAGACCTTCCAGACGCCGGCGCCGTCGATGCGCGCCGCCTCCTCGAGCTCGCGGGGGATCCCATCGAAGAACTGCTTGAAGATGAACACCGCGATCACGGCGGGCACCTGCGGGAAGATCACCGACCAGTAGGTGTTCAGCAGGTTCACCGCGCCGAGCTCCTGGAAGATCGGGACGATGAGGATCTGGGTCGGGATCATGATGCCCAGGATGATCAGCAGGAACACGATGTTCTTGCCGCGGAACTGCAGCCGCGACAGCGCGAACGCGGCCATGGAGGCGAACATCACGGTGAGCACGGCGGTCACGACCGACGTCACGCCGCTCGCGAGGTACCAGTTCCAGATGTCGCCGGCCTGGAACAGCGCCGCGTAGGAGTGCATCGTCGGGTTCCACGTCGACAGGATCGACGTCGCGCCGAGCGCCGCCGTCCCGTTCTCCGACAGGGACGTCTTCAGCGCGAACACGCTCGGGATGAGCCAGATGATCGCGAAGACGACGAGGACGATCGCGGAGACGATCCCGAAGGTCCGTCCGCTGGCACCGATCCGACCGGCGCTGGCCGCCGGAGCCGCCGCCGACACCGGGGACTTCGTCCGGGTACGCGTCGTGGTGGTCATGGCCATCTCAGGCCTCCTTCCGGGCTGCCGCGCGATCCACGAGCTGTCGGATGATCGCGATCACGATGATGACGATGAACAGGAGCACCGATGCCGCGGAGGCGGCGCCGATGCGGTTGTCGGTGAAACCGGTGCCGGCGATGAGCGTCAGCGCCACCTGCGTGGAGATGCCGGGTCCGCCGCTCGTCATCAGGTACACCTGGTCGAAGATCTTCAGGCTGGCGACGATCTGCAGCAGGATGACGAGCGTCGTGGTCCGGCCGAGCATCGGCAGCGTGATGTAGCGGATCTGCGCCCAGTTCGACGCTCCGTCCACCGCCGCCGCCTCGTACAGCTCTCGCGGGATCTCCTGGAGGCCGGCGAGGTAGAGCACGAAGTTGAACCCGAGCGTCCACCAGACGGTCGCGATCGCGATGCCGATCATGGCGGTCTTCGGGCTGGCGAGCACGCCGGCGCCCGGGGTGATGCCGACGGCGCTCTGCGCGGCCGCCCACAGCCCCGATCCGGGCGTGAAGATGAACACCCAGATCAGGGAGATCGTCGCGGACGGCAGGATGTACGGCAGGAAGAACGCGAGCCGGAAGAACCACTGGCCGCGGCGGATCCGGTTCGTCAGGATCGCGAACACGAACGCCAGGATCACCAGCGGCGGCGTCGTGTAGATCGTGAACTGGAGCGTGTGCCACATCGAGCTCCAGAAGTCCGCCCGGGAGAGCATCTCGCCGTAGTTCGCGAACCCGGCGAAGGTGCCGAGCCCGGAGCGGACCGTCGACGTGTTGAAGAAGCTCGTGATGAGCATCCAGATGGTCGGCCCGATGAGGAACGCGAGGTAGAAGAGGGCGAACGGCAGCAGGAAGAGCCACGCGGGACGGGCGTCGCCCCGGGACAGCGGCGACCGCCGTTGCGGGGTCGATGGGGTCGCGGCGACCGCCCTCGCGGGGCGGGTCGCGGCAGGTGCGGTGGTCACGTCGTTGTACCTCCGGATGGGAACGAGTGGGAGAGGAGAAGCGGCATCGCCATCAGAGGGGGCTCGGCGTGTTCAGGTAGACCTGCAGCTGCTGCTTGATCGCGGACAGGGCGGCCTGCGGCGAGGCGGCGAGCTGCTGCACGAGTCCGAGCTGCGCTCCGACGGTGGCCTCGAAGGTCGACCCGGATCCGCCGTACCAGGCGGGGTCGTCGTACACGGCGACCTTGGCGGCCGAGGCGTAGTCTGCCTGCGGCTCGAGCGCCTTGTACGCGGCACTGTCCAGCGTCGGCAGGTAGGCCGGCACGTGGCCGCCCATCGCCCAGGTCTGGCTTTGGTCGAGCATCTGCTTGATGAACAGCATTGCCTGCTTGCGCTGCTCGGGCGTGCGGTCCTTCCGCGGCAGGACGAACGTGTGCGAGTCCGCCTGCGCCGCCGGCTTGTCGTAGATCTGCGGCGCCGGCACCATGCCGAACTTCAGCCCGCTCACGGACTGCGCGGTGGTGATCTCCCACTCGCCCTGGAGGTAGAACGCGGCTTTTCCGGTGAACATCTGGGTCTGGGCGCCCGCATAGTCGAGGCCCTTGTTGAGCCATCCGTTCTTCACCCACTTCTGCAGGCGGCTCGTGACCTCGGTGTACGCGTCCTCGTTCACCGACAGGGTGCTGCCGTTGTCCGAGATGAACGGCGTCGCGCCCTTGATCTGGTTGTAGAACGTCCAGAACACCCGCCACGGGGTGGCCGTCTCGCTGACGTTGGCGACGGTGATGGCCGTGCCACCGGTCACCTTGCTGACGGCCGCGAGCGCAGACTCGAACGCGTCCATGCCGTCGAGGTTCTTCAGCTTGCCGTCGGCGTCGACCAGGCCCGCCTTGGCGCAGACGTCGCTGTTGAAGAACATCACGAGCGGATGCGTGTCGAGCGGGATCGCGATGTTCCTGCCGTCGGTCTTCTGCGCGGCCCAGGACTTGGCGTTGAACGACCCCGCGGACAGCCCGACGCTCGCCAGGTCCGCGTCCGTGATCGGCTCGAGGATGTCGCCGTCGTACAGCGGCTTCGCGCGCGTCAGGTGCGAGATCGCGACGTCCGGCGGCTTGTTCCCGACGGTGGCGAGTGTCAGCTTCGAGTAGTACGGGTTGCCCCACGCGAACACGGTCGCCTGGAGGGACTTCCCGCCGCCGTGGAGCTTCTCGTAGCCCGCCTCCATGGTCTGCATGCGGCTGCCGTCGCCGCCGCCGAACAGGTTCCAGAAGATGAGCTGCTCGGGATTGAGCGGGCTCCCGACGAGCCCCGCGGCGAGCGGACTCGAGGCGCAGCCTGCGAGCGCGAGCGTGCCGGCCGCGGCGACGCCCCCGCCCAGGAGCGCTCTCCGTGTGAATGTGGCTGGTGCGTTGATCGCCATGTTCGACCTCCTCGTCGATCCAGGACTGCTGTTCGGGTGCACGGCGTGCGGTGCCCGGTGCTGCTGGTGGTGCTGCCGGGTCAGGCGGTGAGCGCGATCGCGGTCCAGGAGACCGGCGGCAGCGTGACGGTGAGCACCCCGTCGGTCACCGTCGCGGACTCGTTCGGCGCCGGCGCCACGCGCTCCTGGTCGTCGAGCGTGTTCTTCGCGTCGATGTCGTCGTCGCTGATCGTGTGCGTCTCGGCGATCGACAGCGCGCTGTCCGCCGGAAGCGCGATGGTGACGTCGATCGTGTCGGTGCGGCTGCGGTTGACCAGGAACACGCTCGTCGCGCCGGTGGCGTCGTCGACCGTGGCGACGGCGTCGACGGTCGCGACGTCGCCGTACTTCGCCGTGGAGTGCGTCGGGCTCTCGACGGCGAGCTGCAGCACGCGGTCGTGCGCCAGGCGGGAGGTCAGCGCGAACGGGAAGAAGATCGTCTGCCGCCACGCCGGGCCGCCCGGCTCGGTCATGATCGGCGCGATGACGTTGACGAGCTGCGCGATGCTCGCGGACTTCACCCGGTCCGCGTGCTGCAGGAGGGTGATGAGCAGGTTGCCGACGACGACCGCGTCCGCCACCGAGTAGTGGTCCTCCAGGAGGCGGGGAGCGACCGGCCATTCGTCGATCGAGAACGTCGTGGCCTGCGCCTCCCAGTCGTCCTGGTACCAGACGTTCCACTCGTCGAACGAGATCATGATCTTCTTGTCGCTCTTCAGCGCGGCACCGACGGAGTCCGCCGTCTCGACGACCTTGCGGATGAAGCCGTCCATGTCGACGCTCGACGCGAGGAAGCTGTCCATGTCGCCGTCGCCCGGGTGGTAGTAGGCGTGGCACGAGATGAAGTCGACGTCCTCGTAGGTGTGCTCAAGGACGGTGCGCTCCCAGCTGCCGAACGTCGGCATGGAGGAGCTCGAGCTGCCGCACACCACGAGCTCGACACCGGGGTCGATCTGCCGCATCGCCTTCGCCGTGCGGCTCGCGAGCTTGCCGTAGTCCTCCGCGGACCGGTGTCCGAGCTGCCAGGGGCCGTCCATCTCGTTGCCGAGACACCACATGCGGATGTCGAGGGGCTGCTCATCGCCGTTCGCGACGCGCTGGTCGCTGAACGCCGACCCCGAGGGCACGTTCGCGTACTCGAGGACGTCGAGCGCGTCGAGCTCGCCGCGCGTGCCGAGGTTGATGGCGTACATGGTCTCGCTGCCCGCCAGGCGGTTCCACCGGGCGAACTCGTGGAGGCCGACCTGGTTCGTCTCGGTGGAGTGCCAGGCGAGGTCGAGTCGACGCGGCCGCTCGTCCTTCGGGCCGACCCCGTCCTCCCACCGGTACCCGGAGACGAAGTTGCCGCCGGGGTAGCGGATCGTGCTGACGCCGAGCTCCTTGACCAGCTCGAGGACGTCGCCGCGGAAGCCGTCCTGGTCGGCGGTCGCGTGCCCGGGCTCGTAGATCCCGTCGTACACGCAGCGGCCCAGGTGCTCGACGAACGATCCGAACACACGGCGGTGCAGGCGCCCGACGGTGAATGCGGGGTCGAGAACGATTCGGGCTGAGGACATTGATCACTCCATCGTGACGGGTCGAACGGGCAGGGGATCCTGCTCGCCGGGGAGCCTGGCCGGTCCGCGTCCGCGGGCGCCGGCCTGTTCGTATGAGCGCTCACTTTACTCATCCCGAGGCGGCGCGCAAGAGAGCGCGCCATACCTGAGGAGACGGTATGGTCGGCAAGGGTGAGCGCTCACTGACAGTCCGACGTCACGCAACGCAAGGGAGCGGCATGATCAGCATGGGCCCGGCCGAAACGAATTGGGCCGGCAACGTGGAGTACCGCGCGACAGGCGTGGAGCACCCGCGGAACCGCGACGAACTCCGGACCGCCGTCACCGGTCATGATCGCGTCACTCCGCTCGGCTCCCGCCACTCGTTCAGCCGGATCGCCGACACGGACGGCGTTCAGATCTCGCTCCGGCAGATGCCGGCGATCGTGGAGATCGACGCGGATCGTCAGGTCGCCCGCGTCGCCGCCGGTCTCACGCACGCCGAGGTCGCCTCCCGGCTCGACGCCGCCGGGTTCGCGCTCCACAACCTCGCGTCGTTGCCGCACATCTCGGTCGGCGGCGCGGTGGCCACCGGCACGCACGGCTCCGGTGTCCGGAACCCGTCGCTCGCGGCGAGCGTCGTCGGCATCGAGATCGTCCGCGCCGACGGCCGCATCGAGACCCTGGACCGCGACCACCCGGACCTCGACGCCCACCGCGTCGGCCTCGGCGCCCTCGGCGTGGTCACCATGCTCGACCTCGCGATCGAACCGCGGTTCGAGGTCGCGCAGACCGTGCACACCGGCCTGGACTGGGACACCGTCGACGCGCACTTCGACGAGGTGATGGGCGCCGGCTACAGCGTCAGCATGTTCACCGGGTACGGCGAGGAGGGCGTCCGGCAGGTGTGGACGAAACGCCGCATGGACCGCGACGAGCCCGTCGTCGACCTCGCCGCGTTCGGTGCGGTCCCTGCCGATCGCCCCCTCCATCCGGTTCCCGGCATCGAGCCGGCCGGCGTCACCGAGGGGCTCGGGCGCCCCGGACCGTGGCATGAGCGGCTCCCGCACTTCCGGTCGTCGTTCACACCGAGCGCGGGGGAGGAGATCCAGTGCGAGTACCTGCTGGCGGTCGCGGACGCGGTCCCCGCGCTGCATGCGCTCCGGGCCCTCGGCCCGGCCCTGGCGCCGGTGCTGTACGGGTCCGAGATCCGCGGTGTCGCCGCCGACACCGCCTGGCTCGCGCCCAGCTCCGAGCGCGACTCGGTCGCGTTCCACTTCACGTTCCGCCGCGATCCGCACGGTGTGGCCGCCGTGCTGCCGCTGATCGACGACGCGCTCGCGCCGTTCGGAGGCCGTCCGCACTGGGGCAAGGTGACCGCGATGCCGGCCAGCCGTCTGCCGGAGGTCTACCCGCGCCTCGAGGCCTTCGCGGCGCTCGCGAACCGCCTCGACCCCGCCCGTCGCTTCCGGAACGCCTACCTCACCGACGTCCTCGGCTGACCCGGGTGCTCGAGCCGGAGCCTGCGCACCCGGCCGACTCGCCCGACGATCGCACCCGCCACCGCGCATGACCATCGATCACAGGAGAACCATGTCCACCGCACACCTCGTCCTCGATGCGGCGTTCCGTGTCGGCCCCGTCCAGCGGCGTCTCTTCGGCGGATTCGTCGAGCACCTCGGCCGGCACGTGTACGACGGCATCCACGAGCCGAACCACCCCTCGGCCGGCCCGGACGGCTTCCGACAGGATGTCGTCGAGCTCGTCAAGGAGCTCGGCGTGACGACCATCCGATACCCCGGCGGCAACTTCGTCTCCGGGTTCCGGTGGGAGGACAGCGTCGGCCCGAGCGCGGACCGTCCCCGTCGTCTCGACCTCGCCTGGCACTCGACGGAGACGAACGAGGTCGGACTGCACGAATTCCAGTCGTGGCTCGATCAGGTCGGCAGCGACCTCATGCTCGCGGTCAATCTCGGCACCCGGGGGGCGGCGGAGGCGCTCGAGCTCGTCGAGTACGCGAACCTGCCCGGCGGCACGTCCCGCTCCGAGGAGCGCCGCGCGAACGGACGCGATGAGCCGTTCGACGTGCGGATGTGGTGTCTCGGGAACGAGATGGACGGGCCGTGGCAGCTCGGCCACCGCAACGCCGAGGACTACGGCAAGCTCGCGGCGATGACCGCTCGCGCCATGCGGCAGATCGACCCCGACCTCGAGCTCGTCGCCTGCGGGTCGTCCGGAGCGTCGATGCCGACGTTCGGGTCGTGGGAGCGCACCGTCCTCGAGCACACCTACGACGAGGTCGACTACATCTCGTGCCACGCCTACTACGAGGAGCGGAACGGGGACCTGGCGAGCTTCCTCGCCTCGGGCGTCGACATGGATCGGTTCATCGAGACGGTCGTCACCACCGCGGACCACGTCAAAGCGCTCAAGCACTCCGACAAGACGATCAACATCTCGTTCGACGAGTGGAACGTCTGGTACCTGTCGCGGTGGGAGGAGCAGCAGAAGACGCTGACGGTCGACGAGTGGCCGGTGGCGCCGCGACTCCTCGAGGACGTCTACAGCGTCGCCGACGCCGTCGTCGTCGGCGGCCTGCTCATCTCGCTCCTCAAGCACGCCGACCGCGTCACGTCCGCGAGCATCGCGCAGCTCGTCAACGTCATCGCCCCGATCATGACCGAGCCGGGCGGACCGGCGTGGCGTCAGACGACGTTCTTCCCGTTCTCCCTCACCTCCCGCCTCGCGCGCGGCACGTCGCTCCGCGTGGTCGTGGACGCCGGGACCGTCACCACCGACACGTTCGGCGAGGTCCCCGCGGTCGACGCCGCCGCCACGGTGGACGACGACACGGCCGCGGTCTTCCTGCTGAACCGCAGCACGACGGAGTCGACCACGGTCACGCTCGACGTCTCCGGTCTCGGCGTAGAGGGTGCGCCCGTCGCGCACGGCATCTGGGACGAGGACCCGACGGCCGCGAACACCCTGGAGGACCGTGAGCGCGTCGGCCTCCGCCAGAACGAGACGGTCCGGCGTGACGGCGACACCCTGACCATCGAGCTGCCCCCGGTCTCCTGGACGGCGGTCACGATCGGCTGATCGCCGTGCGGAGCGCGACCGGGAGCGCGATGACGTGCTCCCGGTCGCGCTGTCGTCAGCTCGTGCGGTAGCGGTCCCGCTCCTGGGGCGAAAGGCGCTCCGTCGCGATGGCGAGCGCGGTCCGCCCCAGGCGTGGGGCGTTGCCGTCGAGGAACGCGATCAGCGCGTCGTGATCGGCCCGTTTGCCGGTCTCGCGCAGGACGAGCCCGACGGCGGTCTGGATGTCCTCGCTCCGCTCCCGGAGGAGCCGACCGACCAGGTCGAGCGCCGTCGTCGCGTCCCCGCGCTTCACGAATGCCAACGTCGCCAGCACCGCGATCCGTCGCTCCCACACCACGTCGCTCTTCGCGAGCGCGAACAGCGGGTTCGGCGACCGGTCCGCGTACCATTCGCCGACGATGTGCTCCGCGCTCACGTCGACGACGAGCCGGTCGTCGAGCCGCTCACCGCGGGCGGCGGCCAGGTACTGCTCGACGATGGATGCGCGCGCGTCCGCCGAGCCGTCGCGGAACCGCTGCAGGAGGATCAGGACGGCGACGAGCCGCGCCTTGCGCTCGCCGGTCCACAGCAGCGTGTCGACGTCGCCCGCGTCGAGGTCGCCGAAGCGGCGCGCGATCCGCCGTGCCGCTGCGAGATCACCGGGCGGAGCCGTCATCGCCCGTTCGAGTTCCGCCAGCGTGCTCATCGTGAGCAGTATGCCGCGAGATCGCGATCCGCGTCGCTGCCGGGTCAGATGTCGACGTCGCTGCCCATGGTCACCGTTCTGCGGGCGGGGAGGCCGAAGCGCGCGGTCGGGTTCGCCGCGTTGTGCGCGAGCGCGACGAAGAGGTTCTTGCGCCAGCGCGTCATGCCCGGCCCGGGGGTCGCGCGGATCGGGCCCAGGGACACGAAGTACGAGGCGTGTTCGATGTCGGCGGAGGCGAGGTCGATGACACCGGCGTCGCACGCGGCCTCGAGCGCGGATGGGATGTGCGGCTCGTCGGAGAACCCGAACGTGATCGTGAGGTGCTCGATGCCGTCGTCCGCGTAGCCGAGGTCGTCGTACGCGAACGCCGCCGCATACGGCACGTGCGGCACCCCTGCCGTGGTGACCGACACGATCAGCACATGGCGGTGCACGACACGGTTGTGCTCCACGTTCGCGCGGAGCGCGAGCGGTGTCGTGTCCTTGTTGGGGTGCGGGAACACCGCGACGCCGTCGATGCGTCGGAGGCCGCTGTCACGCAGCTGCTCGATGAAGTCGGCGAGCGACCCCTCCCGGACGGTGCGTTCCTCGGTGACGAGCTGGCGACCGCGTCGCCAGGTGGTCATGACGGTGATCACCGCGAGGGCGATGAGGAGCGGCACCCAGCCGCCGTGCAGCACCTTCGAGAGGTTCGCCGCGAGGAACGTCAGCTCGAGCCCGCCGAACACGACGGCCGCCAGGATCGTCTGCCACGGCTTCCAGTGCCAGAGGAGCCGTGCGACAAGGAGGAGCAGCACGGTGTCGACGACGAGCGCACCGGTGACGGACACCCCGTACGCCGTGGCCAGGCGCGTGGAGGACCGGAACGAGAGCATGATCGCCATGACGCCGAGGAACAGCATCACGTTCACCGTCGGCAGATAGATCTGCCCGCCCTCCCGCTCGGACGTCTGACGGATCGTCAGGGGTGGGAGCAGGCCGAGCTGGATCGCCTGCCCGGACAGTGAGAACGCGCCGGAGATGACCGCCTGGCTGGCGATGACCGTCGCCGCGGTCGCGAGGATGACGAGCGGGATCCGCGACCAGTCCGGGAACAGCAGGAAGAACGGGTTCGCCCGCATCGCCGGGTCCTTGAGGATGAGCGCCGCCTGGCCGAGGTAGTTCAGCGTCAGGGCGGGGAACACCACGAAGAACCAGGCGCGGCGGATCGGCAGGCGACCGAAGTGGCCCATGTCGGCGTACAGCGCCTCCGCGCCGGTGACGACGAGCACGACGGCGCCCATGGCGACGAACGTGATGACGGGATGCGCGACGACGAAGGCGAGGGCGTAGGTCGGCGAGAGCCCGCGCAGCACCGTGACGTCGCGGACGACCATCGTCACGCCGGACACGGCGAGCACCAGGAACCACAGCAGCATGACGGGCCCGAACAACGTGCCCACCTTGCCGGTGCCGAACCGCTGCACGGCGAAGAGCCCGGCAAGGATCACGGCGGCGATCGGCACGACGAGATGGGCGATGGCCGGCGACGCCACCTCCAGGCCCTCGACCGCGGAGAGGACGCTGACCGCCGGGGTGATGATCGAGTCGCCGTAGAACAGCGAGACGCCGACGATCCCGAGGATGAGGAACACGGTCGTCCGCGCGGTACGGCCCGCGTACAGGCGTCGGGCCAGCGCGGCGAGGGCCATGACACCGCCCTCGCCGTTGTTGTCCGCGCGCATGAGGATCGACACGTACTTGACCGAGACGACGATCGTGACGCTCCAGAACATCAGCGAGATCACGCCGTACACGTCGTCGGGGGTGGGGCGCACCGCTCCGCCGTCGACGGTGAACACGGTGCGGAGGGCGTACAGCGGGCTCGTGCCGATGTCGCCGAACACCACGCCGAGCGCGGCGAGCGCGAGCCCCGCCCAGCCTCCTCGGGTGCCGTGCCCGGTGGCCGTCCGACCGCCGTCGTCGCGCCGGGCGATGGTACGCATGCGTGGCACTGATGCTCCCTCCGGCGCCGTCACCGACGGGTCACCGCGGACCATACTCGCACCGAGGCGCGCGGCACGCGTGCCGCGTGCGGGAACCCGTGAGTAGCGTGGCAGGTCCGCATCACCCGATCAGCTGAAGGAAGCCCCATGATCCGACTCCTCAAGTACCTGCCCGTCATCATCGGCGTCGTCCGTTTCATGAAGACCGATCCCCGCGTGCGCAAGGCCTACGGCAAGGCCAAGGCCCGTCGCTCCACGGGAAGCACCCAGCGCCGCTGAGCGTCGGCGCCGCCGATCACGGCCCTGCGCTGTCCATTCGGCGCAGGAACCCGGGAGCCCTGTGGTTCGGGCTCCCGTAGCGCGCCGTGTGCCTGCATCATGAGATCGTGCGATGGAGAGCCGCGTACCAGGCGGGGGACGACGACCAGCCCGAGACGGCATTGATCGAGGCGTCGTCTCCGGTCGACGCGATCGGGCGGCTCCGCGAGGTCGTCGGCACCGACACCGACGTGCTCTACGTGATGCCGGCCGAGCGGCGCAGCCGCTCGTCGGACACCGACGGCACCTACGAGGACTTCCTGTCCGACCCCGGATTCTGACGCTGCGGTCGGGCTAGGGTGGTCAACCGGTTGTTAGGCTGGGCATTCCGCCGCCACCTGCACCGTTCAAAGGAGAACCACGTGCCTGCCCTGACCGACCTCGTTCCCGACCCCGCGGCCGTCGACCGGCTCGCCTCCGGCAGCACCTGGGCGGAGGGGCCGCTCTGGATCCCCGTCAGCCGCACCCTGCGGTGGTCCGACATCCCGGGGAACCGGATCCTGCAGTGGGATGCGGCAACCGGCGAGACGACGATCTACGCCGACCGCGCCGAATACCCGAACGGCCGCGCGCTCGACGGCGACGGCAGTGTGGTGCAGTGCTCGCACGGCCGCCGACGGGTGGAACGCGACCGGGCGGGCGTCATCGAACCGCTCGTCGAGCGATGGGGGAGCGCCCGGCTGAACTCCCCGAACGACATCGTGGTCGCTCCCGACGGCAGCATCTGGTTCACCGACCCGCCGTACGGGATCATCGAGGCACGCGAAGGGCACGCCGGGCGACGCGAGTACGGCGATCACGCCGTGTTCCGCCTCGACCCGATCACCGGGCACCTTCGCCCGGTCGTGCTCGACGTGGAGGAGCCGAACGGCCTGGGGTTCTCGCCCGACGAGCGCACCCTGTACGTCACGGACTCGTCCTGCGTCCGCAAGGCACCGGGCGTCGGCAACCGCTCGATCCGCGCCTACGACGTCGTCGACGGCGTCCGGTGCAAGAACTCCAGGGTCTTCGCGGAACTCACGCCGGACGAGGGCATCCCCGACGGGATCAAGGTCGACCACCTGGGCAACGTGTGGTCGAGCTCGGAGCACGGTGTGATCGTGTTCGCGCCAGACGGCTCGCGGATCGGCACGGTGCCGGTCCCGGAGCTCGTCGGCAACCTCTGCTTCGGCGGCGACGACGGCACCGAGCTGTTCATCGCCGCCTCCACATCGATCTACCGCGTGCCGACGACCGTCCGGGACGCGAGCACGACGTGGTGAGCGAGGACACGCTCGACGCCGACTCCTCCGTGTTCACGCACGGACGCTGGCGCCTGGCACTCTCCCTCGGCGAGGTGGGGCACATCGCCCACGACGACGTCGAGGTCGTCCGCGCCATCCGCGTCGCGGCCCGCGACGAGGACTGGAACACGTTCTCGCACCACACCGGGCCCGGCGTGGTCGCCGAGGGCACGGTGCAGTTCCCGATCACGGTCACCGACGACCACGGGGACCCGGTGGCGCGTGTCGAGGTGGAGGTCCGCCTCGCCGCCGACTGCACGGTCACCGCCAGGATCCAGCCGACGCGCGAGCTCGACGTCAACCGGCTCGGCATCGTCGTGCTCCTCGCCCCCGCCCTCGCCGGCGCACCGGTCGAGGTCGAGCATCCGAGCGGGTCGCGCGAGACGATGCGGCTGCCGGAGCGGATCGCGGCCCACCAGCCCGCGATCGACATCCGGGCACTGCGCTACCCGGTCGGCTCGTGCCGCGTGACGCTCGAGCTCCACGGCGACGTGTTCGAGATGGAGGACCAGCGAAACTGGACCGACGCCTCGTTCAAGGTCTACAACCGCCCCCTCGCGCTGCCGTTCCCGTACCTGGTCGGGCCGGGCGAGCCGATCGAACAGTCGGTCCGAATCGCCGTCGCCTCGTCGCAGCCGACGCCACCCGGCCGTAGCCCGGCACCCGGCCGCTCCCGGGTGCCGGTGGTGCCGGTGGCCGAACCGCCGAGCCCGGTGGCTGCGGTGCGCGAGCGGGCCGCCGAGCCGGCCGCCCGCGCCGCATCGGACGGCCCGCGCGTGCTGGAGATCGGCACGTCGAGCGGACGGCACGTCGACGGCGCGCTGCCGCCACGTGCGGAGCGCGCCGGGCCGCTCCTCGTCGAGCTGACGGCGGACCAGGGCTCATGGACGACGATCGTCCGCCGCGCCCGATCCGAGGCGACCGCGCTCGGCGTGCCGGTCGACCTCCGGATCGTCGCGGCAGACGCCGACGGCCTCGCCGCGGGCCTCGCCGCGGCCGAGGATCTGCCCCTGGCCCGTATCGGGGTCTTCGACCCGGTCACGCACGTTCCGGAGGCGGCTGGTTGGGACGCCCTCTGCCGGTGGCGCGACTCGACAGACGCCCCGATCCCGCTGGTCGCCGGCACCCGCGCGCACTTCACGGAGCTGAACCGGACGAGCGAGCGGTTGCCGCGGGACGCCGACCTCGTCGCGTTCAGCCTGACGCCCACGATGCACGCGACCGACCCGGAGCATGTCGAGGAGAGCCTCGCGATGCAGGCGCTCGTCGCGCGCGACGCGGTGGCGATCGCCGCGGGGATCCCGGTCGTCATCGGTCCGGTGACGTTCCGACGACGCTTCAACGCCGTCGCGACCACGCCGTCGCCGGGCAGCGCGGCGGAGGCGCAGCGCGGGATCGACCCCATGATCGGCTCCGAGTATGCCGCCGTCTGGTTCATGCGATCCGTCGCCGCCGTCTCGATCCCGGGCGTGCTCGGCGGGTCGTGGTTCGAGGCGACCGGGCCGCGCGGGCTCGTCACGGCGGCGGGGGAGATCACCCCGCTCGGCGCGGCATGGCTGTCCCTCGTCTCGTAGCCGACGCTGCGGTCGAACCTGAGCAGACCAGAAGCCCGTTTGTGCGGTCAACCGGTTGAACTGTTGGCGGCTGCCGGACATACTCGTGCAGTGACGGACCGGCCGCCCCGCCGGATCGCAGCAGCGGCCCTCCACCCGTGCGCGGCGTCCGTCGAACGATCGAAGGAGATCTCCATGTTGGCTCGGCATCGCCGCCGACCGTTCGCCGCCCTGGCCGGCCTCGCCGTCATCGCGGCGGCCGCGTTCGGCCTCGCGGGGTGCTCCGCTCCCAGCGCCGCCTCCGATGACGGCGCGCCGTTCGTCGCCCTGAGTAACTCGTTCATCGGGAACTCCTGGCGGCAGTCGATGGTGAACCAGTTCGAGCGGGTCGCGAAGCAGGCCAAGGCCGACGGCACGATCAGCGGGTACAAGATCGCGAACGCCCCCGGCGACAACTCCGCGACGAACCAGATCGCGCAGATCAAGACGCTCCTGCTCCAGAAGCCGGACATCCTGCTCATCGACCCCGCGTCGCCGACCGCCCTCACCCCGGTGATCCAGCAGGCGTGCTCCATCGGCGTTACCGTCGTCGTGTTCGACAGCGCGAGCGAGGCCCCGTGCGCCACCGTCGTGACGAACAGCTTCCCGGAGTGGGCGTCGATCTCCACCAAGGCCGTCATCGCGGGCATGGGAGGCAAGGGCAATCTGCTCATCTCCCGCGGTGTCGTCGGCTCCGCGCCCGAGGCCGAGTTCTACGCCGCGCAGAAGAAGGTGCTCGCGAAATACCCGGACGTCAAGGTCGTCGGCACCGTCACCGGATTCTGCGACAGCGCGACCGCGCAGAAGGCCGTGCTCGGCGTCCTCTCGAGCCTGCCGAAGATCGACGGTGTCGCCGGATGCGGTGACGGCTACGGCATCGCCCAGGCGTTCCAGACCGCGGGCCGGGCGATCCCGGTCCTCGCCTTCGAGCCGAGCGGGCGCGCGCTGCGGTTCTGGAAGGACAACCGCGTCGGCTCCGGCTCGATCGCGATCATGTCCGACCCCGGACAGGTCTCGGCCGGCTTCTACACCGCGCTCGACATCCTGTCGGGCCGCAAGGTCGCCTCCACCGTCATCTTCCCGTCCGTCGAGATCGCCGAGGACCAGCGCGACGCGTGGCTCCCGAATGTCTCGCAGGACGCCATCGCCTCCTGGCAGTGGACCCAGGCGCTCGTCGACCGACAGCTCACGGCCGACGCCAAGGGCACCGCCGCAGCACTCCCGCCGATCCCCGGTTCCTGACCGGTCCCGATCCGGTTCCCCGACCAGAAGGAAGAAGCATGTCGACGACGACGACGACGACGACGACGACGGCACCGGACCCTGTGGTCCAGGTGCGGGACGCCAGCAAGACGTACGGGCCCACCCGGGCGCTGAGCGCGATCGACCTCGACGTCCACCGTGGGGACATCGTCGGGGTCGTCGGGCACAACGGTGCCGGCAAGTCGACCCTCATGCGCCTGCTCGCCGGCATCGAGCGCACCGACACCGGCAGCATCACCGTCGCCGGTCGGTCCGCGCCGGTCCGCGGCGGGTTCCCCGGTGCGCGGATGGCGTACCAGGAGACGAACCTCGCGAACGAGCTGACCGTGGGCGAGAACGCGTACATCTCCGGCTCCGGTTCCCGGGCCGGCAGCGGCTGGCGGAGGCGCGCCGAGGCGCGGATCGAGGAACGCCTCGACGAGATGTTCCCGGGCCACGGCATCCGGGCCACCACCTGGATCGGCGACCTCACGCTCGCACAGCGTCAGATGGTGGAGATCGCGCGCGCCACCCTGGACGACGACCTCCGACTCCTCATCCTCGACGAGCCGACCGAGTCGCTGACCGGCGGTGCGACGGCAGCGCTGTACGACGCCGTCCGCCGGATGAGTGCCGACGGCGTCGCGGTCATGCTCATCTCGCATCGCATCCGCGAGGTCCTCGACGTCGCGCACCGTGTGGTGGTCCTCCGGGACGGCACGATCGCCTCTGAGCACGCCGCGGCGGGGCTGTCCGAGGACGACGTGCTCCGCGCGATGGGCGGGTCGGACGTCGAGGTCGAGCTCCCCGTCACCGGCGCGGTCTCCACCGACGTCCAGGTGATCGCCGAGGTCGCCGCGCGCGACGCCCGGAGCGGAGCCGACCGCCCCATCCGGGCCCGCCGCGGCGAGGTCGTCGGACTCGCCGGCATCGCCGGACAGGGTCAGGAGGACGTGCTCGCCGCGTTCTGGGCGCACCGCGAGTCTCGGGGCGAGCGGGTCGGGAAGGCGTACGTCCCGGGCGATCGTCAGCGTTCGGGCATCCTGCCGCTCTGGGACGTCGCGGACAACCTCGGCGTCACGGCGATGCGCTCGCTGAGCCGGTGGGGACTCCGGGACATCCCGGGGGAGCGCTCGACGGTCCGGCGCTGGGTCGATCTGCTGCGCGTCCGCGGTGGCGCCGACGCGCAGATGAGCGGCCTCTCCGGCGGCAACCAGCAGAAGGTCATCGTCGCCAGGGCGTTCGCGGCCGACGCCGAGCTCGTGCTGCTCGACGACCCGTTCCGGGGCGTCGACGTGCACACGAAGAACGACCTGTACCAGCTCATCCGCGACGAGGCGGCCACCGGCCGAACCATCGTCTGGTACTCGAGCGAGAACGCCGAGATGCGACACTGCGACCGCGTGTACGTCCTCCGCGCCGGTCGCATCGCGGCCGAGCTGCGCGGCCCCGAGATCAGCGAGGAGCGGATCATCGCCGAGTCCTTCGTGACCGTGAACGACCAGGAGGTCGCCGTATGACGAGCCCCACCCTGACCGGAACGGCGCCGACACGACACGTCGGCCGTGACCGGGACCGCCTGAAGCGTCAGGTGCCCGCCGGCGTGACAGGTGTCGCGTTCATCGCGATGCTCGTGGTCTGCGGGGCGATACAACCCGTGATCTTCACCGCGACCGGGCTCAACCTCGTGCTGTCCTCGATCGTCCCGCTCGTGATCGCCGCGCTTGCGCAGATGGTCATGATGAGCATCGGCGACATCGATCTCGGCATCGGCAACTTCATCGGACTCGTCACCGCCGTCGCGGCGACCACCCTGAGCGGGGCGCCGGTCCTGGGCGTCGTCGTGCTCCTCGCGCTCGTCGCCGGGTACGGCGTGCTCGGCGCGCTCGTGCATCTGCGGAAGGTCCCGGCGCTCATCGCGACGCTCGGCGCCTCCTTCGTCTGGTACGGGCTCGGTCTCTTCGTGCTGCCCACGCCCGGAGGGGACGCTCCGACGTGGCTGCTCGCGTTCGCAGCGTGGACGCCGTCGACGTTCCCGGTGCCGATCATCCCGATCCTCGTCGTCACCGCGGCCACGTGGTTCGTCATGCAGTCCACGCCGATGGGCGCGCGGATCCGGGCACTGGGCAGCAATGCGGCGGTGCTGGAGCGGTCCGGAGGATCGTCGCTCCGGACCCGTGTGGTGGCGTACATGGTGGTGGCGGTCCTGGCGATCCTCGCGGGCCTCAGCCTCTCGAGCCAGATCGGCGGTGGCGATCCCACGAGCGCCAATGACTACACGCTCATCAGCATCGCCGCCGTCATCCTCGGTGGCGGCTCCTTCTTCGGCGGCCGCTCGGTCGCCTGGGGCGCCATGGTCGGCGCGGTGACGCTCGGCCTCGTCAGCGTCCTGCTGTCCCTGCTCGACCTCTCGTCGAACGTGCAGCCAGCGGTCGAGGGCGGCATCGTCATCGCCGCGCTCGCCGGTCGGCTCATCGTGGAAAAGGTGCTCAAATGAATCGCATGCGCTCGTTCGTCACGCCGCCCTGGGTGTGGTCGTTCCTCTTCGCCGCGATCGTCCTGGTCGGCATCTTCGCGACGACGCACACGATCGGGGGCGGCACGATCGCCCTCGCCCTGTCGCTCGCGCCCTACCTGGTGATGGTCGGATCCGGTCAGATGCTCGTCATCTCCGCCGGCCCGGGCAACATCGACGTCTCGGTGCCGCAGATCATCTCGCTCGCGGGGTTCGTCGCGGTCTCGGTGACGAGCGAGACCGGCTCGGTCGCGCTCGGGCTGCTCGCGGCGGCAGGCACGGGACTCGCGGTGGCCTGCATCAGCGTCGCCGCGATCGTCGTCGTCAGGATCCCGCCGATCGTCGCGACGCTGGCGGCGGGGCTGATCGCGTCGTCGTTCACGCTGACCTTCGCCAACGGGTTCGACGCGACGCCGAACGCGGCGCTGTCCGGGTTCCTCCGGCTCCGTCTCGCCGGCATCCCGGTCATCGCGATCGTCACCGCGGCGTTCAGCGTGCTCCTGGTGCTCGCCCTCCGGCGCACGGTGATCGGTCGTTCGCTCCTGGCCGTCGGGCAGAACCGGCGGGCTGCGGAATTCGCGGGCATCCCCACCAGTCGGGTCACGGCGAGCACGTACCTGGCGTCCGGGCTGCTGTCCGGTGTGGCCGGGGCGCTCCTGGCGACGTACATCGCGCCGACCGCGGATCTCGGATCGACGTACCAGCTCGACTCGATCGCCGTGGTCGTCATCGGAGGCACGCTGATCTCGGGCGGTCGCGCGGTGCCGGCCGGCGTGTGGGGCGGCGCGCTGTTCTTCATCCTCCTCGACTCGTTGCTCAACCTCATCGGCTGGAGCCTCGCCGGGCAGAACGTCCTCAAGGGCCTGCTCGTGCTCGCGGTGCTGTTCCTGGCCGGAGGCACGGCACGAACCCGGCGCTCCGCTCGGGCCGCGGCCAGTCCGCCGGAAGCCACCGCCGCGATCGCGACGCAGCCGTCGGGGGCGTCGCCGGTCGCACGGTGAGCGGCGCCGGACCGGGACCTGACGTGCGCATCGTGGCGGGCGGCCGCTGCCGCGTGCCCGGCCGCGGCCTTCAGCTCGCTGCGCGCTCCTGCTCCGTCGCCCGGGTCCGCTCCGTGGCCAGGATCCGCGCGCTCGCGGTGTCCATGTGCGTGGCCATCGCCGCCTCCGTCGCGACCGGATCCCTGCTCGTCATCGCGTCGTAGAGCCGCCGGTGCTCCGCGTACGCCCGCTCGGAGCCGGCCCGGGTCCGGACGCCGCGGTCCACCCAGACACGGAGCATGGACCGGAGGCTCTGCAGCAGGTCGGCGAGGACCTCGTTCCCGGAGATGCGCGCGATGTGGACGTGGAAGCGGACATCCGCGTCGATGAACGCGTCGGCGTCGTCGAGGTTCGCGGCCTGGCGGTCGAGGTACTCGCCGAGGCGGGCCAGCTCGGCATCGGTGGCACGGACGGCGGCGAGGGTGGCGGCGGTCCGCTCGAGCGAGGAGCGGACCTCGAGCAGCTCGTGCGTGCGGTTCGCCGCGAGCATCAGGCCCCATGACAGGGTCGTCGGGAGCAGGTCGGACGTGCTGCCCTGCAGGTAGGTGCCGCTTCCGGGGCGGATCTGCACGATGCCGAGGATCTCGAGCGCGGCGAGGGCCTCGCGGACGGCGGACCGGCCCACGCCGAGCTGCTCGGCGAGCACCCGCTCGGACGGCAGCCGCGATCCGGGCGCGAGGTCGCCGGCGGTGAGAAGCTGGACGAGCTGGCGTGCCACGGCGGATGCCGGGGAGCCGGCCGGCACCGACTCGAGCTCGAGTCGGATGTTCAGGGGGTCGTTCTCGCTGAACGCGGGCATGTCGGAAGCGTACCGGGGGTTTCGGGGGTGGCGGCGTCCACGGCACGAGGGTCGGTCCTCCAAAGTGGTCAACCGGTTGACAGCTCGACGGTGCGCTGGCAGACTCGTTCCCGCGCCCCGTACTGTGTCGCCCGACCAACGTCGTTCATCCCCGAGCAGGAGTCATCGTGGACATCCCCGCAACCCGAGGCATCCCGACCTCGGCCGTCGAGCACTCGACGATCCGCAAGATCTCGATTCGCATCGTCCCCTTCGTCGCGTTGATGTTCTTCATCAACTTCCTCGACCGCACCGCGATCTCCTTCGCGGCCCCCAACGGTCTCGAGCAGGACCTTGCCCTCACCGCGGCCCAGTTCGGGTTCGCCTCCGGCGTGTTCTTCATCGGGTACATCCTCCTCGAGGTGCCCTCGAACCTCGCCCTCCACCGCTTCGGCGCCCGGCTGTGGCTCGCCCGCATCATGGTCACGTGGGGCATCGTCTCGCTGCTCTTCACGTGGGTGCAGAACTACCCGCAGCTCATCGGGCTCCGCTTCCTGCTCGGCATCGCCGAGGCCGGGTTCTTCCCGGGGGCGATCCTCTTCCTCTCGACGTGGGTCCCCGCCCGCCACCGCGGCAAGATGCTCGCGTTCTTCTACCTGGCGCAGCCGCTCACCAGCGTCATCGGCTCCCCGCTCGCCGGATGGCTCATGACCCACGACGGCGCGCTCGGCGGCCTCGAGGGCTGGCGCTTCATGTTCCTGTGCGTCTCCATTCCGGCGATCATCGTCGGCATCCTCTGCCTCGTCGTCCTCAAGGACCGTCCGTCGCAGGTCAAGTGGCTCGACGCCGACGAGAAGACCTGGCTCGAGACCACCCTCGCGAGCGAGAACAAGCACAAGGTCGGCGGTGAGGGCGCCAAGGGCGGCCTCCGTGCCGCCTTCGGATCCGGCCGCGTCTGGATGCTGAGCTTCGTGTACTTCGGCTTCATCTACGGCCTCTACGCGCTCTCGTTCTTCCTGCCGACGATCATCGACGGCTTCCAGGAGCAGTTCGGCACGACGTTCGACCTGTTCCAGAAGGGCCTCATCACGGCGATCCCGTATGTGCCCGCTGCGATCGCGCTGTACTTCTGGTCCCGTGACGCCTTCCGCCGCGGCGTCAAGACCTGGCACATCGCGGTCCCCGCGCTCGTCGGCGGTGTCGCCGTGCCGTTCGCCCTGTTCATGCAGAGCCCTGCGGCCACCATCGCCGTGATCGCCGTCGTCGCGATGGCGATCTTCGCGGCCCTGCCGAACTTCTGGACCGTGCCGACCCAGTTCCTGACCGGCGCTGCCGCTGCTGCCGGCGTCGCCCTCATCAACACGCTCGGGAACCTCGCCGGGTTCGCCGCGCCGTACATCACCGGTGCCGTGGCCGACGCGACCGGGGACTACAAGGTCCCGATGATGATCGTCGGGTTCTTCATGGTGCTCTCCGCAGTGCTCATGGTGCTCGTGGCCCGCGGACGCTCCGCGGACCGCCCGAGTGGCCCTGACGCGGACGCCCGCACCGCCGAGGCGACCACCGCGACCGCGACGGAGATCGGCGCATGACCCGCCTCTACAACGACCCGGCGGACTTCGCCGACGAGATGGTCGACGGTTTCGTCGCCGCCAGCAGCCGCTGGGTGCGACGGGTGCAGGGCGGCGTGGCACGCGCCACGACGAGCGCACCCGGTACCGTCGCGCTCGTGATCGGCGGCGGCTCCGGCCACTACCCGGCCTTCGGCGGTCTCGTCGGACACGGCCTGGCCGCCGGTGCCGCGATGGGGAACCTGTTCGCGTCGCCGTCCGCCCAGCAGATCGCCGCGGTGGCGCGGGCCTCCGAGCACGGCGGCGGGGTCCTGCTCTCCTACGGCAACTACGCCGGCGACGTGCTCAACTTCGACGCGGCGGCCCGCACGCTCGAGGCCGACGGGATCGCCGTGCGCTCCGTCCCGGTCACGGACGACATCTCGAGCGCGAGCGTCGCGGAGCGCCAGAAGCGCCGCGGCATCGCCGGTGACCTGTGCGTGTTCAAGACCGCCGGGGCGGCCGCCGAGCGCGGCGACGACCTCGACGCGGTCCTCGCGATCGCCGACCGCGCCAACGCGCGCACCCGGTCCTTCGGTGTCGCGTTCTCCGGCTGCTCGCTCCCCGGGGCCGACGAGCCGCTCTTCACCGTCCCCGAGGGCCGGATGGCCGTCGGCATGGGCATCCACGGCGAGCGGGGCATCGGCGAGACCGATGTGCCGACCGCCGACGGCCTCGCGGAGCTGCTCGTGTCGAGCCTCGTCGCCGAGCTGCCGGACGACGTGCAGACCGCGGACGGCGCACGAGCCGTCGTGATCCTCAACGGCCTCGGCTCCGTCAAGTACGAGGAGCTGTTCGTCGTCTACAACCGTGTCCAGCGCCTGCTGGCCGAGGCCGGCGTCGTCGTCGTCGAGCCGGAGGTCGGCGAGCTCGTCACGAGCTTCGACATGGCCGGCGTCTCGCTGACGCTGTTCTGGGTCGACGCGGAGCTCGAGGAGCTCTGGGCAGCGGCCGCGGACGCTCCCGCCTACCGCAAGGCGGGACCGGACGGTCAGGGTGTCGGCGCCACGACGCGCGTGGACGCCGCAGCGATCGCCGCGGACACCGAGGCCAGCATCCCGGACGCGACCGATGCCTCCCGGGCGGCCGCCGGTCGCGTCGCCGCCGCGGTCACCGCCATCCGGCAGGTCATCGACCGGAACGTCGACGAGCTCGGCCGGATCGACGCGGTCGCCGGAGACGGCGACCATGGCATCGGCATGCAGCGCGGATCGGCCGCCGCGGACGCCGCAGCGCAGGACGCCGTGGCACGCGGTGCGGGTGCCGGCAGCGTCCTCGCGATCGCCGGCGACGCCTGGTCCGACCGCGCCGGCGGCACCTCCGGCGCGATCTGGGGTGCGGCGCTGATCGCGCTCGGGCGCGTCCTCGGCGACACGGACAAGCCGGACGCCACGACCCTGGCCCGCGCGGTGCACGCCGGCACGGAGGCGGTCCTCGCGTTCGGCGCGGTGGTCGGCGACAAGACGATGGTCGACGCGCTCGTGCCGTTCGACACGACCCTCACCGAGCGGGTCGATGCGGGAGACGACCTCGTGCCCGCCTGGAGCGGCGCCGCCACCGCCGCGCAGACCGCCGCCGACGGCACCGCGGACCTGCTCCCGAAGATGGGGCGGGCTCGGAGCCACGGCGACGCGGCCGTCGGCACGCCGGACGCCGGCGCGATCTCCTTCGCGCTCATCGTCGACGCCGTGCTGCACACCCTCAGCGCCGCCACCGACTGACCGACCAGCGAATCCCGGAAGGAACCCCACCATGAGCGACACCATTCCCGACACCCTGCGCCTCGTCATCGGTTCGGACGACGCCGGGTTCGACTACAAGGAGATCATCAAGGCTGACCTCGAGGCGAACGGCGGGGTCGCGTCGGTGGTCGACGTGGGCGTCGACGCCACCGCCCACACGCCGTACCCGTCGGTCGCGATCGCCGCAGCGGAGATGATCGCCCGCGGCGACGCCGACCGTGCGATCCTCATCTGCGGCACCGGGCTCGGCGTCGCGATGAGCGCGAACAAGGTTCCCGGCATCCGCGCGGTGACGGCGCACGACTCGTTCTCCGTGGAGCGCTCGATCCTCTCCAACGACGTGCAGATCCTGTGCATGGGGCAGCGCGTCGTCGGGGTCGAGGTCGCGCGGCGCATGGCCGCGGAGTGGCTGACGTACCGGTTCGACACGTCGAGCGCCTCCGCCGAGAAGGTCCAGGTCCTCGCCGAGTACGAGGCGCGCACCGCCGGCCCCGTGAGCGTCGGGGCGTGACACCCGTGCTCGCCTCCGCCACCGACCGGACCGCGCGCTCCGGTCCGACGCTGACGATCGGCGTCTCGCTGAAGATGTACTTCAGCCAGGCGAGGACCGTCGCGTGGGCGCGCGCGGTCGGGCAGATCGCCCGGGAGCACCCGGCCGTGACCTCCGGCGCGGTGGACCTGTTCGTGATCCCGACGTTCCCGTCGCTGCTGCCGGTGCGTGCCGAGCTCGACGGCAGCCGCGTCCGCCTCGGCGCACAGGATCTGTCCTGGGCGGACGAGGGCGCGTTCACCGGGGAGGTGTCCGGAGCCGAGCTCCGCGAGATCGGGTGCGACCTCGTCGAGATCGGCCACGCCGAACGGCGCTCGCTGTTCGGCGAGGACGATGCCGCCGTCGCAGGCAAGGTGCAGGCCGCGTTCCGCAACCACCTGACGCCGCTGCTGTGCGTCGGGGAGTCGGACCGGTCCTCCAGCGCGGACGCGGTCGCCGACGTCAGCGCGCAGATCGACAGCGCGCTCGCGCCCGCCGTCCGCGACGGGCTCGCGGGTCCGCTCGTGGTCGCGTACGAGCCGGTCTGGGCGATCGGCGCCCCCGCCCCCGCGCCCGACGACCACATCGTGGCGGTGCTCGCCGGCATCGAGCAGCACCTCGCCGGCCGCGCGGAGCTGGCGGGGAGCCGTGCGATCTACGGCGGCAGTGCCGGACCGGGCCTGCTCACGCGCGGCCGCGGGCGCATCGGGGGGCTGTTCCTCGGACGCTTCGCGCACGATCCCGCCGCGATCGGCACGATCCTCGACGAGGCCGTGGCGCTGACGGAGGGTATGGAGGCATGAGCGCGCTCGGCCTCAGCACGTACGCCTACTTCTGGCGGATGTCCGACCAGGCGCCGCAGCCCATGTCGCTCGAGGACGCCATGCGGGACGCGGCGGCCCAGGGCATCACCCTGTTCCAGATCTGCGACCACCTGCCGCTCGACACCGCCGACGACGACCGGCTCGCCGCGATCCGGACCCTCGCCGCGTCGCTCGGGATCACGCTCGAGGTCGGCACTCGGGGGACCGCCGAGGAGCACCTGGCCCGGTACCTCCATGTCGCGGCGGCACTCGGCGCGACGCTCGTCCGCTCGATGTGGACGTCGGGCGAGGACCGCCCGGACGACGCCGAGACGGAACGCCGGCTGCGTGCCGCCCTGCCCGCATACGAGGCGGCGGGTGTCACGCTCGCACTGGAGACCTACGAGCAGGTGACGACCACCGAGCTGGTGTCCGTCGTGCAGGCCGTCGGGTCGCCGGCGCTCGGCATCTGCCTCGACCCCGCGAACACCGTCGCCAACCTCGAGCACCCGGACGACGTCGTCGCCCGGTGCGCGCCGCTCACCCGGAACTGGCACGTGAAGGACTTCGACTTCACGCGCGCTCCCGGCTGGGTCGGCTTCCAATACACGGGCGTGCCGATCGGCACCGGACGCCTGCGCTACGAGCACATCCGTGCCGCCCTCCGCGCCGCCGCCGAGCACGGCGGCGACGACATCAACCAGGTCATCGAGTTCTGGCTGCCGTGGCAGCAGGACGCGGCGACCACGGTCCGCACCGAAGCGGACTGGACGACCTCCACCATCGAGTACATCAGGAGCAGATCATGACCGACACCACCATCACCACGAGCGCGGAGTCCGGAACCGCCGACCTCACCGTCGCCGTGATCGGCGCGGGCGGCAAGATGGGCACGCGCGTGTCGAACAACCTCGCGCAGAGCGCCTACACGACGCTGTACAGCGAGGCGTCGCCCGCCGGCCGCGAGCGCATCGAGGGCCTCGGCCGCGCGCTCACCGACACCCTCGACGCCGCCGCGCAGGCCGACGTCGTGATCCTCGCGGTCCCGGACGTGCTGCTCGGGACGATCTCCGAGGAGGTCGTCCCCGCGATGAAGTCCGGGGCGATCATCCTGACCCTCGACCCGGCAGCCGCGTACGCGGGCCTGCTCGCTCCGCGCGAGGACATCCACTACGCGGTCGCGCACCCGTGCCACCCGTCCGTGTTCCTGGAGCGCACCTCCAAGGAGGAGTGGGACGACACGTTCGGCGGCGTCGCCGCGCCGCAGGAGGTCGTCGCGGCGCTCGAGGGCGCGGACGACTCCGTCCGCGCGCGGGCCGAGGGTGTCATCGCGACCATCTACGCACCCGTCATCCAGGTGCACTGGGTCACCGTGAAGCAGCTGGCCGTGCTCGAGCCGACCCTCGTCGAGACGATCGCCTGCATGGTGGGCGACTTCCTGAGCGAGGCGCTCGAGGAGACCGTGAACACCGTCGGCGTCCCGCGTGAGGCCGCTCGGGCGATGCTGTACGGCCACACCTGGATCGCGATGACGAACGGCCTTCGCGGCTCGAACCCGTTCTCGGACGCCTGCCACATCGCGATGGGCTACGGGCGCGAGAAGATCATCAAGGACGACTGGAAGCAGATCTTCGAGGACTCCGAGCTCGACGGCGTCATCGCCAAGATGCTGAAGATCGACGCCGTCCGCCGCTGATCGACACCGACGGCCCGGCGCGCTCGCCGCGCCGGGCCGTCGCCCCACACCGCACCGCTGAACAAGGGAGTTCACATGACCACCAGGCTGCAGGGCAAGACCGCGATCGTCACCGGGGCCGGCTCCGGCATCGGCCGCGCCGTCGCCGAGCGGTTCGTTGCCGAGGGGGCCCGTGTGGTGTTCTCCGACCGTGACGGCGCCGCCGCCGCCGAGGCCGCCACCGCGTCGGGCGGGGCGGACCGTGTCCGGGGCATCACGCTCGACATCAGCGACGAGGCGAGCGTCACGAGCGGGTTCGACGAGCTCGTCGCGAGCGGCTGGCGCCCGGACGTCGTCGTCGCGAACGCCGGTGTCCAGCTCTTCGGACAGGACGCCCCGATCGCCGACCTGCCGCTCGACGCGTGGCGGCGGACCATCGACATCAATCTCACCGGCACGTTCCTGACGGTCCGCGCCGCGGTCCGGGCCATGCTCGACACCGGCGGCTCGATCGTGCTGACCGGCAGCCCGACCGGCCTCAACGGCGAGGGCAAGGACTTCACGGCGTACAGCACCTCGAAGGCCGGCATCCACGGCCTCGGTCGTGCGGTGGCCGCCGCGTACGCGCCGAACGGGATCCGCGTGAACACCGTGGTGCCGGGCTACACGGAGACCCCGCTGGTCACCGCCATCTCCGGCGACGCCGCGTCGCGGGCGGCGATCGTCTCGCGGATCCCGCTCGGCCGCCCGGGCACGGCGGCGGATGTCGTCGGCGCAATGGTGTTCCTGGCCAGCGATGAGTCGAGCTTCGCGACCGGGTCGATCTACCGGGTCGACGGGGGGATGACGACCCTCTGACCGGGTCGGTGCCGCCGCGTCGGGACTGCCGGCGAAGGACCGGGCTGGGCAGTTCCTCCACACCCGCTGGAAGCCCGTGCACGCGGGCGACTACCGTCTGCACACGTGGCCGTTCGGCTGCACGTGCGAGCTTCGAGAAGGAGAACCACTATGCCGCAGATCATCGAAACCATTGACGTCGACGTCCCGGTCCGTCAGGCCTACGACCAGTGGACCCGGTTCGAGGAGTTCCCGACGTTCCTCGACGAGGTCGAGTCGATCACGCAGGTCGACGACACCACCACCGACTGGACCGTCAAGATCGGCCCGGCGACGCGGTCGTTCCGCGCGGTCATCACGGAGCAGCACCCCGACGAGCGCGTCGCGTGGACGAGCAAGGACGGCGACGCCGAGCACGCCGGCGTCGTGACGTTCCACAAGCTCGGCGACACCAAGACCCGGGTCACGGCGCAGATCGACTGGCAGCCCACCGGCCTCCTCGAGAAGCTCGGGTCCGCGGTCGGCGTCGGCGGTCACGCGATCAAGAAGGACCTCGAGAACTACAAGGAGCGCGTCGAGAACGCCCCGACCGACTCCGGTTGGCGCGGCGACGTCGAAGCCTGATCCTCGCGCCTCGTCGCACGCAGGACCGGACGCCGTCACCCCTCTTGGGTGGCGGCGTCCTCGCGTGTCCGCCCCGTGCGGCTGGTGCGCCCCGCGGGGGCGCGTCCGCCATCGTGCGGCCTACTCGCCGGTCTCGCCGTCCACCGCCTCCCGGAGCAGGTCGGCGTGGCCGTTGTGCCGGGCGTACTCCTCGATCATGTGGGTCAGGATCCAGCGGAGGGACGGGGCGCGTCCGTCCGGCCACCGGCGGTCCGCGAGCCGGGCCATCCCGCCGTCGGCCAACGCGGAGGCCGTGTCCGACCGTGCCTGCTCGACCGACGCCTCCCAGAGGGCACGGAGCGCAGCCGGCGAATCGGCCGCCGCGGAGTGCCAGTCCCAGTCCGGGTCCTCGGCCCAGTCCACGGCGTCCCACGGCGCTCCCCGCAACCGGTCGAACAGGACCCGCGAGAACCAGGTGTGCTCGACGTACGCCATGTGCTTGAGGAGCCCGCCCAGCGTCATCATCGACGGTGCGACGGTGGCTCCGAGGCCGTCCGCGTCGAGGCCGGCGCACTTCCACGCGAGCGTGGCGCGCTGATAGTCGAGGAACCCGAGGAGCGTGCCGATCTCGTCGCCGGCCTGCGGCGGCTCCGGGCGGCCGTGCTCGTCGACGTCGATGTCGATGTCATCCATGGCGGAGGAGCATAGCGGTCAGGGTCGCGGGGACGACACCCCTGCACCTGTCCGCGACACCTCGTCGCCGCACCCCGTCTCCGCATCGTGCATCCGCATCCTGGGCGCGGCACCGGTAGCGTCGGCGACATGCGCGGATCAGCGGTCGTCGGGGTGCTCCTGGCAGCGGGAGCGGGAACGCGGATGGGGCGGCCGAAGGCGCTCGTCGTCGGTGCGGACGGGGTGCCCTGGCTTCGCCGCGGCGTCCTGACCCTGCTCGCCGGCGGCTGCCGGCGCGTCATCGTCGTGCTCGGGGCGGCGGCGGACCAGGCGCTGGCGAACCTGCCCGCCGACCAGGCGGTGACGGCCGTGGTCGCGGAGGACTGGGCCGACGGCCTCTCCGCGTCGCTGCGTGCCGCGCTCGGAACGCTCCGCGCCGACGCCGACGCCGACGCCGCGCTCGTGTCGCTCGTCGACCTGCCGCGGCTGCCGGTCGGTGCGGTGGCGCGCCTCCACGCCGACGCCCGCCGGATGAGCCTGCGGCAGGCGACCTACGCCGGCCGGCCGGGGCACCCCGTGCTCATCGGCGCGGAGCACTGGGATCTGCTCGCCGCCGACCTGTCCGGCGACCGCGGCGCCGGCCGCTATCTCCGGTCGCACGGAGCACATCCGATCCCGTGCGACGACCTGTGGGACGGCGCCGACGTCGACGCCGCTCCGGACGCGCACGACGCCGCCTCCGCCTCCGCCGCCGCCGACGACGCGCAATACGGGGGAAACGCGCAGGAAACAGCGGGCTCCTAGGCTCACGGCACCGCCCGGCCACCCCGCCGTCCGTTCACCCCGCCGCCCGGATCCCCGGCTCCGCACAGATTGCCCGTACCCATGGACCTTGTCACCGTCCGCGAGATCCGCACCCCCGCGTGCCGCGAGGAGCTGCGCCTCGGCCCCGGGGACCGGCCGCTCGGCGGCGGCACCTGGCTCTTCTCCGAGGAGCAACCCGGCTGCACGGGCCTGGTCGACCTGACCAGTCTCGGCTGGGAGGCCCTCACCCGCACCGACACCCACCTCACCATCGCGGCCACCTGCACCATCGCGACGCTGACGCGGATGACGGGCGATCGTGACTGGCGGGCGCAGCCGCTCATCGGACAGTGCGCGAATGCGCTGCTCGCGTCGAACAAGATCTGGAACGTCGCCACCGTCGGCGGGAACGTCGCGCTCGCGATTCCGGCCGGCGCGATGACGTCGCTCCTGGCCACGCTCGACGCCACCGCGGTGATCTGGACCCCGGACGGCGGGGAACGGCGCATCCCGGTCGCCGCGTTCGTCACCGGCGTAAGGACGACGGCCCTGCTCGCGGGCGAGGTGCTCCGCGCGATCGAGGTCCCGATCGGCGCCCTGCGCTCGTGGACCGGGTTCCGCCGGATCGCGCTCAGCCCGTACGGCCGCTCCGGCGCCCTCGTCACCGGTCGGCTCGACGACGCCGGCGGCTTCGTGCTCGTCGTCACCGCGGCGACGACCCGGCCGGTGCAGCTCCGGTTCGCGACCGTGCCGGACGCGGTCGCGGTCACCGAGGCCGTCGCCGCGATCGACTGCTGGTACGACGACCCGCACGGCGCACCGGACTGGCGGCGGGCCATGAGCGCCCGGTTCGCGCTCGAAATCCGCGACGACGCGTCCGCCGCGTCCGCCGCCGCCGTCGAGGGGGGCTGCTGATGCCCCGCTTCACCGTCAACGGCGAGCCGCTCGACGCCGCGGTCCAGCCCGGCCAGGTCCTCCGCACGGTCCTGCGCGAGCACGACCACACCGAGGTGAAGAAGGGGTGCGACGCCGGCGACTGCGGCGCGTGCGCGGTCCTCGTCGACGGCGAGCCCGTGCACTCGTGCGTCTACCCCGCCCACCGGCTCGAGGGGCGTGCCGTCACCACCGTCGCCGGGCTCGGCACGCCCGAGCATCCGCATCCGGTCCAGCAGGCGTTCGCCGACGCCGCGGCGTTCCAGTGCGGGTTCTGCACGCCCGGCATGGTCGTCACCGTCGCCGCGCTCACCGACGAGCAGCGCACGGAGGACCTGCCCCGGGCGCTCAAGGGCAGCTTCTGCCGGTGCACCGGGTACCGGGCGATCGCGGACGCCATCGACGGCACCGTCAACACCGAGTGGCCGACGAACGGGAGGGCCGTCGGAGCGTCCGTCGGCGCCCCCGCGGCCATGCGCGTCGTCACCGGTCAGGAGGCGTACACGCTCGACGTGCGGAGCACTACGCCGCTGCTCCACATCACGGTGCTCGGCAGCCCCCACGCCTCGGCACGGATCGTCGCGATCGACACCGCCGCAGCCGCGGCGATGCCGGGCGTGCACGCCGTCCTCACGATGCACGACGCTCCCGACGTGCTGTTCTCCACCGGGCGGCACCAGGACCGCCTCGACGACCCCGACGACACCCGCGTCTTCGACCCGATGCTGCGGTTCCGCGGCCAGCGGGTCGCCGCCGTCGTGGCGGACTCGGTGCGGCAGGCCGCGGCCGCGTGCGCGGCGATCGCCGTGACCTATGAGGTCCTGCCCGCGGTTCACGACCCGGAGGCGGCGCGGACCGCAGGCGCGCCGCTCGTCCACGGCGACAAGACCACGCAGGAGCACCGCATCGCCGATCCCGCACGGAACGTCGTCGCGGCTATGCACGGGGAGACCGGCGACGTCGAGCGTGCCCTCGCGGACGCCGCCGTCACCGTGGCGGGGGAGTGGCGGACCCCGCGCGTCAGCCACGCCGCCCTCGAGACGCACGCCGCCCGCGGCTGGCTCGACGCGGACGGCAGGCTCGTGGTGCGCACCTCGACACAGGTCCCGTTCCTCGTCCGCGACGAGCTCGCGCGGATCTTCGACCTCGATCCGGCGCGGGTCCGCGTCGTCGCGGCGCGCGTCGGCGGCGGATTCGGCGGCAAGCAGGAGCTGCTCACCGAGGACCTCGTCACCCTCGCGGTGCTGCGCACCGGGCGGCCCGTGCAGTACGAGTTCAGCCGTCGCGACGAGTTCACGATCGCCCCGACCCGGCATCCGATGCGGGTGCGCGTGCGGCTCGGTGCGACCGCCGACGGCACCCTCACCGCCCTGCACGTCGACCAGCTCATGGACACCGGTGCGTACGGCAACCACGGCATCGGCGTCATGTTCCACTCGGTCCACGAGTCCGTGGCCGTGTACCGGTGCGCGAACAAACGCGTCGACGCGGAGTCGGTGTACACGAACAACCTGCCGGCCGGAGCGTTCCGCGGCTACGGCCTCGGCCAGGTCGTCTTCGCCATCGAGTCGGCCATGGACGAGCTCGCCCGCCGCCTCGGCGTCGACCCGTTCGATCTCCGCCGGAAGAACGTGATCGTGCCGGGGGACCCGATGGTCGTCACCGACCCGGACGAGGACACCGACCTGCGGTTCGGCGGCAGCTACGGGCTCGACCAGTGCCTCGACCTCGTGCAGCAGGCGCTCCGGGCGCCGGCGCCCGCGACCGCGGCGATGCCCCCGGCGGACGGCCCGGCGTTCGACCCGAGCGACCCGGCATGGTCGACCGGCACCGGGATGGCCCTGGCGATGATCGCCACCGTCCCGCCGCGCGGCCACCACGCCGAGGCGAGCGTGGCGCTGCTGGCGGACGGACGGTACCGGATCGGGGTCGGCACCGCCGAGTTCGGCAACGGCACCACGACGGTCCACACCCAGCTCGTGGCCGCCGCCCTCGGCACGACGCCGGACCGGGTGGAGGTGCACCAGTCGGACACGGACGCGGTGCGCAGCGACACCGGCGCGTTCGGCTCGACGGGCGTCGTCGTCGCCGGCAAGGCCCTCCACACCGCCGCCCTCGACCTGCGGGGGCGGATGGTCGAACGTGCTCGGGCGCTCGCCGGGGCCGGCATCAGCGGCGCCGGGACCACCGGGACCGATGCGGCGGACGCGACCGAGGTCCTCCCGGACGGCGTCGCGGTGACCACGGCGGCGGGAACCCGCGTCGTGACGGCGAGCGAGCTCCTCGTGCCCGGCGCGCTGTCCGCGACCGGGATCTCCGACGGGACGCCGCGGTCCGTCGCCTTCAACGTGCACGGGTTCCGGGTGGCCGTCCACCGGCCCACCGGCGAGGTCCGCGTGCTCCACAGCGTGCAGGCGGCCGACGCGGGGACCGTCATGAACCCGGAACAGCTCCGCGGGCAGATCGAGGGCGGGGCCGCGCAGGCGGTCGGCGGCGCGCTGTACGAGGAGGTCCTCCTCGACGGGGAGGGCCGGGTGCTCACCGACGCCTTCCGCAACTACCGGTTCCCTCGGTTCTCCGACGTGCCCCGCACCGAGGTGCTGTTCGCGGCGACGACCGACGAGCTCGGGCCGCTCGGCGCGAAGTCCATGAGCGAGGCGCCCTACAACCCGGTCGCTCCCGCGCTCGCGAACGCGGTGCGCGACGCCATCGGCATCCGGCTCCGGGAGCTGCCGATGACACGAGACCGCGTGTGGCGGCTCCTCCACACCGAGAACACGACCGGCGCCTCCGCCGGGGCAGATGACGATCCGGCGTAACGAGCGCCGGGGGATCGGTACGGTGGACCGCATGGAAGGGACGCAATGACGATCGAGGGACCCTCCGGGGACAGCGCGGCCCGGTTCGAGCGGGCGCGCGACGACGTCAGCGGAGCGGTCGACCAGGACCTCCGCGCGGACGTCGGGTTCCTCGGCAACCTGCTCGGACGGGTGCTGCGCGAGTCCGGCGGCGACGACCTGTTCACGGACGTCGAAGCGCTCCGCACCGCCGTCATCTCCGCGTACGAGGGCACCGACGACACCGGCATCGCCCGGGCCCAGGACCTCGTCGCCGGACTCTACCCGGAGCGCGCCGAGCAGGTGGCGCGCGCGTTCACCGCGTACTTCCACCTCACGAACCTGGCCGAGGAGCACCACCGCGTGCGCGTGCTCCGACAGCGGGCGGACGGCCATGACGCCGCCGCCGACTCGCTCCCCGCGACGCTCGCCCAGCTCGTGGCAGAGGTCGGCCCGGACGAGGCGTCGAGGCGTCTCGACGGGCTCCGCTTCCACGCGGTGCTCACCGCGCACCCGACGGAGGCCCGGCGCCGCGCCGTCGCCACCGCGATCCGGCGCGTCACCGACCTCCTGGACGTGCGCGACCGCGCCGGCAACGCCACCGCCGTGGCCGAGAACGAACGCCGACTGCTCGAGGAGATCGAGACGCTCTGGCTGACCTCGCCGCTGCGCACCGACCCACCGACCCCGCTCGACGAGGTCCGGACCGCGATGAGCGTGTTCGACCAGACCCTGTTCGAGATCGTGCCGCAGGTGTACCGCCTGCTCGACGACCGCCTGCTCGGCGCGGACGCCGGACTCGCGCCGGTCCAGGCGCCCGCGTTCATGCGTCTCGGCACGTGGATCGGCGGCGACCGAGACGGCAACCCCCACGTCACCGCCGATGTCACCCGCGCCGCGGCCGACATCGCCGCCGAGCACGTCCTCCTCGGCCTGCACCGCGCCACCACCCGCATCGGCGGCACGCTCACGCTGTCCGACGGTGACATCCCGGCAGACAGCGGACTCGCCGCGCTCGCCACCGCGCAAGAGTCGCTCGACCCGGCCCTCGCCGAACAGATCGGCATCCGCGCTTCCCTCGAGATCCACCGGCGGGTGCTCCTCTTCGTCGCCGCGCGCATCGACGCCACCCGCCGCGGCGAGGCACCGCTTGGATACCGGGACCCCGCGGAGCTGTTGACGGACCTCCGGACCGTGCAGACGTCGCTCGCCGCGGCCGGCGCGCAGCGCGTGGCGAACGGGGAGCTCCAGAACCTGATCTGGCAGGTCGAGACCTTCGGCTTCCACCTCGCCGAACTCGAGATCCGGCAGCACTCGCAGGTGCACCGCGCGGCACTGCAGGAGATCCGCGCCGGCGGTCCGCTCAGCGCGACGACCGAGGAGGTCCTCGCCGTCTTCCGTGCCGTGTCCGACATCCAGCGCCGGTACGGCCAGCGCAGCGTGCCGCGCTACGTCGTGTCGTTCACGCAGTCGGCGGAGGACCTCGTGAACGTGTCCGAGCTGGCCGCGATCGCGGCGGGGCCGGACGAGCCCGCGGTGCTCGACGTCGTGCCGTTGTTCGAGACCTTCGCCGACCTCCACGCGAGCACGCGGATCCTCCAGGAGGCCATCGGCACCGAGGCGGTGCAGCGTCGGCTCGCGGCGACGGGACGGCGACTCGAGGTCATGCTCGGGTACTCCGACTCCTCGAAGGACGTCGGTCCGGTCTCCGCCACCTTCGCGCTGTTCGACGCGCAGGCGCGCATCGCCGACTGGGCGGCGACGAACGACATCGTCCTCACGCAGTTCCACGGCCGGGGCGGCTCGCTCGGGCGAGGCGGCGGCCCCGCGAACGAGGCCGTGCTCGCCCAGCCGCCGGGGTCCGTCGACGGGCGGTTCAAGATCACCGAACAGGGCGAGGTGATCTTCGCCCAGTACGGCGACAAGGACATCGCCGCGCGGCACATCGAGCAGATGGCCGCCGCGGCCCTGTCCGCGTCGAGCCCGTCGAACGAGGCACGCATTGCCGCAGCCGCCGACCGCTTCGCCCCGCTCGCCGCGCGGCTGGACGAGGTCTCCCGTCAGGCCTTCTCTGCGCTCGTCACCGCGCAGGGCTTCGCGCCCTGGTTCGCCCGGGTCACGCCGATGGAGGAGATCGGCCTGCTCTCGCTCGGATCCCGTCCGGCCCGCCGCGGACTGTCCGTGGAGTCGCTCGAGGACCTCCGCGCGATCCCGTGGGTGTTCTCGTGGACGCAGGCGCGCATCAACCTCGCCGGATGGTTCGGCCTCGGATCCGCGCTCGCCGCCGTCGACGACCTCGACGCGCTGCAGGAGGCGTACGCGTCGTGGCCGCTGTTCGCCGCGATGATCCGGAACGTCGAGATGTCGCTCGCGAAGACGGACGAGACGATCGCGCGGCAGTACCTCGCGCTGGGCGACCGCGACGACCTCGCGTCGAAGGTGCTCGACGAGATGGCGCTGACGCGCAGGTGGGTCCTCGCCATCAGCGGCAACGAGCACGTGATGGCCGACCGGCCGGTGCTGAGCCGTGCGGTCCGGCTCCGCAGCCCGTACGTCGACGCCCTGTCCCTGCTGCAGATCCGGGCGCTGCGGGCGATCCGGACCGCCGAGACGCCGGACCCGAACGACGCCGACCACCGGCTGCTGCTGCTCACGGTCAACGGGGTGGCCGCCGGGCTGCAGAACACCGGGTGAGGCGCGCCGGGCGCTGCCGCGACGGAACTCGTCGTACGGTATGCCGGTGACGTTCGCCCCACCCAGGACACCCGCGCCGCGGACGACGTCGGGGGCCGCCCGGGTGCGCGCGCTCGCGGTGGCGCTCGGCCTCGTGGTGCTCCTCCTCGCGGTGCGGGCGTTCGCCCCGACCGACGACGGCGTCAGCAGCGTGCGGGTGCTGCCGGGGCTCCTGCAGGACTTCACCACGCTCGCGATCAGCGTCGTCGTGGAGTCATTGCCCTTCGTCGTCCTCGGGATCGTGCTGTCGATCATCGTCGAGGTGTGGGTCCCCGCGGGAGCGCTGGAACTGGTCCTCCCGCGGCGGCCGCTGCCGCGACGCGCGGTCATCTCGCTCATCGGCATGCTGTTCCCCGTCTGCGAATGCGGGAACGTCCCGCTCGCCCGCGGACTCATGCTCCGTGGCTTCTCGCCGGCCGAGGCGACGACGTTCCTGGTCGCGGCCCCGATCCTCAACCCGCTCGTGATCGTGAGCACGGCGCAGGCGTTCGGATGGACGGGGGCGATCCTGCCGGTCCGGATCCTCGGAGGGTTCGTCCTGGCGAACCTCGTCGGGTGGATCGTCGCCGGGCACCGCGCCCCCTCCGACCTGCTCGTGCCGGCGTTCGACGACCGCTGCCGGGTGGAGGCGAGCGCCACCCGCGCCCGCAGCCGGTGGCCGGAGAGCGCCGCGCACTTCGGCGCCGAGGCCGCCACGATCATGCCGGCGCTCTTCGTCGGCGCCGCCGTGGCCGCGGCGATCCAGGTCGCCGTCCCGCGGAGCGCCCTCGTCGCGATCGGCAGCAACCCGGTGCTCTCGGTGGTCGCCATGATGCTGCTCGCGATGACGATCTCGCTCTGCTCGAACGTCGACGCGTTCTTCGCCCTGTCGTTCTCGTCGACGTTCCTGTCAGGGTCGATCACCGCGTTCCTCCTGATCGGTCCGATCATCGACGTCAAGATGATCGCGCTGCTCCGAACCACGTTCCGCACCCGGTTCCTGGTCCTGCTCGCCGTGGTGTGCGTGGTGTTCGCCGCCGCGGTCGGATGGGGGATGAATGTCCTCGTCTGATCGTCGGGAGCGGTGGGCGGCCCTCCTCGGGCTCGGCGCCACCGCCGCCGTCTCGATCTGCACGCTCTGGCTCGCCGTGACCGGCGGCCTCGGCCTGTACATCAATCCGCGGTACCTCGTCTTCACGGTCGCCCTCGCCGCGATCGCGGTGCCCGCATCCGTCGCCGCCGTCGTCGTCGTGCTCACCCGCGGCGGCGCCGTGCACGATCACGACCACGACGCGACGCCAGAGCCGCAGGGGCGGGAGGCGCGTGGCCGGTCCGCGCGCGTCGCACGGGACCTCGGGGCCGGGATCGCCGCAGTCGCCGTCGTCGCGGTGACCCTCGCGATGCTCGTCCTGCCCCCGGCGACCCTGTCCGCGCGGACCGCCGAGCAGCGCGCGGTCAACGCGGGATCGCTCACGAGCGCGACCGGAGGGTCCGGCGACGCCGCGGCGACGCTGCTCGGAGCGGGCACCACCGACACGCGCGGGTTCGGCGTCAAGGACTGGGCCGCCGCGATCCGGCAGACCACGGACACGTCGGCGCTCACCGGACGGACGCTCACGCTCACCGGGTTCGTCGTCCGCTCCGGGTCGACCGACTCGTTCACGCTCACCCGGTTCGTCATCAGCTGCTGCGCCGTCGACGCGCAACCCGTCGGCGTCGTCGTGCTCGCCGGGTCGGGCGCGCTGCCGGACTCGGACGCGTGGGTCCGCGTGACGGGATCCCTCGTGTCGAACCCCGACGCATCGTCCGGGGACCGCCTCGTGGTCCGGCCCGCGTCGATCACACCCGTGGCGCAGCCGAAGGACCCGTATGAGTACTGACCAACCGATGGCAGGACGGACGCGGCGCCCGGCGACACGCCGGTTCCGGCGCCGCTTCCTGGCGGTCGTCGTCGTCCTCGCGCTCGTCGCCGCGCTCAGCGCGGTGATCGGCGCGGGGCAGGGCCCCCGGCTCCGAGACGTCAGCTACTCGGGCACCGATCTCGTCACCCAGCCCGCGCAGCGCGTCATCCTCACCGCGAACCAGTCCGTGGAAGCCGTCCACGCTCGCGACGTCACCGTGTCACCCCGTGCGGCGTTCACCGTCAGCACGAGCGCGAACGCGATCGCGATCCAGTTCTCCGGTCCGCTCCAGTACCAGCGCGCCTACCGCATCGCCGTCCGCGACGTCCGCGCACCCGGGCAGGCGGCGCGAGCCACGCTCACCACCACGATCCGCACCGGGACGACGTCGGTGCTGTCGCTCCTGCCGGGCGCGGACGGCGGCGACGACCGCATCGTGCGCCGCGCGCTCGCCGGGACCGACACGACCACCGTCTTCCGCTCCTCCGGTATCGAGGAGTTCGCGCGCGTCGGCCGGTTCGTCGTCGTCGTGCGCAACGACGCTGCCGGGCACTCCAGCATCGATCTCGTGCCGCTCGCTGCCGGCGGCGCCGAGCCGGTCGAGCATGTCCTGCTCCCGACCGAGACGGGCACGGTCAGCGCGCTGCACGTCGCCGACGACGGCGCCGCGTTCGGCTTCGTCTACGCGGACACGACGACAGGGCAGTCCCGAGACGTCGGGCTCTACGTCGTGGACATGGGCGGCACGCACCTGCCCGCGCCCGTGCTTCCCGACGGCCGTGTCGGGGCGGCGGAGCGCCGCGCTGGTGCGGCGGGCGCGGACGCCGTGCCGATGACGGTCTCGCAGTGGGGGTTCGTGCCCCGCACCGAGTCCGCCCTGGTCCGGAGCGGGACGAACGACCTGTTCCTCGTCGATGCGACCGGTGGGCGCGCGGCTGTGCGACTCGGCAGCGCGACGTACCTGCACGGGTTCGTCGGCACCGGCACCACGGCCGTCGTGGAGACGGGCGACGCGATCGAACGCCTCGATCTCTCGACCGGACGGACCTCCGGTCTGCCCGCGCCCGCCGGTGCGACCGACGCCGAGTACCTGGGACGGATCGCCGCGATCTCCGCCGACACGTACCTGCGCCTCGTCGGGCAGGTCCGCAATGACGGCACCCTCGACGCGCGTGTGATCCGGGTGCAGGGGTCACGGGTGCGCACGCTACCGGTCCCGGCCGGCTCCTCCGCCGCGATCACGGGGGTGTGCCCCTCTCCGAACGGGCAGCTCGCGGCGGTGCTCACCCGGTCGTCCGACGGACCGCTCGTGCTCATCGTGGACACGCGCTCCGGTGCGCTCGACGCGTCGATCGCGGCGACGACGACCGCGTGGTGCCAGGCGATCCCGTCCGGATCCGGCATCTGAGAACCCGCCGTCGGGCGACACACCGCGAACCTCCCCGGTCCAGGGCGGTGCGATATTTATGATCCGTGCATGGAGACGCAGCCCGGTACCCGCACGACCCTCGTCGACCCGTTCGGCCTGGAGCTCGAGGAGTGGCTGCGTGACACCCCTCGGACCCGCACCCCCTACGTCTCGGACCTCGTCGTCCCGCCCGTCACGGGCCCGATCGAACGCCCCGTGGACCCGGCCGCTGCCGAGGTCGCCGGCGAGCCGAGCGGTGCGGCGCCGGCCTCCGACACCGCCTTCCGGCGCGATCGTGGGCGGCACGCCTCCGTGTGCGCCCCGTCCTTCCCGGAGCCACCGGAGCGGTTGTCGCTGAGCTTCGGCGAGCTCGCGGTCGAGGTGTCCTCCGCGAACGGACGCAGCACCATCGAGCGCATCCGCTTCTTCGAGCACGAGCTCGAACGTCGCGATGCGGACCTCGCGCGTCTTGCCGCATGGGAGGCCAGCGTCGCCGGCACCGACGACCCCGAGGTGACCGCAGCGCGCGCCTACGCGGCCGACGTGTTCGCGGACATCCTCGCTGAGGCCATGGCGGAGACGGCACGGTACGCGACCCGGAGCGAGTCGCTGCGCACCGGGTCCGTCGCACTGGGCGCCCGACGAGGCGCCATCGCGTCGATCACAGCGGAGGCCGACGAGGCCGCCGACGACCGCGACGCGGTGGGCGACCCGGCCACGGGCCTCCCGGCCGCGCCGGTCGCCGCAGTGGACAGCGGACCCGTGCCGCTCGTGCAGCCCGTCACCGGGCCGAACGCGATCCACCGGGCCGCGTTCGAGGCCGCGGTCCGCACCCACGCGGCGCCCGTCGACATGGTCCCGACGATCCTCCCGCTCGACGCGTCCGCCACGTCCGCGCCAAAGCCCACCACGACGGACGGCGGCACCGCCGACGAGCAGCTGACCCCAGCGCCCCGGTCCTGGTGGAGCCGCATCGTCGACGGTCTGCTCCGTATCGTCGGTCGTCGCTGACCGGTTCCACGTCGGTCCGAGCCCGCCGGGCGGCCGGTCGCCGCGGCTGCGGCGATCTCGCTCAGTAGACTGGCTGCCGTGCCAACCCTCCGCGAGATCCTCGACGTCGTCGAGTCCCTGTGGCCGGTCGACGGCGCCGAGTCCTGGGACTCGGTCGGCCTCGTCTCGGGCGATCCGAGCGCGACCGTCGAGCACATCCACCTCGCCGTCGACGCGGTGCCCGACACCGCGCGAGAGGCCACGATCCTCGGTGCGGACCTGCTCCTGGTGCATCATCCGCTGCTCCTGCGCGGCGTGACCACCATCGCCGAGACCACCTACAAGGGTGCGGTCCTCGCGACGCTCGTTCGCGGCGGGTGTGCGCTCGTGGCGGCGCACACGAACGCGGACGTCATGACGACGGGCACGTCCGCGGTCCTCGCCGACGCGATCGGCCTCACCGAGCAGCGCCCGCTCGAGCCGGGTGCCCGTCCCGGTGCCGGGATCGGGCGCGTCGGGGTCCTGCCCGCCCCGGTCCCACTGGGGCTCCTCGCGCGCCGCATCGCCGACGTCCTCCCGCCCACCGCCTCCGGTGTCCGCGTGTCCGGCGAGTACGACCGTCCGGTGCGGACGGTCGCCCTCTGCGCCGGAGCGGGGGACGCCTACCTGCGCAACCCCGACGTCCTCGCCGCCGACGTCTACGTCACGAGCGACCTGCGCCACCACCCGGCGTCCGAGTTCCGCGAGCAGGCGCGGCTCCTCGACGGCCCCGCCCTCGTCGACACCTCGCACTGGGCCACCGAGTGGCTGTGGCTCGACGTCGCGGCGACCCAGCTGCGTGCCGCGACCGGGGCGCGAGTGACCGTGAGCGACCTCCGCACCGACCCGTGGGACTTCGCCGTGCTGCCGTCGTCGTCAGTCCCCGACGCCGGCGCGCCATCGTCCGCCTCCGAGCGCGCCGTCGACGCCGCCGTTCCCGCCTCCGAGCGCGCCGTCGACGCCACGCCGCGCCCCGAAACCCCATCTCAAGGAGCCTCCGCATGAAGGCAGCACCCGAGGACCAGCGCCTCCTGCTCGACGTCCAGCGCCTCGACAACGAAGCGGCGCAGGTCGCGCACCGCATCACCGAGGTACAGAAGGGGGCGGAGCTCGCCGACCTGGCACAGCGGGCCGTCGCCCTGCGCAGTGAGCTCAGCGTGGCGACCGGGAGCCTCGAGGACGCCCAGCGCGAGCTGGCGCGGGTCGAGTCGGACGTCGCGACCGTCAACGCACGCGTGCAGCGCGACACGACGCTCCTCGCCGCAGCGAAGAACGCGAAGGACGCCGCTGGTCTCGAGAGCGAGATGGCGAGCCTCAACCGGCGGATCGGCGACCTCGAGACCGGCCAGCTCGAGCTCATGGAACGCATCGAGCTGCTGCAGGCGCGCGTGGGCGACGCGGAGGCGGCGCTCGCGGACGTCGAGGTCGAGCGGAGCCGTCTCGGCCAGAGCCGCGACGAGCGGATCGCCGTCCTCACCGAGGAACGCGCGTCCGTGGAGTCGAACCGGGCCACGATCGCGTCGCGAGTCCCGGCTGAGCTGCTCGCGCTGTACGAACGGCAGCGCACCCGGTACGGGTTCGGGGCCAGCCTGCTCCAGGGCGGCGTCTCGTCCGCGTCGGGTGTGGCGCTCACCGGATCGGACCTGGCGCGGGTGCGGGCGGCGGCGTCGGACGAGGTCCTGCTCTGCCCGGACAGCGAGGCGATCCTCGTCCGCACCGACGAGTCCGGCCTCGATCCGTTCTACCGCGGGGACGCGGCCCGGTAGGCTGGAGATGCGAATGGGTCGGTGAGGCGGTCGCGTCACCCCTCGGGGTGCCGAGGAACGTCCGGGCTCCACAGAGCAGGGCGGTGGGTAACACCCACCCGGGGCAACCCGCGAGACAGTGCCACAGAGAACAGACCGCCGTCGGGGCGACCCGGCGGTAAGGGTGAAACGGTGGTGTAAGAGACCACCAGGGGTCCGGGTGACCGGATCCGCTCGGTAAACCTCGCCCGGAGCAAGGTCAGACAGAGGACGTTGAGGCTGCTCGCCGAGTCCTCGGGTAGACCGCTGGAGGCCGACGGCGACGTCGGTCCGAGATAGATGGCCGTCACCGCCGCGTCAGCGGCGGGACAGAACCCGGCGTACGGCCGGCCCATTCGCACACCCGCCGAGAAGGCGGGGCGCCGGCCGCACGCCGTCGGCGGTCAGCGTGCTTCGTTCACGGCCAGGGCCGCGGCACCCATGATGCCGGCGTTGTTGCGGAGCGCGGCGGGGACGATCTTCGCCTGCAGGTCGAGCAGCGGCAGGAACTCCTCGTGCTGCTTCGAGATCCCGCCGCCGACGATGAAGAGCTCGGGGGAGAGGTACGCCTCGAGGTGGGAGTAGTACTTCTGCAGCCGTTTCGCCCAGTGCTTCCAGGACAGGTCGTCGCGCTCCTTCGCCGCGAACGAGGCCTTCGTCTCGTAGTCGACGCCGTCGATCTCGATGTGGCCGAGCTCCGCGTTGACGATGAGGACGCCGTCGTTGATGAGCGCGGTGCCGATGCCGGTGCCGAGCGTCGTCATGATGACGAGCCCGTCGACACCCTTCGCCGCTCCGAAGCGCTGTTCGGCGTACCCGGCGGCGTCCGCGTCGTTGACGAAGTGGATCTTCCGGTCGAGCTCCTTCTCGAAGAGCGCCTCGGCCTCGAAGCCGATCCACTTCTTCGAGACGTTCGCGGCGGACATGGTCCGGCCGCCCCGGACGATCGCCGGGAAGCAGACCCCCACCGGGACGTCCTTGTCGACGCCGAGCTCCGCGACGATGTCGACGACGACGGCGACGATGTCGTGCGGCCTGCCGCCTTCCGGGGTGGCCTTCTTGATTCGATCGCTCTGGAGCTCGCCGGACTCGGTGTCGACGATCGCCCCCTTGATGCCCGTTCCGCCGATGTCGACGCCGACCGCGAGAGTTGCCATGATGAGGAGTGCCTTCCAGTGGGGAGGTTCAGGAGACCGTGAGAAGCTCGGCGCCACGCTCGGTGACGACAAGGGTGTGCTCGAACTGGGCGGTGACGGACTTGTCCCGCGTCGACACCGTCCACGCGTCGTCCCAGATGTCCGCGGCGATACCGCCGAGGGTGAGCATCGGCTCGATGGTGAACACCATCCCTGGTTCGATGAGCGTGTCGTACTGCGTCGTGTCGTAGTGGGGGATGATGAGTCCCGAATGGAACACCCGGCCGACGCCGTGTCCGGTGTAGTCGCGGACGACGCCGTAGCCGAACCGCTTCGCGTAGGACTCGATCGCACGACCGATGACGTTGACGCGTCGCCCCGGGGCGACGGCGCGGATGCCGCGGCGCATCGCCTCCTCGGTGCGGGTGACGAGGTCGGCGACCTGCTGGGAGGCGGTGCCGACGACGAACGTCCGGTTCGTGTCGCCGTGCATGCCGTCCTTGTAGGCCGTGACGTCGATGTTGACGATGTCCCCGTCCTGCAGCACGGTGTCGTCCGGGATCCCGTGGCAGATGACCTCGTTGACGCTCGTGCACAGCGACTTCGGGAACCCGCGGTACCCGAGCGACGAGGGGTACGCGCCGTGCGCGACCATGACCTCGTGGCCGATGCGGTCGAGCTCGTCGGTGGTGACGCCGGGTCGGACGACGGCGCCGACGGCGTCGATCGCCTGCGCGGCGATCCGGCCCGCGGCGCGGATCCGTTCGATCTCGTCGGGCGTGTACGTGTCGCCGAGACCGTGTTCGTGCGGCTCCGCACGCCCGACGTACTCGGGACGCTCGATGTCGGCGGGCACCTGACGGGTCGGGGTGACGCGACCGGCGAGCAGGTGTCCGTGTTCGTCCCGGGGCATGAGGACGAGTGTATCCGCGCGGTGGGCGCTGGTCCGCCCGCCGCGCGTACGCTCGGTCCCATGAGCGACGAGCGAATGGAATCGCAGTACTGGTACAACACGGCGACGCACGAGGTCGAGCAGGGCATGCAGTCTCCGAACCGCGACCGCGTCGGCCCGTTCGCCACCCGGGAGGACGCCCAGCACGCGCTCGACCGGATCCGGGCGAACAACGAGCGCTGGGACGAGCAGGACTGATCTAGCGGAACAGGCTCGGCCGGTACGTGATCGGCAGGCGCCGGTCTCGGCCGAACGCCATGCCGGAGATCTTCGGTCCGATCGCGCCCTGGCGGCGCTTCCACTCGGAGCGGTCGACGAGCGTCGTGACCTCGGCGACGACGTCCGCGTCGAAGCCGTCCGCGACGATGTCCGCGGCGCCCTGCGCCCGGGTGATGTAGCGGTCCAGGATCGCGTCGAGCACCGGGTACGGCGGCAGCGAGTCCTCGTCCTTCTGATCCGGCCGGAGCTCGGCCGACGGGGGCTTCGAGATCGAGTTCTCCGGGATCGGCGCAGTCTCGCCGCGGGATTCGGCGTACCGGTTCCGCCAGCGTGCGAGCTCCCACACCATGGTCTTCGGCACGTCCTTGATCGGGGCGAACCCGCCGACGGAGTCGCCGTAGATCGTCGAGTAGCCGACCGACAGCTCGGTCTTGTTCCCGGTGGTGAGCACGAGGTGTCCGTCGAGATTCGACAGCCCCATCAGGATGAGCGCCCGCGCCCGCGCCTGGATGTTCTCGGCCGCGAGCCCGGTGAGGTGCAGCTGCTCCTCGTACGGTCGGACGAGGTCCGCGATCGCCTCAGTCCGGTACTGCAGCCCGAGTCGTTCGGCGACGTCGTCGGCGTCCGAGCGGGAGTGATCGCTGGACCACTGCGACGGCATGGAGACGCCGTACACGCGGTCGGCGCCGATGGCGTCCACCGCGATCGCGGCGCACACCGCCGAGTCGATCCCGCCGGACAGTCCGAGGATCGTGGTGCGGAACCCGTTCTTCTCGATGTAGTCGCGCGTGCCCAGGACGAGCGCGTTCCAGATCTCCTGCAGGTCGTCGCGCGGTGTGGCGACGTCGGCGGGCAGCGGAGGCCGCTCCCCGGCGCGTGCCGAGCCCGACACCGTGTCCGGGGTGTCGAGCGAGAGCCGGTGCACATCCTCCGTGACGACTGGAGCCGTCGCCGCTGCCGGGTCGACGTCGACCACGAGCAGGTGTTCCTCGAACTGCGGTGCGCGCGCGAGGACCGTGCCCTGCTCGTCCACGACGACGCTGTCGCCGTCGAACACCAGGTCGTCCTGGCCGCCGACGATGTTCACGTACGCGACGATCGTCTGCGATTCGGTCGCGCGGCGGGTGACGAGGGGGAGACGGACCTCGTCCTTGCCCGCGATCCAGGGGGAGGCGTTCACGACGAGCAGCAGCCCGGCGTCCGCGTCGAGCACGCGCGCGACGGGACCGCCGTCGCGCCAGAGGTCCTCGCAGACGAGGATCGCGACGTCGACGTCGGCGATCCGCGCCACGAGCAGGTCCTCGCCGGGGATGAACACGCGGTACTCGTCGAACACGGAGTAGTTCGGCAGGTGGTACTTCGCGGTCGTCGCGACGACATGGCCGTGCTGGAGGACGCTGGCGCAGTTCTTGGCGATGGCGGTGGGGGCGGTCGAGATGTCCACGGCCCGCGGCGCGAAGGGCCCGTCGGGGTGTCCGACCACGACGGCGACGTCGCCGAGCCCCTCCTCCTCGAGCCGACGCGCGAGAGTCTCCACGGCCTCCCGGGCGGCGCGCAGGAACGACGGACGCGACGCGAGATCCTCGATCGGGTAGCCGGAGATCGCCATCTCACCGGCGGCGACGAGATCCGCGCCCTGCGCGGCGGCATCGCGGGCGGCGCCGAGGATCGCCTCGGCGTTCCGGGCGAAGGCCCCGACGACGGGGTTGGTCTGAGCGAGTGCCAAGCGGAGTCGGGGCATGACCACTAGCGTATAGACCGACGGAAAGGGCGTTCATGGACAAGCAGACGGACTTCGTGCTCCGCACCATCGAGGAGCGTGGCATCAAGTTCATCCGACTCTGGTTCACGGACGTCATCGGCACCCTGAAGTCGGTCGCGATCGCGCCGGCCGAGGTCGAGGGCGCATTCGCGGAGGGCATCGGGTTCGACGGCTCCGCGATCGAGGGGCTGACCCGCTCGTACGAGGCGGACGTGCTGGCGCACCCGGATCCGTCGACGTTCCAGATCCTGCCGTGGCGGGGAGAGATCGACCCGACCGCGCGGATGTTCTGCGACATCACGACGCCGGACGGCCAGCCGGCAGTCGCCGACCCCCGCAACGTCCTGAAGCGCACGCTCGCGCGGGCAGGGGAGCGCGGCTTCACGTTCTACACGCACCCCGAGGTCGAGTTCTACCTGCTGCAGAGCCCGTCGCTCACGAACGGCCGCCCCGTGCCCGTGGACCAGGCCGGCTATTTCGACAACGTGCCCGGGGGCAGCGCCCACGATTTCCGCCGCCGCTCCGTCCGCATGCTCGAGGACCTCGGGATCTCGGTGGAGTTCAGCCACCACGAGGCCGGCCCCGGCCAGAACGAGATCGACCTCCGCTACGCGGACGCGCTCACCACGGCGGACAACATCATGACCTTCCGCACGGTCGTGAAAGAGGTCGCGATCGAGCAGGGCGTCTACGCGACGTTCATGCCGAAGCCGATCTCCGGCCAGCCCGGCTCCGGCATGCACACGCACGTGTCGTTGTTCGAGGGCGACCAGAACGCGTTCTACGAGCCCGGCGCGGAGTACCAGCTGTCGACGATGGGGCGGCAGTTCATCGCCGGGCTGCTCAGGCACGCGCCGGAGATCACCGCCGTCACGAACCAGTTCGTCAACTCGTACAAGCGGCTCTGGGGCGGCGACGAGGCCCCGTCGTTCGTCACCTGGGGGCACAACAACCGCTCCGCGCTCGTCCGCGTTCCGCTGTACAAGCCGAACAAGGGGCAGTCGAGCCGCGTCGAGTACCGGGCGATCGACTCCGCGTCGAACCCGTACCTGGCGTTCTCCCTGCTCCTGGCCGCGGGGCTCAAGGGCATCGAGGAGGGCTACGAGCTCCCCGCCGAGGCCGAGGACAACGTCTGGAGCCTCACCGACGCGGAACGTCGGGCCCTCGGGTACAGCCAGCTGCCGGCGAGCCTCGACCACGCGCTCGGCATCATGGAGGACTCGGAGCTCGTCGCGGAGACCCTCGGCGAGCAGGTGTTCAACTTCGTGCTGCTGAACAAGCGCCAGGAGTGGAAGGCCTACCGCGACCAGGTCACCCCGTTCGAGCTCGAGACGAACCTCGGGATGCTGTAGCCGGTATCGGAACCATCGGTTCGGGCGCCACGGCGACCATCCGTCGACCCAGGGACGAGACATGAGCACGGGGCAGACCGGCGACGCCACCGAGGTGTCGCGGAGTGTCCTGGCACGCCTCGGCTTCGCCGCGCTGTCGGAGAGCCGGGATCGTGTCGTGGCGCTCGCGGCGCGCAGCGAGCGGGAGGGACGGATCGCCGTCACCGAGTCTCCGTCGCCCTGGGAGCGCACCGCGGACCCGGACGGCGCGCTCCGTGCTCTCGACCGCCTCCTCGTCGCCGCGCACGGCCAGGTGCGACCGGTCCTAAAGGATGCCGCCGCGACGGAGCGGCTGGTTCGCCTCCTCGGCGCGTCCATCGGCTTCGCGGAGTTCTTCCAGCGCCGCCCGGGGGAGCTGTCGCTCCTCCTCGACCCGGTCGTGGCGCCGGCCGCCACGGCGGCGTACGTCGCCTCGTTGACGGACGCGGTGGACGGCGCGGTCGGCGAGGAGGCGCGCCTCCGCCTCCGCGTGCGGTACCGGCGGCACCTGGCGCAGATCGCGCTGTACGACGTGCTCAGTGCGGACCCGACCGGCGTGTTCCCCACTGTCGCGGCCGGACTCGCGGACCTCGCCGCGGCGACCCTCGACGTCGCCGTCGACATCGCCCGGCGTGAGGTGCCGTTCCCGGCGGAGGCGGTGGCCGGGACGCCGCTCGCCGTCATCGGGATGGGCAAGGCGGGCGCCCGCGAGCTCAACTACGTCAGCGACGTCGACGTCATCTTCGTCACCGAGCCGACCGAGACCGTCGGGACGGACCGGGCGGTGCTCATCGCGACCCGCCTGGCGATCGCGGCCACGCACGTCATCACGGACCTCGCCGTCGAGCCGGCGTTGTGGGAGGTGGACGCCAATCTTCGCCCGGAGGGCAAGGACGGCGCCCTGGTCCGCACGCTCGACTCGCATCTCGCCTACGCGGCCCGCTGGGCCCGGGCGTGGGAGTTCCAGGCGCTCCTGAAAGCACGGCCCCTCGCGGGCTCGATGGATCTCGGCCAGCGCTACGTCGCGGCCGTCGCGCCGTTCGTCTGGGGGTCGGCCGCCCGTCCCGGATTCGTCGAGTCCGTGCAGCGGATGCGCGAACGGGTGACCGAGCACATCCCCGACGATCAGGTCGCCCGCCAGATCAAGCTCGGACCCGGCGGCCTTCGGGACGTCGAGTTCACGGTGCAGCTCCTGCAGCTCGTGCACGGGCAGACGGACCCGTCGGTGCGGGAACGGGCGACGCTCGACGCGATGGACGCCCTCACCGCGGCCGGCTACATCGGTCGGGCCGAGGCGGCGCGCTTCGGGCCGGACTACGCGATGCTCCGGGTCCTCGAGCACCGGATCCAGCTCCGCCGGCTCCAGCGGACGCATCTCATGCCGTCCGACGAGGAGGAGCTGCGGGTCCTGGCGCGTTCCACCGGGTTCGCGACGAGCGCGGGGGACCTCCTGGAACGGTGGCGCGCGATCAAGCTGGAGGTGCGGGGCCTCCACGAGCAGCTGTTCTACCGTCCGCTGCTCTCGGCCGTCGCGTCGACGAGCGAGGACGGCGTCCTCCTCACCAGCGACCAGGCCCGGCAGCGGCTCGCGGCGATCGGTTTCGTCGATCCCGACGGCGCATTGAGCCACATCCGCGCGCTCACCCAGGGCATGTCCCGGCGCGCCACGATCCAGCGGACACTGCTCCCGGTGCTGCTGCGCTGGATGGCGGAGGGACCGGCGCCGGACCGCGCGCTCCTCGCGTTCCGGCGGCTCAGCGACGCGCTCGGCGAATCCAACTGGTTCCTCCGGATGCTCCGCGACTCGGCGGGCGCCGCGCACAGCCTGATGACGATCCTGTCCCAGTCCGGGTTCCTCTCCGGCCTCCTGGAGCGGTTCCCGGAGGCGGCGAGGTGGCTCGACGAGCCGCGGACCCTCCTGCAGCCACGCCCCCGCGCCTCCCTGATCGACGAGACGGTCGCCACGCTCGCGCGCCACGGCGACGACGACGAGGCCGCGGCGGTGCTGCGCGCCACGCGCCGGCGGGAGACGCTCCGCATCGGCATGGGGGCGGTGGTCGGGCAGATCCACGTGGAGGATCTGGGGCGCGCCCTCACCGACGTGTCGGAGGCCATGCTCACCGGCGCCCTGTCCCTGGCGCGCCGTGACGGTGCGGAGGGTCGTGCGTCCAGCGGCGCCGCGGCACCGGCGCCGCTGGAGTTCGGGATCATCGCCATGGGCCGCTTCGGCGGCCGTGAGCTCGGCTTCGGGTCCGACGCGGACCTGCTGTACGTCTACCGCGCCGACGGATGGGACCGGCAGGAGGCCGCACGCGCGGCGGCGCGGATCGTCGCCCGGATCAACCGGTTCACCGAGGACACGCTCTTCCCGTTCGTGCTCGACATCGACCTGCGGCCCGAGGGCGCCAACGGAAGCGTCGTCCGCACGCTCGAGTCGTATGCCGCCTACTACGCGCGCTGGTCGCTCACCTGGGAGGCGCAGGCGCTGCTGAGAGCACGCGGTGCGGTCGGGGACGAGACCCTGCTGCGGAACTTCGAGCACCTCGCGGACCTGACGCGATATCCGGAGGCGGTCACCGAGCACCAGGTCCGCGAGGTCAAGCGGATCAAGGCGCGTGTCGAGTCCGAGCGGCTGCCGCGCGGCGCGGACCCCGCGCGGCACCTCAAGCTCGGACGGGGGTCGCTGAGCGACGTCGAGTGGTTCGTGCAGCTCCTGCAGCTGCAGCACGGCCTGGTCACGCCCGGTCTCCGCACGACGTCCACGCTCCGGGCGCTGCACGCCGCGACCGACGCGGGCCTCGTGGACGCGGGCGACGCGGAGCGGCTCGAGGCGGCGTGGCTCCTCGCCTCACGCGCTCGGAGCGCGCTCGTGCTGTGGTCCGGCCGGACCACCGATGTGCTGCCCGTCGACCGCGACCAACTGGAGGGCGTGGCCCGCCTCCTGGAGTATCCGCCGGGTTCGGCGGCCCGGCTCGAGGAGGACTACCTGGGCACCACCCGGCGCGCGCGGCAGGTGTTCGAGCGGGAGTTCTACGGCCGATAGCACGGTGGTCGGCGGGCGTCCGCCCCCCGAGCGGGCGACACGCCCGGGATGCAGCTTTCAGGCCGCGTGTGCCCCATGCCGCCAGGTAAATTCTGCGTAACGCGAATTGTCCCCCGAGCGCGCCGATGGCGTACCCCCGCCACGCCGTGCCTCGACGCCCACGAGCGCGCGACGTGCCGGCGCCGTCCGCCCGGCGCAGGCGGGTCGGAAGCCTTCGTCTTCCCACTGTTCAGTGGTTTCATCAGGGGTTTCGGCCGGGGGCGTGCGCGCCGGATGCTCGCGGCGCGCCTGCTCGCGTGCCGCCGCGAACCGGCGGGTCTGTCCCCATTTCGGCCGTCAGCAGGACCGAGGACAGCTGCCGTCCGCCGAACGACCCGCCACGGCGTACCCCGGCGCGCGAACCGGACACACCCGGACGAGGGACACGTTGCGCCATCCCGGGCGGTCTGTTTCAAATAGGACCACCCGAACCATCCCCGATTTCCCGATGAAGCGGAATCTCCACCTCGAACGTTGAAGCAGGGATCGATGTTCACCTTCATCCTTCAAATCCGCCAGATGGTCGAAGGTCACCCGGAGTTCTACCTGTTCACCGTGTACTCGGCGATCATCTGGGTGCTCTGGATCGCCAAGGTCGTCCTCTCCGCCCGGTATCGGCCGTACACGGGCACGTTCACCGGCACCACGAGCGTCGTGGTCCCGGTCGTCGACGAGCCGCTCGACCTCTTCCGCGACGTGATCGGCCGCATGGTCGAGCAGGGTCCGGGCGAGATCATCGTCGTCATCAACGGCGCGCCCAACGCGGGCCTCGTCGAGGTCTGCGAGGAGTTCGCACCCCTGGTCTCCTGGACGCACACCCCGATCCCCGGCAAGCGCAACGCCGTCAAGATCGGGACCGAGCTCTCCACGGGCGACATCACGATCCTCGTCGACTCCGACACCGTCTGGACGGCGGGCGCGCTCGAGGAGCTCGTCAAGCCGTTCGCGGACGAGGCCGTCGGCGGGGTCACCACCCGCCAGCGCATCCTCGAGCCGGAGCGGAGCTGGATCACCCGCTGGGCCGACTGGCTCGAGAACTCGCGGGCGCTGTACTCGATGCCCGCGCAGAGCGTGCTCGGGCAGATCGGCTGCCTTCCCGGCCGCACGATCGCGTTCCGTCGCAACATCCTCATGCGCGTCATGGAGAAATTCATGACCGAGAAGTTCATGGGCGTGTTCCTCGAGGTGTCCGACGACCGCACCCTCACCAACCTCACGCTCAAGGAGGGCTACCGCACCGTCTACCAGTACACGTCGCTCGTGTACACGGACGCGCCCCTCAAGGTGAAGAAGCTGTTCAAGCAGCAGCTCCGCTGGGCCCGCGGCAGCCAGTACAACACGCTCCGCATGCTGCCCTGGATGATCGGCCACGCACCGATCCTGGCGCTGTTCTTCATCACCGACATCATCCTGCCCTTCATGCTCTTCGGCGTGATCGCGGGCTGGATCTACCGGGCGTTCACCGGACAGGGCCAGAACCTCTACCAGGGGATCCTGCACCAGTACGGGTTCTCGACCGGCTTCATCTACGTCGCCGGCCTCATGGTCGTCTCGAGTGTGCTCAGCATGGCCATCCGCCAGATGCGGCACCTGTCGGAGAAGCCCTCGGACTTCTTCCGACTGCCGATGTTCATCATCGTCTCGACGTTCTTCCTCATGCCGATCCGGCTCCTCGGGTTCTTCCGCCTCGCACACGCCAGCGGTTGGGGAACACGTGCCGGCGCGTACGCCGGCGGGCCCATGGAGTCCGAGCCGGCGTCGCCCGTGCCCGGACACGACAGCACGCCGCCGGTGAGCCCGATCGATCAGCTCGACGAGGTCCGCTCTGAGGACGTCGATCGCGAGTTCGAGCAGATGTTCGCCTTCGGCCCGTCGACGAGCGACGACGCCACCACCACCTCCACCGCGACCGTCCTCGCGACGCGCCGCGAGACCGCCCGTGAGACCCGCATCTCGCGCAAGGCCGCCGCCACGCCGGCCAAGCGCCTCAACCCCTACGCGATGATCCCGTACCTCATCGGGATCGCGATCTTCGCCCTGGAGGCACTGACCATTGTCTGAACCCGTCCGCCAGTCCGGCGCATGGTGGGCTCCGTCGAGCAAGCACGCGAAACGCACTGCGCTCGGCACCGCCGCCATCGTCATCGCCCTCTCGCTCATCACGTGGACCGTGTGGGCATCCCCGTCGAGCCCGGTGAGCACCGCCGTGCACCACGCACTCGGGGTCAAGACCGCGAGCGAGCAAGCGGAGGACACCAAGGCCCTCCAGGTCAAGCTCGCCGCTGCACAGAAGCAGATCTGGAAGCTCGAGGGACAGCTCAAGTCCGCGAGCGCCACCGGCGAGTCGCGATCGTCCCGCATCGAGGCCCTCCAGGCCGAGCTGCAGTCCGCGCAGTCCGCACTCGGTGCCGCGCAGGCCGCGGCGGCGAGCACGTCGGGCACGACCACCGCCTCCACGACGTCGGGCGGCTCCGGCTCGACCTTTGGGTCCTCCGGGTCGAAGACCGCAACGGCGTCCGGCGGCTCGAAGGCCGCCGCCACCGGCACCTCCGGCGCGTCGAAGGAGCCGTCGGCGACGCCCGTCGACGTGCCGACCAAGGCCGAGCTGCTCGACCCGACCGCCCGCTACTACGGGCTCTACACCGCGCAGTCGCCCGGCAACTGGGCCGAGTACGACGAGATCTCGCAGAAGGTCGGGACCGCGACGAACATGGACGGCTACTTCCAGGGCTTCCAGGAGCCCTTCAAGGCGAGCGCGGTCCAGCGTTCGTGGGCGAACGGTCGGCTTCCGATGATGACGTGGGAGACCACGCCGTCGCTGTCGGGCAACGACCAGACGCAGATCCCGGGCTACGACAACGCGGACATCATGGGCCCGGCGTACAGCGCGTACATCACGAAGTACGCGCAGGACATCGTGGCGAACGGCCAGCCGATGGTGATCCGGTTCGACCACGAGATGAACGGCTCCTGGTACAACTGGTCCGAGTCGCCGAAGCAGAACAACGCTGCGAAGAGCTACGTGGCCATGTGGCAGTACGTCCACGACGTCTTCCAGGCGCAGGGCGCCAACGACTACGTGATCTGGGACTGGTCGCCGACCCGCATCGACAAGCTCGGCAACGAGGCGTACGAGCAGCTGCCCTACCTGGCGAACTACTACCCGACGGACGCGTACGTCGACTGGGTCGGGATGAGCGGGTACTACCGCGACAGCACCGAGGCGCCGACGTTCGAGACCACGTTCGCCGCGACGCTCGACCAGATCCGGAAGATCGCCAAGGACAAGCCCATCGTGCTCAACGAGATCGGGGCGACCGAGACCGGCGGGGACATCAGCGACCCGCAGAAGGTGCAGTGGGTCACATCGCTCTTCGACGCGCTGGCCGACCCCGCGAACGACGACATCATCGGATTCGCGTACTTCAACGAGTCCGCGACGACCGTGACCAACGGAGAGCTCACCTCCAACGACTGGCGCATCGACTCACGCGCCGCAAGCCTGGCGGCGTTCGTCGCCGGCATGCAACGGATTGCTCCCGAATACGGGCTCAAGGAGATCGAGAAATGACGAACACCACCGGTACGACCACCTCGCAGGACGTGGACGGGGTCGCGAGGCTCCGCATCAGCGTCATCGGCACCGGCTACCTCGGTGCCACGCACGCCGCCGCCATGGCGGAGATGGGCTTCGACACGGTCGGCGTGGACATCGATCCGTCCAAGCTCGCCGCGCTGTCCGCCGGCACCGTGCCGTTCTTCGAGCCCGGCCTGCCCGAGCTCATCACGAAGCACGTGCAGAGCGGCAAGCTCCGCTTCACCTCCGACATCGCCGAAGCCGTCGCCGCCAGCGACGTGCACTTCATCTGCGTCGGCACCCCGCAGCGCGCGGGCAGCCATGCGGCGAACCTCACCTATGTGGAGAGCGCCACCCGCGCGGTCGCGGAGCACCTCACCCACCCCGGCCTGATCGTCGGCAAGTCGACGGTCCCGGTCGGCACCGCCCAGCGCCTCCGCTCGCTCGTCGCCGAGTTCGCGCCGGCCGGGATCACCGCGGAGCTCATCTGGAACCCGGAGTTCCTGCGCGAGGGCAAGGCCGTGGAGGACACCCTCCGCCCGGACCGGCTCGTCTGGGGCGGCGCATCGCCGGCCGCCGACGCGCTGATCCGTGAGGTCTACGCCGAGCCGCTGAGCACCGGCACGCCGGTCATCGCCTGCGACCTCGCCACCGCGGAGCTCGTCAAGGTGAGCGCGAACGCGTTCCTCGCGACGAAGATCTCGTTCATCAACGCCATCTCGGAGCTGTGCGACATCGCCGGGGCGGACGTCAGCGTCCTCGCGGACGCGCTCGGCCACGACGTCCGCATTGGCCGCAAGTTCCTCAACGCCGGGCTCGGGTTCGGCGGCGGCTGCCTGCCGAAGGACATCCGGGCGCTCATGCACCGCTCGTCCGAGCTCGGTGCGCAGCGCGTCGTCGGCCTCATGCAGCAGGTCGACGAGATCAACATGGGGCAGCGTCAGCGCGTCATCGACATGGCGCTCGAAGCGGCTCAGGGGTCCGTCCTGAACCGGCGTATCGCGGTGATCGGCGCGGCGTTCAAGCCGCTCACCGACGACGTGCGCGACTCGCCGGCCCTCAACGTCGCCGCCGCCCTGCACCTCCGCGGTGCGCAGGTGTCCCTGTGGGACCCGGAGGCGATGGAGACCGCCAAGCGCAGCTTCCCGACGCTCACGTATGCGGAGAGCATCGAAGCGGCGGTCGAGGGCGCCGACATGGTGCTCGTCCTCACCGAGTGGGACGACATTGTCACGGCCGACCCGGCCGCGCTGGCGGCGATCGTCGGCCGTCGGGTCGTCATCGACGCGCGCAACTGCATCCCGGTCGACGACTGGGTCAGGGCGGGGTGGTCCGTCCGGTCCTTGGGACGTGCCACGCCGGCCATGGGCGCACCCATGAGCGTCGCCGCCGGGACGAACGACCTCATGGCCACGAGCCGCTAGCGCGCCCCCGCGCCCCCGCGCCCGCGCGCCCGAGCCCCCCGCCCCCGCGCCCCGCGCCCCCCGCCCGCGCCCCGTGCCTCCCCGAGGTGTCGGAAATCGTCGGATGGTATGCCGCCGTCCGACGATCTCTGACATCTCGGGCGTGCGACCGGGGGCGGACGGGGGTACGTGGGCGCGGGGGACGGGGAAGGGCCCCGCGTCCTGACGGATGCGGGGCCCTTCCGGTGCGCTCGACTCAGACGCCGAAGTACATCTCGTACTCGAACGGGTGCGGGCGCTGCGCGTACGGGAGGATCTCGTTCTCGTACTTGTAGTCGACCCACGTCCGGATGAGGTCCTCGGTGAACACGTTCCCCTTCAGAAGGAACTCGTGGTCAGCCTCCAGCGCGGCCAGGGCCTCCTGCAGCGACGACGGCACCTGCGGGATGTTCTTGGCCTCCTCCGGCGGAAGCTCGTAGAGGTCCTTGTCGACCGGCTCATGCGGCTCGATGCGGTTCTGGATGCCGTCGAGGCCCGCCATCATCTGGGCGGCGAACGCCAGGTACGGGTTGCCGGACGCGTCAGGTGCGCGGAACTCGATGCGCTTGGCCTTCGGGTTCGTCCCCGTGATCGGGATACGGATCGAGGCGGAGCGGTTGCCGGCCGAGTACACGAGGTTGACCGGGGCCTCGAAGCCGGGGATGAGCCGGTGGTACGAGTTGATCGTCGGGTTCGTGAAGGCCAGGATCGCGGGGGCGTGCTTCAGCAGACCGCCGATGTACCAGCGAGCGAGGTCGGACAGGCCGCCGTAGCCGTTCTCGTCATAGAACAGCGGCTCGCCGCCGCTCCACAGCGACTGGTGCGTGTGCATGCCAGAGCCGTTGTCGCCGAAGAGCGGCTTGGGCATGAAGGTCGCGACCTTGCCCCACTGCTCCGCGGTGTTCTTCACGATGTACTTGAACTTCAGGATGTCATCGGCCGCGTGCACCATCGTGTCGAAGCGGTAGTTGATCTCCTGCTGGCCGCCCGTGCCGACCTCGTGGTGCGCACGCTCGAGCTCAAGGCCCGAGTCGATGAGCTTGAGCGAGATGTCGTCGCGGAGGTCCGCGGTCTTGTCGACGGGGGCGACCGGGAAGTAGCCGCCCTTGTAGGCGGTCTTGTTCGCGAGGTTGCCGCCCTCTTCCGAGCGTCCGGTGTTCCATGCGCCTTCCTCGCTGTCCACGGAGTAGAAGCTGGAGTGGTGGTTCACCTCGTAGCGGACGTCGTCGAAGATGTAGAACTCCGCCTCGGGCGCGAAGAACGCGGTGTCCGCGATGCCCGTCGAGGCGAGGTACTTCTCGGCCTTCTTCGCCACCTGGCGCGGGTCGCGGGCGTAGATCTCGCCGTTGCGCGGGTTGTAGATGTCGAACACCATGATCAGCGTGCGCTCGATGCGGAACGGGTCGACGTAGGCCGTCGTCACGTCCGGGATGAGCTGCATGTCCGACTCGTGGATCGACGCGAAGCCGCGGATCGACGAGCCGTCGAACAGCTGACCGACGGAGAAGAAGTCCTCGTCCACTGTCGAGGCGGGAATGTTGAAGTGCTGCTGGACCCCGGGGAGGTCCGTGAACCGGATGTCGAGGAACTTGACATCCGTGTCCTTGATGAACGCGAGCACCTCGCTGGAATCACTGAACATGTGGTCGTTCTCCAATGGCGGGTGGGGGGTGG
>Ga0210040_10000516_pt1 | contig 64494 bp, 55 predicted proteins | sample CryGeyCG12114_NA_FD_185462 | JGI IMG/M metagenome (GOLD analysis project Ga0210040, IMG submission 185462) | Groundwater microbial communities from aquifer - Crystal Geyser CG19_WC_8/21/14_NA (SPAdes) (version 2) | ecosystem: Environmental > Aquatic > Deep subsurface > Groundwater | place: USA...
CCCACCCTACCACCACTACCACAACCACAACCACAACCACAACCACAATGTCGCAACCCCAATCCCACCCCCCCCTAACCGGTCTCAAAGTCCTCGAGCTCTCCGGACTAGCCCCCGGCCCCTTCTGCGGCATCCTCCTCTCCTCCTACGGTGCCTCCGTCCTCCGCATCGACCGCCCCGGCCCCCCCTCCTCCGACCTCCTCACATCCCACAAATCCTCTCTCCCGCTCGACCTCAAATCCCCCCCCTCGCACGCCCTCCTACTCTCGCTCCTCCGCAAAGCCGACATCCTCATCGACCCGTACCGGCCCGGCGTCCTCGAGAAACTCGGCCTCGACCCCACCACCGTCCTATCCAAACTCAACCCGCGCCTCATCACGGTGCGTCTCACGGGCTTCCGCCGCGACGGCAAGTACAAAGACATGGCGGGCCACGACATCAACTACCTGGCCGTGAGCGGCGTGCTGAGCATGTTAGGCGCAAGCGACACGCCGCCGTTACCGCCGGGGAATGTGCTGGCGGATTTCGCGGGCGGGGGGCACGTCGCGTTTAGTGGTGTGTTGCTCGCGCTTATCCACCGCGGGGTCAGCGGGGAGGGACAGGTCGTCGAGGCGAATATGGCCGACGGCGTGAATTACCTCGGGACGTTCCCGCGCGTGTTGACGCGTGCGCCGATGTGGAGCGGGCCACGCGGCACGAACACGCTGGACGGCGGCGCGCCGTATTACGGGTGCTACGAGACGAAGGATGGCGGACGGTATATGGCTGTTGGGGCGCTGGAGCCGCAGTTCTTCAAGGAGTTGCTGCGGGGTCTGGGGCTGCAGGAGGCGGATATTGTGCCGGAGAGGGGGATGAGTAGGGAGGATAAGCGGAGTTGGGAGTATATGCGGGCGGTGTTCACGGCGCGGTTTAAGACGAGGACGAGGGTGGAGTGGGAGGAGGTGTTTGATGGGACGGACGCGTGTTGTGTGCCTGTTTTGACGTGGCGGGATTTGGAGGAACGGGATTATGAGTTTAGGCCGATGGTGGGGTTGACGGGGAGTCCGGGGAGGGAGGTGGAGATGACTTATGAGGGGAAGTTGTTGAAGACGGGGGAGGGTGGTGAGGAGACGTTGAGGGAGTGGATGGGGTGGAGGAAGGGGAAGGAGTGGGATGTTGGGGGGAAGGGGGCGGCGGAGTTGAGGGAGAAGGGTAAGTTATGATTTGTGTTGGTAGGAGTTATTTGAGTCTGGGACACTGCCGATTTACATCTTGACCGGCTTGAGTGCTCTGTAGATACTGAGTCTATGGACTCGGAAATGGATTACCTCATGCCACTGGTGTAACTCCACAGCGATCTTGAGTCGCTCACAGAACTTGCTGTTTGATGTTGTTCATGCTGCCATTCAGCTAAGAGCACTGCAGAGCTGGTTCTCCGAGACGGTCAATGGCCCCCGAGCTACAGCTTTAGACCGTCCGGCTAACTTGAGTTCCGTCATCCACAAGTACATCCTCCTCGCACCCAGATCCTGCGAGTTGGGGAAAGCACTCGGCGCCTGTTACAGCTCAACGTCCTGCATCGACTGTAGTTGAGACTAACAGCTACTTCTCATCAAAGGACCGACACCTTGAGGAATACGGGTTCCCGCTGGCATACCTCTCAACTGCCACATAGCTCGTTTAAGAGTCCACCAGAGCAATAGATCAAGCTTTGTGAGCGGCCGACATACTAGCGATGCTGTGCGCCTCATCATCAAGGTGTCTGACACAGGGGATCTCCTCGCAGATCGGTCATAGGCGATCTGCGCCTCTAGATTGCGTCAGGTTCGTAATATTCTTGGGTATCTCGGTCGTCTCATCCCGTGCCATTTTGTCCATCCGGATATATGCTCGGGCGCCTCATCTTCCCCTTCCTCTGCCAGCACCTCCACCACCGAACATATTTGCCAGCCCTCCCATACCACCCATTTGGTTCATCATGGCAGACATATCAGGCATGCCTCCAGCACCACCCCCACCCCCGCCCATACCTTGCATCATCTTCATCATTTCAGCCATTTGACCGCCTCCGGGCATGCCTCGACCAGCACCTCCCATAGACTGCATCCGTTTCTGCATGGCAGCGGCCTGCTGTTTAGAGTTTGCACCCTGCATCATCTTCTGTGTCCTCGCCATGTTGGCCTTGTTCTGGCCCATGTTCTTCGCGATGCCGCTCATGACTTTATGTTGTGTCAATAACTCCTCGACTTCCCTTACAGATGTACCAGAACCATGTGCTATCCTCGTCATGCGGGTAGGCTCGTTAACCAAGATCTTGCCGTCTGAGTCTAATTCTTTGGCGGTCATGGAATCGAATATGTAGACCATCCTCTTCATCTTATCGGTGCCGTCCTGATCTGACATGCCGGACATCATGCCTCCTAGCCCTGGTATCATACCTGCTACTTTCGACAGTGGACCCATCTTCATGATGTTCGTGATCTGCTCCTTCATGTCTCTCATGGTAAAGATTCCCTCGGCAAGATGTTTCTGCGTCTCTTTCATCGCCGCACTATCTCTCGTGATACTTTGGATGTGATCGATCAAGCCGGTCATATCTCCGTAGCCCAACAACTTGCTAATAAAAGCCTTGGGCTCGAAGCGCTCGAGATCCATCATGTGCTCGCCAGTGCCGAGGAAGATAATGGGTGTATGTGTAGCGGCAACGGCAGATATGGCACCACCGCCGGCTGCACCACCATCAGTCTTCGTTATTATGATTGCGCCAAAATTGGCGGTCTGCTTGAAGGCCATGGACTGTGACTCGACAGCCTGACCAATGGTGCCGTCAAGGACCATGATGGTCTGCTCCGGTCTAATGGCAGTCTGGACCTGTACCATCTCGGCAAACAAGTCTGCTTCCTGCTGATGCCTTCCCGAAGTGTCAACAATAATGATCTCGAACTTCTCTTTCCGGAAGCGGGCCACACCCTCTGCAGCGACGACAGCCGGGTCTGTCTGGGTTAGACTACCGTAATAAGGGATCTTGGCTTTGGTGGCATTCTGCTTCAGTTGGTCGTATGCACCTGCTCGAAAGGTATCTGCACAGACTAAACAGGCCTTAAAGCCCCTCGTCTGGTAATAACGTGCTAGTTTCGTACAGGTTGTCGTCTTTCCTGCTCCCTGCAAGCCGACGAACATGATCACATTGCTCTTGCCCTTTTTCGCCTTGTAGGGCTCGGAATGCGGGTCGACCAGATGGGTCAAGTGGTCGAATACGGCTTGTTGGATGAGGCGACGCTTGTTGTTGTTGTTCGTATTCGGTGGGAGGTCCTTGAATTTGACTTGGTCTCGTATCGATTTGCGTAGGCCTTGTACCAGTTTGACGTTCACATCTGCTGCAAGAAGGGCACTACATATCTCTTTAACCATATTATCGAATGCCTTTTCATCCAGATTGGGCGCCCGCGAGAGGTCTTGGACGGCGGCATTAATGCGCCGTCCTAAGTCTGAAAGTACCATTCTGGGTGACGGTAGAGTATGTTGGATGTGGGAGCTTCAGGACAGGAATTAGATAGAGAAATGGTGTTCGCGAGTACTAGTGACTGACGCATGGCGACTAACTACAGTGTGGGGTACAACGCCAGGCATTCATGTGGAAGCCTCATTTTCTCCGCTCAGAAGTCGCATCTGAACTTTTCCCGAGCCTCTATCGACAGCTGCACTTTTACCAAGCACTCACGACACCCTTCGCACCGTCTGTTGAGGAGGAGGCCTACGTACAACGATAGCAGCGTCACCATTAACGCCCTACTGTGCTCTCACACACCATGTCACGCATAACGCCAGTCTCGGCTAAGAAGCGCAAAATCGACGAAGCAATGCGCGGTAAAACCAGTAAACCACGCAAGCGTATTCGAAAGCAGAAGAATTACCACAGTTCGTCCTCTGAAGATGAAGCAGCCTCAGACCAGGATGTTGGCTTTGCGCCTGTGAACCTGGGTGACTCGGATGGAGAGGAAGCGCAAGTTGTTGAGCCTGCGGCAGGGAAGAAGAGGAAGACGCAGAAGAAACAGATTGCGTCTGATGCGCCGGTCGAACTGAAGGCAGAGGCGAGCAGGAAGAGAGTCGAGGATGATGATAATGAAGCAGACGGAGGTTCAAGCTCGGAAGAAGTAGCTACAAGCAATGTCGAGCTAGTAGGACCGCAAGAAGACACAACATCAGCTTCGCGTCACCAGTCATCCTCAGACGAAGACGACGAGACAGCCTCAGACGACCAATCGTCGGCCTCGGAAACCTCCTCAACCACGAACCCAAACCACACCAAACCCAGAACCAAATCCAAGCGCAACGACCCAACAGCCTTCTCAACCTCCATCTCCAAAATCCTCGCCACCAAACTCCCCACCTCCCAACGCACCGACCCAGTCCTCTCCCGCAGCGCCTCGGCCGCACAGTCCCGCACCGACGCCACCAATCTTCGCCTCGAAGCGCGCGCAACCTCCAAACTCCGGGCGGAGAAACGGGCCGCACTGCAGAAAGGCCGCACAACAGATGTGCTGGGCATTGAGCGGGGGATCGCGGGTGAAGTAGCGGAGAAGGAGAAGCAGCTCAGGAAAATCGCGACGAGAGGTGTGATTCAGCTGTTCAATGCGTTCAGGGGGGCGCACGAGAGGGCTGAGGAGGCGAGGCGGGAGCAACGGAAGGTGGGAACAGTGGGGATCGGGGAGCGGGAGAGGAAAGTGGGGGAGGTGAGTAAGGAAGGGTTCCTCGAACTTATAGGTGGGAAGAAGAAGGAGAAGGGGGTTGGGGAGACGTAAATTGGGGATAGATAGGTATAGATGCCGGGTGTAGGATATAGCGATCAGGCTGTGTTACATGCTAATGCCGGAATGAAATTGGGATGACCTTCCGTCTACCTCCTCTATGCGTAGTGTCTGTCACAGGTTGTGCTGTACAACTCACAGTGCCGCCCACCTAAGACGAGCCTGCACATCTCTTTCCTCAATGGTCTGTATCATCCTCGCCACGCTGCTTCTCTCCTCCACACCTCTGTCGCACCCTCCTCAATGATGCTTCGGATTCACGCCCCCAAAATCACTCGCCTGCAAATTCCGCGTCATAGCCGGCAACTTCACCACCATCCCATCCAAGTCTTGACTCATCTTAACCTGACAGCCTAACCGACTCGTCTCTGTCAGCCCAAAGGCCAGATCAAGCATGTCGTTCTCGTCGTCGTCCGGCTCTTCCATGCGGTCGTAGAGGTCCGCGTCTTCGATTATCACGTGGCAGGTGCTGCAGGCGCAGGAGCCGCCGCAGGCGCCTAGAATGGGAGTGGTTAATATACTAATGGGCCAGAGAGGGGGTGGACGAACCTTCCATCTCGAGATCGTTGGCTTGGGCTATGTCGAGGAGGTTATCGCCTTTTGCGACTTCGAAGGTGTGGGAGTCGCCGTCTTTGTCTATGAATGTGACTTTTAGTCTAGAGTTAAGTATTAGCTATGGAATCCTGATGTGCTCATGGCCAGGACGCACTCTTCACCGGGCTTTGGCGGATCAAGATGTCCATGTCTTTGGCCCGGGGTGGAGCTGAACTTCCGCCGTGACAGCTCGAGGTCTTGTATGCGTTGTCTGATAGCATCCTTGCGCATCCGTACCCGAGCTTCGTGTTGCCGGCATGCTAAGAGTGACAGGCATCGCGATTGCGATTGCGGCTGCCGCGGGTGCTGTAGATGCGGTATCGAGGTCCGCGTGGCTCTGCGAAGTGCTGAGGTCAAGGTTTTCGTCGATTGTGACATTTTGGCGGGCGGTGGTCGTACGCGCTCGAAGTAGACGGCTGGGAAGTGAAGGAAGTCGGACTGAAGATGCTATCGAGTCTGGACATTCGACTTCCAAAAAGTTTCCGTGACGAAATGGACTGCGAAACTCGAGCTCGGAGTAGTGTAATGCTGAGTACCAACCGTGTATCCGTGTAATTTTGACTCGGAGTCGACCTGTACTGATCGCATGCGCCTGGAAAATGTTTCGAGATCAACACACCCCCATCACCCACACTTGTATACTACCTTTCTTTCATTTATTCTCGTATTACCATCATCATGGCATTTCCAGGTGGCCACGCAGGCATCCCAGGCGCAGCAGGCCAACAGCAGAACGCCGGCATGTCGGAGCAGGATGCGAGGATGGTCAAGATAGTATGATTGGATTCATGGAGACATCAAGGTCATCACTAATGGTGCATCTAGATGCAATCAGGGATGGAATCATGCATGGTCAAGTCGATGATGGCCGGCGGCGCAGGTTTTGCCCTAGGAGGTGTCTTTGGCCTCTTCATGGCTTCGGTACGCTTTCAACCCAGCTCTCTGCTATAATCGCCCACTTACATGCTGCCCAGATGAACTACGATACCCCCATGACGCCTCAAGGCCGCGAGCTCACGAGTCTACCTATGCGCGAGCAGTTACGGAGAGGTTTCAAGGACATGGGCTCCCGCTCCTGGTCGTCCGCAAAGAACTTTGGCAAGATAGGCTTCCTGTTCAGTATCTGCGAGTGTACCATCGAAGGTTTCCGTGCTAAGAACGATCTGTACAACTCTGCCGGTGCGGGTGGGATGGCTGGTGCCATTCTGGCTAGAAATGCTGGTCCCCAGGCTATGTTGCTCGGTGGTGGAGGCTTTGCCGCTTTCTCAACGGCTATAGACTGGTATATGAGGCAACGTATTGACCCCCTGAACCGTTGTGCTTGTGTACTGTACTAATTGTTCTTGTAGCTGAGAGCGACTGATCCGACATATCAAGGTCTTAGCTATATTGACACTGTGAGCGCAAACCAGAACAACCTGAGCACTGAACACCAGTCCAGCCCTGGATCCATGAGCGGGTGTGCCCCCGGGACACTCACAAAAGCAGCACAGCCACTCCAGGCTAGTCACAGACTACAAGAGTCCCGCCCAACATCGCCACTCCCATGTACAGAACGCTCACGACTCACCGGCACAAATCAAACCAAAAACGACTTCCAGCGAACGCCCTCCTACGAAGAACCTCCTTCTCCGGCACAGCCTGAAGAGCAGTCCAGGAGCGCGTCTACCTCCTCGCACTGCCACTGGCGTGCCCCCAAAGTTCCATTCGAAACAGCGCATCTCCCACAACCTGAAGCGAAATCAACCAAGCATCGACATTTGACCTGGCTATGCCAGCGACCCATTCCCAGCCGAGAGACACTACCACCACAGAGTATCAAAAGGGCACCACACACCCCATCCCATCTAGTCCAATCCAATCCAACTCAACTCAAGTCCAATCGCCTCATCCTCGACCGAGTCATCCCCTCACACCACATCGCGCTCAACCTCCCACGAGAAGGCACGGGTCCACCCCCGAAGCTCCACCGCCGAAGAACCAACACGAGCCGCGCCGAACCGAGCTGAGCCAACAGCGTCCCCTCGACGCCTCAAGACGATGAAACAGAAAGTCCTTCCCAGCGCGCGGGAGCGAGAGCGACCTGGCGCACCCCCGAGACCAGCGAAGAACGGCGCAGCACATCGCAGTGCAGTGCATTGCTCACTTACCGAGACAGCCGAATCCAATCGAGTTCCCCCAAACCATCCTCGGCACCGCGTCTAATGGTTAAGGGTTGGGTTGGGTTGGGTAAGGCGTTGAGAACGTTTGTGGCATAGTACACTGTAAATAATTGCAGGAAAGGGGCAGGTGTTCACTATTAGCGGTAGAATACGGCGATGCAATGCACATTCCTGCGAGACGGGGTTGGGGGAGACATCAGTGTACAATTCAAGCACTGGTGACCTCCCCACGGACTGTTTCAACGAAGATACGGACACTTCATATAGGAACTAATCTCATCTCATTCCGCTCAATCTATACTCGCTAGCATGCTAAGCTATAATCAACCGTTCACTGTGTTCTCCTAGACTCCAAACAGGAGAAGCGCACCCATCATCCAAACAACGTATTCAGAGGTATCATGCAGTGCACTTGTGGGCGACGACCACGCACCCGAACCATCCATCCATTCACCCATCTTGCTAGAGGCACCGCGGTCAAGTGAACACCTACTGCACCTGACTGACGATCTCCGTCGCCCGTTGCAAACTCTCCACCATCTGCTGGCACTCCTTCCTCCGCCGCACCGTATACTCACTCTCCTTGAGCAGTTCGTCCAGCTCGGTTGTCCGGTACATCTGTTCAAGCAAATGTCTCTGCATCTCCTCTTTCGTGAATTGCACAAGGGTTAACATGATCGCTTTGGGTACCATATCGATCATTGTACGTCTGGTGATGTTGAAGTACGAGTTGATGAGTAGCTTGATGACCTCGACTTCTTGGCCTTCACGCTCTGAGAGAGTACCTGATGCTTTAAGTGTGGCTGGCGGTGGCTCCATGGCCGCCATCTTCTTTTTGTTCTTGGAGGCGAAGAAAGAGCCAAAGAAGCCAGAGTTAGAATCGGTGGCGCCGTCTGTGGGAAGAGAGGGAGAGGCTGCGCGCGGGGGTACGGATGGAGGTAGCGGTTTGCCCGTCTTAGGGTCTACCTGTGTTGGTTTGTTTGAGTTGTGGCGGTCGTTGACGATGGCCATAGCACGGTGGCCGTTGAGGAAGTCTGGGTGGCCGGTGTTGATGTAGGTAGCTTCCATGGCTACCAGGTCTTTGACAAGTTTGTTTGTAGGATCCAACGTTCTTCTGAAGAATGCTATTACAACAGCGTGGAATTTCTCCTTGAGCTGTGGGTATCTTCTAAATAGTGGTTTGGTAAGAAGTTGTGTTAGGATGCGGACCAGTTCGTCAAAGACTAAGGAGACGCATTTCAGTGATGGGTCTTCTAGGCGCTTGATCTGTTGTTTGACGATCAACTCGAATGCGGTAGTGCCGACGAAGAGTGCCGGTGATGAACCCGAGGAGTTGTATAGGATTGTTCGGATATCGATATCTTTGACTTGCTCAAAGGGATCAATCGCCTTAATGCCATTGGAGTAGAGCTCGTGGAAGACAAACGAGATTCTGGCGCCACCAGACAGCTCAACACTCGATAACTCTTGGCTCTGACCGTCGAGCACTGTGCGGTATTCGTTTGAGAATTCTGTGATGATGTTAAGGACAATGTTCGCGCTATTACCGAGGAGATCGCCCGCGCCCAGCTGCTCTAACTCTTGCTGGTACTTGATCAGAGAATTGCTAATTCTGGTCTTGATGTCTGGCAGAGTCTGCTTGATGTGCATCATCAGGATGAGGTTCAGTTTTCGAGCCAGGTAAGGGGTACCGCAGTAAGAAGCCTTGTTCCGATATGATGGGTGGTTTTCGAAGAACTCTTTTTCGTTCTTCAGTGCCAAGTCGATTCGCTTCTTATTCTCGATATCTCTCTGGCCTCTGTTCACAACAGGGACATAACCAAGACGCAGCGGGATGATTCGGCCAGCGAGGATATCCACAACGTCTGTACCAGTATCCATCAAATCGATCTTTGTGAGTACACCGATGGTCCTCTGACCTTCGGGATCCACTTCGCGGGCGAGTTTGAGGCCATCGGAATTGGCCAGATCAACGTTGGCTGCAGTAACAGCGAGGATGATAGCATTCGGCTTCTGTATCTGCTTGAGGACCATGTCCTTAATCTGCCGTTCGATGTCCCGTGGCTGGTCGCCAACCGGCACTTTTGTGAGACCAGGCAGATCGACCAGGGTAAGGGTGAGGACGTTTGGCGAGTAGATGCGTAGATTTATGGGGGCAGGTGATATGCCGACATTGCGACCAGCTTTGGCCTCGGTCTCTTTCACGATCTCATCTCTAATCTTGCCAAAATCAAAGAACTTCTGACCTGGAATGTGTAGGAACTCTCCCCACTCGTCGACGTTTGCTTGCGCGTCGTTGTTGTTCGCCAGCTCTTTCTCGTCTACTCCATTTGTCTGTAGCTTCGCCGGGGCAGGTCTGTTGATCAATTGTAGGACGAGGGGCCGCCTTGTCACAATGCCGGATCCACGAGGTAAGAAGTCTCGTCCGACGATGTTTTCTAACACCGAACTCTTACCGCTGGATTGGGAACCGACCACAACGATCTGTGGTAAGTCGATAGGGTTTTGGACCTGCGAAGCAATGTCAGGAAGGGCGGAGGGCGATACCAATGGCTATGCTGCTTACGCCAACCGTGGCAAACACATCTTGAAGTTTGTTGACAAGCGAGATCAACTGAGGATCATTGACATTGATACTGGCACAGTCAGCAAGTAGGACGAACATGCACAAGGCAAGAGCACTCACGAATAGCCCGCTGGCGGTGTCGCCATGGTTGGGCCGCGAGGATGATGTTTCCTGGTCTGAAGTGGGCTTTCCTAATCGCAATGTCTGTCAAACGACACGATGAGAAGACTGGGTTGCTGGCCGCGGGAGTAGTTGGATTTGAGGCAGGTCGTGTATTAAGGATGTTTCCCTTAGGTGTGTTGCGGGTGCATGCGCCAGATATGCAGGTGGAAACTGTGACGCTCACGCTCCTGCACTCTGAACCTTGTCAATGCTTCGTCTCGGCGCTCTTCAGAAATTTCTTGGCACAATGGTACTCGATAGCAGTAGAGGTTCAAGGACAGCTGGAACTCCTTCGAGAGAAAGATGTTCTGAATATGTGCGCTTTGTTGTTATTCCCACTCTTAGGTAGTACGCGCTGGCCTTCTGTGTGTGGCTTTGGCTTTTAACACTCACGACTGCCTATTACCTGGTGGTCTAAGAAACGCTGTGGCCTATTTCGTGTTGCGCGTCACCGTCACGCCCCCTTTCAGCCCTCCACGTGTGGCAAATGTGGAGAACCTGCGTTCACAACGACTAGCGTTGATGCAAACAGTGATGCGAAGTAATGATGCCCATTTGCGGCCCCTGACCAACACTGTGGCGGCCCATGAGCATGTATCTACAAGATTCCTTAGTGCAGCCCGCTGTAGGCTATCAACAGAGCCAACTTCTATACCAATCCTGACTATGATGCCCCGCCGAATGCCCGTTGAACGCCACAATGCTGACTATCAGCTATTACAGATTGCTTGCTGTCGTCCGTATCGCGCTCAGCCTGCCTAGATCTGGATGGTTCCTCCGAGGCTCGAATTCGGTATTTGAATCGTCCGATAGTGTGTTCGTCCATATCCGTACCTTTCTATCATCACCGCCCGATGCAAACATGCCGGAGTTCATTGGATTCCATGAGACACTTGTGACGCACTGCTCGTTCTTTGACCCTTTTCCATGCTCCTTCAGCTTTGCTATCTCTTCCGAGTTCTCCTTGTGCCAGATGTAGATTTGACCGTCTGCCGCAAGTCAGCCATAGCCGATGGGACGAAGTAGGGGTCTGCTTACCTTTGCTACCGCTCAGGACGAAGTTCTCTGCCGCGCCACCAAAGCAGTTACGGATGATGTTACCACCCTGGCTCTCTCCTTTGAACTTGCGAATCAGGCAACGTTCGTCGACGTCGATCATGTGAACTTCGCCCTCAGCAATATTGACAATAACTATCGGGCTGTCACGGCTCGCGGTTATACATGTGATTTTAGATGACAGCTTCAGTCGGAACTCTTCTCTGTAGTTGTCGAGGTTGTAGACGATCAGCATCTCATCCATATCGTTGCAAACTAGCCATGTTAGCATGTTCCCAACCGTAATACAGTGCCGGCGAGACCTACCTATCCGGCGTCCGTCTGACGTGATAGCCAGGTCGGATACTCTGAATTCGCCGCTCCATGTGTGAAGCAGCGACTTGGAACCCTGGGTGTTCAGGTCCCACAGGCACATCTTCGCGTCACGATCGTGACATCCCGTTACCAGCCTTTCCGAGTCCGGCGTCCATGCCGCCGATGTGATTGGCCTGCGCTCACCGGTTTGGTGCTCCATCGACACCACGAGCTTTCCAGACACTGCATCCCAAACATGCGCATGTGGCTCAGCAGCTGTAGTGACTATCCTCTTGCTGTCCGGGCTCCAAGAAATGTGCGTAATAGGAGCGGTATGTTTTTGTAGTCTGTGAATGACTTGGAATTTCCTGGTATCGTAGATAATGCATATTTTGTCTTCTCCGGCTGTGGCAAGCTTGGTTCCGTCAGGCGAAAAGGCGACGCAATACACTTCTCCGGAATGTTGTTCGAGGATCATGTCGGTACTCGAGGGAAAGGCCTGTTGGCTACACTCGTGATCAGAGTACAGCGATGGCGGTTCCGAAGTGTTGTGATACCGACACCCATTGATCTGAGCTCGCTTGACATGGTCCAGCAGCTCTGCAAGTCTATGATCCCGAATCATGACCGAGGGAGCGATGGAATTGGTCAGATCTTCGAGCAACCTCTGCCTCGCATCCTCAGGATCCTCGGGCCAACGTAGCTGGGTTTCCAGCTCCGCTTGCGTGCACATCAGTAGACCCGATAGGGTGTGCAGCTGGTAAGTGTCGTGATGTAGAGGTGTTAGCTCCTCCCGCAAGACTTTAAGGGCTGAGAGAAGATCCCTTCGTACCAGAAGCTCGAGAAATTTCTGTTTTCTAATCCAAAACAGCATCTGATCCCTGCTGGCATGTTCGGCCAAGACTATACCCTGTTCCTCCGGGTAAGCCCCTCCACCACCGTCATCTGAGTAGTGGCCAGCTAATATTCGTTCTGCTTGAACCCATCTGCCGGACAGTATGGCTGCCCTGAAACTAGCTACCTCTGAGCTCTCTAGTTCGTAACCGCTTTCAGAAGACAAGGAATTGGCGGAATCTTCGTAGCCCATATCCTTCAAACCTTGTATCAGTATTCTTGTGAGCTCTTCTCTGTTATGACCGCGGTACAGTGGGCTTCTGAAACCCTTCCGCTTAGACGTGCCATTCTTCAATGCATGGGCCGAGCCGTTGAGATGTGGGGAGTGGCCGTTCACGGACACGCCGCCCTTTCGCGGTGCATGATATGCTGCATTTGCCGAGTAGCCATTAGAAACAATGCTCCTTGTGGTTTCGTCTGATCGCATGCTGTGACCGTGAAGGCGTCTACGTTTTGCTGGTTGACGTGATCGAGCAGCTACGCCCGATTCGTCGTTGTCCGGCGAGCTATCAGATGGCGAGCTGGAAGATCGCCGTCTTCTCCTGGACTGTCCGAGCTCTTGACCTCTCAGATTATGCTCTGTATCTAGGTTCGATTGTGTACCGTCTTCTGTGGAGTTGCCTCGATAGCCGTCAAGGGCGGTAGTTGGGTGGGATGAGATTTCTGTGTTGCGAGGATGGGAGGACGTCGAGATGGATGGGCCGGCGGAAGTGACTAGGTTTGGGGATTCAGGTTCTTGGGATGCCAGATCTTAGAGGCGGCAAAGCCGCCGGTATTATGCTGTCAATTCCGAGGCAAACGGTGCGAGCAACGCAGGATTGAGCGTTTGCCTTTCAGTGTCCGCTTACTCCAAGGTGGACAAGCTCTTTGCCCAACAGAAAGACGAAGGTTGAATGCTTCTCTTGCGGTGTCGAGCGACTCGGTGTCCAGATGATTGACTGGGAAGCACAGTATATCAGAGCACGACTATCGGAGACGCATGCAAGCAAATATCCGGTTCTCGTAAGGACTTTTGACGTGGGTGTCGTATTTCTCGCTGCTGAGTGTTACTGTGCCGTGGGAAGAGTGGTTGGAGGTAAAGATGAAGTTGGTCGTCGGCCAGATAGCGGATGGACCGAGTGGAAGCGTCCACGTCTCTGGCCAGTGGTCGTGACTTCAACTTGTCCAGTGATCAATGGCATCATATCAGGTTAGCCCTGCAGTCCAAGCAGCTAAGCAGCCCACTCGGGGTCGGAGTGTCTTCTCCGCTAAGTATCAGGTGTGCTTCTTGCCCTTTCTTCTTATCACTGCAACGTGTACATTCAAGATAACAATGGCTGCAAAGGGATGCGTCTTCTGCTTCCCAAACATGTACTGCGAAGCCTATGCTCAAGCTTTGACACGAGTCTACGGCAAAGACTGAGTCGGGAGTCATGGTCACTCGCGCGGTCCAAGCCTCGGAGTCAAGCCGGGTGCCTTGTGACACGCCCGTTCTGAAACTCTTGACGCCTGACCAGCTTGCATGATGAGCTGACAACCACTGAGGCTTGAGAATGCTTGATCTTGATCGAAATGTGCAGTGAGCGTTCACAGCTAAATGCAATGGTCTCGTCTCCATGTCCGCCGCCACGAGCACGTCCTGATTGTTGAAGTCTCCCATTGTCGGAAGCACTGATCGTGTAAATTGACGAAACAGTAGCTCGACGCGAGATTTCCGAACGTACGCCTGCACGTAATAGACGCTGTCCTTGCATGGGTCGTAGCAGTACGAGGCCGATGCCTCTGCTCCGTAATAGCCCATGGCCACGAGCGAGCAAGCAGATGTCGAAACTACGGGTGCGATCGTGGCTTCGGTTATCTAAAGAGTCGTCACGGATGATAGCTATCAGCTACAAGTATCTCGCTCCTCTTATGTCAAGGTTTGCTAGAATACAATAAGTGGTACAGCCTGCACGTGTTATGCAAGATCTACTGCTAGGTATGGTGTGTGTATCGTTGGTCCTCGGTGGTGGTGGGAACTGCAAGGGTATTGGTCAGGCTTGGAGAGCTTCCCATGTCGTGGCCGCACCTGCCGCGCACCAGTGCAGCAGCATAGCTCATGCCATCATAATAATGTTATCTTGTACTGAATGAGCCACATCGGTCTAAACACTCACCTGCGTCCACGCCTTCCTGCAAGAGCAAAGTCTAGCCTTCTTGAGATTATCACCAAGAAGACTATCGATCAGATCTCCGACCTAGAATTCGTAGCGACCCACCCAGCTGTCTTTGACGAAGGCGTTGACGACTTTCGTTATCCAGAACAATCCTTCTTTGCTTTCCCACAACCGCTGAACGCTTTACACTCGAGAGCACGCACTATCAGGCTCAATATGGTTGCTGCTAATGAGAGCGGTCTGGAGAAAGACCAGGTGCGCGGTATAACTCTGCCTTGTGAGACGCAGTTGTACTAACCCTGTTTCTAGCAACATGGCGCAGTCTTCTCTGTGTCCGGTCCCGTCATCGTCGCCGAGAACATGATCGGTGTTGCCATGTACGAGCTGTGTAAAGTTGGTCGTGATGAGCTTATTGGCGAAGTCATCCGTATAGAAGCAGACAAGGCAACCATCCAGGTCTACGAGGAAACAGGTATGTACCAGGCTCGAGTCTAGTTGTACCCAAGCTGACGCACGTTATCACAGCCGGTGTTACTGTCGGCGACCCAGTCCTAAGAACAGGCAAACCCTTGTCGGTTGAGCTCGGTCCTGGTTTGATGGAGACAATCTACGATGGTATTCAGCGTCCACTGAGGAAGATCGCTGGGCAAACACAGAGCATCTACATTCCAAGAGGCATCGCAGTCCCTGCCTTGGACCGCGACAAGAAGTGGGAGTTCGTCCCTACCATGAAGGAGGGAGATCACATTTCCGGCGGTGATGTCTGGGGCAAGGTTGTAGAGAACTCGTTGTTGAACGAGCACAGAATCCTCATGCCACCAAGAGCACGAGGGACAATCAAGAAGATTGCCCAAAAGGGAGAATACACTGTCGCCGAGCCCTTGCTAACTGTTGAGTTCAACGGTGAAGAGAAGGAGTACCCCATGATGCAGACTTGGCCGGTTCGTGTACCACGACCAGTCGGTGAGCGTCTGATGTCAGACTCGCCCTTCATCGTCGGTCAGCGTGTGCTGGACTCATTGTTCCCATCAGTCCAAGGCGGTACAGTGTGCATTCCAGGCGCTTTCGGTTGTGGCAAAACTGTCATTTCACAGTCTGTGTCCAAGTTCTCCAACAGCGACATCATCGTCTATGTGGGCTGCGTAAGTTACGATATATACTAGTAAGAAGCTAGCTAATAGGTTATTAGGGCGAAAGAGGCAACGAGATGGCTGAGGTGTTGATGGACTTTCCAGAGCTATCGATCACTATTGAAGGTCGAAAGGAACCCATCATGAAACGAACCTGCTTGATCGCCAATACGTCCAACATGCCTGTCGCTGCTCGGGAGGCCTCCATCTACACCGGTATCACAGTTGCAGAATATTTCAGAGATCAAGGCAAAGCCGTGGCTATGATGGCTGACTCATCCTCGCGATGGGCTGAAGCGTTGAGAGAGATCTCTGGCCGTCTGGGAGAAATGCCTGCTGATCAAGGTTTCCCTGCCTATCTTGGTGCCAAACTAGCGTCCTTCTACGAAAGAGCTGGAAACTCAACGTCACTAGGTTCTCCCGAGCGGCAAGGAAGCATTTCCATTGTTGGTGCTGTCTCACCACCAGGAGGTGATTTCTCGGATCCTGTCACATCCTCAACTCTTGGTATCGTGCAGGTCTTCTGGGGTCTCGACAAGAAGCTTGCTCAACGAAAACACTTTCCCTCTATCAACACTTCGATGTCCTACAGCAAATATACCAGCGTACTCGACAAATTCTACCAGAAAGACCACCCTGATTTCCCAAGGCTACGAGACCAGATCAGGGAATTGCTCTCAAACTCGGAAGACCTCGATCAAGTCGTGCAGCTGGTTGGCAAGTCTGCTCTCGGTGACTCTGACAAGATTATCCTCGATGTGGCAGCTCTGCTGAAGGATGATTTCTTGCAGCAAAACGGTTACAGTGACTACGACCAATTCTGCCCGCTGTGGAAGACAGAATACATGATGAAGGCGTTCATGGGATATCACGATGAGGCGCAGAAGGCTGTTCAGGGTGGAGTGAGCTGGGCCAAGATCAGAGAAAATACCTCAGACATCCAGCATGGCCTTCGAAGCATGAAGTTCGAACTGCCAGATAACGAGGAAGAGGTGACGAAGAAGTACGAAGACCTACTGCAACGCATGAGTGAGAAATTCGCCAGTGTTACAGAAGACTAGATTCTGCTCTCTTGTCGAAGAACGTGTGTCAGACTTTAGCAACGCAAGTGGCTCTTAGCAATAGATGATTACGAGTATCAAGTAGCGAGCGCAGTCATCGAAAGCAGCATGTCCAGCATCCTAGCCACCTCAGCTTACGCGCACTGAGCTCACTTGAAGCAGCTGCTGGCTATGTCTTATGCATGAGACTGTATCATGATCATGTCTCGAGTCTGAGACATCAAACTGTGAAAGCCAGCTCAGCCAGTCCCCTCAAATTCCTATGCGTTTCCGTCCCCTCATAGCGATTTTGTGGAGATGGTTTTGGATAATGGCAAGGGGCAAACTTTGCCTATGACATCGACACCCAATGCGTTATTCTATGCCTTCAAAGGTTGGCACGCCAGGTCTGTTTCAGATGTCTTTCTATCACTGCTACATGAGTAAATAGTGCTTCTGCTCACTAACCACATTTTGCCTTGACAGATCAAGACCTGGGAACAATAGCATAATACCAAGATGGGAACCAAGGTCGAAGGCATTCCTGGTGAGATGACAGCCGTGCAGGTAGTGGAGTTTCACAAGCCACATCAGATCAATACAATTCCGACCCCAAGAGAACTTGGCGACTACGACGTCCTGCTCAAGACAGCGGTAGCCTCACTATGCCACACTGACAGTATGGTTGTCGAAGGGGCCTTCCCCAAAGCTGGCCTCCCTCGAACTGCATCGCACGAGGGCACGGGAACCGTGGTCCAGGTAGGCGCTAAGGTGGAGAACTTTAAGAAAGGCGACAGAGTCATGTCTGGTATCCCCCGGAACCGGTGCCAATCATGCTTCAATTGCCAAGGTATAAATGCAAGGTGGATCTTTTATTGACTACTGACCATGGGCAGGCCCGAACGACTGGCACCAATACTGCGAGAACTGTGAAGGCATGATTGGGGTCTTTCGCGCCGATGGTGCATTCGCAGACTATCACGTCGCTGACGCCCGCACGAGCTGCAAGGTCCCTGATGATGTCTCTTTCATTGACGCCGCACCGCTCGCTTGCGCGGGATGCACGATCTATCGCGCGATCATAGTCTCCGAAAGCAAAAAGGGTGATTGGCTCGCCATGGTCGGCGCTGGTGGCGGGTTGGGCCATCTCGGCATCCAAATGGCCAAAGCCCAGGGCATAAAGGTCATTGCCATCGACGCTCGGGATGAAGGTCTTGAAGTCTGTAAGAATGCGGGCGCGGAGCACGTCTTCGATGCACGGAAGGGCAAGGAAGAAGTGGTGAAGCAAGTCAAGGAACTGACAGGCCAAGACGGCGCAGATGCGACGATCAATTTGTCCGAGCACGAGACTGCGGCGCCGCTGGCATGTGCCGTGACGAAGATGCATGCGAACATGATACAAATCTCGCAGCCGGCGATGGTGAGCATACCCATGACCGAGTTTATATTCCGGGATATCAGAGTGAAGGGCTCTCTTGTCGCCGGACAGGAGCAGAGTCAGCAGATGCTAGAGATGGTGGGCAAAAACGGGATCAAGGTTGAGACAAACGTATTTAAAGGCTTGAAAGAAGTACCGAAGATGGTTGAATTGGCCCATAGTGGGAAGATGAAGGGGAAGGCAGTATGTGTCGTCGATGAGAGCCAGGTGTGAGCTGTGCAGGGGGCAGCAACCCTTGTAGTGGAGTTGCGGAGAGTGCCATAAGTACGGAAAGAAGTTAGGAGAAGAGTACTCGTCTTACATCTGAGGCAAGAACTAGCAAGTGAAGTTGCTGCTCTCGACTGAAGATGATTTAACGGTACCTGGAAGCTTGAAACGGCTTCAACTCCCTCGGACTTTGAGTGATGCCTTGCAACTAGTAGAGCTGCTTGGCTTTCGATATGTGTGGTTTGATGTGCTTTGTATAGTGCAACATGATACTGCAGAAAGGGTACATCAGATCAGCAGAATGGCCGCCGTCTATCTCAATGCTTCGCCAGCGGTAGCTGCTGCCGCATGTCTCGACTGTGAAGCTGGACTCCCCGGACTTCGACCGGGCACCCGCTTCCGCGAGCAACAAGAAGTTGTCGTGGTAGAGCCGTCAGATTGTGGGCCGGGTCTAGCTAGGAGAGCATCTTGCACACCCTGTTAGCGAAAGGGATGTTTTACAACATCGTAGGTGTGGATCCTTCGGCATGACCTCCGGCAAAGCAAGCACTTCTTATTTTACAGCTTGTCATGGCACTCTCCACGCAACACCACCACAACCTTCCAAGGCCGACGTCCGCTTCGCGGACTCTTTTGTATGATCTGCGACTGGTCTCCGCCTAACAGTCGACTTGCGTAGAACCTCCGCAATCATGCCCACACATCACTAGCCGCCATGGACAAATCACACCTTCCCATTCAAGGGTACCGCCCCCGATCCCCGCAGAATGGATCTGCAAGTTGCATTGCCAATATGAGCTTCGAAGCACAAGCTCGACACGGCTATGTCATCAGTACAACGCTGCCCCGGAGTCTGTACAGTAGTGCAAGGATGAGGATGAATCGCGGACGGGGTTACGGAGAGCTTGGACGAGTACAAATTGAACTTGAAGCCGTGTCGCTCGTTCCTTATTCACGGTTGTATCTTTGGCAAGTCTGGTCTTCCCCTTTGCCCTATTATGTTGCCGTACCTAGCTCTTTTGGTACCGTGTGCCTTGAGCATAGCAGTGAGACAGTCTGCAAGTCCTCCTACAGTGACTGTGAAGAATGGATCGTACACTGGTGTCCACAATCCCACGTACAATGAAGACTTGTTCCTTGGCATCCCATTTGCCCAACCTCCGTTGGGGGACTTGAGATTTCAACTTCCCAGACCTGTCAACGAGACATGGTCGGAGCCTCGACAAGCAACAGAGTATTACCCCGAATGTGTGGGATATGGCGTGAGTACTTCATGCAACTCTGTTACGCACAACTCACTCTTTCTAGGGCGACCAGATCGGGTACAACGTCAGTGAAGACTGCTTGGCTCTCAACGTGGTCAGACCGGCTGGTTACGACGGACAGAGCTTACCTGTAGCTTTCTGGATCCATGGTGAGTCCTCCTTCGTGAATTTGTCCCAGTCAGACCCTCATTGAGACGGCTCGGGGCCTTGTGTGCTCGAGTTGAGAGCCAACGAGCTGTTTCATCCGGCGCGTTCAACTTGCGTCAAATTGTCAGTGGACCTCAGTCCAGGTTACGCGTGCACTCACGTCCGCATATCTCTCCTTCTGCGTTGCCATGCCAGTACAGGCTTACTAACTTCGACCAGGCGGCGGATATGTCATGGGTGGTGCCACTGATCGCAGATATAACCTCAGCTTCATCGTCCAGAATTCTGTCGAGATTGGCAAGCCAATAATTGCTGTTTCTGCAGCTTACCGTTTGAGTGGTTGGGGCTTCCTTGACAGTCAAGAAGTCAGGGATGCTGGAGTCACGAATATTGGCATGTTTGATCAACGAGCCGCGCTCTCCTGGCTTCAAGAGAACATTGCTGCGTTTGGCGGGGACCCCTCGAAAGTCACCATCTGGGGGGAGAGTGCGGGAGCCGGCAGCGTGGGAATACATCTCATCAGCTACGGTGGCCGAGACGATAAGCTTTTCAGTGGTGCCATATGCGAATCAGGCAACTCGATCCTACTTGGTATAGAAAACTACAATGTGAGCGACGGCCAAGCGATTTTCAACAACATTACCAGAGCTACCGGCTGCTCAGATAGCTCCGACTCACTGGCGTGCCTTCGAGGCGTTGACTTCGAAACCCTAAACATGGCACTGAACGTCACCCCGGGTTACGACTTCTACCCGTACATGGACGGCAATCTGATCCAGGGCTCACAGTATGACCAACTCAATCAAGGCAAATTCATCAAAGTGCCACTGCTCAGTGGTGCCAATACCGATGAAGGATCAGCCTTTGGACCGGAGGGCATCAACAACGACACTGCGTTCGCCACATATCTGACGAGTACTGGCGGCAAGTTCCCTCTCAACGAGTCTACCGTATCAACGCTCGAGGCCCTGTATCCTAATCTACCCGCCGTCAGCGACGTGCTCTACGGCGTGCCCCTGAATTACAGTTTCAACACCACGTACGGAACCCAATATCGGCGAGGCGTGGCATTTGGCGGTGATTTCGCTTTCCATGCATCGCGCCGCCTGCAGTGCCAATCTTGGTCTGCGCAAAATGTTTCAGCATATTGCTACCGCTTCAATGCTGTACCAAACCCATTGCCCAAGCAGACAGGAGCGACACACTTTCAGGAGGTCGCATTCGTCTTCAACAACCTGCAGGGTCTAGGCTATGCTGATAACCCCTTCCTCGGCCAGCCGCAGACTTACACAGACCTTAGTGAGCTGATGAGTAGGATGTGGGCGAGCTTTGTGCATGACGGTGACCCAAATGGTCATGGACTGTCAGGTTACCAAGAGTGGCCAGCCTATGACACAGTCGCTGGAGGTGGTGTTGGCATGGACTACTTCTTCGACGCTAATACCACGAGCAGGCCCGAAGCCGACAGCTGGAGAGGAGAGGGAATCAACTATCTAAACAAGCTTTGGAAGTCGGATTATGGTCGATAATATATAACCACCCCTTGTCCATAGGTCGAACAACGTTCTAATTGATAGGCAATACATCGCCACCATTATAACAACAACGAGCATCTTCCGCAAGCTCAATGTTGCTTCCATGTCTCTTGGAACTCGCGTCCCAGCCTTTCCGGGTGATTGTGGCTCAACATGGAATTTTTGTTCTGCAAACGACAACTCTTGGTCCAATCGAAACTCACTCTGTCTCACATTGGAGAATCCTGTCACTGACGACTTCTAATGTACTAACTTGCACTCTTGAGCGTTACCAAGCATATCAGCCCCGACTAGCCATGCTTGAACCTCTTATTACAGCAAAAGGAACACTCTGACAGTGGGCATTCACACGGTTCAATCTAAATGCAAACGCTCGTGTTATGATATATCGCCAGCAGATTCCACCCTGCTGTGCTTATAAGCACGACTACCGGTGCATCGAGCCATTGTCTTCTCTCACCTAATTAGAAGCCAGCACCAATCCTGCTCGACTTTCCCATTCGAAGATAGATCCTCGCTCACAGCCCAGATACCGCCAAGGGCCCGTCGTCGAGAAACACGTTCTGTCTCCAAACATGTTGTTTCGTCACAGCGCTTGTCATCTACCACTCCTCCTGCTCTATTTCTTGTTGCTTGCAACCATTGGCGCATGTCGACAAGGGGGTCAATCGAAGCACGCTACCTCCGGCCGCGCAGTTAGTAAGAGAGCACACGACTGGGCATCAAGCTGCGTCCCAGACGGTCAAACACAGCACATCGAGTTCACAGGTCAGAACGGCAAGGTCCGTCACGCCTATGTCACCCCGAATGGCAAAAACAACACTCTCCAAGCGCAGGAGCTGCGGATTCAATGTACGACTGGCGCCGATGATCGTGCGTGTACACCATGTGATGCAGTGCTCGCTCATGTTGAGCTCTTGGATCCTGGCATCACTTGCATCCTGGCAGTCAAGACGAACACAGGCCCTCCGTCGATCGAAGTCTTGAGCAAATCGGACGGCCGAGTACGCATTGACGGCGTACCCATGGATGTCTTCTGCTACAACGAGGAAGTCAGCGGTGAACTCGAGCTTGACATCAGTCTGGATGCAAACGATACAGCTGCCCCAAACGCCAACAACGGAACAGAAGCGCAATTCTTCTCATACCTCGAACTAGACTCCGATCCAACAGCCACACCAGGCTGCTGGCCAGTCCCCGGCCACCGAGAAATCAGACTCGAAACCGAAGACGTGCACCTCTACAGCCTCTTCATCAAGCCGGACAGCGAAACCTACATTCTCCACGGCGCGAATCCCCAGGCTCAGTGTCTCCAGACAAGCAAGGGTGACGAGCAATGGCACTGTAACCACTGCGCGTTCCAGACGAAGTATGCGTACGTCAAGGGTCCAGGTTACTGTGCGATGCGGTTTAAGCGGCAGGATGGCGGGACTAGGGATGTTACTATCGACCAGGACGTTTTTACCTTTCATGGCGATGAGTGGCCGTGGACGGTCAGGTGTTGGGAGGACTGAGAGTGTCGGTCGTCGTGGTATGGGGTGGAGTGTGTAGCAACGATTGCAGCAGTAGAGATTGAGCTTGGTGTATACATCACATTTCAACACGGTGGTGCATGTGATTACCGTGGACTTCTTGAGGCTTTCGGCGTGATGATCTGGTTCTGATGAAGCATCCTGCTTAGCAGCAATGACTATTGTTGCTCCTAGAGTTGGCCTCACACTCGCACCCTTGTCCTCGACTTGGAGCGCGAACGTCGTCGTCGGCGTAGGTTTTTCGTGTGCTCGAAGAGCTCGTCCCAAAGCTCGGGCGAAACATCCTGCATGATGATATAGTTGAAACTTGAATCCCAACGCCATGATAACCCATATAAGTCCAATGTCTCAGGTGACAAGTATTCGCTGCTGTATCTGACGAAAACGGGCGGCCCATCAGCGTCAGGTGTATTGCGATGAGGTTGATGATTTGGCTGTGCGTGGGAAAGAGGACTGGAGGGTCGGGTGATCGGTGGGGATGGGGTTTCAGGGCTGGGAAGTGTTTCTCGGCTGGGGACGTAGGGAACAAGCTTCCACTTATGGTGGAACTTCATCACCTGAAAATTGTCCCTTTGATAATAAGGCTTGTTGCGAGTCCCCCAGTCCACCTCTTTTTGTGTGCTCAGCGGCACCATTCTAAGTCGTCGCTCCACCTCCTCCGCACCGTACGCAATGGCAACGTCTAGCGCGGTTTGGCCATGATTGTTGACAGCATGCACTTTGGTGAAATGGCTCTTAAGCAACAAGACATCAACCACTGAAAGGCTACGCCCTCTTGCTGCCAAATGCAGCAATGTGTTACCGAAGCTGTCCATTTCGTTGACGTCGAGAGTATGCTCACGGATCAGTAGCTTGAGTACGTTGGGACATCCGCACAAGGCTGCGACGTGTAATGCTGTTCTTCCCATGCAGTCATGTTTGAAAAGGTTTGCGTCAGGATCTTCGATGACGTGTCTCATGATTATTGTCCAGTCCCACGAAGCTGCCCAGTGCACGAACGTCCGTTGTTGTAGGTCTGCATCATTGATATCAAAATCTGAGTTCAGCAATGCCTGAACAGTGTCCGAGAAACCTTCGATGGCCGCAAGCTGAACAGGTGTGCGACCCTGGTGGTCGCGACTCCTCGCAGAAGCACCATGTGCAATGAGCTTTCGAGCCAGTTTCGCATTCCCATATTCGGCTGCTTCATGGAGCGGCGTCCGCATTCGTGAATCCCTCTCATTCACCCTAGCATGAGCCTGAGTAATCGCTCGAATGAGTACGTCTTCCCAATCGTTGATGACCGCCCAGTGAAGAATGGTCTTTCTATCGTAACCACGATGTTCGGTAACATCAGTCAGTTGCGCGAGTACTTCGAGCGTGATATCAAGCCAACCCTGCTGTGCTGCAGCAATGAGAAGGCTTAATTCGCCCTCGTGCTGTGCCATGACATTTCGACGGCTACGTAAAAAATCGATGGTTGTTTGCCGATCCCCCCAGAACGCAGCGGAAGTGATCGCGGTTCGACCGATATTATCTCTAATGTCAACCTCGACCCGCTGATCACTCAAGAGCAGAGACCCATGACCCGATGTTGCTTCATAGTGTAACGCTGTTCGGCCCTCTGCATCCTGAGCATTGACATTGATGTCATTGGAGGACAATAGCAGTTTCACTGCTTGGCGTGCTCCTCGACGTACTGCCACGTGCAGCGCTGTTCGCTCAACAAAATCACGCACGTTTGGAGATGCGCCGCAGCTCAATAATTCTGTTAGCACATCATTCTTTGTGATGTAGCAATGTATTGCTGTACCAGCTTCCACAACAAACTCGCCTGCATAGTCCCAGACTCTCTCGTCGAGGTTGTATGAGGAGTTGCGAAACGTGCGGATGAGGCCTGTGCCGTGAAGACGTATGGCATGGCGTAGAGGTGTCTCGGCATAGTAAGATGGTGCCGCCATGTCCAATTTGTTGATATGCGAGCTGTGCATTGAAGTCATCGCTGTATGAAACGCAGCATAGTGCTTGATCATTGAGCCGTACTGGATCCAGACATGATCATCGGACTCAACGTGCTTCATATGATGTCTCAGATACGTTGCTGCGTAATCATAAAACCCAAAGCGTTGCATCAGGCAGGATTCTGTGGGCGTTCTCCGTACGTCCTCAAGTGCGGTCTCCCTGACGTCTGCTAGCGTCAGGTAGTGGATGCAGTCTCGGGCGATCTTGCTGTGCAGTGCGCTAGCTTGTTGATTGAGCAGATTAACTCTGATGAAGTCTTTCAGCGATAAGTGTACGGCTCTGATCACCCCAGCTGGGCTGATGTTGAGTAAGTTGGCGCAATGAATGTTGATCACCGCCCGAATAGAGAATGGAATGTCAAGGTCTGTCGTTCTCGTCTCCCAACCTTTGATACCCAGTATCTGCTCGGCCTCCTCGCAGGCTAGTGGTCGTGCTGCAGCTGCAACCACCAGGAATACGGCCAGCAGTCCCTCAAGCACGTCTTGGTCGATTTTCTGGATCAAGTCCTTATAGAGTGCGTACAGCCCAGGAGGCAGACTTTCGAGCGCTTGAAGACGTTCCTGCACCTTCCGCCCGCTCCATATAGCGACGCCACCTTTGAAGTGGTCCCATGCTAGGCTTGCCCAGAGAAACATGCCATCAGCCTTGCGCGAGATCTGTTCCTTGATTCGCTCAATATCGTTGTCGGGAACATTGTGCTCGGCCGCAAACCCTGTGGTGGCGTTCGCAAGAAAGGTCTCAATGTCTTTCTGAGTGTGCTCGGGTGTAATCTCCAGAGTTTCAACCAAGTTGCATGACTTGAACCCCTCCAATATGACATGACTGTCCCGACTAGTCACAAAAACCTTCAATTTTTGCGCGTTTCCAAGAGAGTCTATTGTTTGAAGAAGACCTGAACAAATGTCGCGAACATCAAGAACGTTGGCTTCATCAAGACCATCAATAACAAGGACGACCTTGCTCAGCAGCCTATTGTGCAAGACAGATTGGAATGCTCGCCACAATACTTCAGGCATAAGGCACGGGTCTACACTCCGACCAGCAGGAGTGATGTTGTTGGCGGAGCTGAATACTTGTTGTATGTGAGGGCCAAGCGCGGGACACTGAAGCAGAATTTGGTGGAGAACAGACCGGAGAAAGGCCACAAGTGTGGTTCCAGCACTACTGTCTTCCCGGAAGAAGTACGCCAAGGTAGTGTACTCGGTGAAATCTGGTAGGTTGCTGCGGACCCATGCTCCGTTCTTGAGATCTCGAGCGAAGCTCTTTGCGAGGACAGTCTTGCCATAACCAGGGAGAGCTCTCACCCAGAACACTCGGCTTCGGTCTGATACGGCCCACTGCTTGAAAGAGGGATGGTTCCGTAACCACGTCCCAGTCCGTGGAGATGCATCGGGTACACTAACGGAGTAGAGTTCGTAATCAACGCAATAAAGTTCTTGAAGAAGATCCGCGTTTGTTGCCTTGGTGTTATGAGCTATATACTGTTAGCCTAGCTTGTTAGCAGAGGGCTATGTCGTACTTCTCTTCGCCGCAGCTATGAGATCGGTAATTGAGAAGTACCCCTGTGAACGATCTTCACATGTGCTCACATCTGGATCAGCCATGGCCCTATGATCTGCATTCAAAGGCTGAACATGCTCTTGCGCAGACGTTATGATGACGGCTTCGGCTTCGACTATCTGAATCAGTGTTAGTCAAGCAGGCGTTGCATATAGAAACACACGCCATGCAGCATATGCCGCTGGAGAGATAATGGAAACCGTAGACATACCACAGTCCCTGAATCGGCGAGAGACACAGTCTCGTAGTACGAGAGAATGGGAACATGGTTGAGGTCCAATTGGTACTCAACCGACAGTAGAGCTAGGGTGTGAGACAGCCTTTCGAGGTTGCCCATGATAGCCATTCGATAATGTTTGCCCACGAGAAGTACGTTTGCCATCCTGAACAAGACTGGCAACCATTCATGACTATTCAAATGGCTCTGGGGTGTACCAAGGAAGACCAAACCTAGAAGTTGTCCGTTGATATAGGAGTGCTCTGGTAACGTGTATGCCATTGCTAGAGCTAGTCTCACGAGGACGCCGCCGAGACCGTGACAGAGGAACAAGAATCTTCTCCCTGGTCGCAGCAGCAACTTCTGCAGAAAGTCCAGGGCGGTATCACACACTGCGGTCTTGCTCCCATTCCAGGTTGTTGCTGAATCGTATCCGTACGACAGAACGCAGGCATCAGGATGCTGCTTGGCGAGCCAATCGCGAAGCCATGAGCGACTTTGTGACGACCATGATAAGACCGCATCGCCTCCTAGTCCATGTATAGCTATGATGCTAGACATCCTCGTTAGTCTTGAAAAGGGATTTCAAACTCTTGCAGCAACTTACTCGACTGGGAACGTTCCTTGAGCACTTACAGCCAGAGGTATTAACGGAATGAGTCCCCGATGTTGTTTTGAGTGTCTCACAGGCTGCTGCGTCCGGTCAGCAGTGGGTATGATGTCTAGTAGCTCTTTAGCGTAAGCGGCAGCCACTGCTGCCGCGTAGCCTTGCCATCTTTTGTTCTTGTGAGTGTCGGAGTAATCGCAGATGCCCCGGATAACAAGGCATGGGAAGTGGTCCATCAGCCCCGCCGCTTCCATCTCGAAACACAAGATGTTTGCCTCTTTTGCAAGCCTATCTCTCATGTCTGCGTCTTTCATGAGGCTGTCAGCTGATGCTATTAGTCCATAATGTACAACAGGATCGTCAGTTTCCGGAGGCCGCTGATGTCGTTTCTTCATGGCAGACCCGTTGCTCGTGCAACAGCTCGTGCATTCTTCCTCGTCGTTTTGGTGTAGGTACCGAGAGCTGAACAGATAGTCGTGTTGCCGTCCAGGAGATCGGTACTTGGCTGTAAGTCTTGGATTCGAGACTATGCGGCCGACAGTGTTTTGGATCATATGCCCATGCCTCTCGTGCTGCGCTATTAGGTTGTTCAATGCAGAAAGTAGGACTCGAGGCGGTGGTGCGAGCGAGCCAGTACGCACGAAACGGCCCTTTTGGACAGTCTTGCCGTACTGATAATTGATCACACCACCAGATGTGTCGGTAGGACATCCGACAACTATGTCACCGAGCCTAATATCATGCCTCTTGCTCGGAGCGCCTCCTCCTATCCCTACCATCAGGCCGAACCGAATCGTGGGAAAGCTCCGCAGCATGTCACGAGCAACAGAGGCGGCAGATGTGAGGCCATATCTGCCTTTAGGAAGACAAGAGATGACGACCTTGTGCTTGCCGATACGACCGAATGTGTACGTGTTCTCGTCATGCCTGTAATCGAGATCCTGTACATCATACTCTTCTTCTAGGAGCTCGCAAGCCGCCACAAACTCGGTCGACAGGGCACAAATCCAGCCCACTTCGAAGGCATTATGTTCGACGACAAGTCGTGTCATCGTAGTGTAGGCATCTCGCATCTATCCAAGATTAACAGAAAAGACATCGATCACTGCATCAGCACGAGTCCTGTACAAGAGCTGCTCGCTCACATGCACATGGATAGAGCACGGTGTACTGCTGCAGCGAGGCTGAGTTCGAACATGGGGTTCGAAATGTGATTGGGTTGTCAGTGTTCATGCAGAACAAAAAGTCCTTACAGTAGGCGCTTGCGATAGCCATCGCAGCATCTTCACTGGCACGGCTTCTGCTAATTTGATCATCGACCATTTTTCTAGATTGAAATGTTCCGCGAGGCACTCTTCGAAGCTAGCGTTGCTCACGAGCAGAATGATTCGGACGGTAGTTTGCAAGATATGATCAAACGAATCGTGATTGCGAAGAGACTCTTTGGAGGGGATAGAGGGCTGTCTTGCAGCCTTAGGCGTGACGTTATAGAAGATGATAGACCTCGAAACACCATCTAACTTTCTAGTTGTAGAGCAAGCACGACCAGGAGACGATACTACCTCAAACATGATATACTAATAGCGGTTAATACTTAGAGTATAGCTACGAAGTTTAAGCTATACAAGCCGTTTAAGTACTGAGGTATCAAGGGTTAAAGTCCAGTGGTATTCTGAAGTCTATCATCGTGTCTGCCTCTCGCGTGGTACGGCGGGCGTACTCGCGTCCCTTGCTGCATCGGTCGTGCCTTCCGTCCTGTTCGGACCGTGATCGCGCTTACCTCGCTGGGACCTATCTTCGTTCTTACCGATCGGACGGGCTCGATGGTTTCGAAGAGCTTCCGGCGCAGCATCCGCGCAATGGTCTAGAACTGATGGTTGCTGTGTTGCTGTGTAATTAGTGTAAGCATTGTGGCGGCGGCCCATTTGCAAAGGTGTTAGAAATGGATACGCTTTCGTATGTTCTTTCTGTGATTCTAAGGAACACCTTCCGAACATCCATGATCGAAGTCTAGTGCGCTATTTACTTATTGTACTCCTCATCGAACACCACCGTGCTATGATAGGAACAGAACGCCGCCTATCATGTAATGGTGTCATCGTCATACATAAAGGAGTAAGTATAGAAGTAATCTAGAAGCCGTTCCTTGGTGCGGCATCATTTCTGGCCAGCTCACCCCCTCCGACGTCCCCCACCCCTGGTCTCCTCGAGAGTCCTCTGTTCGCCTCGCTCGGGCGGGGTCAACTCGGAGACCGCCACATCAGATGCCTTTGGTATGTCGCTCTTGCTGCCAGGACTTATGAGGATATATTGCCGGCCAATGGAATCCCTGGCAGCCTCAATGATCATCTTGACACTCAAACTTCGGTTAACGGCGTCCATGAACACATCGAACTCATCCAAGCATCGAATTGGACTACCCATTGCGTCCCACAGCGCCAGCAGAAGGCAAATCTGTGAGAAACTCTTTTCGCCGCCAGAGAGTGTCTTGGCGCTTCGTCCCTGGTCGCTGCGCCTCGTGATATCTGGTTCGACGGAGAGATCAAGTAGATGCTTGCTGTGATTGACGAGTAGTTTGCCGCGGAAGCCACGTTCGGCTAGAAGCCTAGAGAAGTTGGTCCGAGCGCGAGCGGTGATATGTTGACGGAACAACTGCCACATGGCCCTGCGGTTCTTCAGTGACTCGGTCAACATGCTCTCGGCTTCGATGAGCTCATCGTAATCCTTCTTGGCCTGCTTGAAGGCTTTGTCAGCCGCAACGGCCGCAGCGGCTGCCTCTTCCACTGTGAAACCTTGCTGACGCTGTTGTCGGTCATAGTCTTCTTTCAATCTTTTGTAACGTTCTAGCAGCTGGGCGTGAGTGACGCCGTCAGGCACGTTGACGCGTTCGCTTCTCTTCCGGGCTTCTTCTGTCCATTCGCGCAATGTCTCTTCAGCTCTGGCTTTTCTCTCAACGACTCTCTCCTGGTCACTTCGCGCATCAGCGACGCGCGCAATTTGCTCGTTCTTCTCCATCAGCAATGAGGAGCGGAGACGATCAGCCGCTTTGTGGGTAGCTTGGAATGATTCGAACTTGCGTTGAAGGTCATCGATTTTGGCATTGGCTTCCGCCAATCGTGCCTGACGAGCCCGGAGTTCAACCTTGCAAGCATCTTGAGCATTGACAGCGTCCTTGAACTGCTCCTCAGACAATGCTTTGTTCTGCCTGACCTCTCCGAGGGTCTCTCTCAGTGCTTCGAGCTTACCACTTTCGACATTGTCTTCCTTGATCGCATTTTCAAGTTCCTCGACTCCGTCTTCGGCCTTCTGGGTGGCTATCTTCAGCTCCTGGCTACGGGCGTCGTGACGCTTCAACGCCTGCCCGAGCCTTATGACTTCAGCGCGGGCCTGCTGCCAAGCCTCCTTAGCCGCCGCCAGCTCGTCTTGTGCATTGTGTAACGCCTGGCGCCTTGCAGCAATTGTAGCCTCCAGATCGCCTCTCATTCTCGGCATAGTATTCCATGGCTGCACAGGATCTTGACTTGGATGACCTGATGCTGTATACTTGAGGAGAATACCTCTCTGTGTATCGTGCGGAAGAAATGCGAAGCAACCTCTGACACAACGCAGCCGGTCTTTGTTGTACATTGCAGAGGTGGCCTGAGTAAGATCTGGTATCAAGATGAACTGTTCAATAGCATGCTGTATGATGAGGTGTTTTTTGACGTGCTCGTTCTGGATCTCCAACACTCTCAGGATGGTGTCAAACTGTTCATCAGGCTCTCTTGGCACAATGGGCAGATCGTTGATTATAGTCGCTTCAGCATCGCACTGTACCTGTCGTCCCAGTCTTTTCAAAAGGTCTGCATCCTGTTTGCTGAAGACTATAAAACCTGACAGGGACGCGCCAAACATACGCTCCAGAATAGAAGACCATTGAGGTCTGAGGAGTTTTACATGCTTACCGACTGGTCCGATGGGCTTGCGTCGCCATCTCGTTTCTCGCTCGATGGCTTGCTCCAATCTGTCTGTATTTCGTCGAAACCCAGCCGATTGACTATCACGATTCGTCTCGAGCTCGCGGATTTTGTCTTGTTGAGAAGTAACATTCTGCTGGCACCTCTCTTTTTCAGCCGCTTTCTCCGCTTCACGAGCCCTGGCGGTCTTGGTAGATGCTTCGATTTCCTGTCGGCCAGCTCTGTGACTATCCCAGTCCTCCTTGATCTGCCGAGCATTGGTCTTTGCCGCTTCGAGTTCTCTGAGACGCCGGGCTGCTCCTCCCCCATTGGCTTCTAGAAGACGCTGCTCCTCCTCCGCAATTGCTTTCTCTTGTTTCTCGATCGACTTCGCATCATTCTTGACAGCAGCACTGACGTCGCGCACTTCACTCTGTGCATTGGCCATGTCTTGCTTGGCTTTACCAAGGTCTTCTTGCACCACCTTTGCCTCGTTGCGGGCTTCTCTCAGGGTGACGGTTGCTTGCTCTAACTCCAGGCCGCTACTCTCTTTCGCAGTGTCTGCATCCTGAAACCTTGCATCTGTTTGGTCCACACCGGCCTGAGCCGCGTGTATTTTCTCATCTGATTCCGCGATGTCTGCCGCATATCCTTGTACAACATTTTCTTGCTCCTTGATCTGGACCCAGGCTATCTGTCGGGCAATGTCTCGCATTCTGTCCCTCATGCCCTCCCTTCTCTCGGCGAGTTCTTTTTGTTGCCTCTTCTGGTCCTTGACGGACTCCAAGCTCTTGACATCGCCTTCCTTCCTCTCCAATTTGACTTTCATGCTGTCCAACCTCTCGCCAAGAACTTGATAGTCCATGTCTAACTGCTCCAGCTGAACGCCCTTGAGGAAGAATCTGTACTTTGCTGTTGGATTGGAGTCGCCAATGAAGGATCGGGCGGAATCTTGTGAGAGCACATTGAGGGGATTGTCGATCTGGAGATTGAAGTGGTCGGTGATGGCTTCAAGATCGCTCCTCTTGGTTGAAACCTGGCGGCCAGAGGCAGTACAGATCTTGTAACCGCTCGTGCCAGTCTTGGAAAAGTAACGCTCGACGGAGATGTGATCACCGAACTCATCTGGCAGGTAGGCCATGTCGCCCTTGTTCCTTATCTTGCACACAATGCGGGCCCTCTCGGCGCCCTCCCTGATAAACCTCTTTAGGCTTGCGCCCCGATTAGTTGCAGAAGCTTTTCCACCCAAGCACAATATGATGGCGGTCAATATTGCGCTCTTGCCACTGCCGTTCTTGCCGCAGATGAAATTGATAAGTGGCCCAAGTCTGTACTCGAAGTAGTGGTGACACATGAAGTCGAAGAGCTCGACCTTGTCCAGTACGCCAGCCTCTTTGGCCTCGTTGGCCTGATTCCGCTGACGAGCCTTTTTCTCAAGCATTGCCTGAGTAGCAGCTACCTCAGCACTGTCGTCAGAGTTTGCAACGTCCTCGTTGTCGCTGTAGGCCTGACTAATGGCTTGTGTGGCATCGTCGTGTAACTGCTCGGGGGTCGTGTCCGACTGATCACTAATCCTTCTCCTCTTCCGACCGTCCGAGCCAATATGTGAGCTGGAGTCGGGTGGTGAGGAAGTGACGTTAGAGACATCGCTGTCGTCGAGATCGACCTCGGCTGGGCGCTTGCGGCGCGACATCGATGTCGTGGTTCACAGGATCCGTCGAGACTTTGGGAAATAGTGAGGCATCGGTCACTAACCATGGAAAGTGGAGGTGGAGACAATATTGCGCGGGAAAGTCGAGTAGGGCAGGCACGACGCGTCGAATGAAAGAGAGCGCGTTCTGAAGATGAAAATGCGTCACTGCCGAGGATCTGCCAGCCGGCCGGCCGTCGGACCTTCACCAAATTTTGGCCAGTGAAGTCATTTGGATGCTTAACCATAACGAAGCTCTAGAATACGACTCGCTGCTCAGGTGAGATGGCAGCTGCAGCGAAAGAGCCTGAGAAGGCAAAGGTAAATCTTCCAGCTTTGAGTAGGAGTGGAACTGACGCCAGTGGCAGCCGAGTGTGCTTCGGTCCATCATTGCTGGTTCATCGGCAGGCGCAGTCGAGATAGCAATCACCTATCCGTTCGAGTTCGCAAAGACACGCTCCCAGCTCAATCAGCGACTTCCTAATTCCCAGAAACTACCCTGGCCGAAGTTCCCTTCCAAAGAATGGTATGCTGGCTGCACGACTTTAATCATCGGCAACTCAATCAAGGCTGGTGTTCGCTTCGTTGCCTTCGACGCCTACAAGAGCTTTCTAGCGGACGAAGATGGCAAGATATCAGGCCCTAGAACAGTCATCGCTGGTTTTGGTGCCGGTTTTACAGAGTCACTACTCGCTGTGACACCCTTCGAAAGCATCAAAACCCAGTTGATAGACGATCGGAAACGTCCTCAGCCACGCATGAATGGCTTCCTCCACGGCTCCGCTCTCATTGCGAGAGAGCAGGGCGTGAGAGGCTTCTTCAAAGGCTTCGTCCCCACCACAGCCAGACAAGCTGCAAATAGTGCTGTGCGCTTCAGCACCTACACTTGGTTGAAGCAGATGGCTGAATCCTACACCTCCCCTGGCGAGAGGCTCGGCATTGTTAGCACTTTCGGTCTTGGCGCTATCGCCGGTGCAGTCACTGTCTACACAACTCAGCCTATCGACACTGTCAAGACTCGAATGCAAAGTCTGGAGGCAAAGAAGCTGTACAAGAACAGCATACAGTGTGGTTGGTCCGTTCTGAAGAACGAAGGTGTTTTGACCTTGTGGTCTGGTGCCACTCCTCGACTTGGCCGTCTTGTCCTGAGTGGCGGCATCGTCTTTGCTGGCTACGAGAAGACCATTGAGCTGCTGGATGTGCTCGACCCCGACAAACAGTACATATGAGGGGTCGGTTGTTGACCAACGAGCCACAGTTGCCTCGAGGCCTTCGACAGGCCGATTGCGATCACGCGAGTCGCCCTCAGCGACATAGCTGCCACAAGCTATCTGCGCTTGCTAGCTGTTCTTCAGGTCCGTCGACACCCGTACCACCGACAACTCCACTCAGGACATACGGCAAGCCTACATGCAGAGAACAGTCCAAACATTGCAAACTTAGCATGAGTACCGCCAGTCTCGGAAAAGTCTTCATCAACTTTAGGACACCAAACGATGTGCTATCGTGCAGAGTCATGGCTTGGAAGGTCTCACTGGTTCCTGAAGAAGATTCCATGATTCGAGTCAGGGCCTTGTGAAAGCTTGGTAGGTGAAGATAGCTAGCGCCGCTTGCTCCCCCATTTCGACCTCCCGAGGTGACAAATGAGTCCCCAGAACACTACTGCAGAAGGCTCAATATACTTATCACATCCGAAACGACATCAATAGGCTTCGCTACGCACAGGGAGTAGCTGCCATACCTGTGTCAATGACGAACCCAGCATCCTCTTTGCATGGCGTAGAATCAGCAAAGGGAAGAGCCGACGTCCCGTCAGGGTTGCAGACTGAGCCAAAGTCAGTACCGGCAAAACCTGGTAGCGGCATGATCGCAAGAAATATGGCCAAACACAAGATCGTGATGATGGGCAGTATGCAAGCGGAGAAACGCCGGACGACCGATTGCCATGGAACGGCTTCTAGGTCCTCTGACATGGTGTTCCAGAGGGGTTTCTCGTGGACCATTGATTGTGGTACCTCCGACCTCTGATATGCCACGTCGAAGGTTGTCCCTGCGGATAATTTGCATGGCCATTAAGCTCCACTTCATTTGAGGCCACTCTTTTGTAAGAGCACACCTGAGGTATTACTGATTGTGGTAAAGAGCCAACTCGACATTCGCGCGTGTCTTGGTACCTGCCTGTGAGGTGTCGTATCGGTCCAGAAAGATGCAGTCTTTCTTTGCGAGACTGCCGGACGAGCCCCTCGTGGTAAGAAGACCCATGTTAGCCTTGTTGTTTCTGCGGCGGGTCTATCAAAACAAGGGTGAGAGCAAGCTCACGTCCAAGAAGGATGAATGAGCATCTAAGGGTAGCACAACATGAGTAACGAGCACCTCTGATGGCCTGCGGGCAAGTGTAGGGTAGTCTGCTCATTAATAATAAACCCTCGGCCTGGTCCACTACATCTGACTCACCAACACCGGTTTCAGATTTCTCGAAACCTTGCGAAGATATGGTTTAGACAATAGCCCCACTCATATCAGATTGACATCCGTCGTGCAAGCCTCGTCCAGACTGATCTATCTCATCCCGTCAAAATTTGACAATTGTTTCCGCTACTCAATCCTGCCGAACTCGCATTCACCTCCTGAGTCTCGCAAGGTCTTTTCAACAGCATGTCCCAAACGATGACGTCCCCCATAATGCCATGGCCCTTTTCAGCCGTGCTACACGAGCACATCTGTCACCCACATCCAAGCCAGGCGAAATCGTCGCGCAGTGGGAAGAGCCATGTCCAAAAGACATTGAACGGGGCGCGCGGACCTGGAACAAGATGAGCTGAGCCATGGTAGCTAAAGGGTTGTGCTTGCGTTACGTCCTGCTTGGTATATGTGATCTCGTGGTTGGCCCCAGCGTTCGTTGGTCTTTCCGCCGATTGTGCAAGATTTGGTTCGCACGTCAGGGCAGGTCCTCACAAATCTGCTCGTTGTAGCAAGTTTTGGATCCTCCGGAGTTTTCAGCTCATATCGCAGGTCCTCCTGGGAGCAATGAGTAGATATATCTTCGCACATTCCCCTGTCCGTCCGTTTCGTGCTTTTTGAGTCCAAAGCATTGATCCAGCAAAGCAAGTCAGTCGCTCAATTTTCTCCCAGGAAAACTTGCTTAACTTACAACAACAACACCACTTCCGCTTAGTCTAATCCGTCCGCTCGTCGAAGTGCGCAGAAATGTGTCTTCCACAAAGAGCAAAAATTGTGCTGCAAGCCATGATGCGTCGCTTCCGGAGTAACAAACAGAGCCACCGACCACTCCAACACACTCCCATAGCCCCGCCAGAGACATATGTCTGCAGCGAGCTGCCGTGCAGCAAATGCAGTATCCCCGGCCGACGCGGTTCGTTCTACGGCTTCATCGCTCCACAGATCCGGAATTTCCATGGTAACGAACTACTACTCCTGAGTAAACGGATAACACTCGAAACTGAAGCGAGGACATTGACGGCAAACGGCACTCGTCACGAGACGTATCCTATAAACGACATAGTCGCGCACTGCGTGACACAGCTATCGAATGAGGAGCTGATGATGGTTCAGAAGGCGATAATAGAGGAGTTCGAGCTGCGAGGCTTGGCCGCTCATGAGGAGGTGCTGGCGGAGGCGTCGGACGAACACGATGATGACGAGGCAAACAGGGGCTATATTCCGGTTGACGAAGCGCTTGAATCGATGGGTCGGGTCGATCTTGCCAACATCGACATGTGCCACGATTGCTTCGGACAAGCTAGCGGCATATGCGCCTGCCAATATTAGGTATCTCGTCTAAGAGTTCGTCCACCGTTTCAGGGGAAAGGGGCCAGTTCGGGAAACAATCGTCGTGCCAGCTCACGCGCCACAACACCGGAGGAGAGCATTAGAAGCCTGCAAACCTATGGATTTGACACGTCCAGTTCACACGTTGTTGATGCGGGTAGAAGAGCGCGATGATCGGTGGACCAGAGAGCGTCCCGTTGTTGAGCAAACAGTGTTTTTGCCTGTCAAGCAGTGCATTGGCGAAGGGGTCATCAAGGATAAAGATATCCGCCCTCGAAGTAGTTACCATAAATGTCGAAGTCTCCTTGCCTCTCCATCTTGCCTTTCCATGCTTTCTTCGCGTTGCGGACGATTTTGACCTCACCAGACCAATAGCCCTCAACATAAGGTTCCATCTCAGCCAACCTCGATCCAGCCGAGACGGAGGCAGAAGAGGCCCGGCGAGCACTTTCATAAGCAGCTTTTCGCTCGCGGCGCCATTTCGCCAATTCAGCAACCACATCGAGCAGTGGCGGCGGTTCAGCTGTTACTGGAGGGAGCGGGGACAGGTTTGACGCCGGCGGTTGTGCTCGGGGCGTAGGGGTACTCCCATGCACCTCGAAATATGGTGATGATGCATCGCTCGACCGAGATGGCGGTCGAAGGGCAGAAGTCGTTGGTGATGGTGTTGCTCGCTGCATGTCATTGCTTGTCCTTCTGTTTCGTCCAAGTGGTAGATTCCGTGGACTTGACAGGGTCGTGCCATTACGCATAGGCGGGCTCATCGGTCGAAGTGTTGAAGCTGAAGATCCGTACCCGACGGCCGGACTTGATAGCCGTGGACTGTTCATGCTATGTGAGCTGTTGTGGTCATGGGGCCGATCATTGCTCGTTACCACAATCTTATCATCGAAAGAAATGGTAGGATAGTATTTGTCGGGCTCCTGATCGTAAATCCCACACTCAGCAGTTTCCTCGCCTTCCTCTCCAAAGAAGGAAAAGTCGTTCTCTGCTGCTGACCACAGAGCTTCACTATCTCTGTCGCCCGTTGAACTCTTTGAAATGTCGAGCCGCTGTCCCGTATGCTTCCAGCCTCTTTGTTGGCCTGGATCCGGTTCTGCATTGACCTCAAGCACTAGTGTACGTAGCGCAAAGAGTGTACGGGCATGCTGCCGTTCTGCCTGTTGCCTTGCTCGACCTGGTGGGAGTGAGTAATCTGTTCTTACCTTAAGTAGAGCCAGACGTGTCTCGGCTGCACATGCTATGATAAAAGCCTTGAGATTCTCGATGACTGATGATGAGGCATATACCCGGGCAGGTAAGTTGGTGAGGACGAATGTTCTTAGATTTGGCAGAAATGAAGGATGCAACTTCGTGATAGGTTTCCTAGGACGAAGGCCCATCAGATTGTCGATCTGTGCTCGATGGGCTGTCGTAGTCTCCGATCCTGCCCTTGGTCGAGGTGCGGTGTTCTTCCGTATCTGCAGAGGCTTTGGCTTGTCCGCTGGTTCTTGATGTGCCGGCACCAAGGTTTGAGTTTGCAGCGTGGATACAGTGGAGGCAGACGATGATGTGACCTTGCGCTTGATACCGGAGCCTGTAGCATCAAGGACGACCTCTTCACCATTGTCCTCTTCTGGCTTTGAGTCATACCCTGTTGGCTGAACGACTTCGGGGGCCATTGCGCCGTCCCCCCTGATCGGAGTGGCCACTTCTTCTATGCTAGGTTCTGGCATGTCACCAATGGATGGACTTATGGCAAAGTGTATGAGATCGCCGGGCAGTTCGGCGCGAGGTGCAGCAGAGGTGGCATCCATCTCAAAGACCGCATTACTTGCAGGCATCTCTGCAGCATATGCCCGGTTGCCGGGTGCTTCGTGGACATCCCTAGTCGCGGAATCCAGCTCCGCGGCACGAGATAATTCATCTGGAAGCTCAATTTTATCAGAAACGGCCTTTTCTTTCTCTTTGGGCTCTTTTGCTGGGTCCAAGACCGCCGTGACCGCAGCATGATCGATGCGAAAATGTGTCAAATTCTTGCTTGCTTTCTCGTGCAGCACAGGTATCAGTTTCTCGGCACTAGGTAGTCTGAGAAAATCTTCGGCACCGACGGTACCTTGCTCTTCCTGTATACTTCCGCATTCGGAGCTTTGCATACTAGAAGGTCGGCTTCTATGGCGCTTGATTAGACTTCTAACGTTCTTGTTGTTCGCTGATATTGACTTGGCGTGAGCCATGTCTCGACTCAGGCTTGACTTTCGTTGGGCAGCAAGCACATGAAGGTCCACTGGCGTTAGAGCAGCGATGTCGCCCGCATCAAGGACATGTAGTCTACCAAGATCAAGAATGCTTCGGATGCTTTCGATGGTGACATTAGGGTTGCCACCGATGTACAGATGGGTAATACCACCATGCGGCATGTCCTCGAAAGCAAGCCGACCAGTGAGCGGATGAGTCAGCTGGTTCAGTAAGGCTTCGTCTAGCTCCACCGTCCGGGTTGTGTCTAAACTGAGAGAATCCGGTGGAGGTGGCAGACCAACTGGCCAGGATTCAAGATGCCGTCTTGAGTATTGCTCATTGTGCATGCGGCCATTGCTAGTCTGCGTTGACGGCAGCCAGAAACATGCTTGCGCAAGACTTCTTACCGCCATGTCAGACAGCTGATTCTCAGCGATATCCAAGAGGCGTACTCGTAGTCCTATGACGTTAGCAAGGACTTCGAGCTCGTTGTCACGTAGGCCAATTCCTCTTAGCTTTAGAACTTGTAGATCGACTAGAGCATCAAGGCTCCGTAAGACATTTGTGTTCCGGGCAGGCGAGGTGTAGGAGAGATCGAGATAAACGAGGTTTGGTAGATGAGGCATCAACAATGACAAACCCACCCACGTCACGTTGGGTTCTTTGGCAGCGAGCAGAAGCTTGACTGGGTAGCGTCTGAAACTCTCATCGTTGGGGGTGCCCGGAACCGAAGACGTTCGTGGTTGGTCGACCGCAACCAGGCCGTCATGATCGAAGAAAGGCAGACCTGATACGCACAGACTCTGAAGGTTCGGCAGCCAGTCCAAGACTTCTCTGAGCCACGTAGAGTTCGGCCCACCATAGATCTCCGAGTGGGCTGGCGGGAGGTGCAGTGTGTGGCATAAAGACCGTGTTGAAAGCCTTGCTCTCCTCAGGATGCGCTTGAACCTTGTGAGAGCGACGTAGACCATGTCATTCTGCGAGCCGGACACCTGTAGATTGGCAAAATTGATGCCATTGGTAGTCCTGACCGATTCGGTCGCAACCTCCACAAAATGAGAGGCTGGACTGCCCCACAGATAGGGTATGAAACTGGTATAGTAAGATCTCGAGACCAAACAGAGGTTCACAAGGGAAGCTGTGCTCAGATACGGCGGCAGCAAGTCTAGCACATTAGCATTGATGCTTTCGTACGGAGGCGGTATGTCCTCCATCGTGTGGTTATTTCGCGAGCGTATGGCCCGTGCTTGTCATATCGCGTCTGTCTATCAGCAGCTCATGCGTCTACCACCAGGATCTCGTGGAATTGCCTATTGCTTCCAATTTCGTCCCGACATGAGTGAGATGCAGCAGTAGACCAACATTGGGGAGACCCGACGGTGAGTCAAATGCTCACGCCGAGGCATTACCCTTCGCTTCAGATGAAGACAATGGTTCAAAGTCGTCTACAAGCGAGCGACAGATAGTATGTCAAGGGCCATGTCGAACACGTGTCTGCCTTGCCATGGCATACATGGGAAGGACCAATCCTAACAGATATGCCATTGTTCGGCAGCTACAATTTGCTACAGGCACTCCGCAGACGGTTCTCCTAGCTGGAATTCAGTTGTTCTAGAAGCCTTCCCCCAAAGTTCCCCAGGACCACCTTGTCATAGGATAGATTATGGCTGTTGCGTTCTATTCTTTTCTACGCGCACTGAATATCATCTCCTCGTTAGTTTCAGGCTTCATTAACCATACCAGTTCTTCCCAGCATTACGGTGGCTGTCGCAGTTGCAGCAGCATGGAAGGCGCGTCTGCACAATCGCACAGCCTGGCGATCCTTATCATCACTCAGCCGAAGCGGAACTTGGCGTGAGGGACACTGCGCCCACCTGCGACTTCCATCTGCCACCAAATGACGTTGCATGAATTAAGAGGAATGGAAGTTGCGACCAGTTTTCTGTCAATTTGTTCTTGCACCGACCAAAGGGTCAAGTTATTCCCAGATTCTGTTCTATCGTTGTGGTATCGTTAGCTAGCATTTCAAGTCACGCACCTCGTTCTGGAATGTTCTAAACTTGCACAAATCAAACACATCACCCGTTACACATCTCAGTCAAGACGTGCCCCGCCGTGTCAGATCCTCGATCGGAGAATCCCTTGAAACAAGTAGACTTCTAAACCGCTTGTGCATCCTCGATCCTGTAGAGGACACCAGCTCAGCACGTTGAAGAGAGTCATTAACCCAGCCGATATGTCTTCCGCAGTCGTCTCAGCAGACGATGACATGCTCGACCCCACCCTCCAGAACCTCATCGACCAGAAGACGTTACGGTGGATCTTTGTTGGCGGTAAGGGTGGTGTTGGAAAGACCACCTCATCATGTTCGCTAGCAATACAGATGGCCAAATACAGGAAATCGGTGCTTCTTATATCGACTGATCCCGCTCACAACTTGAGCGATGCCTTCTCTCAGAAGTTTGGGAAGGATGCAAGATTGGTGGAAGGATTCACGAATCTCTCCGCCATGGAAATTGACCCAAATGGCAGTATTAATGAGTTGATCAATGCAGGTGGTGATGATGCTCAGGATGCTATGGCTGGTATGGGTGGCATGGGCGGCATGATGCAAGATCTGGCTTTCAGCATACCTGGTGTGGACGAAGCCATGTCCTTCGCCGAAGTTTTGAAGCAGGTCAAGTCTCTATCCTATGAGGTCATCATCTTCGACACAGCACCTACAGGCCACACACTTCGGTTTCTACAGTTCCCCAACGTCCTCGAAAAGGCCTTAGAAAAAATCTCAGCCCTCTCTACACAATTTGGCCCAATGCTCAACACCGTACTAGGAGCAAGAGGGGGATTGCCAGGCGGGCAAAATTTGGATGACCTTATTCAGAAGATGGAAACCCTACGTGCCACAATTGCTGAGGTCAACCAGCAGTTCAAGAATCCGGACATGACAACTTTCGTTTGCGTTTGCATAGCAGAGTTTCTGTCACTTTACGAGACCGAACGGATGATCCAGGAATTGTCAAGCTATAGCATTGATACACACTGCATCATCGTCAACCAGCTGGTGTTCCCCGAAAAGGACTGCCCTTGCGCCAGATGCAATGCAAGATGGGGTATGCAGAAGAAGTATCTCGACCAGATAGAAGAGCTGTATGACGAGTTCAACGTGGTCAAGATGCCTCAACTGACAGATGAAGTAAGAGGGGTGGAAAGCCTGCAGAGGTTCTCCGAGATGTTGGTCACCCCATATAAACAAACCCAGTGATTGTCTACTAGGAGATGAACAGAGACCAGACAGTTGGATCAACCGCGTACCAGGAAGCTCAGCCGGCAAGGAACGCACACAATACTACTGCAGATAGAACCGATGTGTCCTTTGGGTTCAGACTTGATCGATCTGGTGTCGTACGAGGACTCCTAGAGTCGGGCTCTATCGTGCTTGTATTGGGGTCTTCAGCTTGACTAAGACGTCTTATGAGGTACAAGCGTCGTCCTAACATCGAGATTCATTCGACTTGATATTCTGTCATCTGTATGCCGTCGTATTGATAGTGATGATAGTATCAGACCATAGATGAGCGAAACTTTGTTTTATACAAAGAACGTTCAACGACTAAAATCCAGCATTTATTTACAAAAATACTTTCCACGTGCAATTATACGGAGCACTTGCATCTCCATTCTTCACTCCAGTCATCCATATCAGTGCGGCTGAAGTCGTTTTGCACGATAGGTGTTCACCTTTTGGCTCGAACATTCATGGCTTTACATGATTAATATTTTAGCCAATAGACATTTCAGTATGGCGGCCCGTACTAGAACGCCTCTGGCCAGGCGAAGTTCTATACTTTGCTCGTGAATCAGCCATTAATTACCATCCTGTAAACATCAAACGACATTTCCGTGCTCACTTCAAGCACTAGGTACGAATCAAGATATCAGCATCGAACACAGCCTGCTTACATAAGTCGTGTCGTCACTCGGCACTGCAGGCGCATGCTTCGTTGGGTCCGTGTACTCAGCTCTCGTCACACAATCACATGCAGACCGTGACCTGCCTGTTTTACAACCAGATGGGCCAACACTTTCGGCTCCTACCCAGTCACTTCTCTTGTTGACGCGTCTAGGGAAGTGGCGTCCATCCCTATGCCGTTACTAATATCGTTCGCTGTCACTACATTCTTGTGCTTGATAGCGCTACCATTATTTAGACCCGCAACCAGCCTCATGCGTCTCTTCAGCCGTAAAAGAAAAGCGTCTCTACAGATTCTCACATCCTCTCGAGCCAACGACTTCCCACGAAAAATGGTTGTCCAGGAGTCGAAACTACTGGCACTGCCAGACGAAATCCTAGTTCACATCGTGAGCTTTCTCAACCTTGGGGAAGATACTAGCAGTCCGGGCGGGCTACTCGAAACGCGTTTGACATGCTCAAATCTGAAGGCTTTGGCGGATCCCTTCCTCTATGCATCGTACCAGATCCTGCAAGGCGAGAAGTCAGAACGGCTTGCTGTGTTACTCGCACGCGATGATCGAAGAGCGACATGGCTGAGGTCAGTGCTCGTCTCGACCAAATATGACGATGACCGCGGTCTGGAGCACTTCCCGAGCTACCTCAGAGCGATGCGCAACCTTCGAAGACTCATTCTCGAGACACCGGACTGCAATTCCAAATCTCCTGACGACCGGGTCAAATGGGTTCAGCTGCAAAAGCAGTACGAACTCATCTTCCAGCAATCGAGTGTTGCAGTGCCCCTAGAAGATAGACTACTTCCTATGCTCGAAGAGTGCACATTGCATTTCGTCGACGATACAGTCTCCCTGTACCCCCTCACCAAATATTCGAGCATCTTCCTACATCCGACTCTTAAATCACTAACGTTATCGTGTGCCTGCACCGACATGGCCGCCAAGATTCTCAAAGACCATCGGCACCTCAAACGTTCAACGGCCCTTGAACACGTCCATTTCGAAGAATGTGACTTCGATGCGGATTCTCTTGAGATCCTCCTTAAGTTCCCTAAAGCGCTCAAGTCGCTCAGGTTGAGTGAAGGTGTCCGGTACAGCGATGACTTCGGCAGTAGGCACAGCAGACTCCATGGAAATCTCAATCCAGGCACGCTCTCGCATGCTCTCACAAAATCGGTCGGCCACAGCCTCGAGACAATATCCCTATCGCTCGGGTTTCAACGCAGCAGAGGACAGAGCATTAATGCACCCGGGCGCTCTCTCGACTTAAGCGGCCTTATAAACCTGAAACGCCTCGAAATCTCCATGACAACTCTTGGCCTACTTATCACGCGGCCAAAATGCGATCACCAAACCTACCGACGTCTCCCACTTTCACTCGAGACCATACGCGTCTTCACGATCCCTATGCTTATCCTTCGTGGCAAACCGCCTGTACCCTTTCAAAGTTGTCTCTTCAAGGACAAGACGGCCCATGGGCTACCAAACCTCAAACATCTGATCTATTGCTACGAATATCAGGCGCCCCGTGGCCGCTCCTCTTTCGGGTTGATCCAGCACAGAGGTGAAGACGCCGTCACACGGATCATCAATCAGTCAAAGGACAACGTGAAGGACATCAACGACAGGAATTACCACATTTACAAGAGAAATGGTATTCGCGTCACGGTAGAGAATGAGGTGACACCACCAGGGTTTATCCCACCGTACCTACACAACGAGGAGAAGCCAACAAGGGGAATAATGTGGGATACTGCCGAACCAACTTTTAATGCGCTCTGCATCGAAGATCGATCAAATCAGGCAGCTAGAGCAGCTCTGTTCAATCGGAATGCAACGACCAATGAAATGGGTGATCTCTTCGATGACGGCGGTGGTGTGGAAGGCTTCGTTGATGCTCAGAATGCAAGGCGGACGGCTGCATCGGACGATGAGGATGAAGTTAATGGCGTTGAGGAAGATGAGGATGAGGGATCGAATCCATTGGCACTTATGCACCTTGCGCCACAGGCGCAGGAGCTGTTCGAGCTGCTGGTCATGCAGCCAGGACAGCCATTTCAACTATGAAGAAGTAGGGCAAGCCAGACCCTGTATGTAATGGCGGCTAAAACGAGGAATCCAAGCTCATCCCATTTTCGCTTTCTCCTTCTCCCATTGCTCGCTCGTCAAGCACTTGGGGGTCCAAGCATGCACAGCAGCAATCTCCTTCTTCAGTATGCCATTTACTAGCCTATGTCTCTGCAAAGCGGATTTGCCTTGGAAGGCATCCGACACGATCAGAGCAGCGAAGCTGGCACCACAGCCACCACTGATGTCTTGAATATCGACGTGCGAGGCATTCAGCTCTGGTGCTTTCTTCAGCGTGTCACCCAACGAGTCGGGTGTAATGCCTGTCGTGTTCTGTACCTCCTCTGCTTGGACATCTGTCTTTGAGGCCATTGGGGTGTCGGCGAATCTCCTGTGAGAGGTGGATAGAGGTCGGAAGGAAGTTATGGCTGGACGAAGGAATGGTTGTACTCGTATCGATTTGCCTGTAGTGGTAGCTGTAGACCCGGATATGCTGGTTGTGATGCGCCAGGCTTGTCTCGAGACACTGCGGGAAAGCATGAGCAGGAATGTGCTGACTTGTTGTATGCTATGTAGCTTGTAGGTTAATGTGATCGTAGGATCGATGGTGGAAGGTACGATGAGCTCAGAATGAAACTCTCCTTCACTAAAGTACTTGGGCCTACAAAATGCGGGAACTACGTCATCAGATCAACAAAACCAACTGCGTTCCGAGAGGGCACCAGTCCTCTAGTAGGGGGCTCTCCCAAGAGCTCTCCTGCCTCACTCACCATCGCTTTTGTTGTTCACCCGGTTTACATGGCGTCGCAAAAAACACGCGACTCATGTTAAAGCGCTCCGGACATCTAAAGCGCTCCATACGCCTTTCAGCGACACCCCTGAACAGTTCGATTCAGCTTCGGCCTACACCCAGCATAGCCAGCACAATACCAAAAGCACGAGCTATTCACACCAAAACCATGGCTCAAGTCTCACCATTCACGCGCAATATGGTCGCGTCCATGCGCCATCTCTACCCCGAATCTCTTGCTGACAAGTCGTTTGACAATACTGGCCTCCTCCTCGAAGCACCAATCCCATCGCATCTCCCTAGAAAGTCGAACTCGGTCCTACTCACCATCGACCTCACGAGTGCAGTGGTAGACGAGGCAATAGAAGAGAATCATTCTGCCGTTGTCGCCTACCATCCCATCATTTTTCGTGGTCTCAAGAGCATAACCCTGGACGACCCCCAACAGCAATCATTACTACGGCTCGCTAGTCATGGTGTGAGCGTGTACAGTCCGCATACGGCCGTGGATATCGTGCCGGGCGGTATGGCAGACTGGTTGTGCGATATTGTGTCGGGGAAGGTTGATCCTGAGCCGGAATCGAGGACGTTTACTTCGGAGCAGGAGAAGGAGCGACAAGCAGAGCGACAGCCGTCAGAACCCGCTTCAGAAACTGACGTGACTACCTCTGAAGATGACGAACCGAGGACACCAAGTGATAGTCAAAGTAATGCCCACGGCTCGGCAGATCCATTTATGAACGACCCAAAAACGCCCCAAGCGAAACCGAAACGGCCCTCTGCCGTGCAAAGGACCTACTCCAAACCATCCTATCCAAGTCATATCCGTGGGCGCAATCAGAAGAGAGACCCATCACCGCAACGAACCCCAAGTCCCATCCAGTCAACCCCGAACACCACGTTCAGCCCCGACGTGATACCACATACCAGGAGCGTGATCACCCCAAGTCCACGCAGCGCCATAGAAGCCGCCAACACCGCGACCCAAATGGGAACATACACAAACGAGAACACAGGTGCAGGGCGTCTAATCACTTTCTCTTCCCCACAACCTCTATCAGCACTTATCACGAGGATAGCACACGCCACAGGTACGCCCAAAGGTTTCCCGGTCGCCATTCCCCAATCCAGATCTCTGGAGTCAATACGCATTCGTACAGTAGGGATATGTCCTGGCTCAGGCGGTAGTGTGATCAGAGGTTGCAAGGAGTCTCCTGATTTGGTCTTTACCGGTGAAATGTCGCATCACGAGGCATTGGCTATCATCGAAAGGGGAGGGTGCGTTGTGACACTTTTCCATAGTAATTCGGAAAGAGGCTATCTGGATGGTGTCATGCGGGAGAGGTTAGAGGAGGAGTTGAGTCGGAGGTGGGACGGAGCAAGGAGTGAGCAGAAGGCGGATGAAGAAGGGGGAATGAGAAAAGAGATATTGGAGGACGACACTGTGAGTGTTGTTGTTAGTCGGCGGGACCGGGACCCGTATGGGATCGTGGTGTTGCAGGAGAGTGGAGTAAGAGGGGAGAATGTTGGGTGAAAGGGTACCACGAGTTTCCAGTCCTGTCTGCCTGGGTGGTCGAAGGATTGCGCCTGCATCCACGAACACTCCTATTAGGCACCTAGCCAGGCCTTATCCTACGAAAGTGCCTGCATTGTCCTTGCACATCGGGCTGAGTCTACGCCATATAGGGTGCTATCCACCCTCTTCCAGACACTTGTTCAAGACGCTGCGACGCGCCAGCCGCCATCGTGAAACCAGTGGTCTCTCGGGCGATTAAAACATTACCAACGCCGTGGACTAATTCCTACGACACCAATGAGGTCCTTCGCGCTGCGCGGAATTTCAACCCGTGCGACGGAGTCGTGATTAAATTCGTAGCTGCGGGGTGAGGGAACACAGTGCGGTATACGATTCACGTGGTCAATCGGTATGACTGGGATGCGGAGAGAAGTGTGACAATTGGACCGTTTGGATTCGAGGATCGGGAATCGGGAATCAGGGGGTTGCAGCTCCGGGTGTTGGTTTAGGGGCGATGTTGTCAGGGGGTCGAGTGGTGAGAATCTGGTGAGGGATTGGAAGGCGGGGGATGGCTTGTCTCCGCCTAGCACTAGGAGTGGGGGGAGGCATTGGGGTTGGACCCAGCGTTGCGGTCCTAGGATGACCGGCCTATGATACTGACGTGAGGTGAGACTGTTTCGGGGACGGCGGTAACGAAGTTAGGACAATGATGGTGTGTTATTACTCTTGAGTCGTCCGTGTCAGCGACTATTCAAGCTGACGGGTGCTGCTTTGTCGTGACGGAATACTGGACGGTGGTGAGCGCCCGATGCTCAAACGATAAACTACCGCCAATTCAGTTCGATTCAATTCAATTCAATTCAATTTGTATCCCCAGTGAACTTGAACAACCCTCCCCTTCCCTCCCCCAAACCGCCCCGCTCACCACCTCAATACCCAGCAACAGGCGGAACATAAGTAAGCCTCGGCTGCGGTTTCGCCTCATACACCGGCGGCGGCGCCCCGCCATCCTCCGCCGCACGCGCCTGCAGCTCCATCTGCGCCTCATACGCCTGCCTCAGTCTGCGGTCTTCATCGACTTCGTCCATGTCCGCCTTCACGCCCTTCTTGTAGTGGCGCGGGAACCACCAGCAGATGAAGATGAACATGGCGACGGCGAGCGCCGCGAGGATGCCGACGGGGAGGGCGACGGAGGATTTCATGGTGCGCGGTTGATCGAGGTTTGTGGTGGCGAGCAAGGAGCTGGAGAGAAGTTGAGGGTTCCACGTATGTATGTATGTATGTATGTATATATGTATGTGTGAGCTGAGCTGACCCGTACCTGTAAGATGCCAGTGGGCACAAGTGGGGGCGCAACAAGCTTTGATTAAGCACCGATAAGACTTTGAGGCTGAAAACCCAAGAGGCAGGGCACGGACAGAAACACGAGAGCTCGCGCGCGCAGCAGGTGCAGCTTGCGCGGTATTTAAGGTATTATGGTTGCGGAACTGCGGCGCCTGATACGAGCTGAGTTGTGCTTTCTGTTGCGAGTTCCATGACGCGCTATATGCTACACTGGAGCCGGGGCATCGTGGGGAAGGTTACATCTATTAGTAGACGAGCTAATTAGTGCAGTAGTTAGCGTGAGTCTTCCTGGCCGGCGTTGTGACCACAGGCTGGTCTAGTTCGTTCATCAAGCACGCTTTCAGGTATCTTTTTCCTGGATTGGCAGTTCTAGTCGCTGGTTCCTATTGGTCATCATCGTCATTGTTGACTACTGCCACCAGTACACAGATTGTTGGAACGGAAATTCCAAAGCTTCACGATGTGTAGCCGCACTTCTTCAATAGCCATGCGCAAGGGCAGCATGTCCGCTACCAAGGTGGACCAAGTTCGTCGTCGTGATTTCCGCCACCTTTATCGTTAGCGTCGTTCCCGCGCTTCTCGAAGCCTTGCTAGGACTCCTGCCCACTTGGCACCACATAGGGGCCGTATCCAGGTCGTGGAAAAACCGGCCAACCCGTCGTCTCATCCCAAGTGAATTGTTGCGTTCGAATGGTTCTTGCGGTCCATCCTTCAATGTAGTCCTCCATTCCATGGTACACAATCCACCACTCACTCCCGTCAGGGCTTTGCGTGAAACTCGCGTGACCGACACCATAGGCTTCCTCCGCTGGGTTCTCGTAGAATACACAGCCTGCTGTGTTCTTGTTCCAGCTGTTGATGTCCATCGGGTCGTCGCCGACAAGCTCGATGAGGCCAAGACAGTAGTTCCGGTTGTCGGATCTGGCGGCCGAGTATATGACGAAGGTCTGGTTCGTGTTGGGATTGGTCAACTGCTGTGGTCCCTCGTTGGAAGATAGCCTGTCGTTAATTGTCCTACCGTAAGGTGTTTTCTCCCATGGTTGATCTGGCTTGGAGATTATAAGACGGTCGGACAACGGAGACGACACAGTCCACGGGTCGGACACTACGCACGTCAGCTTGGTCTTGGCCTGTCTGAAGGGCGCCAGTATCCAGTAAGCAGCGCTGGAGACTTACTCTCAGAAAGACAAAGCATAGCCGGCCAACTCGTCTGGTTTGTGTACCAACAGCTGTAGATGTGATACAGTTTATCGGCATGCTGGAAGTACGTTCCATCTATAGCAAATTGATCGTATGTGTTGAGCTCGGCTTTCATAGTATACTCGCTTTCCCAGATGTCCGGTCCAGAACCTTCGAGTACGAACATTCTGTGGTTAACTGCCGGGCAGGTGTAGTCGCAGAGCATATCCTGCGTGGGAGATGGATGGTCGGGGTCGATATCGGCGGTGTAGATGAAGTACCATTTCTGGTATTGCTCGAAGTAGTGGACCTCTGGCGCCCAGCTGTCGTAGGTGTAAGAGGTGTTTTCGGGCGCCTGGAAGACGAGTTTGACTTCAGCCGAGTTCCAGTCACTGTGAAATTGTTAGTAGTTAAGCATTACGGTGCAGAGGATCACGGACGTTAGAACACTGCTTCTCAAGAGGGTTACGTTGTCCGAAGTGGTGTAGGTCATGTAGTAGTAGTCACCATTCCTGATTACCCAGGGGTCGGCGCCAACCTCGTTTAGTATGGGATTGGTATAGGTTGCGGCATCTGAGGAAGACGTTGTCGACGGACTGCTGGAAGCTGCGGCAGACGTCGACTGTACTGATGAGTGGCTAAGGGAAGTCGCTGCAGTCGACGACTGTGCCGACGGCTGACTAACAGGAGCTGAAGATGCTGTCGGCCCCCATACTGACCATTGGCCCAGCGCACAGCTAAAGGAGCTGGTCAACACCACGAGTACAGTGGAACGATGCATGTTGTTAGGTCTCGGAATTATATCATATGCTAGTGGAGATGCGAGGAGTATGCCAGTGAAGAAGATGCACCCGAGGACTACTTGTCTGGGGTTCGGCAAGACCATAAATTCTTTCCAGTTTAGCTGGTCAACGAACGCACGTGTTGTGAACCGGAATGGATGTTACATTTGTGCTGGCCGCTCATCTCACTGTGAGCTTTGTTTGACGACATGCTGCAGGTAAAACTGTGGGGAACCTGGGGGGCTTTTAGTTGCCTGGGTTACAACTCCGGGCGCGAGATGCACCTCAGCGAGGACCACCAGGAGGATGTCGTCGGCACTTCCATTCGGGCATCTCGTTGTACGGTAGTAGTTCACCTTCACGTCCAATGACAGTCCGCAAGACACATGATCCTTCCTGTGTGTTCATTCTAATGCTTTAGCCGGGTATTACGACTTTGTTGCCAAGATGCTGTGCGTCGGCGCAAGCTGGGCTGATGTCGGGTCACTGCAGATACTCCCAAGGACTGTCATCGCCGTTGTTCGTCTCTAGTTCTTAGGACGAGGTTGAGCAGGACATATCTACCTGTCGCACATGTGCATTGCGACGTGCATTGACGTAGTTTGAGGAAGGCTAGGTTGCCAGTCGGCCGTGGACCACAGAATGTTCTGCTGCTCACACTGTACAACAGGACAGATTCTACAGATGAGGATGACCGCTCCATGGAACTAATTCAGTCGACATCGCTTGGCAACGCTCTGACAGATGACATGGGCCGTGGCGCAGATGATAGGTTGTGGAGAATCTTGGCGAGACGTGTGTACATATGCACTGGCCAACTGTCGACAACCCCAACGAGTCTGGCCTAGTCTTCTAGCAAGAATTTCCACAATAGCTGTCCCTCCTCCCGAACATACCTCTGTCCCACCACATTAACGAGTACCACGTCCTGCTTACATCTCTCAAGACACTTCTCCTCCTCGCTTCCCCGTGGGAAACACCTCCTCCACTCAGCCCAAATCGAATAGGCTTCATCGGCCCAGGCTCGAAAGCTTTCTGCTTCGATTATGGTCGGTGTGGCGATTTCTTTGCCTCTGAACACACCCCATGTGACAGCATTGACACCGCTCGTCCCTGGCGTCCTCTTGCTACTGGCACCACGTCCGTTTGCTTTCCGGCTATCGCTGACCGTGTCTGTGCTCTCGAACGTTCCGTTGTGGTCGACTGCCATCCAAGAGAAATCTTCCTCACTTGCATCGATCAACTTCTGTTTCACTGCTGGCCATGCATCTCTGGGACAAAAGAATTCCACGAATGCTTTCTGAAAGACGAAGCCTTCGCCTTTTGGACCCCAGCCGAAGACAGGGTGATCACTCCTGACGCCATCTACTGCTGGCTGGGACGCGAGTGTCCAGTAATCCTTCTCGATTAGTGCCGAGAGTTCCTTCTTGATCACTTCCGTTTCTGCTCGTAGGGCACCTTCGCCTGTATTTGAGGGGGCGTCAGCGTCGACATCGTCCGACCATGGAACGGAGTGAAGATCATTGTTCACGTGCCGCCTGAACAGTGTCTTGATATCTTCTTTTGACTTCGGATAACCCCACAACTTCCTCGCGGTGATAGGACCGACTTTCAAGGATGGGCCATAGCCATCAATTTCACCGAACGCGGGAGAATCAGAAGGGCCCCATCGACCATTTGGGAAATCATCCCATGTCGCTTCTCTGCCCAATGAACCCTGTCCCTCGCTTATCAATAGATTTTGAGTACGGGTGGCTTTTGATGCAGGGACGCCGGAGCCTGGATCAGCTACCGAATGCCTTGTTGCTAAAGAAGGTGCCTGGATTGTCTCTTCGGAATTCTCAGGAACTGGTGGCGACTTTGTCCGGTCAACAATGACTCGATTATGCGGCTGAGCGTTGTTGCTTGAGGCTCGTCGCCTGAACTGTCTCTGTGACTTGTCCGTGGATTGCGTGTTGGTCGTCACTGGCTGAGCTGACATGTCTGTACCATCGATTGCCACGTCGCTGTCGTCGGAAGTGGTAGCAGAATCCTGTCCTTGCTGCAACGGGAGCAGGCCGCATCTTTCCAGTATGTAGGCGACGCTCTTCTCGAGATTTAGGGTATAGAAGTGCAAACCTCGGGGCAGATCAGTCGGTTGAGGTAGATCACGAATCTTATCAACCAGTTCAGACATGATATCCACACCCACCTGCTTGACTTGCTCATCATCATTCTTTACAGCTTCTATCCTCGCCGAAATGTCCTCTGGTATCTTCGCATGACTCAATTTTGTTATCCTCCTGACAATCTGGTAGCTCTGTATGGGCATCAGACCCGGTATTATTGGTATGGTTTTAAATATCTCTGCTTTGATCCCTTCATCAACATATTCCCTCAACCGTTTTTCGTAACGGCTGTATGCATCGGCATCATATGTGAGTTGAGTCATGATGAAGTCTGCTCCTGCTTTCATCTTTTCTGCTAAATACGGTAGATCGCGCTCAACATTTTGCTTCCCAGCTTCCGGATGTGACTCGTCTGCGTGACCCTCTGGATATCCAGCTACACCAATGCAGAAATAGTCGCCGTGCTTGCGGCGGATGTACTTCACCAGGTCTACAGCCCACACAAACTCTTCCTCTTCTGCGGGTGTATGCTTGGAACTTGAATCTGTGACCGGGTCTTTGTACTCTTCTCTTGGTGGATCACCTCGCAGTGCTAGGATGTTCCGTATGCCTGCACTACGGCATTCTTCCAGTGCTTCATCTATTATGCTCTGGGTCATATTCGTGCATGTTAGATGGAGGACAGTCGGCACACCAAGCTGTCTCTGACATATCTCTGCCAGCTCGAGCGATTTGGTGGAAGTACTACCGCCAGCACCCCATGTGACCGTTACGAACAGAGGTCTAAAGGCTGTAGTCATGCGGGTTAACCGCGCTTGAAGATTGGCGAAGCCAGCCTGCGTCTTCGGAGGGAAGAACTCGAGAGAGAAGTAAGTAGACGATGGTGGAAGGCTGGCTAAAAGTGTTGTGAGCTTGTCGTCCGGTGGACGAGGTCGGCGTGAGCTCATGGTCGCAGAGATACCTAGAAAAATGAGCTGAACAAAGTCTGATGTGCTTAAACAGAGTCGAGGATCCTGTAAAGAGGCTAAAGCAGATCAGCGACCGTGAGTATATCTCTCGGTGGTGTAGGTCTGCGAGGATAAGCGTAAGATCACGAGTGGCAAAACCAGTACGTCGTTCAGTGATTCTGCTTCAACTAGCCCTAGACATAGAGCGACAGTAATGACCGGATGTACCAGAACGACCACGCATCAATGGCCCGTACCGTCACGACTGGACACACAAAATTGTTTACGATGGCGTCAAGATCGATCGTGCTGCAGGGCAATACTTAGTAGCTGCGCGCACGCGCTAATTTTCTGCTGATGCCTTAATGCCCGACACCTTGAAAGCGATTTTAATCAAATTTCATCAACTTCATATGTACCTAGGTATGAATCATTGCGAATTCTTATCGTGCGACGACGGGTATGTCACGAATGCCAAGAAGTGCACGAAGCAGACCTAGAAGTACCTGCGCCGTTGATCTTTTCAATTTCTATAATGTCCTTTGTCCCTCCGATAGACGTCAACGATATCATGCCAATGTAAGACCTGACCAGAAGTGGGAGGGGGAGAACGATTTCAACGCTGTAGGAAAGTGTTATCTTATGTACGGTCTTAATGTACCACCGATTCTAGGTCAGCGCGGATGGATTTCAGAGGTACACCACCTCAAAATCATCGATTTGTCTTCTGGCACTAAACAAGAAGACATGTCTACCTCCGCTATATGCTTGAGCTCATCAATCATTCTACTATACATGCAGTGCTTTTGGGTATCATATGCATCGTGGCGCTTGGTGCTCATCATCAGGAACGCATATACAGCGCCTTGCCCCAGCGGCTTGATTTAATCCACCACCTTCAACATGGAGTAGGCCTTGTGAGATATTGCTTTCCTCACTGTGCTCATCGGATTGATCTTCTGCTTCTTGTTGACCTGCACCAGTTCCCCGTCGTCGCCTTCAACTTCCTCCTCCGTCACCTCCTCTTCGGCCTCTGGATCCTCAAAAGCACCATTGTCAAGGAATACCTTCAGCATCCCCTGGCTATACCCGCTGACGAGCGCAGTGCCCTCCTCGTCAGCAGTAACAGGCTTTGGCGCAGTAGGGTCCCCATGGCCCGTGACACCAGCTCGTCCACCAGCCAGATTCCAGAAGATTAGCTTTGGCATCTTGTACCCAGCTTGCTCGAAGTCCTCCTTGATCCGCTCGTAACTTGTAGTCCACTGATCGGTGTGTCGATTAGCTATGTTGAATTGCATGTCACTGAACACGAAAATCTGCTTAACCATATCCTCCTGTTTGACGTTGTGCTTCTTCGCCATTGGCAGGATGAGCTTGTCAAAGACGGCGACGAAATCCGTGCTCCCCTCCCAGTGGGCGTGCTCGAGGTTGGCGATTCTCTCTTGAAGGGTCGACCCTCTAACTTGTTCAACAGTAGGATTTGAGGAGAATGTGATAAAGCTGCCACCGAATGGAGGAGCAGTGACCTCAGCGAGCAACAAGCTCAAGCCAATTGAGCTGTCCATTGGCGTGGTACCGTCCGCCCGTTTCGGATAAATCATACTGCCGCTCACATCTGCAACTGCGATCGCATTCTCGATCTTCCCAGAGTCCTTGATGCGCTGGACCAGCGTCTTCCACTGCCCGTCAGCCACCTTAGCGTCGATATCTGCCAATTTAGCTTCCACCATTACCTTCGTGCCGCTCTTCTTCGCAGAGGCTGACACTGGAGGAGGCCCGTATTTGGACTGTGTCGCGCGGACTTTCGAGATGAGCACTGATGGGAGGAGGGTTGCACCAGAGATGGACTTCTTGCCTTCGGCCACACTGCTGATGTACCTGTCAAACCCCTCTGTGTCTTTCTTGGCAAACAGGCCGGCATATCGGTTCATGGCCAGGGATGGCACACGATCGTACTTGATGTTCTCAAAGTTTTCAGCAGCGATGTCTCTTTCCACAACTGCGAGGGCTTTGCGAAGGGCAGAGACGTCCTTGCGGTAGGATTCTCTGGCGTGACGGAGGTAGAGCTCTCGTTCGGAGAGATCTGCAAACTCCGAGGGTGGATGCAATGCTTCTGCGATGGTCGAGACAATGAATGTGTGCTTGTCGTGGAATAAGCCGGTAGATGGTGCCCATTTGGCACAGAGTGAAATCTGTCGGAGTTTCTTGTCATTGCAGTGTAGAAGAGCCAGATCTGACTTCAGCTGGTCAGCGAAGAGACGCGCGACTGTCAAGTGCAGAGCACGGTAGAAAGAGTGCTCATCAAAAGCCTTCAGTGCAGCTGCATGGCGAGCAGCTTTCGTCTCCTTGCGCAGTTCCTTCGCCTTCGCCAAGTCCCAGACTCTCCCGGACTTCTTGCGGTTCTGCTTGATGTTGAGGAGATCTCGAGGATTGGCAAGGACGTCGAGGTTCCCATCGACAGCAAGTGCTAGGATGTTAAGCAAGTCCTTCCAATAGCCATGAGCAACACCATTCTTGACATCAAATCGGTTCTGGTCGTTCTCATCTTTCTCTGCCTCGACCAACACCATGCCATTCTGTTCTTCATCCTCATTCTTTTCACCCATCTTTTTCTCAATCAGAGGTCGGCTCAGCCACTGCAGATTGGTCAGAAGCGTGACTGGGTGATTTTGAGCAAGCCAACCGAAGGATTTGTATGTTGTGACACGAGAGCTCTTTCCAAGGTGTATGGACCTAGCATTGAAGATGATTTTGAGAGTTGACAGTGGGTCCTTCTGCCAGGCGGATTCTAGAAGTTCTCGTAGCCGTGGACCGGATACCACTTCTTCGAGCTCAGAGAACAGGTCGACAAGTGGTTCAGTTGTGGATCGGTAGGCCAAGTCTGCATTCTCTGTCTGCATCATGTTCTCCATGTCCCGTTTAGGTTCGTTGTTGGAGTCTTGGAGGGCATCCATGAAGGGGTGCTGGCCTGTTAAAGATTCCTTCTGCCCAATACCGATGTCTTTGAGGGCTTCCTGGACTTCCCCCGTCGTGGTAGCAGATGCCTCACTAGCAAGTGTCGTCGCATCATCTACGGAACCTAACACTTGTCTGTCGGACTCTTGATTTGATGTGGTGGGCTGAAACTTGTGGACATCCTTCTCGAGAAATGCCTTAAATTCTGTAGCGTTGTATGCCAATGCTGGATGAGCAGGGAAGTACACTGGGAAGGTAGACTTGAGAAAGCTATTTTGTTCTTGTGTTGTTGCAGCCATTTCTGAGGTTTGTGACCTTGTCAGCTAATTCGGTAAGTGGTTAAGGCAATGGGTCCTCCTCATCGAAAAGAATGTAATGTAGTTGGGGGAGCACAAAGTATCCAAAAAACAACTGCTGGGTACAAGTGAATAGATATCAGATAGTGGCTGAAAGAAGTCTTTGAGCATCGATATAGCTCGGAGCGAATGCTTCAATGTGGGACTTCTGGCTGTTGCCTAAAGTCACATATTGATTCATGACTGGGTTACCCGAGACCCGATTTCTATATGACTCACAGATACCTAGAAGGACTTGCGGTGAGGAGTACGATCGGCAACAGGAGCAGCGTGCGCTATCAAGTTGCGATTGAACGTTTCGTTAGGCAAGTCTGAACTTGTTTGCTCCTGGGGTATGTATTGTATCAAACATAGGGTGTGGGCAAAGATGGGCTGCTCATATTGCAGCGTGCCTACCTTGCAAGGTGACGATGTATGACAGGAGCCCCTAACGGAGCGTTGTAAAATGGGTCGCGTCTACCACTACTGTGAGGTGTTCGCGCAAAGCAGCGATTTTGGCGATGCTGAAGTACTAACCTCTAAGTCGTAGGGAAGGAGAAATGAAAGTGTACGAGTAGAATAGTCGCGTAGTCGCTACTGTTGCAGCTAACTTGAAAGGACCGGAACGTTACGAGCTCCCGTTAACCTAGGTATCGAGATCCTTAGCCCCCATCAACGCTAAGGCGTCTTTGTGCAAGCCTGGTGAGCCTAGACACTGTCTGCTCCAGCTGCACGGCCTGCAATCCTGACAAACGACGTCGTCCTCCGGCCTTCATCAGATTATGGCAGCTGGATTGCCAGGAGATGTCCCTTGGTAGCACTGGTGATGATCCGACCGACTTTGAGGGTCTATACCCTGTACCAGGAGTGCTTCCAGTGACCTCGACTAAACCTCGAAAGGACCCTCGCACCAATGCAAGCACAGCTGCTCAAGCCGCGGGCGTGCGAGCCTTCACAGCTCAAGCTGTAGCTTTCTACTTTCGAGCTCCCGCTAAGGCCTTCTTCCGCACCAGAGTCGACTACCTTGCTTATGCACGGAATTTGCAGCAGCATAATGCCGCACGGGCGAATGATGCTACGTCGAGAAGGTTGGCCTGGCTGCGCTCTACGACACCAGGTGTTCTAGCCTCGGCAGTACGATTCTATGGGTGGAGGGTCATACCTGAACAGATACTACCGCCGCTCATTGCCAATTGTTCTGTGGGGGCCGTGCTATACACCAGCTATCTCCAGATCCTTGGTCACCTCCACGAAGAGAGTAGCAAAGCTGCGAAAAGAGTATATCCCCCTCCTTCGCCTGGAGAGACGTTTACAGCTGGGTTCTTGGCTGGTAGCCTACAGAGTGTTGTCGCAGCTCCCCTCGATGCCATCCAAGTCCGGTACGAGCGACATGATCCCTCTGCAGGACATGGCAGAACAGTGGGGCAGCCACAGAGTATGTGGACTTTTGGAAAAGAGAAAGTACGAGAAATTGGAACTAGAGGCATATTTGCAGGCTATGGTCTATCTTTCCTAAAGGATAGCTTTGGCTCGGCTGTATTCTTTAGCACGTTCGAGTACATCAAAGCTCAAGGCTATTACAACTTCATTCGTTGGTACTATGGCTCTTTGAACCGGGATGTTGTCGAAACGCTTGCAAGGAAGCGGCCCCATCACTCCCACCACAAGCACCAGGGACTTGAGGACTTTCTTTCTACCACGGACACCGAAACACCTCGTTCCACGGAACCCAATATTACAACCATCAAGCCCCACTATGCTATTGAACCAGGCTTCCTTTTCATTGCCGGACTGGGTGCTTCTGTTGCACAGTCGCTCGTCATCTACCCTCTTCACCACATTCAAGTAGAGCACTGGACACACCTCGAGGAGCTGGATTCGCAAGCAAATCGGCTACGCCATACTCCACGTCTTGAAGGCCATAGGAAGTGGCGGATGATGCGGGTCTACTATAAAGCCTATCAGGAGACATGGCACCAGTGTATCCGCGCTGCAGCAGTCGAATCTGGTGGCAAAATTGGAAGATGGCTATATCGGGGGTTCTGGTGGAATACCCTGCGACAGCTACCGAGCACGAGCGCAGGCTTGATCATTTTCGAATTGGTCCGCCGTAAATATGGTCTTGCTTCCGATGAAGTCCGGATCTCTGGGAAGGAAGGTCATTACGATATCTTGATGAACTAACACCCTGTGTTTCCAACAATGTGTTCCGGCGAATACATTCGCCTCAGTACAAGCAGATATTGCAGCACAGACAACGATTGTGCCTTCAGCACCATTGACGGTCAATTCAGGACGTTCGGTTCTGCCTACCTGCTATTTTTGGAGTGACCGTTTCACGAACGTGATTTCAGCTTGCTCCGAACCCGTTGCACGTTTCGACCTAGGACTCATACCAGCACAAACGGCTAGGGGTCAAGAAGGCTACTTCCGCAGTAACTTAGTGCGCATCTCTGAAACAACCTACTTCTAGAAGCGTCCTCCACTCCCACCACTTCATCGAGCGGCGGAGCTCCAATTAAGCTTTCGAAGCCTCGTTCAAATTCAGTCGCCCACGGTGCGGCGGGAGTCTTCGAACTAAGGGATGCATGGCCAGAGTCAGATGTCGGGGCAGCGAGTGTTGCGCGGCGCTGGCACAGGACGCAGGGCGAAGTGCAGATATGGACCGTTGGACGTAGATGGCTTGGAAGTCACGACTTTCGGGTCGCGATGAGGCGGGTGCGACCGATCACTCGACGAGTACGAAGTAGCATGAGTCCGTATGGGAGAGGTTGAGCGTACAGGTCGGGTATTAGAGGCCCTTGACTAGTAGTGCATGGTTTGGGATTTGGTTTGGACGGAGCTCTAGAGATAAGCACGACTGGTGACTCCTCATACGATGCGGATTGCTGATTAAACGCTATGGATTCATCCCATGCTAATGCTACTCTGTATACATGCTATTCATGCCCATGCTCCTTCTCATGCTCGCTGTAAGTACACATTAATTTTCGTAGAATGACATGTTGTCCGTGGTCTGATGCACATGTTAGTCGTAACTCATTACAGATAGCCACCCCATTTGGTGTCTCGAGACAATGTGGTGGACAAGAGATAAACCGAGATCTATCAGCACCGATTCCAGTCTCGCCCCCATCCTTCGATGTCTTTCACTTCAGCCCATTCAAGGTAACATCAGACCCGGCTGAGGCACAATGCTATCTAGATCCGTGAACAGATCTTGACTTCGCTCTAGTGCTGCCGCCTTCGCTGTAGTCATCTGCTGCATCGTCTTCCTTAGCCGTCGTTGAGCTTTAGCTTCGCTGTCAGCCTCGTCGCGTTTCGTGCTGTAGAGCTGCTCGGACAGACTTCCAACAACGCAAGAGCCACCTTTCCAAGCCACATCCACAACCTTCTCCCAGATAGCTGTGACGTCAACTGTCATCTCTGCGGTATACCACAGTCGACAATCCGCGGGCTCGTAGACAAATTGTAGCGGTGTTTGGGATTCGTCCCCCTCTCGGATACCATCTCGGACATTGACCTCTGCAGTATTTGAAGTCGCTCGAACATATGGGATCTCGTAGGTATCGGGATCGATGTAGCTGTACAAACTGGTGCTGTTGAAGAAGCCTGCTTGGTCCGGCGCGAGCTTATACGTGTCCTGGACAAGCCGGTTAATGAACGAGAAGGGGTAATTATTCGTGCCTTTCACACCACCAACTGCCTGCATTGGCTCTTCCTTCGGGCGGCCGCCGATCGCGATCGTCTTTATTCCAGCTTGTTGGGTCATGAATTCGGAGAAGATGGCGCAGGTTGAGGCGCAGTAGCCGTCGGATAGGATTACGATGTTCTCGGGCGCGAAGGGGCGGGAAGGAGGCATGTCAGATCTATCACCGTAGCCGTTGATTTGCACGCCATTGGCGGCAGCGTTAATTGGATCGGACAGGTTCCAGCGGATAATACTTGTAAAGTTGTCGCCGTAAAACTCATTTGGCGGGTCTTTGTCTCGCCAGCTGTCGAAGTTTTGATAGTTGATATCGACATCGGCGCGATAATTGAAGGGCGTGCCTCCTCCAAAGTCTTGCCAGACATAGTTGGGAGGACTAGTGTAGTTGAAGGGATAGTACCAAACCCGCTCAGAAGCTGTTTCACCGATGATATCAAATGCCTCGTGCGATCGGAAGCGGGATCCTCCATAAGGTAGGATATCAGGGAAGAGGTTGAGGAACAGATTGTAGCCCTGGAGAATGGTGCCACCTCCATTCGCTGAAACATCGATGACTAACTTTGTCTTGCCGGCAGCGGATGCTTGCTCGAGGAAAGAATATGCTACGTCTTGGTAGCCTGGCAGGCCCACGAAGCTAGCGCACGCGAGTACTGCAACGTCTTCGTAACCAGGCTCATCGAGGTAGTAGCCGGCGATGAACTTATTCGGTTGAATGACGACCGGCGATGGGTAACCAGGTGGAGGGCTTACAGTAGCTGCAGCTGCAGCTGCGACTCTGTTGTTTGCGGTCACTGAAGGACTGACGGAAACGGCGGGGTTGACGAAGGTTCTGTACAAGTCTGTACCGTTTTCAATATTGCGGAATGGGACCAGGACCCGAGCGAAGTTCTCGAACGTCACCGCTGTTCCATTCTCGAAAGTCAAAGTTGTAGTTGGGCCAGGGAAGATGAAGGCACCACGGCCTGCGCCAGCGAAGGTTCCAGCCCCTGTTCCCATCGTACCAAGCGATATCTGGGCTAGCTCGTAGAAAACGTTATTGTACAGCGCATCTGGGTCCTGAAGAGAGCCGTATTGTGCCCAATCCTCAAGGTACTCTACGGCATCTTGTCCATTGATCTGTGTCACAGCCGAAGGCTCGGCTGTACCATTGACAAAGAATGACACAACATCCGAGTAGACATATGGTTTCGGAGTTGCGGTGCCGTCAGCGGAGTACGACACCAGCGAGATCGGTCTCCCGAAACCGAAGATTCCGCCAACCATGTTGGGCAGATATCGGAAGTGTCCATCGTGAGTTTTCTGGGTTAGCTGGTACAAAGCAAATTCGAGCTCGTATTCATTTGTGAAGGATCCAGATGCTGCACGGGAAACGATGCTCTCGAATTCACCCCATACATCCACAGCAGGCTCCAGATAACCATCTGGCGGGTTCTTCAGGTAAGCGGTAGTCGACTGCCACTCCCAGTATGGTCGCAATGATTCAAGCCACGGACCCGCGGATGCAGAATCCAGCGGCACGTCGTTTAGACAAGCCCAAGCTAACCGAGCTGGAACCTGCGGGGTGAAAGAGGTGAAACTCGCAGGAGCTGCTTCTATGGCTGTGGCAGCATCGGACGTGTCGATGGTGTTCGAAGGTTGCCCCGAACCCGTGACTCTGTCGTTCGATTCGCGTTTGACGGGTGCGCCGTATATCAGCTGAGATATCTGAGCACATGGATTGGCATTCGGATCAATGGGTGTTGATGTGGTTGAGGTTTGGGCCACCGAACTCGATGTCTCTGTCACTGGAGGACTTATAGCCGTCGTTGTGTTTTGAGCTTGCCGAAATACCAAAGGCTTACTGGTGACTAGCTGGCTGGCAGCCAGTAGCGTGACCGCGATCCGAATATGCATCGCTTGCCCAGGAGAAGGCTGTCGTCCAGATAAACGAAGGTGATGAATGTTGAAGAAATCTCACGCCTTTGAAGTCTTCTTCGGGACGCATGATGTTGGTCCCTTGGCGTACGATGCACCAAAGGCAGGTACCGGGTGCACGCCTTTGCACGAGCCTGCGCCTGCTACTTGGTTTGTGCTTGGCAGTCGCCTGAGAACCAACTGACGACTCGCGCCTTCCCCTCACAGTAAGAGATTAGTGTCTGCCCAATCAGTGGGGCAAAGGACTTGCACAGCACTTGTGATCCAGCAGATTTGAGATAACCATCGGCCAATGCTCAAATTGCGTTCCCGTAATACATGTTTGTTGAAGTACGGAAATACCACAAATTCCAAGATTCAAGCTTTGTACTTATTTTGCATGCGACTGTATTGCCTCGTGGTGCCAGTTCACTTGGAAATAGGCTTTCGGCCGCTGCTGCAGGGGGGCGACGGCGCCACACAGCCCGTCAACCAATCACTGGGCTGAAATAGCACGACCTAGCTTGATTCGCTCTTTACGCGGAGCTTTATGACGCTGGCATGCTGGCGTAGACGTTCAACTGGTTGTGGTGCTCGCCCTCAGGCTGGACCTCCAAAGTGGCCCATCCAAAGCATAGATTGGGCAGTTTTTGGCGGTCAGTTTGAGCTTCCGGACGAGGTGATTTCTAATGTCCCAGTTTTGCTTGGACTGTTCGGCATCTAGTGCGAGCAAGCTCACGGCGTTGGCAGGCAAGCGAGTCCTAGCGACAAGGCTACAACGGGACCATGCACACAAATGTTGGCTACTCAACGACGGGCGACTTGCCTGAACCTCGATTCCCGAATAGAAAGTCACGACATGTGTTGGAGGACGGCTGTACTTACTCGTCACACCGGAATGAGACATAGTGATATCGTCGTGCAAGTCAGGTGTTGCGCAGGATGAGACATCGAGGTCACCGAGTAACCACGTGCTTATGCAGGTGAGCTTTGAAGTCGTTCCCGTCTCAAGGAAGTATTCGTATGTTATTCCGTCCACGGAATATCCAGAAATCCGCAAAGAGCTGCTCAACTAGTCATGCCTCCTTCTCGCAGTCATCTCATACTCCCTCTTCGTCATGGCTCTTCTCGTTTTCGCGCTCTGTGGCATGCCCGACATCACAACATCGGACAACTTCCCCCTGACGACACTCTCCGCTTCTCCGCTCGGCCCACTGTAGTCGGTCGTGAAAGTGCTCACACTGCCGTAACAGCCCGAGTCCACAATCTCAGTCTCGCCAGGCAGAGTACAGTCACCGTTGATACACGCATTCGCACCCTCCGTCCAAATCTCGCCATACCTGAAAACTCCTGTGGTCTCATTCCGAACAACGATATCTGTCAGCGCGCCGCCCGTGAAACGAGTCTGGTAAAACTCCGGTTGCACGCATGTCGCGCTAGCTTCGAGAGTTTCGATTTCCGCCCAGTTAACGTTGAGGCCGTAGCCCAACGGTAAGAGCCGCTCCGCAGATCTGGTGTTATTAATAAGGGCACCGATAATGCTCATCGAGAGCTCGGCTGATATTGTAGCTGGGTCGGCTGAGCCAGAAGCTGTCTCGGACGTCGAGTTAACTTGCGTGTAGGGTCTTTGATCGAGGTTGCCGGCTGAGAAGGCGATTGCAGGGAGGTTGCGTGATACAGCTGAGTAGGCTGCACCAGCTGTACCTGACAATGTTCAAACAAAGGGTCCCCTGTTGCAATCACGGTCAATGCCCGGTCAACAAGATACCTTTGAGCTGCGCCAACTTACATGTTGTTGCCAAAATTTGGACCACTAACGAGCAAATCAATCGTCCTATTGCCATAGTACTGTGGAATCACCCAATCCAACGCCACAAAAGTGCAAGCTGCTGGAGTTCCATTATAGTACCAAATGTTGCTATCGGTGGGGTCTTGGCCAACTG
>Ga0210040_10000517_pt1 | contig 64487 bp, 60 predicted proteins | sample CryGeyCG12114_NA_FD_185462 | JGI IMG/M metagenome (GOLD analysis project Ga0210040, IMG submission 185462) | Groundwater microbial communities from aquifer - Crystal Geyser CG19_WC_8/21/14_NA (SPAdes) (version 2) | ecosystem: Environmental > Aquatic > Deep subsurface > Groundwater | place: USA...
GTCACCTTGACGGCGTCGGCGAGGGTGTTCATCCCTCGCTCGAGGCCGCGGCGAGCCTCTTCGTTGAACGCGATCATCTTGGCCATGTGGTGATGTCCTCCGAGCGTGGATCGCTGCACGGCCGGGTCCGGCGCCCGCGACGGACGGCACCGGCGCCGTGGACGCTCCTGCGGCCCACGTTCCGGTACCTCACCGTTCCGACCTGGTTGGCACTCGGGTACTCCGAGTGCCAGTTCCGAGTCTGGCACTCGACCCCGGCGAGTGCAAGAACGGGGGCACCCGACCGGGACGCAGCGGGACCCGGCCCCCGTACGGGGACCGGGTCTCGGAGTGGTGCAGCTGCGGTACGGGTCCGCGGATGCGGCTCAGCGGGAGCCGGGGCGGCTGCCGCCCGCGGCGCCGCCCGGAGGACGGCGACGTGGGCGGGATCAGGCGTTCTGGACGGCGTCGGCCTGCGGCCCCTTCGCGCCCTGGATGACCTCGAAGCTGACCCGCTGGCCCTCCTCGAGGCTCTTGTACCCGTCCATCTGGATCGACGAGTAGTGGACGAAGACGTCCTGACCGCCGTCGACGGCGATGAAGCCGAAGCCCTTCTCGGCGTTGAACCACTTCACGGTGCCCTGTGCCACGTGTGCTCCCACGTTCATGCGTGCGGACGGCCCCGTGCAGAGTCGCGGGGCCGGGTGTCGCGCTCCCGCCCGTGATCACGGACGTCGGACGCAAACCGCGCGGAACGGTACAGCAGCGGGGTGTCCCAGGTCACCGTCGTGGCGCACGCCTCACCCGGTCGTGTGGCGGAGGTGTGCGCGTCCCACTCCGGGCGGACCCGGAGTGGGACGGGGCGTCAGGAGATCAGCCCGGCCTCGCGCAGCGACGTCAGCGACGGCTGCACGTGGTGGGTCGGACCGACCACCGGCAGCAGCGGGTCGAGGGTCTTGAGCCCCTCGCCGGTGTTGAGGACGACGACCTCCTGGGCCGGGTCGATGAGGCCCTTGTCCACGAGCTGGCGCAGCACGGCGACGGTGACCCCGCCGGCGGTCTCGGCGAACACGCCGGTGGTGCGGGCCAGGTCGCGGATGCCCTGCACGATCTCGTCGTCGCCGACCCGGCCGACCGAGCCGCCGGTGCGCCGGATGGCGTCCAGGGCGTAGGGGCCGTCGGCGGGGTTGCCGATGTTCAGCGACTTGGCGATGCCGGTGGGCTTGACCGGCTTGACGACGTCCCAGCCGTTGTCGAAGGCGGTGGCGATCGGGTCGCAGCCGGCCGACTGGGCGCCGAAGATCGTCCAGCCGGTGTCCTCGACGATGCCGGCGGCGACCAGCTCGCGCCAGGCCTTGTCGACCTTGGTCAGCAGCGAGCCCGACGCCATCGGGATGACCACCTGGGCCGGGATGCGCCAGCCCAGCTGCTCGGCGATCTCGTAGCCCATCGTCTTGGAGCCCTCGGCGTAGTACGGCCGCACGTTCTGGTTGACGAAGGCGGTGTCGGAGAACTCGTCGGTCTCGGCGAGCTCGCTGGTGAGCCGGTTGACGTCGTCGTAGTTGCCGTCGACGGCGATCAGCGCCTGCCCGTAGACCGCGGACTGGGTGATCTTGCCCGGCTCGAGGTCGCTGGGCACGAACACGAAGGAGGGCAGGCCCATCCGGGCGGCGTGCGCGGCCACGGAGTTGGCCAGGTTGCCGGTGGAGGCGCAGGCGATCTTGGCGTAGCCGAAGGTCTTCGCCGCGGTGGCGGCCAGGCTGACCACCCGGTCCTTGAAGGAGTGGGTGGGGTTGGTCGAGTCGTCCTTGACCCAGAGCCCACCGGTGAGGCCGAGCTCGGCAGCCAGCCGGTCGGCCTCGACCAGCGGCGTCATGCCCGGGTCGAGGGTGACGCGGGCGGCCGGGTCGTGCCCGACGGGCAGCAGCGCGACGTAGCGCCAGATGTTCTGCGGGCCGGCCTCGATCTGCTGACGGGTGACCGCCCGCATGAGGTCGGAGTCGTAGTCGACCTCGAGCGGGCCGAAGCACTCGGCGCAGGCGTGCTCGGCTACAGGTGCGAAGGTGGCCCCGCAGTTGCGGCAGACGAGCCCCTTCACGGGGTTCGGCGGGACCGGCCCACCCTCGGTGGAGTCTGCCTGGGCGGAGCCGGGAGCGGTCATGGTCATGCGACGACTACCTCCTCATCTTCCCCGCGCCGGGCCGTCGAGCCGCGCGGGACGGAATTGGCACCTTCCGTCGCGGGAGTGCGACGGCGGTTGCCGGGGCTTCAGCGGGCCGTGTCCCTCTGCCCCTCTGGATGAGTGGAACGGGGCCGACTGTACCCGGGCCCGGCACGGGCAGCCGCGACCGACAGGATGGGCCGGTGGCCACGCGCATCGTCTACACCGACCTCGACGGCACGATGGTGGGCCCGCACGGGTCCTTCTGGACGACGGCGGGCGGCGGGCTGACCTCCACGCCGGCCGATGCGCTGCTCGAGCTGCACCGGGCCGGCGTCCCGCTGGTGCTGGTCAGCGGCCGCACCGCGACCCAGCTGATGGAGACCGCGCGGGTGTTCACCGCCGACGGCGCGATCGCCGAGCTCGGCTCGCTGGTCACCTGGGACGGCGGGCTGGCCAGCGAGCTGCTGACCGGTGAGCTCCCCGAGGTGCACGCGGGGCGCGAGCCGGTGCACGTGCTGGAGGAGCTCGGGGTGGTGGAGGACCTGATGGCCGCCCACCCGGGCCGGCTGGAGTGGCACGCGCCCTGGCACGCCACGCACTCCGCCGACGCGATGCTGCGCGGCAACGTCGACACCGACGCCGTCGACACCTGGCTGGCCGAGCGCGGCTGGGGCTGGCTGACGATGAACGACAACGGCGAGGTGCCGGTCACCCCCGACATGACCCTGGACGCCGCCGGCCTGCCGCCGCACGTCTACCACCTGATGCCGCGTGGGATCAGCAAGGGCGAGGCCATCCGCTGGGACCTCGCCCGCCGCGGGCTGACCGCCGCCGACGCGGTCGCGGTGGGCGACAGCGTGTCCGACCTGGAGATGGCCGCCGCCGTGGGCCGGCTGTTCATCACCGCGAACGGGGCCGCGGTGCCCGGGATGGCCGAGCGCATCGCCGTCCTGGACAACGTCTCGGTGACCGAGGCCCCCATGGGCGAGGGCTGGGCCCAGGCCGTCCGCGCCTCGCTCTGACCCCGCGAGTGGATCAGGTGACCTGATCAAACGCCGTCCTCCCGCACCTACGTAGGTGAGGGAGGACGGCGTTTGATCAGGGAACCTGATCGAAGTCCGCTAGCTGGTGACGTCCTTGCGGGCGAAGTGGCGGAAGGCCAGGGCGGTGAACAGCGCCGACCACGCCAGCCCTTGGACGACGCCGCGGAACAGGTCGCCGGAGTCGACGGGGGTCTGCAGCAGGTCGGTCCAGGCGAAGCTGAACGCGGTGGGGAACCAGTCGCGGATGCCGCCCAGCTGCTCCACCGCCTCCAGCACCGCGAACACCACGGTGGTGAACACCGCACCGCCGACCGCGGCCAGCGGGGCATCGGTGAGGGTGGAGATCCAGAACGCCAGCGTGCCGACGACCAGCAGGTGGACGACGAGGAAGCCGACCATCCCGGCCAGCCGCACCAGCCCGGTGCGCTGGTCCAGCGCGACGCCGACCGGGGTCTGCACGGCGTCGAAGCCGTACGCGATGCCACCGGCGACCAGCGCGACCACGACCAGCAGCACCATCGCGCCGACCGACATCACCAGCGCCGCCAGCCACTTCTGCCGGAGCAGCCGGGCCCGGGGCACCGGGGTGGCCAGCGCGTAGCGCAGCGACCCCCAGGACGCCTCGCTGGCCACGGTGTCGCCGAAGAACAGCGCGAACACCACGACCAGGAAGAAGCCGCTGGTGGCGAAGAGGGTGAACAGGGTGAGGTTCAGCCCGCTCGCCGTCGCGACGTCGACCAGGTTGATCCGGGCGCTGGCCTCGGCATCCTCCGCGCCGCCCAGCGCCAGCGCGCCGATCAGCACCAGCGGCAGCGCCGCCATCAGCGCCAGGACGCCGATCGTGCGGCGGCGCTTGAACTGCCGGCGCAGCTCGACGCCCAGCCGCAGGGTGCGCTCGGGCCGGAAGCCCGCTGCCGCCCCGGTACCGCTGCCGTGCACCGCACTGCTCATGACTCCCCCACCAGTTGCAGGAACGCGTCCTCGAGCCGGCGGCGCGGGGTGAGCTGGTCGACGGGGATGCCCGCCTCGACCAGCGCGGCCAGGGCGGTGGCGCGGCCGGTCGGGCCGAGGTCGACGACCAGCCCCTCCGACGTCCGCTCCACCGCACCGGCGCCGGGCAGCCCGCCCAGCAGCGCGACCGCCCGGTCGGTGTCGGCCGGGTCGGCGAGCCCGACGAGGACCGAACCGCCGGCGCCGATGATCTCCTCGACGGTGCCCTGGACGATCTTCTGCCCCTTGGCCATCACGACGACGTGGCTGCAGGTCTGCTCGATCTCGCTCAGCAGGTGGCTGGAGACGATGACCGTGCGGCCGGTGCGGGCGTAGTCCTGCAGCACCTCGCGCATCGCGTGGATCTGCGGCGGGTCGAGCCCGTTGGTGGGTTCGTCGAGCACCAGCAGGTCGGGCAGGCCGAGCATCGCCTGGGCGATGGCGACCCGCTGCCGCATGCCCTGGCTGTAGCTGCGCACCCGCTTGTCCAGCGCGCTGCCCAGCCCGGCGATCTCGACGGCCTCGTCCAGGTGCGCGTCGGCCGGCGGGCGGCCGGTGGCGGCCCAGTAGAGCGTGAGGTTGTCGCGGCCGGACAGGTGCGGCTGCAGCCCGGTGCCCTCGACGAAGGAGCCCAACCGGGACAGCACGGGGGCGCCCGGGCCGGCGGCGTGGCCGAAGATCGAGATCCGCCCCTCGGTGGGCCGGATGAGCCCCATCAGCATCCGCAGCGATGTGGTCTTGCCCGCGCCGTTGGGCCCGAGCAGCCCGAGCACCTGGCCGCGGCGGACCTCGAAGGACAGGTCGCGCACGGCGACGAACCCGTCCTTGTAGGCCTTGGTCACGCCCTCGAAGCGCAGCGGCACGTCCTCGCCGTCCGGCTCGACGACCGACAGCCGCCGGGCCTGCCGGCGTCCGGCCCCGAGCGCGGCCAGCCAGCCCAGCAGGCCCAGGAGGACGACGACGCCGAGCAGCACCCACCAGCGGGTGGCCCCCGCGGTGGCCTGGACCTGACCGGGCACCTCCGGCACCGACAGCGTCGTCCCGGCGGCCAGCGCCACCGAGGCGACCGCCGGCTCGGCGGGCAGGGCGAACGCCTGGTCGGTGCTGGAGACCAGCACGCGCAGGGAGTGGCCGACCTCGAACTGGTGCACGATCGCCGGCAGGGTGACCGGGACCTCGGTGGGCGCGGCCGGGTCCGCCGACAGGCCGGTGAGCGCCAGCGGCGCGACCAGCCCGCCGGGCAGCGTCGTCGCGCCGTCGGGGCCGACGTCGTAGAGCTTGGCGAACATCGTGGCGGTGCCGCCGGGCGCGGAGACGGCCAGCCGCACCGTGGACGCACCGACCACGTCGAGCGCGGTGGTCAGCGGCGCGCTGTCGAAGGCGGCGAACTGGCCGGGGATCTCCAGCGTGGTGCCGCCGAGGGCGGCGGTGACCGCGCCCAGGCCGGGCACGATCGTGAGCGCGGCGGGGCTGCCGCCGGCCGGGGTGACGACCGGCTGGGTGGGTCCGGTGACCGGCAGCTCCTGGCGCTGCACCGGGTCGCCGCCGTCCAGGCCGGGGTAGGCCGGCGCCGAGACGGTCTGCGAGCCGCCCTGCACCTGGCCGATGCCCGAGCCCAGCCCGGTCGGCGCGGGGTAGCTGAAGCCCCCGCCGGTGCCGGTGCCGGTCCCGCGCAGGTACCGGTCGAACCAGCCGGCGACCTCCTCGCGCAGCTCGGCGGTGACCCGGTCCGACGCCGAGCTGTCGTGGCCCCCGGCGTACCAGACCACCCGCACGTCGGTGCCGTCGGCGGCGATCCCGCGGGCGTTGGCGTCGGCCTGCCCGAGCCCGAAGAGCGAGTCCTGCGTGCCCTGGATCAGCAGGGTCGGGGCGGTGATCCGGTCGAGCACGCCGGCCGGGCTGCTCCGGTCGAGGACGGCGGCGATCTCCGGGGTCAGCGTGCCGGTGGACGCCGCCGACTGGTACGCCGCGCAGATGTCGGCCCGGAACCGACCGCAGGTCAGCACCTGCGGGTCGACGCCGGCCAGGTCGGGGGCGGCCGCGCTCCCCCCGCCGCCGGTCAGGCCGCCGAGCAGGCCGTCGCCGGTGGGCACCGAGCCGACGCCGAAGAACAGCCCGGCCCACAGCCGCTTGAACACCCCGGCGCCGTCGGTGACCGGCGTGGCCGCGGGGGTGCCGGCACCGGCCACCTCGGCCGCCTGGTCGGGGAAGAACGCGCTGGTGAGGGAGTTCCAGGTGATCTGCGGGGCGATCGCGTCGACCCGGTCGTCGTAGGCCGCGGCCAGCAGGGACAGCGCCCCGCCGTAGGAGCCGCCGGCCACGCCGACCCGCGGATCGCCCGGGGCGTCGCGGAGGACGTCGTCCCGCGCGGCGAGGAGGTCGATCAGCGTGCTGGCGTCGGCGACCTCGTAGCGCGGGTCGTCGAGCCCGATCTGCCCGGTGCTGGCGCCGAAGCCGCGGGCCGACCAGGCCAGGACGACGTAGCCGCGGCCGGCGAGATCATGGGCATCGGCGTCCACGGAGGCCTTGGAGCCGCCGAAGCCGTGGGCCAGCAGCACCGCCGGGGCCGGTGAGCCGGCGGTGGCCGTGGCGGGGCGGTACAGCGTGGTGTCCAGCTCGACGGCGTCGGCCCCCGAGCCGGAGGGGACCCGGGCGTCCTCGGTGGTCACGTCCTCGGCGGCGCGCGCGGACGGCGCGGTGCCGACGAGGACGGCGGTCAGGACGGGGAGCAGGAGCAGGACGGCGAGCAGGGCGGACGGCACCGGCCGGGCGCCGGGGCGCGAGCCGATCCGCGCCGGCCCGGGAGCGGTGCGCACGCACCCGGCAACGCACGGCACCCCACCGACGTTCCGGTCGGCGGGCAGCCGGCTCAGGGCCGCCAGTTCCCGGTCGCCACGACGACGATGCCGGGGTCGGCCACGCCCTCGACGTCGAAGAAGCGCGCGACCGGCCCGGTGACGTCGGCGCCGAACTGCTCGACCAGCTGGATGGCGGCCCGCGTCTGCTCGGCGTCGCCCTCGGTGTAGAAGACGGTCGTGGCGGCGATGTCGTCGCCGGGGTAGGCGCCCGTGCCGAGCACCTCCCAGCCGCCGGCGGTGAACGCGTCGCCGATCCGGGCGGCCAGCCCGGTGACGTTCGTGCTGTTGAGGACCGTGATCGGGGCCTTGACCGGCGCGGGCGGCACCGGCGCCGCGGTGGTCACCGGCGCCAGCGACGGCAGGGCCGGCGGCGGCAGGGGCGCGGCCGACGCGGGCGCGAAGGGCACCGGCGTCTGCGCGGCGATCTCGGCGGTCCGCGGCGAGGTGAACGACCACACGCCGAGCACGACCAGGGCGATGACGACCACGGCGAGCAGGCCCTGCACGGCCCGGCGGGGGGCGCGCGGGGCGTCGTCCTCCCGACCAGGAGCGCGTCCTCCGGCCGGCCCGGCAGGCGGGGCGCTGCGCCGGCCGCCGCTCTTCCGCGCGGCGGCCTCGGCGGCCTGCCGCTCCAGCCGGGCGGCCGCGCGGCCGCCGACGGGGACGTCGACGGCGCGGCGGGACGCGACCATGGTCTCGTCGGCGGCCGTCGCGACGAGCGCGGTCCCGTCGGTGCCGGCCCGGTCGTCGACCGGGCGCTCCTGCACCGGCCGGCCGGCAGCGGGAGCCGGTCGGACGAGCGGCGGACGGGCCGGCAGCGCGGCACCGGCCGGTGCCGGGCGGGCGGACGCGGCGCGCGGCGGGGTGTGCGGCGCGCGGGGCGGGGCCGACCGCGGGGCCGGCGCCTCGGCGGCCAGGGCGCCCCAGGCCGACTCGGCGGGCGCACCGCCGGAGACGCGCTGGGTCACGTCGGGGGTCGGGGGCACCGGTCCGGCGGCCCCGGCGGGCCAGCCGCTCACCCCGGAGGGGCGCAGCGGTACCGCGGTCGCCCCGGAGCGCTCGCCCTCGGATCCCCGGGCGGCCGGACCCGCGACGGGGGCCACCCGGGGTGGGACGGGACGGGCGGGGGCCCGCGGCGGCAGCGTCGAGGCCGCGGCGGAGGTCATCGGCCCGGAGACCGGCAGGGACGGGCGGGGCGCCGGCGGGCGCGCGGCGTTCCACCCGCCGGAGGCGGAGTCGCGGTCGGCCCACATCGGCTCGGCGTCGGAGCGACGGCGGCCACCGCCGGGCGGCGGGCCGGTCGGCCGGTCGGCCGGTCGGCGCAGCAGCGGGTCCTCGCTCTGCGGGAGGAGACCCTCACGGCGGCGCTCGGCGCGGCTCGGGCGGGCCCCCAGCGGGTTCTCCCCGGGAGTGCGGGGCAGCGCGGCAGCACGGACGTCCGCACCGCGCAGGTGCGGGTTCAGCCAGGCGTCCGGAGCGGTCTGCGGGCGGTCGTCAAGGCGCCGGCGGTCCGGCCCTCCAGGCTCGCCCGACAGGCTGCCGTCACTGACTGGATCGAGATGCCTCCCCACGGTGAGAGAGGCTAGTCGCGTCCGCGGTCGGTGCCCAGGACCCGATCGGAGCGCTGACGCTGCCGGGCGGCCCGCATCCGGCGGAGCCGGCGGACCAGCAGCGGGTCGGCCACGAGGGCCTCCGGACGGTCGATCAGGGCGTTGAGCACCTGGTAGTAGCGGGTCGCGGACATCCCGAAGCTCTCCCGGATGGCCGTGTCCTTGGCCCCGGCGAAGCGCCACCACTGCCGCTCGAAGGCCAGCACGGCCCGGTCACGAGCCGACAGGGCCCCTGGCGTGTCGTCCCCTGCTGCCCCGTCCGCCACAGCAGCACCGGCCGCCGGGGACGTCGCGGGGTCGGGAGCGGCCGGCGCGGGGATGCCCGGCGCGGATTCGCTGCTCATGGAGTGCCTCCGGTCGGTGGGTGCCGGGGCGTGCGCGACGAAGCGGCGCCGCGGGGAAGCCGGCACCACCGACGGTAGTCGCCGTCCGGCGCGTCCGGAGGACCGGAGGACCGGAGCCGGCGCGTCAGGTCGCGGCCGGGACGGCCTGCGCTGCCGCCCGCCGGGTGCTGCGGGCCTGCCGCAGGCTGTCGGCGGTGAACACCGCCAGGGCCAGCCAGACGATGGCGAAGCCCGCCACCCGGGCCGGCGGCATCGGCTCGCCCAGCACGAACACCCCGATGGCCAGCTGGATGAGCGGGTTGACGTACTGCAGCAGCCCCACCGTCGACAGCGGGACCCGGCGGGCCGCGGCGGCGAACAGCAGCAGCGGGACGGCGGTGGCCACGCCGGAGAAGGCCAGCAGCACGGCATTGCCCCCGCCCTCGTGCGCGAAGGCGGCCGACCCGCGGAGCTCCAGGACCACGATCACCACCAGCGCCGGGACGAACACCAGCGCCGTCTCCAGGAACAGCCCCGGCGCGGCCTCCACCCGGACCAGCTTCTTCATCAGCCCGTAGAAGCCGAACGAGCCGGCCAGCGCCAGCGCGATCCACGGCGGGTGGCCGTAGTCGACGGTCAGCACGACCACGGCCAGCGCGGCCAGGCCGACCGCCACCCACTGCAGCCGGCGCAGCCGCTCGCGGAACGCCACCACCCCGAGCAGGACGCTGACCAGGGGGTTGATGAAGTAGCCCAGCGAGCTCTCCACCACGTGCCCGGCGTTGACCGCGTAGACGAAGACCAGCCAGTTCACCACGATCAGCAGCGCCGCCGCGCTGAGCACCAGCAGCGTGCGCCGGTCGGCGACGGCGGCCCGCACCTGGGGCCAGGCCCGCAGCACCGAGAGCAGCAGGCCGACGAACAGCAGCGACCAGACCACCCGGTGGGCGACGATCTCCAGCCCGCCGGCCGGCTCCAGCAGCGGGAAGTAGAGCGGGAACAGGCCCCACAGCAGGTAGGCGGCGAGGCCGGCCACCACCCCGGTGCGTCGTTCGTCCACCGGCGCACCGTACGCGCGCCCTCCCGGGCCCGTGCCCGTCAGCGCCGGCGGCGGACGGCGGACGGCGGACGGCGGACGGCCGATCCCCCCGCTGGCACCGGTGCCGGCGAGCTGACCGCCCACGCGACATCCACCTCGTCCACGGACCGCCCGCCGTGGGCCGCGCCGGCCCTCGGTCTGCTCGGCCGGGGGTGAGCAGCCACCATGGGCACCGCACAGGTGCACCCGCGGCCGCGGGGTGGACGGCCGGAAGAGGGTGGCGCATGCACGGAGCGGAACTGCTGGGGCTGACGCTCGCCGCGGTGGCGGTGACCGCGCTGGCCCGGCGGCTGGGCTGGCAGGCCCCGCTCCTGGTGGTGGTGGTGGGCCTGGGCGCCAGTTTCGTGCCCGGGATGCCGGAGTTCACCATCGTCGACGGCGACGCACTGCTGGCCGTCGTCCTCCCCCCGTTGCTGTACTCCTCGGCGCTGGGCGTCAGCTACGCCGGCTTCCGGGCGCTGCTGCACCCGATCGTGCAGCTGGGCGTGGTGCTGGTGTTCGCGACCGCGGTGGTCGTCGCGCTGCTGGCCCGGCTGGTGGTGCCCGGCCTGCCGCTGTCGGTCGCGCTGGTGCTGGGCGCGATCGTCGCGCCGCCGGACGCGGTCTCGGCCGCCTCGATCGGCCGCCGGCTCGGGCTCCCCCGACCGGTGATGACGGTGCTGTCCGGGGAGAGCCTGATCAACGACGCGGCCGCGCTGACCTTCTACAAGGTGGCGCTGGCCGCGGTCTTCAGCGCCGGCAGCGGGCTGCTCGGCCTGGACTGGGGGTCCGCGGCGGGCACGTTCGGCCTGGCCGTCGGCGTCGGCGTCGGCGTCGGCCTGCTGCTCGGCGTGGTCGTGCACGTCGTGCGCATGCGGCTGGGTGACCCGGTGGTGGAGTCGCTGCTCGGCCTCATCGTGCCGTTCGCGGCCTACCTGCTGGCCGAGGACCTGTCCGGCTCCGGCGTCCTCGCCGTCGTCGCCGCCGGGCTCTACCTCGGCCACCGCAGCCCGGAGGCCGGCTACGCCTCCCGGCTGCAGGAGAGCTCGTTGTGGTCGTCGTCGGAGCTGCTGCTGCAGGCGGTCGTCTTTGCCCTCATCGGGCTGCAGCTGCGTGCGGTCATCGGCGAGGTGCGCGGCTCCCAGGAGTCCGCCGGACGGCTGCTGGTGGCGGCCGCGGTCGTGCTGGTCACCGTCATCGCCGTCCGGGCGGTGTTCGTGTTCGGGCTCGAGGTGGTGCGCCGGGCGCCCCGGCCGGTCCCCGGCGGCCACTGGGTGCGGCCGACCCGGCCACCGTGGACCTACCAGGCGGTGGTCTCCTGGACCGGCATGCGCGGGGTGGTGACCCTGGCGGTGGCCGCGGCGCTGCCCGAGGAGATCGACGGCGAGCCGTTCACCGATCGCAACGCCGTCCAGTTCATCGCCTACGTCGTCACCATCGGCACCCTGCTGCTGCAGGGGCTCACCCTGCCTGCGCTGATCCGCCGGCTCGCGGTCCGCGACCCCGGGCAGGGCCGGCGGGACGCCGAGAGCGAGCTGCGCCTGCAGGAGCGCACCACCGCCGCCGCCCTGCAGCGCGCCGAGGAGCTCATCGCGAAGGCCCGGCCCCGGGTCGGCGACGAGCGCGCCGACCAGTGGGCGGAGCGCATCCGCGTCCCGCTGCAGGCCCGCACCCGGACGATGGCGCAGGCCGTCCGGGCCGACGAGCAGGAGGAGCAGCAGCGGGGACGCCGCCGGGCCGAGGGCTTCCAGCACCTGCGCCAGCAGGTCGTGCAGGCCCAGCGCCGCGCCCTGATGGCCGAGCGGGACCGCGGCACCGCGGACGACGAGGTGGTGCGCGGGGTGCTGCAGGAGCTGGACTACGAGGAGGCGGCCAGCGCGCACAGCTGGACCACCCGGCTCTGAGCCCGACGGCCCTCCGGGAGGACGCCTACCGTGGCTGTGTGCACGCTGGACGACCCAACCCGGCCCAGTGGCTCTGGTACGCCTACGGCGGCGGGCTGCCCCGCTCGCTGTCGGACTGGGTGCTCGACGACACGACCCGGCGCAGCTGGGTGCTGCGGCACCTGCTCCGCGCGCTGGCCCAGCTGGCCCCGGTCGTGCTGCTGTGCCTGCTCGTGCCGCCGGTGCCCTTCGGCATCCGGCTCACCGCAGCCGGCGGCGGGCTGGTCATCGGCCTGCTCTTCTCCCTCGCCTACATGACCGAGACGACCGAGCACCGCGCGGTCAAGGCCGGCTGGCCGCCCGGCGCGACGGCGCACCGCCGGGCCGAGCGCGCCGAGCGCGAGCGCATCGAGCGCCGCGCCCGCTACCGCTCCGACGGCGCCGGCAGCTTCGACTGACGACCAACCTCCTGCCTCCCACCGCTCGCGGGCCCGCAGCGGGGCCCGGCAGGAGGGCCGGCAGCAGGTACCGGCTCGCGGCGGGCCCCTGCGAGGGGGCCGGACCGGGGTCGGGACCGGGGGGTCGGGGGTACGCGGCTGGGACCATCGGTGGATGGACCTCTGCCTCTCCCGCCGGTCGCTGCTCGCCGCCGGGAGCGCCGGGCTGGGGGCGCTGGCGCTGGGCGCCTGCACCGGGACACCGGTCCCGGAGGTGGACGGCGTGGCTCCCGGCGGCCGGATCGCCGCCCTGGCCGACGTACCGGTCGGCGGGGCGTACCAGCTGGCGGTCGACGGGCGGCGGGTGCTGATCGCCCGGCCCACCACCGGCACCGTCGTCGCCTACGACGCCACCTGCCCGCACCAGGGGTGCACGGTGCGCGCCGGCGAGGACGGCGCACTGGTCTGCCCCTGCCACGGGTCGGCCTTCGACCTGGCCACGGGCGACGTGCTGCAGGGGCCCGCCGTCGAGCCGCTGGCGCCCGTCGCGGTCACCGTCTCCGGCGCCGACGTCCTGCTCGCCTAGGCCCTCCACCGATCGCGTCGGCCCCTCTGCAGGGGCCCGCCGCGAGCTCGCGAGCGGTGGGGGCAGAGGGGTCCTTCGACTACTCGCCGTCCTCGACCCGGAAGCCGATCTTCATGGTGACCTGGAAGTGGGCGACGTCGCCGTCGACGACCTGACCCCGGATCTCGCTGGTCTGGAACCACTCGATGTTCCGGACGGTCTCCGACGCCTTCTTCACGGCGGTGCGGATGGCGTCGTCGACGCTGGTGGTGGAGCTGCCGACGATCTCGCTCAGCCGGTACACGTGGTCGCTCATCGGTCCTCCTCCTCGGTGGCCGCCCGGCGGGCGGCGACTGCCCCCGACCCTGGCACACCGGGCCGCGCGCCGCCCGGGCTGCCCCCCACCGGCGGCTCAGCGCGGGCCGCGCCGCACCACCCGGCGGACGTCGGCGACGTCGAGCCGGTAGGGGCGCGGCCGGGTCAGCACCCACGTCGCGCCGGCGGTCTCCCACGGGGCGCAGTCCGCGTCGGCGGGCAGCTCCACCCCGACGGCGGAGCCGGCCAGGTCACCACCCCGGGCCCCGGCGATCGCCTGCCGCACCCCGGCCAGGTCGCCGGGGCCGGGCAGCGAGATCACGAAGGCACCCTCGTACCGGGCGGCCCGGCGCAGGGGTGCGGCGTCGGGCCAGCGACCGCCGATCCGGGACGGGATCCCGCCGGGCCGGGTCGCCGGCGGGAGGACGCGGACGTCGCGGGCGGCGAAGTGCGCGCCGTCGTGGCCGACCTGCTCCCCGGCCGGCAGCCGGCGCAGCAGGCCCAGCCCCTCGTCCAGCCGCGCGGCCCGGCCCGGGGCTCCAGCTCCTCGCCGAACCCGGGACGCGGCGGGCACCGGAGCGCTGCCGGGATCTGCACGGGTGCATCCTGCCCTGCGCAGGCGGCACGTGGAGCCCCATGTCCGGATTGAACGGACGACCTTTCGCTTACAAGGCGAGTGCTCTACCACTGAGCTAATGGGGCGGGTCGGGCTGCGCAGCAGGTTACCGGCCGGCCGGGCCCCGGGCTGCCGGTGCACGGCGCCCGGGTGAGGATCAGGGCATGAGCAACTCGACGGTGGCGGTCCTCGGCACGGGGACGATGGGCGCCGGGATGGTCCGTTCGCTGCGGCGTGCGGGCATCCCGGTGCGGATGTGGAACCGCGACGGCAGCAAGGCCGCCGCGCTGACCGGCACCGGCGCGGAGGCGTTCGGGACGGCTGCCGAGGCGGTGGCCGGCGCCGGCGTCGTCCTCACGATGCTGTTCGACGCCGACTCCGCGATCGAGGTGGTCCGGCAGGCCGACGTCCCGGCGGGCACGGTGTGGCTGCAGACCTCCACCGTCGGCGTCGAGGGCATCGAGCGGGTGGCCGAGGTCGCCCGCGAGCTGGACCTGGTGCTCGTCGACTGCCCGGTGCTGGGCACCAAGGCCCCCGCCGGGCAGGGGCAGCTGGTGATGCTCGGCTCCGGCCCCGAGGAGCAGCGCACCGCGCTGGCCCCGGTGCTGGACGCGCTGGGCCGCAAGACGGTCTGGGCCGGCGAGGCCGGCGCGGGCAGCCGGCTGAAGATGGCCTGCAACGCCTGGCTGGTCTCGATCAGCGTCGGCACCGCCCAGTCGGTGGCGCTGGCCCGCGGGCTCGGGCTGGACCCGCAGCTCTTCCTCGACGCCGTCGACGGCGGCCCGATGGACACCCCCTACGCCCGGATGAAGGCGCAGAACATGATCAGCGGCGAGCACCCGGTGAGCTTCGGGCTCACCGGGGCCACCAAGGACGCCGTGCTGATCCAGGCCGCCCTGCAGGCCGCCGGCGTCTCCGACCGGTTCGACGCCGCCGCGGTCGAGACGATGCAGCTGGCGATCGACCGGCTGCCCGAGCCGGGGGCCGTCGACCTCAGCGCGCTGATCGTCGGTCTCGAGCTGCGGAACTGACGTCGCGGCTGCCCGGCCCCGGTGGCCGGGCAGCCGGCGGGCTCAGGCGGCCTCGGACCCGGCGGCCGGGTCACCGGAGACGTACTCGGCCGGGTCGCTGTCGACCGTGGCGCCACCCTCGAGCCAGCGGGCGAAGCCGGCCGGGTCCCGCCGCTCCAGCTCGTCGAGCGCCTCCTGCCGGCGGCGGACCAGCTCCTGCCGGGTGAACGGGTCGCGGACCCGGGCCAGCGCGGCCGAGCTGCGCACCCACTCCCGGCCCAGCGCCTGCACCGACAGCGCGCGGACCCAGCGCCCGTCGCCACCGGCCAGCGGCATCCCGGTCACCCCCGCCTGCGGGTCCACCCGTGCCGCCCGCAGCGCCCACCGGGCCAGCAGCAGCCCGAGGACCGACACCACCGCCAGCCCGGACACCGCGGCCCCGGCGAGGACGACGCAGCCGCTGAGCAGCAACAGTGCGGCGACGGTGCCGACGGCGGTGCGCCAGGCGGTGTCGACGGGCGCCCGGCGCGGGTCGTCGCCCTCCCGGGCGATGCCGGCACCCAGGCAGGCGGCGACGCCGGCGGCCAGCGCCACAGCGATCAGCCCGGCGCCGCCGAGGGAGATGCCGCCGACCGCGGCGAGCAGGGTACCGAGGAGCACCAGCAGGGCGAGCCCGCAACGGGCGAGGAGCAGGCGCACGGGCACCGGGGCCTCCGGGGGACGGATCGGCAGGACGCGGCGGGAAGGACGCCCCCGCGGCTGGTCCTCCCTGCCCCGATCCAGACAAGATCACCCTCCGCGCCTGGTCCGGCACGCCGCGTCTGGGGGAGCGCATCCAGGGAACTCACAGCTCACCACCAGTTCCGGACCAGACCGGGGCCGCACAGTGGTGAGCACACCGCGGGGAGGTCCCGCGGTGAGTGGGAGGGACGACCCGTGAGTGAGCACAACCGCCCGGCCGACCAGAACGGGCACGGCACGGACCCGCACACCGGGGGCAGCTCGGCGTGGGGCCCCCGGCCGGACAGCGGGGCGTCCTCGCAGCAGCCCACCGGCGCCCAGTCCCCCTACGGCGACCAGACCTCCTACGGCGGTCAGCCGTCCCCCGGTGCGCCGTCGCCCTGGGGCGCACCGGCCCCCTACGGCGCGCAGGCCCCCTACGGCACCGGCCAGCACGCCGCCGACGCCCAGCAGACGCAGCAGTTCCCGCCGGCCGGCGGCGCGCCCCAGCAGCAGACCCAGCAGTTCCCCACCGCGGCCGCGGCGCAGCCCTGGCCGCCGGCCGGGTACGGCACCCCCGGCTACCACCAGGCCACCGCCCAGGCAGGCGGCCTCCCGCCGGCGTTCCAGCCCGCTGCACCCGCCCCGGCCAGGCCGGCCCGCGGCCGGTGGAAGCTCGGTGCCGTCGGCCTGGTCGCCGCTGGTGCGCTGATCGGCGGCGGCGTGGGCGCCGGCGTGGTGGCCGTCGCCGACGACGACTCCGCCACCTCCGCGAGCGCACCCAGCGCGCAGACCGTCGTCATCAACGATCCCCAGAACGCCACCACCGCGACCGCGGCAGCCGGCAAGGCCGCCCCCAGCGTGGTCACGCTCTACGTCAGCTCCGGCTCCGGGTCCGGCTCGGGGTCCGGCGTGATCATGACCGCCGACGGCTACGTGGTGACCAACAACCACGTCGTCACCCTCGACAGCACCACCGACCAGGCGACCGTGCAGGTGCGCACCGCCGACGGCACGCTCTACGACGCCACCGTGGTGGGCACCGACCCGACCTCTGACCTGGCCGTGGTGAAGCTGACCGGCGCCTCGGGGCTGACCCCGGCCACGTTCGCGGACTCCGACGCCGTCCAGGTGGGCGACACCGCGGTGGCCATCGGTGCGCCGCTGGGGCTGTCGAACACCGTCACCGACGGGATCATCAGCGCCACCAACCGGGCGGTGCAGACCGGCTCGACCCAGGACGACAGCACGGTCATCGACGCGCTGCAGACCGACGCGGCGATCAACCCGGGCAACTCCGGTGGCGCACTGGTCGACGGCGCCGGCGAGGTGGTCGGGATCAACACCGCCATCGCGACGGTCGCCTCCACCGGCATCGGCGGCCAGGAGTCCAGCCAGAGCGGCAACATCGGCGTCGGATTCGCCATCCCGGCCAACAGCGCGCAGCGGATAGCCCAGGAGATCATCGACACCGGAAGCGCCACGCACGCCCTGCTCGGGGTCAGCGCCGGCACGGCGTCGTCGACCGGCTCGGCCGTCGGCAGCGGCGCCCAGCTGGCCACGGTGTCCCCCGGCTCCCCCGCCGCGGACGCGGGCCTGCAGGCCGGTGACGTGATCACCGCGGTCGGCGACCGGGTCGTCACCACCTCCACCGAGCTGACCGCCGCCGTGCGCAGCTCCGACCCCGGCGACACGGTCACCCTGACCATCCGCCGCGGCACGGCCACGTCCACGGTCGACGTCACCCTCGACGCCGCCTCGGACTGAGAAAGGCCCCGTCTGCCCCCCCACCCCGCGCACGATCGGTGCGGGACCCTGCAGCGGGGCCACCCCCGGACCGACGACCCCGGAGCCGACCCCCGCGGCCCCGGGGTCGTCGCACGTCCGCACCACCTACGCTCGACCGGGTGCCGGCTCCTCACCCCGACGTCCCGCTCACCGGCTCCCTGGACGACCCCGCCCGGGCCCGCGACCTGGCCCGGATGAAGCGCCTGGCGACCGGCCTGTTCGTGCTCGCCGCGGTGGTGTTCCTCGCCTGCGTCCTGTTCGGCGGCGACCGCACCTGGGTCGGCTACGTGCGGGCCACCGCCGAGGCGTCGATGGTGGGAGCCCTGGCCGACTGGTTCGCCGTGACCGCGCTGTTCCGGCACCCCGTCGGGCTGCCGATCCCGCACACCGCGGTCATCCCGCGCAAGAAGGACCAGATCGGCACCAGCCTGGGCACCTTCGTCCAGGAGAACTTCCTGACCCGCACCGTGGTCGAGGAGCGGCTGGACGGCGTCGACGTCCCCGGTCGGCTGGGCGCCTTCCTGGCCTCCCCCGGCCGGGCCGAGCGGCTGGCCGGTGACGCCGGCAAGGCGCTGGGCGCCCTCACCGACCTCATCGAGGACGACGAGGTGCAGCAGGCGGTGTCGGCTTTCGTCGACCGCAGGCTCCGCGACACCCCGGCCGCTCCCGGTCTGGCCCGGGTGCTGGAGCTGGCCGTCGACGGCGACCGCCACCAGGAGGTGCTGTCGGCCGGGCTGACCGGGCTGGCGGAGTTCCTGGCCGACAACCGGCTGGTGTTCCGCACCCGGCTGGGCGACGCCTCCCCCACGTGGGTGCCCGACTGGGTCGACGACCGGGTGTTCGACCGGGTCTTCGACCTGCTGCGCGGCTTCCTGGCCGAGGTCGGCGCCGACCCCGGGCACCCGGTCCGCGAGGTCTACGACCGGCGGCTGCGCCGCTACGTGCACGCCCTGCGCACCGACCCCGATGCCGCCGCCCGGGTCGAGCAGTTCAAGGCCGAGGTGCTCGGCCACCCGGCGGTGCGCACCTGGTCGGGGTCGCTGTGGACCACCGCCAAGGACGGCGTGGTCACCGCCGCCGCCGACCCGGGCTCCGAGCTGCGGGCGCGGATGGTGCGGCTGGTGCTGGCCGGCGCCCGGCTGCTGCAGACCGACCCGACGATCCGCGAGCTGGTGCAGCGCCAGTCCCGCCGGGGCGCGGGCTGGGCCGTCGAGCGCTTCTCCGGCGACGTCGCCGACCTGGTCGGCACCACCGTCGCCCGCTGGGACACCGAGGAGACCAGCCGGCGGATCGAGCTGCAGGTCGGCCGCGACCTGCAGTGGATCCGGGTCAACGGCACCGTGGTCGGCGGCCTGGCCGGCCTGGTGATCTACACGGTGGCGCAGCTGCTGTCCTGATGCCTCAGGCCGTGAGCCGCAGACCCACCACGCAGGCGACGATGCCGGCCAGCAGCAGCACCCGCACCACCGACACCGGCTCCTGGCCGCTGATCATCGCGTACCCGGCGGTCAGCACCGCGCCGATGCCGACCCAGACGGCATAGGCCGTGCCGACGGGCAGGCCGCGCAGCGCATAGGCGAGCCCGCCCATGCTGCCGGCCAGGCCCAGGGCGAAGACGACCACCGGCCAGGGCCGGGTGAACCCGTGCGAGCGCTCCAGGGCGTTGGCCCACACCGCCTCGAGCGAGCCGGACAGGACGAGGACCAACCAGTACACGAGGGCTCCACCGGTCGCCGTCTCGTCGTCGTCCGGGTACGGCGCCGCTCGTCCGGGAGACCCGGTCGCCGGGCTCGGCTCCAGGGTCGCACGCCGCGGGCGAGGCGACATCTGCGGTCTCGTGGCCTCCCGGCCGACCACGCCACGGGGACGCAGCTCCCGGTCGCGCGTCCCCGGCCGCCCCGCAGCGGGGCGGCCGGGAACCGGGCCTACAGCGAGCGGCGGGCGGAAGCTGCGGTGAACAGCGCGATGCCGGCCGCGACGCTGACGTTCAGCGACTCGGTGTCCTTGGTGATCGGGATGGACAGCACCACGTCGCAGCGCTCGCGCACCAGCCGCGACAGCCCGGCGCCCTCGGCCCCGACGACCAGCGCGATCGGGTCGGCGAAGCCGTCGTAGGAGTGGATGCCCATCTCGCCGTCGGCGGCCAGGCCCACGGTCTGCAGGCCGGCGTCCTGGTAGGACGCGAGGGCGCGGCCGAGGTTGACCGCACGGGCCACCCGCAGCCGGGCCGCAGCACCCGCGCTCGTGCGCCACGCCGAGCCGGTCATGCCCACCGCGCGGCGCTCGGGGACGACCAGACCGTGCGCGTCGAAGGCCGCGGCCGAGCGGATGATCGCACCCAGGTTGCGCGGGTCGGTGACCCCGTCGAGCGCCACGATCAGCGGCGGACGGCCGGAGTCGCGGGCGATGTCGAGCAGGTCGTCGGGGTGCGCGTAGTCGTAGGGCGGCACCATCAGGCCGATGCCCTGGTGCAGCGCGTGGTCGCTCATCCGGGCGAACTCGGCCTTGCCCACCTCGAGCAGCGGCAGCCCGCGGTCGGCGGCCAGCTGCACCGACTCGGCGATCCGCTCGTCGGTGCCACCGCGGCTGGTGTCGCCGGTGACCACGTAGAGGGCGGTCGCCGGGATGTTGGCGCGCAGCGCCTCCAGCACCGGGTTGCGGCCCAGCAGCAGCTCGGGGGCCTCGGCGTTGCGCCGCTGCACCCGCTGCCGGTTGTCCTGGCGGGCCGCGGTGGCCTTCGCGGCCTTGTAGGCCGGGTGGTGCGGCCGGTCCGTGGCCTTCGGGGTGGCGCCCCGCCCGGCCAGCGAGCGGCGGTTCTTGCCGCCGGTGCCCGCGGTGGCGGTCTTCTTGCCGGCGCCGGCCGAGCGGCCGCGTCGTTGGCTGTTGCCGGCCATCAGGAGAGCTCCCATCGTGTGCCCTGGGGGGTGTCCTCGACCTGCACGCCCAGGGCGCCGAGCTGGTTCCGGATCGCGTCAGCTGACGCGTAGTCCTTGCGGGCCCGAGCGGCGGTGCGCTGCTCGAGGGCGAGCTGCACGAGCCCGTCGGTGGCCTGGGCCAGGCGGCTGTCGCCGCCGGCGTCGGTCCACTGCGGGTCCAGCGGGTCGAGACCGAGGACGCCGAGCATCCGGCGCACCAGGCCGAGCGCCTGCGCGACGAGCACCGGGTCGCCGTCGGCGAGGCCCTTGTTGCCCTGGCGGGCGACGTCGTGGACGACCGCGACGGCCGCCGGTGTCGAGAGGTCGTCGTCCATCGCGGCGGCGAACTGCGCCCAGTACGTCCACTCGGCGGGCGGGTCGACCTGGCCACCGGCGCCGACCTGCTCGACGGCCCGGCCGACGAAGGACTCCATCCGCTGGTAGGCCGTGGCGGCCTCGGTGAGCGCGGCCTCGGTGAACTCGATCATCGACCGGTAGTGCGGTGCGGCGAGGTAGTAGCGCAGTTCCACCGGGCGCACGCGCTGGACGACCTCGTCGACCAGCGCGGTATTGCCCAGCGACTTGCTCATCTTCTCCCCGCCCATGGTCACCCAGCCGTTGTGCAGCCAGTAGCGGGCGAACCCGTCACCGGCGGCCTGCGACTGGGCGCGCTCGTTCTCGTGGTGCGGGAACCGCAGGTCCAGCCCGCCGCCGTGCACGTCGAACTCCGGACCCAGGTACCTCTCGGCCATCGCCGAGCACTCCAGGTGCCAGCCCGGCCGCCCGCGGCCCCACGGGGTGGACCAGGAGGCGGTGCCGGGCTCGCCGTCCTTGGCGGCCTTCCACAGCGCGAAGTCGCGGGGGTCGCGCTTGCGCTCGTCGGTCTCGGTGTCGGCGGCCGGCTGCAGCTCACCCAGCTTCTGCCCGGTCAGCTCGCCGTAGCCGGGGAAGGACCGGACGTCGAAGTACACGTCGCCGCCGACGGCGTAGGCGTGCCCACCGGCGATCAGCCGCTGGATCAGCTCGACCATCTCCGGCACGTGCCCGGTCGCCCGCGGCTCGTAGGTGGGCGGCAGCGTGCCGAGGACGTCGTAGGCGCGCGTCGCGGCCCGCTCGTTCTCGTAGGCCCAGGCCCACCACGGGACGCCGGCGGCGTCGGCCTTCGCCAGGATCTTGTCGTCGACGTCGGTGACGTTGCGGACGTAGGTCACCTCGTGCCCGGTGGACATCAGCCACCGGCGCAGCACGTCGAAGGCGATCGCGAACCGGACGTGGCCGATGTGCGGCGGCCCCTGCACGGTGAGCCCGCAGACGTACATGGAGACCTGTCCTGCACGCAGCGGCGTGAAGTCGCGCACGGCACGTGCTGCCGTGTCGTACAGGCGGAGGCTCACGGTCTCGATCCTACGGTCGCGGTGGAGCCCGTCTCGACCACGAGCGCGGTCGCCAGGGCCGCCCGGCCCTCCCCGCGCCCGGTGAGACCGAGGCCGTCGGTGGTGGTCGCGGTGACCGACACCGGCGCACCGAGCGCGGCGGAGAGGACCGCCTCGGCCTCGGCCCGCCGCGGTGCCAGCTTCGGGCTGTTGCCGACTAGCTGGACGACGGCGTTGCCGACCTGCCAGCCGGCCCGGCCGAGCACCTCGCGGACGTGCTCGAGGACGGCGACGCCGCGGGCACCGGCCCAGCGCGGGTCGTCGGTGCCCAGCAGCCCGCCGATGTCGCCCAGCCCGGCGGCGGACAGCACCGCGTCGGTGAGCGCGTGGGCGACCACGTCGCCGTCGGAGTGCCCGGCGCAGCCGTCCACCCCGGGCCACTCCAGGCCGGCCAGCCAGCAGGCCCGGCCGGGCTCGACCGGGTGCACGTCGGTACCCAGCCCGACCCGGGGCAGCGGCGCGGTCACGCGGCCCCCTGCGCCCGGGCGACCTGCAGCTCGGCCAGCGCCAGGTCGTGGGCCACGGTGATCTTCGCGGCGCGCTCGTCGCCGGCGACGGTGTGCACCGGGATGCCGGCGGCCCGGACGACGGAGGCGTCGTCGGTGAACTCCGCGGCGGTGCCGTGGACGCGCCCGTAGGCCTCGACGAGGGTGGCCCGGTCGAAGCCCTGCGGGGTCTGCACCCGGCGCAGCGCGGCCCGCGGGACGTCGGCGGTCACCACGCCGCCGGCGTCCACCACGACGGTGGTGTCGACGACCGGCAGCACCGGGACGACCGCGCGGGCGCCGGCGGCCAGCGCCGCGAGCACCCGGGCGATGACGGCGGGCGGGGTGAGCGGCCGGGCGGCGTCGTGCACGAGCACCGCGTCGGCGTGCTCGCGGGCGGCGGCCAGGGCCGCGCGCACCGAGGCGGTGCGGGTGTCGCCACCGACCACCACGTGCACGTCGGCGGGCAGGACGGCGACGAAGGCGGCCCGCTGCGGCGCGGGGACGGCGACGACGACCTCGGCCACCCCGCCGGCGCACAGCGACTCCACGGCCCAGACGACCAGCGGCCGCCCGTCGAGGGTCACGAGCGCCTTCGGCAGCACCGCGGCCAGACGCAGACCACTCCCGGCCGCTGCGACGATGCCGACAGCGTGCACGGGAGTGGTCCGGGGAGCGCCGGCGGGAAGACCGGCGCCCTGGTGCTCGGTGCTCAGGAAGCCAGGACCTCGTCGAGCAGGACCTCGGCCTTGTCCTCGTTGGTGCCCTCGGCGAGCGCGAGCTCGCTGACCAGGATCTGCCGCGCCTTGGAGAGCATCCGCTTCTCCCCGGCGGACAGGCCGCGGTCCTTGTCCCGACGCCACAGGTCGCGCACGACCTCGGCGACCTTGTTCACGTCGCCGGAGGCCAGCTTCTCGAGGTTGGCCTTGTAGCGCCGCGACCAGTTGGTCGGCTCCTCGGTGTGGGGGGCACGCAGGACCTCGAAGACCTTGTTCAGCCCGTCCTGGCCGACGACGTCGCGGACGCCGACGATCTCGGCGTTGTCCGCGGGCACCCGGACGGTGAGGTCGCCCTGGGCGACCTTCAGCACGAGGTAGGACTTCTCGACGCCCTTGATGGTGCGCTGCTCGATCGCCTCGATGAGCGCTGCGCCGTGGTGCGGGTAGACGACGGTCTCGCCAACAGTGAAGCCCATGTGGATGTGACCCCTTTCGCTCACCCCAGGTTACCACGGGAGAATGCCGTCCGGCTCGTCAGAGTGCGACAAAAGTGCTGGTCAGGGGCCTGGCCGTGGTCAGTCGGGGGTTGACAGGAGCGTGGTCGGTGTGCAGACGCACGGCATGACGGGGCCGGCGGGGGCACCCCGGAGGCTCCTCGCCCTCGCCCGCGCCACCCATCTGGAGCCGGCGCTTGCGGTCACCGTCGTCGCCGTGCTGCTCGCCGTCGCCGCCGGCGTCCCGGCCGGGCGGACGGCGCTGGTCGGGGTCGCCGTCCTGACCGGCCAGGCCGCCATCGGCTGGTGCAACGACTGGCTGGACGCCGACCGGGACCGCGCCGTCGGCCGGGCCGACAAGCCGGTGGTGCAGGGCACCGTCACCCCGGCCCAGCTGCGCACCGGCACGGTCGCCGCCGCCGCCGCCGCGGTCGTCGCGTCGCTGGCGCTGGGCCCGGTCCCGGGCCTGCTGCTGCTCGTGCTGGTCGCCAGCGGCCTGGCCTACGACGCCGGTCTCAAGCGCACCGCGCTCTCCCCGCTGCCCTACCTGACCGGCTTCGGCGCCCTGCCGGCCGGCGTCGTCGCGGCCGCACCGGGTGCACCGGGGGCGCCGTGGTGGCTCGTGGCCGCCGGCGCCGCGCTGGGCGGGGCGGCGCACGTGGCCAACGTGGCCCCCGACGTCGCCGACGACCTGGCCACCGGCGTGCGCGGGCTGCCGCACCGGGTCGGCCCGGTGCCCTCGGCGATCGCCGGGGCCCTGCTGCTGGGCGCCTCGGCGCTGCTGCTGGTGTTCGGGCCCGACGGCGCACCGGGGGTCCGGGGCTGGCTGGCCTGCGTGATCGCCGCCCCCGCCGTCGTCGTCGCAGCGCTGGCCGGCAGCGCCCGGAGCTACCGGCTGGCCTTCCCCGCGGTCCTGGTGCTGACGGTGCTCGACGTCCTCCTGCTGCTGTCGGGCGGGGCGGCGCTCACCTAGGGCGCATCGGTGCCGCGCCGGCGCTCCTGGTCGACGACGGCGTCGAGGTCCCTGAGCCGGCTCAGCCCGGCCAGCGGCTGGCGCATCCGGGAGTTGCCGGCCAGCCGCTCCCGGTTGCGCTCCAGGAAGGCCCAGTAGCCGGCGGTGAACGGGCAGGCGTCCTCCCCCACCCGCTTCCCCGGGTCGTACCGGCAGCCGCCGCAGTAGTCGCTCATCCGGTCGATGTAGGCCCCGCCGGCGGCGTAGGGCTTGGTGGCCAGCACCCCGCCGTCCGCGTGCTGGCTCATCCCCACCACGTTGGCGACCATCACCCAGTCGTAGCCGTCGACGAACATGCGGTGGAACCAGTCGGTGATCGCCAGCGGTTCGATCCCCCGCTGCAGGGCGTAGTTGCCCAGCACCATCAGCCGCGGGATGTGGTGCACCCAACCGCGCTCCCGGACGTCGGAGAGCACCGAGGACAGGCAGTTGGCGTCGACCGCCTCGGCCTCCAGCTCGCCCATCCAGCCCGGCAGCTCCTCGTGCGCGTCGAGGGCGTTGCCGTGCCGGTAGTCGCGGCCCAGCTGCCAGTACAGGTGCCAGATCCAGTCCCGCCACCCCATGACCTGGCGGACGAACCCCTCGACCGAGTTCAGCGGCAGCGGGTCACCGGCGGCCACCGACTGCCGCCAGGCGGCGTCGGCCCGGTGCACGACGTCCGCGGGGTCGACCAGCCCGAGGTTCAGCGAGGCCGAGAGCATCGAGTGGGCCAGCCACGGGTCACGGCTGAGCATCGCGTCCTCGTGCGGCCCGAAGGCGCGCAGCCGGTGGGTGAGGAAGTCCTCGAGGCGCTCGGTGGTCTCGGCGTGCGTGACCGGGAACAGCCGCGGTCCGTCGTCGCCGACGAAGGAGACGTCACCGGCGGCCTCCCAGGCGTCGAGGTCGGCCCGGACCTGCTGGTCGATCTCGTCCTCCACCGGCCACCAGGGCGGCGGCGCGTCGACCCGGCCGTCGGCCGGCGGGGGCTGCCGGTTGTCGTGGTCGAGGTTCCAGGTGCCCCCGGCCGGCCCGTCGCCGTCCATGAGGACGTCGTGGACGCGGCGGGCCACCCGGTAGTAGTCGTCCATCAGCAGCCGCTGGCGACCGCGGCTGCCGGCCCAGCGGCGGAAGTCCGCCTGCCGGGTGACGAACCCGCGCGCCTCCAGCACGGTGACGCCGGGATGGCGGAGGACGAAGTCGCGGGCCGGCCAGGTCGTGGGCGCGCACACCGACAGCGGCTCGCCGACGGAGTCGAGGGCCTCGGCGTAGCTGCCGGTCTGCAGGAAGACCGCCTGCTCCCCCAGCTCGGCCGCCCGGTGCCGGAGCGCCGACAGCAGCAGGTGCGCCTTCTGCCGGTGGAAGCGCCGGCGGCGGAACACACCGCGCGACTCCACGAGCAGGACGGGCTGGTCCGGCGCGTCGAGGAAGTGGGGTCCCAGCTGGTCGGCGAAGCACCAGCGCCGGGTGCCGGGCGCCTGAGCAGGGAACTCCCCCAGCGCCGGGTCGCCGTCGCCGGGCAGGTCGCCGCCGGTCCGTGCCGCCATGTCCCTCACCTCCCAGCGCACATCCTGGGCGGACCGTTACGATCTGCGCGACTCGTGCCGCTCCTGCCCGGAGCGGCCGGTACGTCTCTGGAGGTCGACGCTGTGAACCGCGCACTGCGCGCTGCTGCCATCGGTGCCCTGCTGCTCTCCCCGGTGGTGCTGTCCGCCTGCAGCGCCGGCCAGGTGACCCAGACGAGCACCCAGGAGCAGAACTTCGGCGCCCAGACGGACGCCGGCCCGCTCGACCTGCGTGCCCTCGAGCTGCCCTACCCGACCGGCGGCACCTACCCCAGCGGCAGCGAGGCCCGTCTGCTCGGCGCCGTGGTCAGCACCGCCAGCTCCGAGGACACCCTCGTGGGCATCACCGGCGACGCGTTCAGCGACGTCGAGGTGGTCGACCCGAGCGCGGCGGCGCCGGCCGACGACGCCGCGCCCGCGGGCATCTCGCTGCCCGTGCCGGCCGACGGCACGCTGTTTCTGAGCGACGGTCAGGGTCCCGCGGTCACCCTCGTCGGGCTGTCGGAGGAGCTGGGCGTCGGCGACTACGTCGACGTGACGTTCTCCTTCACCGAGTCCGGCGACGTCACCGTGCCCGTGCCGGTGGGCGTGCCCCAGCGCGACCTGCCCCGCGGCGAGGCCTTCGACTTCCACCCGGAGGAGGAAGAGGAGCAGCAGGGCGGCAGCAGCGCCCCGTGACCTCCCGGGCGACCCCGTCGCCTCGTCCGGAACTGTCGGACCCCGCTGCCACCATGGCGGCGTGCCCGCCCCCGGTGTGAAGTCCCGCCCCGCCCACCGCTGCACCGAGTGCGGCTACTCCTCGGCCAAGTGGGTCGGCCGCTGTCCCGAGTGCCAGGCCTGGGGCACCGTCCAGGAGGTCGGCGGCCTCGGGTCGTCCCCGCTGCGTGCGGTGGCGGCCGGCCCGGTCAGCTCCCGCGCCCTCCCCATCGGGCAGGTCGAGCTCGCCGGCGCCCGCGCGGTGCCCACCGGCATCCCCGAGTTCGACCGCGTCCTGGGCGGCGGTCTGGTGCCGGGGGCGGTGCTGCTCGTCGCCGGCGAGCCCGGGGTCGGCAAGTCCACGCTGCTGCTGGAGGTCGCCCACCGGGTGGCCGCGGCCAACGGGCCCACGCTGGTCGTCTCCGGCGAGGAGTCCGCGGCCCAGGTGCGGCTGCGCGCCGAGCGGATCGGCGCCCTGCACGACGAGCTCTACCTGGCTGCGGAGACCGAGCTGTCCGCCGTCCTGTCCCACGTGGAGGACGTCAACCCCACGCTGCTGGTGCTCGACAGCGTCCAGACCGTCCGCTCCCCCGCGGTCGACGGCACCGACGGCGGGGCCACCCAGGTGCGCGCCGTCGCCAGTGCGCTCAGCGGGGTGGCCAAGGCCCGCGGCATGACCACCATCCTGGTCGGCCACGTGACCAAGGACGGCGCGATCGCCGGGCCGCGGGCGCTGGAGCACCTGGTCGACGTGGTCATCTCCTTCGACGGCGAGCGGCACTCGACGCTGCGGCTGGTGCGGGCCACCAAGAACCGGTTCGGCCCGGCCGACGAGATCGGCTGCTTCGAGATCGGCGACGGCGGCGTCGTCGGCGTGCCCGACCCGTCCCACCTGTTCGTCTCCCGCCGGTCGGCCCCGGTGCCCGGCAGCTGCGTCACCGTCACCATGGAGGGCAGCCGACCGCTGCTGGCCGAGGTGCAGGCGCTGGTGGCCACCTCGGGGGGTGGCGGGTCCCCGCGCCGGGCGGTGAGCGGGCTGGACAGCCAGCGGGTGGCGATGGTCAACGCCGTCGTCGAGCGGCGCGGCGGGGTCAAGCTGGCCGACGCCGACGTCTTCGCCGCCTCCGTGGGCGGGGTCCGCATCCTGGAGCCGGCCGCCGACCTGGCGCTGGCGCTGGCGATCGCCTCCGCGGCCAAGGACCGGCCGCTGCCCGCCGGCCTGGTGGCGATCGGCGAGGTCGGCCTCTCCGGGGAGATCCGCCGGGTCGGTGGCACCGCGCGACGGCTGGCCGAGGCGGCCCGGCAGGGCTACACCGCGGCTCTGGTCCCGGTCGACTCCGGCCCCGCCCCGCAGGGGATCCGGCTGATCGAGGTGGCCGACCTGGCCGGGGCGATCCACCGGCTCTGGTGACCCTGCGCACCCGCCTCCGGCCCCCGGGTCAGCCGGCGGGACCTGCGGTGATCGCCCGGCACCGCGAGCACGTAGAATCGGCCTCTGTACCGCCCGACCGTCAGGAGCGCTCGTGCCCCCCGCTGTGGACCCCGAGGCCGCGCTGCGGGAACTGCTCGGTCGGATCGCCCCCGGTACCGCTCTCCGGGACGGTCTGGAGCGGATCCTCGCCGGCCGCACCGGCGCGCTGATCGTGCTCGGCTACGACCGCGTGGTCGAGTCGCTGTGCACGGGTGGCTTCGCCCTCGACGTCGCGCTGTCCGCGACCCGCCTCCGCGAGCTGGCCAAGATGGACGGCGCGGTGATCGTCTCCTACGACGGGAGCCGCATCGTGCGGGCCGGTGTGCACCTCATGCCCGACCCGACCATCCCCACCGAGGAGTCGGGCACCCGGCACCGCACCGCCGAGCGCGTGGCCCTGCAGACCGACTTCCCGGTGATCTCGGTCAGCCAGTCGATGCACATCATCTCCGTCTACGTGGCCGGGCGCCGCTACACCCTCGAGCACCCTACGACGATCCTGGCCCGGGCCAACCAGGCGCTCGCCGCCCTGGAGCGCTACAAGCTGCGGCTCGACGAGGTCGCCAGCACCCTCTCCGCGCTGGAGATCGAGGACCTGGTGACGGTCCGGGACGCGATGAGCGTCAGCCAGCGGCTGGAGATGGTGCGGCGGATCGCCGACGAGATCGAGGGCTTCGTCGTCGAGCTGGGCACCGACGGGCGGCTGCTCGCCCTACAGCTGGACGAGATGCTCGCCGGCGTCGAGGAGGACCGCGGCCTGCTGGTCCGCGACTACCTGCCCAGCGGCCGCCGCAACCGCACCGGCGAGGAGGTGCTCACCGACCTCCGCGCGCTGACCGCCACCGAGCTGCTCGACCTCTCAGCGGTCGCCCGCTGCTACGGCCTCCCCACGTCGCCCGACGCGCTGGACTCCCCGGTGAGCCCGCGCGGCTACCGGCTGCTGGCCCGGGTCCCCCGGCTGCCGGCCAGCATCATCGACCGCCTGGTCACCCACTTCGGCGGGCTGCAGAAGCTGCTGGCCGCCACCATCGAGGACCTCCTGGCCGTCGAGGGCGTCGGCGAGGCCCGGGCGCGCGGGATCCGCGAGGGTCTGTCCCGCCTGGCCGAGACCTCGATCCTCGACCGCTACAGCTGACCGGGGCCGCCGTGCCGCCCACCACGCGCAGGCTCGCGCCGGGCCCCTGACGTGAGCACCCCGTGCCGCACCACGCGCAGGCTCGCGGCGGGCCCCGGGAGGCGCGCGACCCTCAGGTGAGGGTGAAGGTGGCGTCCGGGCTGACCTCGGTGTCCAGCCGGCCCCGGAGCACGTAGGTCCCGGCGGGTGGGTTCGTGCGGGCCGCGGCACACCCCGGCTCGCTGGTCAGCCCACCCCAGGGCACCGGGAAGACCACGGTCTCCCCCGGCTGCAGCGTCCGTTCCCCCACGGCGGTCTCCGGGAAGCAGTCATTGCTGCCCCAGACGCGGTCGCCGGCCTCGTCGATCAGGATGATCTCCTGCAGCGGCGCGTCCACGGTGCGCACGCAGGCGACCGGCGAGACGTTGGTGACCACCAGCTCGAACGTCGGCTTGCTGCCCACCGCGGCGCTGGCCGGCTCGGGCCGCACCTGCACCTCGATCATGTCGTCGCTGCACGGGCCGCCGGCCGTGGGGCCAGCCGGCACGCTGGCCGCCGGGGCCTCGGACGTCGCCGGGGAAGCCGAGGGTGCCGGAGACGGGGCCGCGGTCGGCACCTGCACCGCAGCCAGCGAGGGGACCACCTGCTCCAGGCCCGGGGGCGTGCGCGCGGCGTCGCCGGAGGGGGCGGCCACCGTCAGCGCGTCGTCCGGGCCCCCGGAGACGACCGCGGCGCCCAGCCAGCCACCACCGCCCACCACGCCCACGGCGCAACCCAGCGCCAGCAGACGCCGCCGCCAGTAGACGGCGGCGGGCAGGGGGCCCACCGGGTGCAGCACGCTGCGACGCTAACCGGCGCCGCTGCGCGCCTGGCCGACGCCACGCCATGATCGGCACAGGTGCGCCTTCGGACGCCGCCCGCCCGGCGTGCCCTCGCGGCGAGGCGTCACCGTGCGTGCTGGTGTCCACGGCCCGGGCACCCGCTCGGCCCGCGGCCCGAGCCGGGCACACTGGACGTTCGTGAGCACCCTCCCCGCCCCGCCCACCGGCTCCCCGGGTGAACCGGTCGGCGAGGTCATCGTCGACTGGTACGCCGGCGCCGCCCGCGACCTGCCGTGGCGGACGCCCGGCACCGACCCGTGGGCGGTGCTGGTCAGCGAGGTGATGCTGCAGCAGACCCCGGTCGCCCGGGTCGAGCCGGTCTGGCGCGAGTGGCTGGCCCGCTGGCCCACCCCGGCGGCCATGGCCCAGGCCAGCCCGGCCGAGGTGATCCGGGCCTGGGGGAAGCTGGGCTACCCGCGCCGCGCCCTCCGGCTGCGCGAGGCAGCCGTGACCGTCACCGAGCGGCACGGCGGCCTGGTGCCGGCCGAGGTCGACGAGCTGGAGGCGCTGCCCGGCGTCGGCACGTACACGGCGCGGGCCGTGTCCTGTTTCGGGCACCACCGCCGTCAGCCGGTCGTGGACACCAACGTGCGGCGGGTGGTCGCCCGGCTGGTGCACGGGCAGGCCGAGGCAGCCCCGGCGCGCGCCTCGGACCTGACCGACATCGCCGCGCTCGCCCCGGAGGACCACGACCGCGCGGTGCGCTTCTCCGTGGCCGTCATGGAGCTCGGTGCCCTGGTCTGCGTCGCCGGGACGCCCCGGTGCCCGGCCTGCCCGGTCCGCGACCGCTGCGCCTGGCGGCTGGCCGGATCGCCGGCGTACGACGGACCGCCCAGGAAGGCGCAGGGGTTCGCCGGCACCGACCGGCAGGTGCGTGGCCGACTGCTCGACGTGCTGCGGGCTGCCTCCGAGCCGGTGCCGGCCGAGGCCCTGACGCCGGCGTGGGACGACGCCGTGCAGCGCTCCCGCTGCCTGGACTCACTGCTGGTCGACGGCCTGGTCGCGCAGACCGAGGACGGGCGCTTCACCCTCCCCGACTGACGGGCCGTCCTGCGCCGCCCGTCAACCGCGGGGCCGCCGCGGCGGTGTGCGGTCCCGCAGGGTGAGCAGCACCCCGATCAGCATCGCCACCCCGGCCACGACCAGGACAACGGTCTCCACCCACCCCGGCCACACGTCGCGCTGACCGGCGGCCAGGGCCCCGCCGACCATCGCCACCGCGACCAGCAGCCCGCCGTAGAGCGGTGTCCGCATCGGATGGTCACCGCGGGCCATCGGTCCTCCTGTCCTGGCTCACCGTGGCTGCTCCTGGCTCAGCCCACAGGGTGAGCCAGGAGCACGCACGATCAGCTCTCCTGATCCCGGGAGGGGTCGGGAACGACGGAGGCCGTCCACCGCTCCGGGGAGCGGTGGACGGCCTCGTCAGGTACTGCTGGAGATCACTCGGCGGCGAGGGCCTGCGGGCCGTCGTCGTCACCGTCGGCGGCCGCGAGGGCCACCGGCGGGGTGTCGGGGAGGTCCACCGGCTTGGCCTCCGACCGGAAGGTGAACGTCGACTTGGTGGTGTCGGCGTTCTCCTCGACGTCCACCACGATGATCTCGCCGGAGGCGATCTCGCCGTAGAGGATCTTCTCGCTCAGCGCGTCCTCGATCTCGCGCTGGATCGTCCGACGCAGCGGCCGGGCACCCAGCACCGGGTCGAACCCGCGGGCCGCCAGCAGCTTCTTCGCCGCCGGGGTGACCTCGAGGGACATGTCCTTGTTCGCCAGCTGGGTCTCGACCCGGTTGAGCATCAGGTCGACGATGTGGACGATCTCGTCCTCGGTCAGCTGGTGGAACACGACGATGTCGTCGATGCGGTTGAGGAACTCCGGCCGGAAGTGGCCCTTGAGCTCCTCGTTGACCTTGAGCTTCATCCGCTCGTAGTTGCTCGAGGTGTCGTTCCCGGACTGGAAGCCCAGGCCGACGGCCTTGGAGATGTCCCGCGTACCGAGGTTCGTGGTCAGGATCAGGAGCGTGTTCTTGAAGTCCACGATCCGGCCCTGGCCGTCGGTCAGCCGGCCGTCCTCCAGCACCTGGAGCAGCGTGTTGAAGACATCGGCGTGCGCCTTCTCGATCTCGTCGAAGAGGACCACCGAGAACGGCTTGCGCCGCACCTTCTCGGTCAGCTGGCCACCCTCGTCGTAACCGACGTAGCCGGGAGGGGCACCGACGAGCCGCGACACGGTGAACTTGTCGTGGAACTCGCCCATGTCGATCTGGATGAGGGCGTCGTCCTCGCCGAAGAGGAACTGCGCGAGCGCCTTGGCCAGCTCGGTCTTACCGACACCCGAGGGGCCGGCGAAGATGAACGAGCCACCGGGACGACGGGGGTCCTTGAGGCCCGCCCGCGTGCGCCGGATCGCCTGGCTGACGCTCTTGATGGCCTCTTCCTGGCCGATGATCCGCTTGTGGAGCTCGTCCTCCATGCGGAGCAGCCGGGAGGTCTCCTCCTCGGTCAGCTTGAAGACCGGGATGCCGGTCCAGTTCGCCAGGACCTCGGCGATCTGCTCGTCGTCGACCTCGGCCACGACGTCCATGTCGCCGGCCTTCCACTGCTTCTCGCGCTCGGACTTCTCGCCGAGCAGAGACTTCTCCTTGTCGCGCAGGGAGGCGGCCTTCTCGAAGTCCTGGGCGTCGATCGCCGACTCCTTCTCCCGGCGGATGCCGGAGATCCGGTCGTCGAACTCGCGCAGGTCCGGCGGGGCGGTCATCCGCTTGATCCGCATCCGGGCGCCGGCCTCGTCGATCAGGTCGATCGCCTTGTCCGGGAGGAACCGGTCGGAGATGTACCGGTCGGCCAGCGTCGCGGCAGCCACGAGCGCGCTGTCGGTGATGGAGATCCGGTGGTGCGCCTCGTAGCGGTCGCGCAGGCCCTTGAGGATCTCGATCGTGTGGGCGAGCGTCGGCTCCTCCACCTGGATCGGCTGGAAGCGGCGCTCGAGAGCGGCGTCCTTCTCCAGGTGCTTGCGGTACTCGTCGAGCGTGGTGGCACCGATGGTCTGCAGCTCACCGCGGGCCAGCATCGGCTTGAGGATGCTGGCGGCGTCGATCGCGCCCTCGGCGGCCCCGGCACCGACGAGGGTGTGGATCTCGTCGATGAACAGGATGATGTCGCCGCGGGTGCGGATCTCCTTGAGGACCTTCTTGAGCCGCTCCTCGAAGTCACCGCGGTAGCGGGAACCGGCGACGAGGGCACCGAGGTCGAGGGTGTAGAGCTGCTTGTCCTTCAGCGTCTCGGGCACCTCGCCCTTGACGATCGCCTGGGCCAGGCCCTCGACCGCGGCGGTCTTGCCGACGCCGGGCTCACCGATGAGGACGGGGTTGTTCTTGGTGCGGCGGGACAGCACCTGCATGACCCGCTCGATCTCCTTGGCCCGGCCGATGACCGGGTCGAGCTTGCCGTCGCGGGCGGCCTGGGTGAGGTTGCGGCCGAACTGGTCGAGGACCAGCGAGGTCGACGGGGTGCCCTCGGCGGGCCCGCCGGCCGCGGCCGGCTCCTTGCCCTGGTAGCCGGACAGCAGCTGGATGACCTGCTGGCGGACGCGGTTGAGGTCCGCACCCAGCTTCACCAGGACCTGGGCGGCGACGCCCTCGCCCTCGCGGATCAGGCCGAGCAGGATGTGCTCGGTGCCGATGTAGTTGTGGCCGAGCTGCAGCGCCTCGCGCAGCGACAGCTCCAGGACCTTCTTGGCACGCGGGGTGAAGGGGATGTGACCGGACGGCGCCTGCTGGCCCTGCCCGATGATCTCCTCGACCTGCTGACGCACGCCCTCCAGCGAGATGCCGAGGGACTCCAGCGCCTTGGCGGCGACGCCCTCACCCTCGTGGATCAGACCCAGGAGGATGTGCTCGGTGCCGATGTAGTTGTGGTTGAGCATCCGGGCTTCTTCTTGCGCCAGGACGACCACCCGACGGGCTCGGTCGGTGAACCGTTCGAACATCTGCTGTTTCCCCTCTGACCGGCTGGACCTGCTGTGCTCATGACCCCTGGCGGGGGTGGTGGACACCCGACGTGCGTCGGCGCGCTGGGCACCGGTCGTTCCACTGTAGTTCGCGCCCCCCGATCAGCGTCCAGACGAGGCCGTCGCACGCTGCCGGGGGTTCGATGGAGACAACTGTCGTCCCAGGAACGGTGTTCCGCCGCCGTTACGCCGACAGCGGACGGCACGCCGCCGGACGCGCCGGACCCCGGACGCACGACGACCCGGCGCCCTGGAGAGGGCGCCGGGTCGTGGGACGGCCCACCTGCAGGGTCCCGCCGCGAGCTCGCTCGTGGCGGGGGGCAGGGGGTCCGTCGTGCGCCGTCCAGCCACTCAGCCGGAACTGCCCCTGACCGGGGCAGTTCGGGAACTGGTGAGGCACCGGAGCGGCCCTCCTGCAGGGTCCCGCCGCGAGCTCGCTCGTGGTGGGGGGAGGAAGGACCTCGTCCTCACGACGTGCTCCGCACGCCGCGAGCCTCCGGACGAGGCCTCAGTGCGCGGCCTCGTAGGCCTCGACGACGCTGCCGGGGATGCGCCCGCGGTCACTGACCTCGTGGCCGTTCTTGCGGGCCCAGTCGCGGATCGCGCCGGCCTGCTCGCGGTCCATCCGGCCACCGCCGCCGGCCGGGGCCGCGCCACCGGTGGCGCGGGAACGGCCGGCACCCGAGGCCCGGGTCCCGCGGCTGCTCACCTTGCGGGCGGCGTCGACGTACTTGGCGAAGACGTCACGCATCTCCGAGGCGTTCTTGTCCGACAGGTCGATCTCGTAGGTCGTCCCGTCGAGGGAGAACGTGACCGTCTCGTCAGCGGAGATGCTGTCGTCGAGGTCGTCGCTCAGGATCACCTGGACCTTGCGTGCCATTTTCTACCCACTCCTGTTGCTGTCCGTTGCTGCACCGGTGCGATTTGCCCCCGTGGCTCGCGGACCCATTGCATCACACGAGAAGTGCATTACGCCAATCACCGTTCACACATTTCAGGGACATTGCCCACAAAGTGCGGGTCATTGGTGGAGTGGCCGGACCAATGGGAACAGGATCGTCTCCCGGATACCGAGTCCGGTGAGGGTCATCATCAGCCGGTCGATTCCCAGGCCGACCCCGGCGGTGGGCGGCATGCCGTACTCGAGGGCCTCCAGGAAGTCCTCGTCCAGCGCCATCGCCTCGGCGTCACCGGCCGCGCCCAGCAGCGACTGCTGGGTGAGCCGCTCCCGCTGCACCACCGGGTCGACGAGCTCGGAGTAGCCGGTGCCGCGCTCGATGCCCCCGATGTAGAGGTCCCACTTCTCCGCCACGCCCGGGTCGGTGCGGTGGGCACGGGTCAGCGGCGAGGTGTCCACGGGGTAGTCGATGACGAAGGTCGGCGACTGCAGGGTGTGCTGGACGAGCGCCTCGAACAGCTCCTCGACGACCTTGCCGGGACCCCAGGCGGGGTCCACGCCGACGTCGTGGGCCCCGGCGAGCTCACGCAGCCGCTCGATCGGTGTCCGCGGGGTGACCTCCTCGCCGACGGCAGCGGAGACGACCGAGTACAGCTTGACCTGCGGCCATTCCCCGGACAGGTCGATCTCGGTGCCGTCGTGGTGCCGGGCGACCTGGTCACCGAAGAGGGCCGCGCAGCATTCCTGGATCAGTTCCCGGGTGATGCGGGCGCCGTCGGAGTAATCGCCGTAGGCGGCGTAGAACTCCAGCATCGCGAACTCCGGCGAGTGCGAGGAGTCCGCACCCTCGTTCCGGAAGTTGCGGTTGATCTCGAAGACGCGGTCGAGCCCGCCGACGATGCACCGCTTCAGGAACAGCTCGGGGGCGATGCGCAGGTAGAGGTCGAGATCGAAGGCGTTCATGTGCGTGCGGAACGGCCGCGCCGTGGCGCCGCCGTGCACGGTCTGCAGCATCGGGGTCTCGACCTCGAGGAAGTCGCGGGCGGCGAGCCCGGCGCGCAGCGCGGTCATCACCGCGGCGCGCTGCCGGACGGTGCGGCGCGCCTCGTCGCGGACGATGAGGTCGACGTAGCGGCGGCGGACCCGCAGCTCCTCGCTCATCGGCTTGTGCGCCACCGGCAGCGGGCGCAGCGACTTGGCCGCCATCTCCCACGCGTCGGCGAACACCGACAGCTCACCGCGCCGCGACGTCCCGACCTCGCCGGTGACCAGCACGTGGTCACCGAGGTCGACGTCGGCCTTCCAGGCGGCCAGCGCCTCGGGGCCCACCCGGTCGACCGAGAGCATGACCTGCAGCTCGGTGTCGCCCTCGCGCAGCGTCGCGAAGCAGAGCTTGCCGGTGTTGCGGGAGAAGATGACCCGGCCGGTGACGCCGACCTGCGCAGCCGTCATGGTGTCCGGCTCGAGGTCGGGGTGCGCGGCACGGACCCGGGCCAGGGAGGTCGTGCGGGCGACGGTCACCGGGTAGGGGTCGACGCCCGACTCGCGCAGCCGGTCCAGCTTGGCCCGCCGGACCCGCAGCTGCTCGGGCAGCTCGTCGTCGGGAGTGCTGGCGTTCGGGCTCTCGTCGGACGGCTGCGCTTCCTGACTCACGGGCCTGAGACTACGGGCGCCGGGACGCCGTCCCACCACCGCTGGCCTGATCGCGCCCGAACGCCAGGCGCAGGCCGTGCACGGTGAGATCGGGCTCACGTACCGCGATCGTCCGGCAGCTGCCGGCCACCAGCCGGTGCAGCCCGCCGGTGGCGACCACGACCGGCTCGGTGCCGAACTGGGCGACCAGCTCCGCGGCGATCCGCCCCACCAGCCCGTCGACCAGCCCGGCGAAACCGAGCACCAGGCCGGACTGCAGCGCCGCGACCGTGTTCTTGCCGATCGCCTGCGGCGGCACCCGCAGCTCCACCGAGCGCAGCTGCGCGGCGCGGGTGGCCAGCGCCTCGAGGCCGACCTCCACCCCGGGGGCGAGCGCGCCGCCCAGGAACTGCCCGTCGGGACCGACGGCGTCGACGTTGGTCGAGGTGCCGAAGTCCACGACCACCACCGGACGGCGGCTGCCGTCGGGCGCGGTCCCGTGCAGCTCGTGCGCGGCCAGCGCGGTGACCACCCGGTCGGCGCCGACCTCGCGCGGGTTGTCGACGTGCAACGGGACCCCGGTGCGCACCCCCGGCCCGATCAGGGTCACCGGGACGGCGAGGGAGCCCAGCAGCTCGCGCAGGGCCGGCAGCAGGGCCGGGACCGTGGAGCAGGCCGCGACCCCGGTCAGCTCGGTGCCGGCCAGGAGCCCGCGCCACAGCAGCCGCAGCTCGTCGGCGGTGGCCGCGGCGTGCGTGGTGACCCGCCAGCCGCCCACCCGCCGGTCGCCGTCGAAGGTGGCCAGCACGGTCTGGCTGTTGCCCACGTCCACCGCCAGCAGCACCGCTCAGCCCACCCGCAGGTCGAGGGCCAAGTCCAGGCTGGGCGAGGAGTGGGTCAGCCCGCCCACGGAGAGGAAGTCGACGCCGGTGCCGGCGTACTCCCGGGCCACCGCCAGCGTCAGCCCGCCGGTGGCCTCCAGCTCGACGTCGCGGTCCCCCACGACCGCGACCGCCTGCCGCAGCTGGCCGGGGGTCATGTTGTCCAGCAGCAGGAAGTCCGCACCCGCCTCGACCGCCTCGGTGACCTGCTCGACGGTGTCGCACTCGACCTGCACCGGCACCCGCGGGGCGCGCTCGCGCACCAGCGCCACCGCGGCGGCGACCGAGCCGGCCGCGGCGACGTGGTTGTCCTTGACCATCGCCACGTCGTAGAGGCCCATCCGCTTGTTCGACCCGCCGCCGCAGCGCACCGCGTACTTCTCCAGCGGGCGCAGGCCGGGGGTGGTCTTGCGGGTGTCGAGCACCGTGGCGCCCGTGCCGGCGATCGCATCGGCCCAGGCACGGGTGTGCGTGGCGATGCCGCTGGCCCGGCCGGCGATGTTCAGCGCGCTGCGCTCGGCGGCCAGCAGCGCCCGCACCGGCCCGCGCACCGTCAGCAGCACGTCGCCGCGGCGCACCCGGTCGCCGTCGCCGGCCGAGGCGGTGATCGTCGCGCCGGGGGCCAGCCGGGTGAACACGCGCGCGGCCACCGGGAGGCCGGCGACCACGCCGTCGGCGCGGGCCACGAGGTCCGCCGTCCCGAACCGGGTGCCGGGCACGGTGGCGGCGGTGGTGACGTCGTAGCTGACCGCCACGTCGGGTGCGCTGGGCAGCGGCGGGCCGCCGGTGAGGTCCTCGGTGAGCGTGCGCTCGACCAGCTCGTCGACCCAGGCCGCGCTCAGCCTGGTGCCGGTCAGGTCGGTGGGGTGGCTGGTCACACCGTCCATCCTGCCGGTCACCAGGTCACCGCGACCGGCTCGCCGACCGGGCGGCGGGCCAGGGTCACCCGGCCCTCGTCGTCCAGCCGGACGTCGAGGTGCACCCGCCAGCCGTCGACGGCGTCGGGGTGGTCCCCCCGCCAGTGGCAGCCGCGGGTCTCCGCCCGGGCAGCGGCTGCGGCGGTGATCGCGGTGGCCACGGTCAGCAGGTCGGTGGCCTCCCAGCCCGGGACGCCGGGGACGGCGGTGGTGCGCCCGGCCAGCACGGCCAGCTGGCCCACCCCCTCCGCCAGCCCCGCGCCGGTGCGCAGCGCGCCGACCCGGGCGGACATCGTGGCGGTCAGCGGCCCGCGGGCCGCGGCGTCGACGAGGCCCTGCGGGCGCGGGTCCACCGGGGCCGCGGCAGTGGGCACCGGCAGCTCGCCGGCCAGCGCCGCCCCGATCCGGCCGGCGAGCACCAGCCCCTCCAGCAGCGAGCTCGATGCGAGCCGGTTGGCCCCGTGCACGCCGGTGCAGGCGACCTCGCCGCAGGCGTAGAGCCCCGGCACGGTGGTGCGCCCGTGCAGGTCGGTGGCCAGGCCGCCGGAGGCGTGGTACGCCGCGGGGGTCACCGGCACCAGGTCGGTGACCGGGTCGACGCCGGCCGCCCGGCAGCGGGCGACGATGGTCGGGAACCGCTCGGCCAGGCCGGGGATGCCGCGGGCGTCGAGCCAGACGTGGTCGACGCCGTCGCGCAGCTGCACCCGGGTGATCGCCTTGGCCACCACGTCCCGCGGCGCCAGCTCGGCCAGCTCGTGCGCGCCGACCATGAACCGCTCCCCCGCGCCGTCGCGCAGCACCGCGCCCTCGCCGCGCAGCGCCCCGCTCACCAGCGGCTGCTGCCCGCGGGAGTCCGGCCCGAGGTGCAGCGCGGTGGGGTGGAACTGGACGAACTCCAGATCGGTGGCGACCGCACCGGCCCGCAGGCCCAGCGCGACACCGTCGCCGGTGGACACCGAGGGGTTGGTGGTGGCGGCGTAGACCTGGCCCATCCCGCCGGTGGCCAGCACCACGGCCCGGGCCCGCACGGCCCCGACGCCGTCGGCGCTGCCCTCGCCGAGCACGTGCAGGGTGACCCCGGCGGCCCGGCCGGCGACGTCGGTGAGCAGGTCCAGCACCATCGCGGGCTCGACCAGGGTGGTCCCGGGGTCGGCGGCGATCGCGTCGCGCAGCGCCCGCTGCACCTCCGCGCCGGTGGCGTCCCCGCCGGCGTGCACGATCCGGTCGGTGGAGTGCCCGCCCTCGCGGGTCAGCAGCAACCGGCCGCCGGGGTCGCGGTCGAACGCCGCGCCCCAGCCGATCAGCTGCTGCAGCCGCGCCGGCCCCTCGGTGACCAGCGCACGGACGGCGTCGGGGTCGCACAGCCCGACGCCGGCGACCTCGGTGTCCCGGGCGTGCGCAGCGGGGGTGCCGGTCGCGGACAGGACGGCGGCGATCCCGCCCTGCGCCCAGCGGGTCGAGCCGTCGTCCACCTCGACCTTGGTGACCACGGCGACCGACAGCCCCGCGGCGCGGGCGTGCAGCGCCACGCACAGCCCGGCGACCCCGAAGCCGACCACGCAGACGTCGGCGGTGAGCTCCCAGCCGGGCCCGGGGGCGCTGAGCCGCACCGGCAGCCCGGTCCCCGGACCCACCGAAATGGCCATTTCGTGGACGGTGTCACCGGACGGGGACGCCGAGCGGGCTCCGCTCGTGGTCCTCGGCGCCGGGCACCGGGGCCGAAGGGTCCGCGCCGAGCTCGACGACCCGGTTGTCCGGGTCGACGTGCACCACGCGCGGCAGGTACCCCTTGGCCTCGGCGGAGTCCATCAGGCCGTAGCTGATCAGGATGACCAGGTCGCCGGGGTGCACCAGGTGCGCGGCGGCGCCGTTGATGCCCAGCACGCCGGTGCCGCGCTCGCCGGGGATCACGTAGGTCTCCAGCCGGGCGCCGTTGGTCACGTCGACGATGGCCACCTGCTCACCGGCCAGCAGGTCGGCGGCGTCCATCAGGTCCTCGTCGACGGTCACCGAGCCGACGTAGTGCAGGTCGGCCTGGGTCACCGTCGCCCGGTGGACCTTGCTCTTGAGCATCGTGCGCATCATCGGGGGCTCCCCAGTTCCAGTGCGAGGTTGTCGATCAGCCGGGTGCTGCCGGCGCGGGCGGCGACCAGCAGCCGGGCGGGGCCGGCGGCCGGGGCCGGCCCCAGCTCCGGCGAGGTGAGCTCGAGGTAGTCCGGGACCAGCCCGGGGGCTCCGGCGAGCACCTCCCGGGCGGCGGTCCGGACGGCGTCGGCGCCGCGCAGCCCGGCCGCTGCCCCGGCGCGCAGCGCGGCGGGCAACGCAGCGGCGGTCGCCCGCTGCTCCGCGGACAGGAAGCGGTTGCGGCTGGACAGCGCCAGGCCGTCGTCCTCCCGGACGGTCGGGACGCCGACGACGTCGACGCCCAGCGCCAGCTCGCGGGCCATCGCCCGGATCAGCGTCAGCTGCTGGTAGTCCTTCTCGCCGAAGACGGCCACGTCGGGGCGGACCAGACCGAACAGCGTCGCGACGACGGTGAGGACGCCGGCGAAGTGGCCGGGCCGGACCGCCCCCTCCAGCACGTCGCCGAGCGGACCGGGCTGCACGGTCACCCCGGCGGCCCCGGGCGGGTAGACCTCGTCGACCGGCGGGTGGAAAACCAGGTCGGCGCCCTCGGCGGCCAGCGCGGCGAGGTCGGCGTCCCAGGTGCGCGGGTAGCGGTCGAGGTCCTCCCCCGGCCCGAACTGGGTCGGGTTCACGAACACCGAGACCACGACGCTGCCGCCGCGCTCCCGGGCCGTGCGCACCAGGGTGCGGTGGCCCTCGTGCAGCGCGCCCATGGTCGGCACCAGCACGACCGGGGCGGGCAGGCCGGCCCGCAGCCGGCGCAGCTCGGCGGTGGTCTCGGCGACGGCCGGGGCGGCGGGGTGGGCGGACTCGCTCATCGGGTGGCCTCCTGGGCGCGCAGCAGCTCCAGCAGCGGCGCGCCCTCGTGCGGCCGGAGCCGGCCGGCGGCCAGGGCCCGCTCGGTGGTGCGCCGGGCCAGCGCGACGTAGGCGTCGACCGCTGCCGGCGCACGCTCGCCCAGCGTCTGCAGGTGGCCGGCGACGGTGCCCACGTCACCGCGGCTGACCGGGCCGGTGAGCGCCCGGTCGCCGCGGCGCAGGGCGCCCTCGAGCGCGGCGGTCAGCAGCGGGGTGAGCACCCGCGCGGGCTCCTCGACGCCGGCGGTGCGCAGGAGGTCGGCGGCCTCGGCGACCAGCGTGACCAGGTGGTTGGCGCTGCCGGCCAGGGCTGCGTGGTAGAGCCCGCGGTCGGCCTCGGCGACCCAGCAGGGCTCCCCGCCCATCTCCAGCACGAGGGCCTCGGCGACCGCGCGGTGCTCGGGGCGGCTGGTCACCCCGAAGGGCGCGGCGGCCAGCCGGTGCACGTCCTCGGGGGCGCCGGTGAAGGTCATCGCCGGGTGCAGGGCCAGCGGCAGCACCCCGGCCTCCTCGGCGGGGGCCAGCACGCCGATCCCGGCCGCACCGGAGGTGTGGCAGGCCAGCTGGCCGCGGCGCCAGGCGCCGGTCCCGGCGAGCCCGGCGACCAGGCCGGCGAGGGTGTCGTCGGGGACGGCCAGCACGACGAGGTCGCTGGCGGCCACCACCTGGTCGGCGCGCACCAGCGGCACCCCGGGCAGCAGCCGGGCGGCGCGCTCGGCGGACGCGGCGGACAGGCCCGAGGCCGCGACCACCTCGTGGCCGGCGGCGGCGAGCGCGGCGCCGAGGACGGCGCCCACCCGGCCGGCGCTGATCACGCCCACGCGCAGGCGGGCGGGGGCCTCGGCGGCCGGGGGCAGCCCGGCGGCGGGTAGGGCAGCGGGCGCGGCGGCCGCGCGGGGACGGACGGACATCCCGGTGCACCTCTCGTTCCAGTCCCGTGCGGGTACCGGACTCAGGTCGCGTCGGCCCCCCTCGTCGGAGACCGCTGGGTGGTGCGGGTCGAGCGGGTGCTCGTCGAGCGACGGGACACCTGCTGCGACCACCCGGAGCGGATGTGCCACGCACGTGGTCCGTCTCAGCCGAGTCTGTTACCGGGCGGGCGGCGCGGCAACGTCCGGCCGGTGTGTGCTGGCTCACCGGCCGGGGGGCGGGTCAGTCGCGGCCGAGCACCCGGGCCAGCACGTCCTCGCCGTCCTCCTGGCCCTCCTCGCGGTAGCGGCGCCGCCTCGACCGGCCGCCGCTGGGCGCCGCGACGCCGCTCTGGGCCAGGATCTGCTCCAGCCGGGCGTGGCCGGCGGGCTCGGGCGGTGCCCCGGGGGCGTCCCGGTGCGGCGCCCGGTGGGCCTCGGCGTCGCCGTCCGCGCCTGCGTCGTCGGACGCGGTCCAGGCGGTGCTGCCGGTGGGCGCCCCGTCGTCGGGGGCGGCGCGGTCCAGCCAGGACGGCGACACGTACGCGGCGCCCTCGCAGGACTCGTCCTCCGTGGTGCCGCGGAGGCTGCCGGTCCAGGCGATGAGGTCGTCGTCCTCGTCGGGCTCGGCGGCCCGGCGGTGGCGCCGCGACGTCCGCGGAGCCGGCGGCCAGGTGGCCGGGGACGGGCGGTCGGGCTCCCCGGCGACCGGCAGTCCGCCGGTCGGGTCGCCCGCACCGACCGGCGGCTGCTGGTCCAGCCACCCGCGCGGGGACTGCGGGGTGGGCTCGGTCCGAGGCTCCTGCAGCGACCCGCCCACCGGCCGGTCCGCCGGCGGGGGCGGCCGGTGCCGGGACACCTGCTCCTCGTCGACCACGGCGGAGGTGCCCGTCGGCTCGGCGGGCGGCACCGGCGGGGAGGCGAGCGGCCACGGGGCGGGGTCGCCGTCGTCCGCGCCGGTCTCCACCCGGGTGGTCGTCCAGGGGTCGACGTCCCAGCCGCCGGGACGCAGCGGTGGTCCCGCCGGCCAGTCGGGGGTGCCCGCCAGCGTCCGGCTGCCGACGGCAGCGGAGTCGGCGCCCTGCGCGGGACCGCGCACCGACTGGGCGCGCATCACGATCCGCTCGACCAGCAGCTCACCGGAGAGCTGCTCGGTGACCTCGCTGCGCAGCCGCCCGAGCTCGGCCCGCAGGTCACCGACGCCGGTGAGCTGGGCCCGCAGCTGGGCCAGCCCGGCGAGCTCACCGCGGAGCTCCCCCAGGTCGGTGAGCTGGGTGGACAGCCCTGCCAGGGAGTCGAGGTCGGCGCGCAGCCGGCTGACCGCGGCGAGGTCCTCCTGCAGGCGGTCCAGGGCGCCGAGCCGGGTGCGCAGCTCCCGCAGCTCCCCGCGCATCGCCTCCTCGGCCTCCCGCCGCAGCCGGCCCTCCAGCTCGGCCTCGTGGGCGTGCCGGGCGGCGACCTGACGCTCGAGCTCCAGGTCGTGGGCGGCGCGCAGCTCGGTCTCCCGGGCGGCGGCGGTCACCCGGTCGCTGCCGCGGCTGCCACCGAGGAACGCCGCGGCCACGAACGCCCCGCAGACGGCGAGCAGCACGATCCGCAGCACCAGCGGGTCGTCGGTGAGGACGACCGCGGCGGTCGCGGCGGCGGCCAGCACCAGCCCGACGGCCGGCCAGGTCTGCCGGGCGGCGCCCGCCGGCTCCGCCACCCCGCAGGCCCGAGGCTGCTCGACCGAGGGCTGCCCGCCCGCGGACGGCGTGGGCCGGGGCGGGGCCGGGCGCGGGGGCAGGGCGGTGCGGGCAGGTGCGTCGTCGTCCCGGCGACCTCCCATGCCGTCACTCTACGGTCTCGCGGGGTTCCGGCGAGTGGTTGCCGGCCGTCCCGCGCACCGCTGTCCCGGCGTCCGGTGACAGGGTGGGGCGGTGACAGGGTGGGGCGGTGACGCTCACCCTGCTCGACTGGCGACGACGTGTCGCTGCCCTGTACGCCGACGTCCGGGCGGCCGACGACCCCGAATCCGGCTGGACGCTGTGGCGGACCGGCCGCGACGCCCTGCTGGGCACCCACCCGGACTCCCCGCTGGACGCCGCGGCCCGGTCCGGGTTCACCGGGGTGCCGATGGCCCCCTACGACCCGGCGCTGCGCTTCGACGCAGCTGTGGACACCGACGTCGAGCCGCTGCAGCTGGGGGTGCCCACCGGCGAGGGTGGTCTCGTGCTCCACCGGGTCGGCCGGGTCACCCTCGGCGACGTCGGCCGGCTCGACGTGTGGTGGACGGGCGGCTACGGCGGCGGGGTCTTCCTGCCGCTGCGCGACGGCAGCGCGGGCACGACGACCTACGGCGGTGGCCGCTACCTCCTGGACACCGTGAAGAGCGCCGACCTGGGCGGCACCGGGGGCCGGCTCGTGGTCGACCTCAACTTCGCCTACCACCCCTCGTGCACCTACGACCCGCAGTGGACCTGCCCGCTGGCCCCCGAGGGCAACCGCGTGCCGACGGTGGTCGCCGCCGGCGAGCAACTGCCCCCCGGCGGCTGGTACTAGCAGGACCCCTGCCCCCACCGTTCGCAGGCTCACGGCGGGACCCTGCAAGGGGGGCCGGATGCAGAGCGGCGGGCACCCCGGGAGGCGCCCGCCGCTGCGGTGGTGCTGGGGCTCAGCCCCGGGCGAGGGCGCCGTCGGAGCTGAAGACCAGGCCCATGGTCACGTCACCCTGCTGGATGGCTGCCTTGGTCAGCGGGCCACCGGCGTCGTACTCGTCGAAGCCGGCGAAGGTGAGGCCGTAGGTCTCCTCCAGGCCGAGCTGGCACTGCGGCCGGGTCGGGCACTCGCCCGGGCCGCCGAGGGTCAGCGAGCCGTCGCCGCACTTCTCGGCCAGCTCGGAGAGGGTGGTCACCCCGAGGGCGTCGGCGAACGCGGTGGTGACGGCGAAGGCGTTCTGGTCGGTGGCCTCGGCGGGGGTGCCGAACACCAGCCCGTACTGCTGGGCGACCGGCTCGAGCGCGGTCAGCGTCTCGTCGGCGTCACTGGTGGCGATGCCGGTGGAGGCCGGGTCGACGCTCTTGGCGATGATGTCGGCGACGGTGGCCAGGTACTCCGGGAAGACCTGGATCTCACCGCTCTGGAGCGCCGGCAGGTACAGCTCGCGGTTGCCCACGGTCTGCACGGTGGCCTGGAAGCCGGCTGCGTCCAGGGCCTGGGCGTAGACGTTGGCCAGCACCTGGGACTCGCTGAAGTCCGCCGCACCCACGACGACCGGGCCGCTGCCACCGGTGACGCCGGAGCCGAGGTCGTTCTCCGCCGCGTACGCGGCGGCGACGTCGGTCGCGGTCTGCCGGTCGATGTCGACGGCCTTGTTCATCCCGATGAGGTCGTCCTCGGTCAACGTGGCCGAGACCGTGTCGAGCGCCTGGACGATGGCCGGGTTGGCCGCGGCGGCCCCTGCGTTGACCGCCGGGACGACGTTGTCGGCGTTCTGCAGGCCCTGGTCGTCCTCGAGGACGACGAGCTGGTCACCGGCGACCGGCGCGCAGGCGTCACCCGAGGCGGACCCGGTGGCGGCAGCCTGCCCGCCGGTGCCCGAGGATCCCGACTCACCGCACGCGGCGGTGGTGAGGACGGCCGCGAGGGCAGCGATGGGGAGGATGGTCTGGAAACGGGGACGCGTCTGCATCGGCTCCGCCTTCTGTGTCCCGTGGGCCCTGGTCGGACGTCCACGCGTGTCTGGCGGGGGGCGCCCCGCGCCGACCACTCAACTCCCCTGGGTGCCCCGGAGCAAGTTCGTCGTGCCCGACCGTTACCCGGCGGTGACCTCCGCAGCTCAGGGGGCGGCGGCCACCGCGCCCGCGCCGACCCGCCGGGTGCGGACCCGGCCGAACGGCAGCCGCCGCGGGCCCGGGGTGACCGCCCAGGACACCAGGGCCAGGAGGATCTCGGTGGCCACCGCGAGCAGCGCGACGAGCAGCGCCCCGGCCAGCACGGCGCCGTAGTCCTGCTGGCGGAAGCCGAGCGTGATGATCCGGCCCAGACCGCCGCCGGCGACCAGCGCGGCGAGCGTGGCGGTGGCGACCACCTGCACGGCGGCCGTGCGGACCCCGGTCATCACCAGCGGCACGGCGAGCGGCAGCTCCGCGCGCAGCAGCACCTGCCGCTCCCTCATCCCCATGGCACGGGATGCCTCGACGACGTCCCGGTCGACACCGCGGAACCCGACGTAGGTGTTCGTCAGCACCGGGGGCAGCGCGAACAGCGCCAGCGCGATGGTGGTCGCCGTGGGCCCGAAGCCGATCGGGGTGACGGCGAAGACCGTCAGCAGGGCCAGCGTCGGGACCGCCCGGGAGACGTTGGACAGCGCGACGGTGAAGGCACCGCCCCGGCCGGTGTGGCCGAGCAGCGCGCCGACCGGGATGCCGATCGCCACGGCCACCGCGACGGCCACGACGGAGATGCGCAGGTGCTGCACCAGCAGGTCGACGATCCCGTTGGTGCGCGACCAGTTGAGCGGGTCGTTGAGGTAGCGGAGGGCCGCCTGGAGCTGGTTCACGCCCGCGCCCGCCGGGTCCAGGGGGTCAGCGCCCGCTCGGCACCGGCCAGCAGCAGGTCGGCGGCGAGCGCCAGCAGCACGCAGCCGACCGCGCCGGTGACGATCTCGGCCCGGTAGAAGTTCGCGTTGAACCCGCCGGTGATCAGCTGGCCCAGCCCGCCGTGGCCGACGATCACCCCGACGGTGACCAGCGCGACGGTGGAGACCGTGGCGACCCGGATGCCGGCCATGAACGACGGCAGCGCCAGCGGCAGTTCCACCTGCCAGAACATCCGGACCGGGCCGTAGCCCATGCCGCGCGCTGCCTCCTGGACGTCGGCCGGGACCGACTGCAGGCCGGCGAGGAAGTTCCGCACCAGGACCACCAGCGAGTAGAGCACCAGGCCGATGAGCACCGTGGTCGCGGACAACCCGGTGATCGGCGCGACGAAGGCGAACATCGCCAGCGACGGGATCGTGTAGACCAGCGTCGACAGCCCGAGCACGGGCCCGGCCAGCCACCGGCTGCGCCGGGCGAGCAGCGCCAACGGCAGGGCGATCAACGCGCCGAGCACCACCGCGGCCACCGTCAGGCGCACGTGCTCGCCCAGGTAGGCGAGGATGGTGCCCCAGTTCGACGTCACGTAGGAGGGGTCGAACCAGGGGTTCGGCGCCGCATCGGCAGCGAGAACCGCACCGCTCGACGCGCTCAGCACCGCAGCGCCCGACAGGAAGGCCACTCGTGGACGTTAGCGCTCCCCGGCCCCAGACCGCAGCCTCCCCCGCCCAGGCCATCGCGCTGGAGGGGGTCAGCAAGACCTACCCCGACGGCAGCACCGGCGTCCGCGCGCTGGACCTGACCTTCGCCGCCGGGGAGCTGACGGTGCTGGTCGGGCCGTCGGGCTGCGGCAAGACGACCACGATGAAGATGATCAACCGCATCATCGAGCCGACCACCGGGCGCATCCTGCTCGGCGAGGACGACGTCACCCGGGTCGACCCGGTGGAGCTGCGCCGGCGGATCGGCTACGTCATCCAGAACGTCGGCCTCTTCCCGCACCAGACCGTCCGCCGCAACGTCGGCACCGTCCCCCGGCTGCTGGGCTGGGACAAGCGGCGCACCGCCGACCGGGTCGAGGAGCTGCTGGAGCTCGTGGGCCTGGACCCGGCCGCGTTCGGCGACCGCTACCCGCACCAGCTCTCCGGTGGGCAGCGCCAGCGCGCCGGCGTCGCCCGCGCGCTGGCCGCCGACCCCGCCGTCCTGCTGATGGACGAGCCGTTCTCCGCCGTCGACCCGATCGTGCGGGAGCGGCTGCAGACGGAGTTCCTGCGGCTGCAGGCGTCCGTGCGCAAGACCATCGTCTTCGTCACCCACGACATCGAGGAGGCCGTGCGCCTCGGTGACCGGATCGCGGTGATGAGCACCGGCGGCAGGGTCGAGCAGTTCGCCGCCCCCGCCGAGCTGCTCGGCTCCCCCGCCACCCCGTTCGTGGCCGACTTCGTCGGGGCCGACCGCGGGCTCAAGCGGCTGGCGGTCACCGGCATCGACCTGGCCGACCTGGAGCAGCCGCCGGTGGTGCACGTCGACGACGGCCTGGCCGACGCGCGGGCCGCGATGCAGCGGGTCGACGCCCGCTGGGCGGTCGTGCTCGACGACTCCCAGGCGCTGCACGGCTGGATCTCCGCGGAGCGGGCCACCGGCGCGGGCACGGTCCGGGAGGCGGGCAAGCGGATGGAGGCGTGGGTGCCGATCGACGCCACGCTGAAGACGGCGTTCTCCACGATGCTGCAGCTGGAGGCCGGCTGGGTCGCGGTGCTCGACGGTGACCGGTTCTGCGGTGTCCTGACGCCGGAGTCGCTGCACGCGGCCCTGCGCCGCTCCGTCGAGGGCACCGTCCCCGAGACCGCCGGCGCCGTCTAGGTGCGAACGCCGCCGGGCCGGTCGTCGTCGTCGTCCAGCGGCAGCTTGCAGACGTGCTCGAGCCGCAGCGCCGCCACGGTCAGCGCGACGGCGAGGACGACGCCGAGCACCGCGGTGGCGGTGTCGCCGCGGGCGGCGGTGAGCCGGTCGAGCGCGGGCACGGTGTGCAGCAGCACCCCGGCCCAGCAGCCGGCGAGGACCGCCCCCACGTAGGCGCTGGCCTGGGCGAGCACCGCCAGCCGGGCGGCCAGCAGCGGCTCGACCGGCCCGCTCCCCGGGAGCGGACGCCGGTCGTGCTGGGCCCGGAGCCGGGCACCCAGGGTGCGGGCGGCACCGGCCTCGGTGAGGGCGAGCAGCCCGACGGGCACCGGCAGCCACCACCGCAGCGCCGGGATCTCGCCGTAGGCGGCCCGGACGACGAGCCAGCTGGCGACGGCCAGGCCGAGGGCCAGGGCCACCAGGTCGCGGCGGCTGACCGGGGTCATGCGGGCTCGACCACCCGGACGACCGCGGCCACGTCCGCCGGTGGCAGCGCGGCGACCAGCCCGGCGACCGGACCGTGCCCGGGCAGGGTCGCCACCGGGTCGACGGCCAGCCACGGCACCAGGACGAACGCCCGCTCCACCGCGCGCGGGTGCGGCAGCAGCAGCTCGGGGTCGGGAGAGCGCACCGGCGTCCCGTCGTCCGCGGTGACGGTGACGACGTCGACGTCCAGGGTGCGCGCGCCCCAGCGCACCTCCCGGCGGCGCCCGGCCGCCTGCTCCAGCTCGTGGGCCAGCGCGAGCCAGCCGGCGGCGTCGCGGTCGCCGGTCAGGACGGCGACCGCGTTGAGGTACGGCGGCTGTTCGACCGGCCCCCACGGCGGGGTCTCGTACAGCCCGGAGGCGGCGACCAGGCCGTGGCCGGCCAGCGCGGCCAGCGCGGTGCGCAGCGTCGCCTCCCGGTCACCGAGGTTACCGCCGAGGGACAGGACGGCGGTGCTCACCGGCGGGTGCGGCGGATCGCCACCGTGACGTCGTCGGCGGGCACGCCCAGGTCGGCGTCGGGCTTGTGCACGGTGATCTCCACGGCGTCCACGAGCGGGTCGGCCAGGCACAGGTCGGCCAGCCGCTGGGCCAGGGTCTCCAGCAGGTCGACCGGCTCGCCGACCAGCACCGCGTGCAGCGCCTGGGCCAGCTCGGCGTAGTTGACCGTGCGGGCCAGGTCGTCGGTGGCCGCGGCCGGTGCGGTGTCCAGCTCCAGCGCCGCGTCGACCCGGAAGGTCTGGCCGTGCTCGCGCTCGGCCGGGTAGACGCCGTGGAAGCCGTGCCCGGTGAGCCCGTGCACGGTGATCCGGTCGGGACCGGCCCCGTCCGCAGGCTCGCCCCGACCGTGCGAGAGGTGCGGGGGACGGGGTCCTCCATCAGCCACGGGTTCCTCCTGCGGTCCGAACGGCGTGCACGGCGTCGACGGTGGCGATGGCGTCCAGCGACTGCCGCGGGTCGTGCACCCGCACGCCCCAGGCCCCGGCCTGCGCGGCGAGCACCGAGATCGCCACGGTGGCGGCCTCGCGGCCCTCGACCGGGCGCACGGTGCCGTCGGGTGCGGCCAGCAGCCGCCCGAGGAAGGTCTTGCGGGAGGCACCGACCAGCACCGGCAGCCCGAGCCCGACGAGCCGGTCCAGCCCGGCCAGCAGCGCCCAGTTGTGCTCGGCGTTCTTGGCGAAGCCCAGCCCCGGGTCCAGCACGAGCTGCGCGGGGTCGACCCCGGCGGCCACGACGTCCTCCACCCGGGCGGTGAGCTCGGCGGCGACCTCGGTGACCACGTCGCCGTAGCGGGCCGCGGCCTGCATCTCCCGGCTGTGCCCACGCCAGTGCATGAGCACCCAGGGCACGCCGGTGTCGGCGACCAGCCGGGCCATGCCGGCGTCGGCCAGCCCGCCGCTCACATCGTTGACCAGCACCGCACCGGCCTCCAGCGCCGCGCCGGCCACCTCGGCGCGCGTGGTGTCGACGCTGACCCGCACGCCGGCGGCCACCAGCTCGCGGACCACCGGCACGACCCGGCGGCACTCCTCGTCGGCGTCGACCCGGTCGGCGCCGGGCCGGGTCGACTCCCCGCCCACGTCCACGTAGTCCGCACCGGCGGCGTGCATCGCCAGCCCGTGCGCGACCGCGACGGCCGGGTCGGCGAACGTGCCGCCGTCGGAGAAGGAGTCCGGGGTGACGTTCAGGACGCCCATCACCAGGCAGCGCTGCGGGCGCGGCAGCGGGATCGGTCCGGTCACCGGCCCAGGATGAGGCTCATCGCCTCGCCGCGGGTGACGGGGTTGTCCCGGAAGATGCCGCGCACCGCCGAGGTCACCGTGGTCGTGCCGGCCTTGCGCACCCCGCGCATGGCCATGCACAGGTGCTCGGCCTCGATCACGACGATGACGCCCATCGGCTGCAGCACCTCGAACATGGAGTCGGCGATCTGCCGGGTCATCCGCTCCTGGACCTGGGGGCGCCGGGCGTAGACCTCGACCAGCCGGGCCAGCTTCGACAGCCCGGTCACCCGGCCGTCGGCGCCGGGGATGTAGCCGACGTGCGCCCTGCCGTGGAAGGGCACCAGGTGGTGCTCGCAGGTCGAGTACATGGGGATGTCGCGGACCAGCACGAGCTCGTCGTGGCCCTCGTCGAAGGTCGTGGCGAGCACGTCGACGGGGTCCTGGGACAGGCCGGCGAAGGTCTCCCCGCAGGCCCGGGCGACCCGGGCCGGGGTGTCGACCAGCCCGGGGCGGTCGGGGTCCTCACCGATCGCGAGCAGGATCTCGCGGACGGCGGCCTCGATCCGGGGCGCGTCGAACCGGCCCTCGGCCAGATCGGCGACCGGGTCACCGGTTCCCGGGTCCTGGCCGAGGCCGTCGACCCGCGCTGCCCCGCCCTGACCTGCTCCCCCGGGTCCGGCGGTCACCGGCCGGGCGCCGGGCTGCCGACGTCCCCGATCGGGGCCGCCGCAGCGCCGTGGCCGTTGGACGAGGCAGCCGTCGCGCCGTTGAGGCTCGAGACCTCGGCCGGGGTGAGCACCGGCGGGCGCTGGGACGGCGTGCGCTTGCCGAACCCGTTGTAGGGGGCCATCGACGGGCGCTTGACCACCCCGGCGCAGATCCGGTCCATGTCCTCGCGGGTCAGCGTCTCCTTGTCCAGCAGCTCGAGCACCAGCCGGTCGAGGGTGTCGCGGTACTCGACCAGGATCTCCCAGGCCTCGTCGTGCGCGGTCTCGATCAGCGCGCGCACCTCGCCGTCGATGTCGGCGGCGACGGCGTCGGAGTAGTCCGGCCGCGAGCCCATGTCCCGGCCCAGGAAGGGCTCGGAGTCGGTGCTGCCGTACTTCACCGCACCGAGCTTGGCGCTCATGCCGTACTGGGTGATCATCGCCTTGGCCACGGATGTGGCCTTCTCGATGTCGTTGCCGGCACCGGTGGTCGGCTCGTGGAACACCAGCTCCTCGGCGGCGCGACCACCCAGCATGTAGGCCAGCTGGTCGATCATCTCCGAGCGCGTCTGGGTGTACTTGTCCTCGGTGGGCAGCACCAGGGTGTGCCCGAGCGAGCGGCCGCGCGGCAGGATCGTCACCTTGTGCACCGGGTCGGTGTTCGGCAGTGCGTGCGCCACCAGGGCGTGGCCGCCCTCGTGGTACGCGGTGACCTTCTTCTCCTTCTCGCTCATCGCCCGGGTCTTGCGCTCCGGGCCGGAGAGCACGCGGTCGATCGCCTCCTCGAGGGTGGCGTCGGTGATCGTCGTGCCGCCGTTGCGGGCGGTGAGCAGCGCCGCCTCGTTGAGCACGTTGGCCAGATCGGCACCGGTGAAGCCGGGGGTGCGGCGGGCCAGCGTGGTGAGGTCGACGTCGTCGGCCAGCGGCTTGCCGGTGGCGTGCACCTTCAGCACGGCCACCCGGCCGAGCAGGTCGGGGCGGTCGACGGCGATCTGCCGGTCGAAGCGGCCCGGCCGCAGCAGCGCGGGGTCCAGGACGTCGGGACGGTTGGTGGCGGCGATCATGATGACGCCGCCCTTGACGTCGAAGCCGTCCATCTCCACGAGCATCTGGTTCAGCGTCTGCTCGCGCTCGTCGTGCCCGCCGCCCATGCCGGCACCACGCTGCCGGCCGACGGCGTCGATCTCGTCGATGAAGATGATCGCCGGGGCGTTCTCCTTGGCCTGGCTGAACAGGTCGCGGACCCGGCTGGCGCCGACACCGACGAACATCTCCACGAAGTCCGAGCCGGAGATCGAGTAGAACGGCACCCCGGCCTCGCCGGCCACGGCGCGGGCCAGCAGCGTCTTGCCGGTCCCGGGCGGGCCGAACAGCAGCACGCCCTTGGGGATCTTCGCGCCGATGGCCTGGTACTTGACCGGGTTCTGCAGGAAGTCCTTGATCTCGTGCAGCTCCTCGATGGCCTCGTCGGCCCCGGCGACGTCGGCGAACGTCGTCTTCGGGGAGTCCTTGCTGACCATCTTGGCCTTGGACTTGCCGAAGGCCGCGACGCCCCGGCCGCCGCCCTGCATCGAGTTGAACAGCCAGAACAGCAGCAGCAGGAGCAGCACGAACGGAAGGAAGCTCACCAGCAGGCTGACTAGGAGGTTGTCCTGGCTGACCTCGGTGTCGAAGTCGACCGGGCCGTCGCCGTCGGAGGCATCACGAACGGCGGTGAAGACGTCGTCGGCGGCCTCGGCCGGGTAGGAGGCGACGACCTGGGAGGCGCCGTCGAGGGGATCGCGCAGGTCGAGTTCGAGCGTCTGCTCCCGGTCGTTGATCGTCGCCTGGGTGACGTTGCCCTCGGAGAGCTGGGTCAACGCGGCAGAGGTGGGGACCTCGTCGTACTCGGCGTCGCCCCGGAAGAAGCTGGAGCCGACGAGGGCCAGCAGGAGCACGATGGCGATCCAGAACCAGACGCTCCGGACGATCTTCTTACGTTCCATACACCGTGTCCGGGCACCGGGGCGGGCCCGGCACTGCCCGTCGACCCTCCTGATCGTCGCGGGACGCCGCCCGCGACCCCGGGTGGCACCCCGCGGCAGGGCGACGTCGTTGGGTCGAAGGTACACGGCGTGACCTGTGGAACAGCTGCGTGCGCGCCGTCCGAGGCCTGGATGCCGGGACCGGCCACGCGCGGAGCGTGCAGCAGGACCCCGTCCCCCTCACCGCTCGCCGGCCCGCGGCGAGCCCCTGGACGGGGCCGGCAGCTCAGGACGAGTAGACCTCGGGCTTGAGCGTGGCGATGTAGGGCAGGTCGCGGTAGCGCTCGGCGTAGTCCAAGCCGTAACCGACGACGAACTCGTTGGGGATGTCGAAGCCGACGTAGCGCACCGGGACGTCGACCTTGACCGCGTCGGGCTTGCGCAGCAGCGTGCAGACCTCGAGGCTCGCCGGCCGCCGGCCGCCCAGGTTCTTCAGCAGCCAGGACAGCGTCAGCCCCGAGTCGATGATGTCCTCGAGCACGAGCACGTGCTTGTCGGCGATGTCCCGGTCGAGGTCCTTGAGGATCCGGACGACCCCGGAGGAGCTCGTCGAGCTGCCGTAGGAGGACACCGCCATGAACTCCATCTGCGTGGGCAGCTGCAGCGTGCGGGCGAAGTCGGACATGAAGAGCACCGCGCCCTTGAGGACGCCGACCAGCAGCACCTCGCGACCGGCGTAGTCCACGGCCACCTGCGCGGCGAGCTCGGTGATCTTCTCCTGGATCTGGACCTCGCTGAGCAGCACGTGGTCGATGTCCGGCCCGTAGCCGTGGTCGTGGCCCAGTGGTCCGACGGCCTGCGCTGCGGGGGTGGCGGGCTCGGTCACGGGCTCAGTGCTCCTCAGGGGGACGGCGGTGGTGAGCGGCGCGGGGCGCCGTCCGGTCCGGGGACCGGGGGCGGCGCCGCGCTGCACCTCCAGCCTGCCAGACGTCCGGACCACCCCCGTACCGCCCGGCAGGTCCGCCCGGCCCTGCCCCCTCCAGCGGGTGAGCAACGCGTCGACGGCGGCCAGGTGCACCGCCTGCAGGTCCTGGACTCCGGAGCGGTGCAGCCAGCCGCGCAGCACCCGCCGGCGCAGCGCAGCGGGCAGTTCGGCCAGCGGCCCGGCCGGCAGCGCGCCGTCCGCGCCCGGCAGGGTGTCCAGCTCGGCGGCGGCCAGGGCGTCCAGCGCGTCGAGGTCCTCGCGGAGCATCGCCGCGGTGCGGCCCAGCGCCGGGGCCACCCCGCCGCCGAGCACCTCCTCCAGCAGCGGCAGGACCTCGGTGCGCAGCCGCACCCGGGTGTAGGCCGGGTCGGCGTTCCAGGGGTCGTCCCAGACCGGCAGCTGCTGGGCGGCGCAGGCGGCCCGGGTGGTCTCCCGGCGCAGGCCCAGCAGCGGGCGCCAGAACGGCGGGCGGTGCTCGACCATGCCGGCCACCGACCGGGGCCCGGACCCGCGGGCGAGCCCGAGCAGCACCGTCTCGGCCTGGTCGTCGAGGGTGTGGCCCAGCGCGACCGCCGCCCCGTGCTCCCGGGCGGCGGTGGACAGGGCGGCCGTCCGCGCGTCCCGGGCGGCACCCTCGGGACCACCCGTGGTGCCGACGGTCACCGGCACCACGAGGACCGGCGACAGCCGCAGCGACCGGAGCAGCTCCGCGGTGCGCCGCGCCCGGTCGGCCGAACCGGGCTGCAGCCCGTGGTCGACGGTCACCGCGCCGACCGCCCGCCCGGCACGGGGCGCCTCGAAGGCCAGCGCCGCGGCCAGTGCCACGGAGTCCGCTCCCCCGCTGCAGGCCACCAGGACCGGGCCGGTGGTCGCGGCGAGGCCCGGTCGCACGGCGCTGCGCAGCGCGGCGACGGCGGGATCGGGGCCGGCCATGACGTCGGGGCCGGATCAGCCCGGGAAGGCCGGCCGGGTCTCCAGCACCCGCCTCACCCAGCGGGCGGGCTCGGTGAGCTCGTCGCGGTACGGCAGGTTCTCCGGCCCGGCCCACACCTGGTTGAACCCGTCCATGCCGACCAGGTCGACCACGCCGGCGACGAACACCCGGCCGTCGGCGTACTGCTGCATCTTCTGCTCCAGCCCCAGCAGCCGGCGCAGCACCCGGTCCAGCGGGCTGCGGCCCTTGCGGCGCTGGGCGAACCGCTGGCGCAGCACGCGCACCGACGGGACGACGTCGGGCCCGACGTTGTCCATCACGTACTCGGCGTGCCCCTCGACCAGGCTCATCACCGCGGTGATCCGCTCCAGGACGGCGCGCTGCTCGGGGTGGGTGACCAACGCCATGAGCCCCTGCGGGGCGTCGTCGGTGCCACCCCCGCGGAGGGCGCCGAGCACGCTGCGCAGGACCTCCTGAAGCCGGTCCAGCAGGACGTCGGAGTCCAGGTCGGTGGCCTCGGCGAAGAGCGTCATCTGCTCCTCGAGGTAGCCGCGCAGCCACGGGACGGCGGTGAACTGCAGCTGGTGGGTGACCTCGTGCAGGCAGACCCAGAGCCGGAAGTCGGTGGGGTCGACGCCGAGGCGCCGCTCGGTCTCGACGATGTTGGGGGCCACCAGCAGCAGCCGGCCGCCGCTGCCGAAGACCTCGTACTGGCCCAGCACGCGGGTGCACAGGAAGGCCAGGACGCCGCCGGCCTGGGCACCGGTGACCCGCGAACCGACCGCGGTGGCCAGGGCGCCGGGGGTCTTGCCGGTGGCGGCCTGGATGCCGGCGGCCAGCGGGTCGAGCAGGGCGCTCATGCCGGCGGTGTTGGCGTCGACCCAGCCGGGGCGGTCGACGACGGCGACGGTGGGCTCGGGCCCGCCGGGCACCGGGTGGAGCCCGGTCAGCCCCTCGACGTGCGCGACGGCGGTGGCGGCGGCCCGGTGCAGCTCCGCGACGACCGCGGTGGCCTCCTCGCGGGAGGTCGGCGGACCAGCCTTGACCAGCCGGCGGGCGGTGCGGCCGGCGAGGTCCCAGTCGACCAGGGACGAGGGGCGGCTCATGGACCGACCGTACCCACCGGTCTCGTTCCCGGCCCCTCGTCAGCGGCAGCCGCAGCCCGCGAGCGCGGCCGCCACCCGATCGAGCGCCGTCTCGCTGGCGACCAGCCCACCGGTGGTGCCGTCGGCCAGGACGGCGAAGGCCAGCAGCCGGCCGTCGGCGGTCAGCACGGTGCCGGCGAGGTCGTTGACGCCGCCGAGGGTGCCGGTCTTGGCGCGCACCGCGGCCGGCACCCCCGCGCCGTCGGCGGAGCGCTCGGCCAGGGTGCCGTCGTACCCGGCGACCGGCAGCCCGGACAGCAGGGCGTCGATACCGGGGATGCTGCCGTCGGCGGCGCCGCGGAGGACGTCGACCAGCAGACGGGCTGGCACCCGGTCGTCGCCGGAGAGCCCGCTGCCGTCGACGAGCGACGCCCCCGTCGTGTCGAGGCCGGCCTCGGCGAGCGCCGCGGTGACCGCCTGGGCGCCCCCGTCGAAGCTGGCCGGCAGGCCGCGGCGCAGGGCCACCTGGCGGGCGAGCGTCTCGGCGAGCAGGTTGTCCGAGGCGGTCAGCGCCTGCTCGACCAGCCGGGAGACCGGCGCGGACTCCACCCGGCCCAGCGTGCGGGCGCCGGCCGGTGCGGTGCCGAGCTCGACCGGTACGCCGGGGGCACCGAGGGCCGCGGCCAGCGCCGAGCCCGCGTCGGTGGCCGGCCGGCCGCTGCGGGGGTCGAGGCCGGGCCGGACCCGGGCCCCGTCGACGGCGGCGGCGGTGACCGGCGCGGCGTAGGTGGAGGGGGCGTCGCCCGGGCCCCAGCCGGGGGCGGTCTCCGGGCCGGTGAACAGCGATGCGTCGACCACGACGCCGGTGACCGGGGCACCGCCCAGCGCGGTCTGCACCTGGGCGGCGAGGTCGGCGACGGTCGCGGCGCCCGGGTAGTCGGTCGAGGGCGCGGTGGTCGACAGCGTGGGGTCGCCCCCGCCGACCAGCACGACCTCACCGGGGGCGCTGCCGGCCACGACGGTGGTGGGGATCGTGCCGGTCGGCTCCAGCGTGGTCAGCGCGGCCAGCGAGGTGAGCAGCTTGTTGGTCGACGCCGGTGTGCTCGGGTCGGCGGAGTCCCGGTCGAGGAGCACCTGGCCGGTGGCGACGTCCACGACCTGCGCGGACAGCCCGCTGCCCAGGGCCGGGGCGTCCAGCAACGGCGCGAGCGCAGCGGCCACGGCCGCCGGGTCGGGCACGGGCGCGGTGCCGGCGAGGGCGGCGAGGACCGGCTGGGGCCCGGTGAGCTCGGGCAGGACGGCGTCGGGCACCTGCTCGGCCTCCGGCGCCGCGGGGTCGCCGCCCCGGCCGCCGATCAGGTCGACCGCCAGCAGCACACCGGCCGCCACCAGGACGACGGCGAGGAGTGCGGCGACCAGGACCTTGGCCGCCCGCCCGCCGCGGCGACCCGCCGGCGCCTCGGCCCGGCGGCGGCCCCGGACCGGCGCCGCGGTCGCCCCGCGCTCGGCCGGCCGCGGTACCGGCGCCGGCGCCGGCCGGGCTGCCCGATGTACCGCTGCCCCCTCGGCCGCTAGCCGCTCCGCCGCTGACCGCTCGGCCGCCCGCTGGGCTGCGACCTGCTCGGCGGCGACCCGGTCGGCGGTCTCCTGCTCGAGGGCCGCCTGCTCGGCAGCCATCCCGGCAGCCGCCGCGGCGCGCCGGGACCCGGCCTGCTGCGCGGCCGCCCGTTCCGCGGCGAGGCGGTCGATCTCGGCCTGCTCGGCAGCGGCGCGTCGTGCCACGTCCTGCTCCTCGGCCGCCAGCCGGGCCGTCGCGATCCGCTCGACCTCGGCGCGCTCGGCGGCGGCCTGCTGGGCAGCGGCCTGCTCCTCGGCCGCCCGCTGGGCGGCCCACTCCCGGACGGCGGCCAGGTCGGCAGCGGCCTGGGCAGCGGTGCGCCGCGCGACCTCGGCCTCGTCGAGAACCGGCCCGGGTTGCTCCGCGGCGGCCTGCGCGGCCGCCCGCTGGGCGGCCCACTCCTTCACCGCGGCCAGGTCGGCGGCGGCCTGGGCAGCGGCGGCGGCGCGACGGGTGGCCTCGTCGGGGCCCTCCAGCGGGTCGGCGTCCCCTGCCGCCGGCGCATCGCCGGCTGCGGCCGCCGACCCGGGCTCGACCGGCGCGGCGGCGTCCTCGACCGGGGCAGGGACGTCCGCCCTCCCGGCAGGAGCGGGATCGACCCCGCCGCCCGGCACCTCGGCGCCCGGAGCGCCGTCCGCCGGCTCCCCGACCTCGGCCGGGTGCGTCACGGCGGGCACGGTGCCATCGGCACCCACCTGGGTGACGTCCGCGGGCTCTTCGCGCGGGCCTGACGAGATCTCCTCCACCCCCCGGGGTGACCTCCGCCCACACGACGGCCGGTCGTAGGTCACACTATCGGCGTGCAGTTCGACGTGACGGTAGAAATTCCCAAGGGCCAGCGGAACAAGTACGAGCTGGACCATGCCACCGGACGCATCCGCCTCGACCGGATGCTGTTCACCTCGACCCGGTACCCCGCGGACTACGGGTACATCGAGGAGACGCTCGGGATGGACGGTGACCCCCTGGATGCGCTCGTCCTGCTGGAGGAGCCGACCTTCCCCGGGTGCCTCATCACCTGCCGGGCCATCGGGATGTTCCGGATGACCGACGAGGCGGGCGGGGACGACAAGGTCCTCACCGTCCCGGCGACCGACCCGCGGGTGGCCCACCTGCAGGACATCACCGACGTGTCGGAGTTCGACCGGCTGGAGATCCAGCACTTCTTCGAGACCTACAAGGACCTCGAGCCGGGCAAGTCCGTCGAGGGTGCCGAGTGGGTCGGCCGGGCCGAGGCCGAGGCCGAGATCGAGGCCTCCCGCAAGCGCGCGCTCGACGCCGGCTACTGACCTCTCGGCGGACCTCCCGCCGAACGCGCACCGACCAGACGGCGGCGCACCCCATCGGGGTGCGCCGCCGTTCCGCATGTCCGGGAAGGGCCGTCGCACGGCCCCGGGAACGACACAGCGGCCCCGCCCGGGAGGGGCGGGGCCGCTGGGTGGGAGCCGCCTGTCGGAATCGAACCGACGACCTTCTCATTACGAGTGAGACGCTCTACCGACTGAGCTAAGGCGGCGGACTGCGCGGGTGAGCTTACGGCACCGTCCCGGTCCCGCTGCGACGCCCCCGCCGGACCGGGCGCGGCTCAGGCGGGCAGCCGCAGCGCCACGGTGAGCGCCTCGACCGCGATCTGCGGCTTCACGTTCTGCTCCAGCGCGGTGCGGGCGGCCAGGACGGCGTCGATCCGGCGCAGCGCACCGTCCGCGCCGATCCGGCGGGCCAGCTCCACGGCGTCGGCGCGCCGGTCGGGGTGGGCCAGCGGCACGGTCAGCTCGACCGAGGCCGCCGTCGCCGAGCTGACGACCAACGCATCGCGGTACATCGCCGCCAGGTCGACCAGCGCCCGGTCGAGGGAGTCGCGGCCGATCCGGGTGGCCCGGGACTTCTGCCGCTTCTCCAGTTCCTTGAGCTGCCCGGCGCCGCGGCTGGCCGCAGCCACACCCGGACCGCGGGCGCCCATGCCCAGGCTGGCCTTGACCGCGTCGGTCTCGGGGACGTCGACCTCGACCACCGCCTTGTCGGTCTCGTCCTTGGCCGTGCCGACCAGGTCGTCGGCGGCGTTGAGGCAGGCGGCCAGCGAGACCAGCGACAGCGGGATGTCCAGCACCGCCTTGCGGGCCAGCCGGGCGGACTCGTCGCGGGCCAGGTGCCGGGCGCGGCCGACGTGCCCGGCGGCGGCGGCCGCGGCCCATGCCGCCAGCGCGGGGTCGACGCCGTCCCGGCGGACCAGGACCTCGGTGACCGCCTCGATCGTCGGGGTGCGCAGCGGCACGACCCGGCAGCGCGACCGGATGGTGACCGAGACGTCGTCGGGGTGCAGCGAGGGCGCGCACAGCAGGATCACCGCGCGGGCCGGCGGCTCCTCCAGGGTTTTGAGCACGGCGTTGGACGCCGCCTCGGTCATCCGGTCGGCGTCCTCGACGAGCACGATCTGCCAGCGCCCCCGCGACGGCGCCCGGGCGGCGGTGCCGACGATGGCCCGCACCTCGGCCGCGCTGATCGACAGCCCCTCGGGGACGATCCGGTGCACGTCGGCGTGGCTGCCGGCGAGCACCGTGCGGCACTCGTGGCAGGTGCCGTCGCCGCCGTCCGGGCACTGCAGGGCGGCGGCGAAGGCCCGGGCGGCCACCGACCGGCCCGAGCCGGGCGGGCCGGTGAACAGCCAGGCGTGGGTCATCGCCGACGGCGAGGCCACCGCGGCCCGCAGCTCCGCCACCACCGCGGGCTGCCCGACCACGTCGGCCCACACACCGCCGGCGCTCATGCGCCCATCGTCCCCCCGCCCGGGCTCGGCGCGCCGGCAGGGGACGCCTGCAGCAGGGCGGCGACGCGCTGCCGGACGGCGGCGGCGATCTCCTCGGGGGCCTGCCGGGCGTCGAGCACGAGGTACCGGCCGGCGTCGGCCGCGGCCAGAGCGCGGAAGGTGGCCCGCACCCGCTCGTGGAAGTCCAGTGACTCCGACTCCATCCGGTCGGCGGCCGCCCGCCCGCGGGCCCGGGCCAGGCCGACCTCGGGGGGCAGGTCGAGCAGCACGGTGAGGTCCGGGCGCAGGCCCTCGGTGGCCCAGCGGGAGATGGACGCGATGTCGTCCAGCGGGATGGTGCGACCGGCGCCCTGGTAGGCCAGCGAGCTGTCGACGAAACGGTCGGTGAGCACGACCTCGCCGGCCTCGAGCGCCGGGCAGAGCACCTCGTGCACGTGCTGGGCGCGGTCGGCGGCGTACATCAGCGCCTCGGCCCGCGGCGAGAGGCCAGCGCTGGCCGGGTCGAGCAGGATCGCGCGGACCCGGCCGCCCAGCGGCGTCCCTCCTGGCTCGCGGGTGGTGCGGACGACCCGTCCCTGCGCGGTGAGCCACTCCCGCAGCCGGGCGACCTGGGTGGACTTGCCCGCGCCCTCCCCGCCCTCGAAGGCGAGGAACACGCCTCCGGCGGCGCGGCCTGCCGGCGTCCCGCCGTCGGTCTGGTCGGAGTTGATCGGGACCCCCGGGGTGGAGAGGGCGCACCTGGGCGCCGGGCAGGGCGGACGTCATCGCCAGCCCGGTCACCGTACTGGCCGGGTCCGACACGACGGCCCTGCGGCCACCGGGGACGACGCACGTCGCGACCGGTGGTCAGGGGCCGCGGAGCACCCGGAGGTAGCGGCGGCGGTACCCGCGCTGGGCGATCAGCAGCAGGGGGAACAGCAGCCACCAGACCCCCGGTGCGGGCCGGGTGAGCGACCGCAGGGTCAGCGACACGGTGCCGTCGGGCGCGCGGGAGACGACGAACGCCTCCTCGCCGGACACCGGGTGCCCGGGCAGCGTGCCGTAGGCGAAGCCGCAGCGGTCGGGCCCGGTGACGACGGCGACGATGCGCACCGGCTCGCGGACGCGGAACGGACCGACCGCGGCGACCGGCCGTGGTTCGGCGTCCAGCGTGACGCGGCTGCTGCCGCCGGCGGGCTCGACGGCGAACCCGCTGCGGGTCTTCACACCCCGCTCGAGGACCTCGACCGAGACCGCGGCCCAGTGCGCGGCCCCGGAGCCGGTGACCACCGTGCGCTCGTACCCGCGCCAGCCCGGCGGCGGGCTCCAGCTCACATCCGCAGGGTGCGTGGCGCCGGCGGGTGGGCCGGTGAGCGACGGCCTCACCGCGGGGTGAGCCGGTACGCCCGGGTCGTGTACGGCAGGTCCAGCCGCTCATGGCCCCGGGTGCCGGGGTGGGTGGCCAGCAGTTCGCGGACCCGGCCGAGGAACTCCGCCCGGCCGGCGGCGTCCTTGACCGCGACGTAGCTGCGCGTGCCGATGCCGCCCACCACCTGCTCGGGCGTCAGCGACTGGACGACGGCTGCGTCCAGCACCTCGACGTCGGCCGGCAGCGCGGCGGCGAATCGCGCGACCACGCCCTGGTCGGCCTCGTGGCCGCGGGCCTCCTCGACGATCAGCTCACCGAGGGCGCGCACCCACGGCACCCGCTCGTCGCGGGTGTTCCAGACGAAGCCGACGACGCCGCCGGGCCGCAACACCCGGCGCAGCTCGGCGGCGGCCGGCTCGGGGTCGAACCAGTGGGCGGCCTGCGCGGCGACGACCGCGTCGACGGAGCCGTCGGCCAGCGGGACGGCCTCAGCTCCCCCGACCTCGACCCGCACCTGCGGGAACCGGGCGCGCAGCTGGTCCAGCATGCCGGCGGAGACGTCGACGGCGACCACCTCGTGACCCGCCTCGAGCAGCCGGTCGGTGAACAGCCCGGTGCCGGCGCCCAGCTCGAGCACCCGGCGGGGTGCCCGGCCGAGCAGGAACGGCACCACCTCGGCCGGGTAGCCCGGCCGCAGCGCGGCGTACTCGGCCGCGACCGCCCCGAAGGAGGTGCGCATCTCCTGCCAGCCGACCACCGTCGTCAGCTCGCGGTGACCGGCTCGGTGGCCGTTGCGGCGGTGGCCGCCTTCTTCGTCGCCGGGGCCTTCTTCTTCGTCGCCGTCGTCTTCGCCGCGGTGGCCTTCTTGGCGGCCGCCTTCTTGGCCGGGGCCTTCTTCGCCGCGGTCTTCTTGGCGGCCTTCTTCTTCACCGGTGCCCGCTCGCGGCGGTCGGCCAGCAGCTCGGCCGCGCGCTCCAGCGTGAGGGTCTCGATCTCATCGCCCTTGCGCAGGCTGGCGTTGTGCTCGCCGTCGGTGACGTAGGGGCCGAAGCGGCCCTCGCGCACGGTGACCTCGCCCTGGCTGACCGGGTCGGGGCCGAGCTCCTTGAGCGGGGGCTTGGCGGCGGCCCGGCCGCGCTGCTTGGGCTGGGCGAAGATCGCCAGCGCCTCGTCGAGGGTGACGGTGAACAGCCGCTCCTCGCTCTCCAGCGAGCGGGAATCGGTGCCCTTCTTGATGTAGGGGCCGTACCGGCCGTTGAGCGCCTGGATCTCCGCGCCGTCGGCGTCCTTGCCGATGACCCGCGGCAGGGTCAGCAGCTGCAGCGCCTGCTCGAGGGTGACGGTCTCCGGGGTCATCGTCTTGAACAGGCTCGCGGTGCGCGGGGTCTCCGTGCTGCCCTCGGGCAGCACGGTGGTGACGTAGGGGCCGTAGCGGCCGGCCTTGACCGCCACCGGGAACCCGGACTCCGGGTCGGCGCCCAGCTCGCGGTCGCTCGAGGGCGCGTCGAGCAGCTCGGTGACCTTCGCGCTGGTCAGCTCGTCGGGGGCCAGCTCCTCCGGGATGCTGATCCGGGCGCCGTCCTCACCGCCGGCCTGCAGGTAGGGCCCGTACCGGCCGACCCGGACGACGACCGCGTCGCCGTTGGGCGTCACCGCGCGCAGCGGGATGGAGTTCACCCCGCGGGCGTCGATCTCCTCCAGGCGCTGGCCAACGACGGACTTCAGGCCACCGGAGGCACCGATGCCACCGGCGTGGCCACCTGCGCCGCCGAAGTAGAACTCGGTCAGCCAGTCGACCCGGCCCAGCTGCCCGGCGGCGATCTCGTCGAGCTCACGCTCCAGCAGCGCGGTGAAGTCGTAGTCGACGAGAGCGGCGAAGTGCTGCTCCAGCAGGTTGACCACCGCGAAGGCGATGAAGGTCGGCACCAGCGCCGAGCCCTTCTTCCACACGTACCCGCGGTCCTGGATGGTCTGCATGATCGACGCGTAGGTCGACGGGCGGCCGATCTCCAGCTCCTGCAGCCGGGCGG
>Ga0210040_10000518_pt1 | contig 64485 bp, 70 predicted proteins | sample CryGeyCG12114_NA_FD_185462 | JGI IMG/M metagenome (GOLD analysis project Ga0210040, IMG submission 185462) | Groundwater microbial communities from aquifer - Crystal Geyser CG19_WC_8/21/14_NA (SPAdes) (version 2) | ecosystem: Environmental > Aquatic > Deep subsurface > Groundwater | place: USA...
AACGGAAAAGGAAAAACCTGATTCGGCTGGGCGTCCCCAAGTGGCAGGCCTATGCCTGGAGCAGAACCAGGAAGGGAGGCTGGGCCGTGGCTCAAAGTCCAATCCTGATAACGACGGTGACAGTGAAGCGGCTTGTCCGGAGGGGGTACGAATCAATGCTCGATTACTACAAGAAAGTAGCTCCACAGCTTAACGAACCGCTGTATGCGAGACCCGCATCTACAGTGGTGTGAGAGGCGCACCCCGTCAGCTAATCCTGGCGGGGCCGTCTACTCAATTAGCAAATTTAATTTTAATCACAATCCTCATCATCACCACAACCTATATTTACACATTTTAAAATTGGCTTTGAAGTCAACTCAAGCCTTTCCGTTATATGATTAAGTCGAAACGTTTTTTTAATTTGTGGTTCTTCTCCAATGTACTTGTCTACAATTGAAAAATAGCTAAATTCATTGTCCCGGCAATGTGTATTCAAGCTGTTTTCCATTTGATTAAAGGTCCAACCTGTAATGGATATAGCATCCAATATTTTCCATTTTGGATGAGGATTTTCTGTTGTAGTTTCTTGTGTCTTTTCTAAGATAAGGTAATACTTAGTTGTATCTGACTTATCTAAATAGAGGGAATATCCATAAGCATATCCTACCTCATAGGAACTATCTTTTTCAATGACAGTACCAGAAAGTGTTCTTAAGTTGTGTAGAGAATCAATATACTGATTTACTAATTCTTTGGCTTCACTTGTTATAATTGTTTCATCCTTTTTACTTTCGTTATTCCCGATTTTCAATTCTTGTTTCGAATTAACAATCTCTGATTTTTTGCCTGTACATCCTCCAATAATTACGATTAACGAAACTATTATATACAATACTTTCTTCATTTTTTATTTTTGCTAACTACCAGCTAGCAGGAGTTTATTCCTACTAGCTGCACTATTTATAGAGATATATGAGCCAGCTCTTTCGGTGTCTGCTAACGCCTTTCAACTTTTTCTGATACTTTTTGCATGGTTTGTTACCAATGCAATATAAGAATATCTTTATTTTAATAAGCAGGACTGGTGGTACAGAAAAAAAGTTTCCTGAAGAATTACCTACTATGGCAACCTTGCACTAAAAAGAATTATTTTGCCGGAAACAGGAGTTTTAAGGCGGTGGGCATACGTTTAGCCCAGGCAGCTTCGGAGTGCGGAGCTTTGGGTGCTTTTTCCCAGTAAAAGTCTTTGCCTTCTTTGTATCCTTTTGCTTTAAGGGCCGCCAGCATCTTATCTACGCCGGGTTGTAGTTTGTTTTCCAGCGCTATGCCGCCGTTGTCAATGTAAAAGAACAAAGACTTTTTCTTACCCTGATAAGCCAGTACATCATCTACATAATCAATGTCCTCAATCTTAAAGGCTGGCGACATACAAATGGCTTTAGAAAAAACCTGCGGATGTTCCCAGGCCAGCATAAAAGCTATAATACCTCCTGCAGAAGAACCGCCGGTTGCTGTATTTTTGGGGCCGGGCTTGGTACGGTACGTCTGGTCGATAAGCGGTTTTACGGTATTTACCACAAAGTCCATGTAGGCGCTGCCCAGCTTGCCGGGCGTATACTCGTTGCTTCGTTTCGGGGTGTTGTAAATGCCTACAACAATAATGGGCTCGATGGTGTGGGATCTAATCAGGCTATCTGCCGTTTCGTCGATACGCCATTCATTGCCAAAAGCACTGGTGGCCGGGTCGAAGATGTTCTGGCCGTCGTGCATATAGAGCACCGGATAGCGTTTTCTTTTAGCTGTATCGTAGTTGGGCGGCAGCCACACCACCAGGTCACGCGCCGGAATGCCTTTGCCTTTCAGGCTGCGGTGGTACTTTACGGTGCCGGTTATTCCGCCTGCAACAGGAGCCTTTTTGCCTTTCTGCCAGTTGTTTACCTCGTCCTTTATCACAGTATCGTTCGCTACGTTAATAATGAAATTCTGAAGTGGATAACCCGCAGTGTCAGTTCCTTCCTGCGCCCAGGAGCCGAGCGTATATTTATACTCAAGGCCGTTCTGCGGCTGCAACTGCAGCTGTTGCTGCCAGGTATGGTTGCCGGTAAACTTCATCTCTACGCCGGCCGGGTTCCAATTTTCCAGTTGCGGTGCATTTCCGGTGATGTATACTTTGCTGCTGTCCGGTAAGTTAGGCGATTGAAGTATAAAAGTAACCGATTGGCTGGCGGCTGTAAAGCTGCCAAGTATAAGCAGCAGAAAAAGGAGGGGGTGTCGCTTCATTTGTATTAAATTATCAAATAAAAGCGAAGATACACCACATAAGTTATTGTTCAGTAGCTTTGACAGCTGCATACGCTGCGTATACTTGCCCTTGCCCCAGCAACATTAGGAGGTAAGTCAGGAACAGCAATTAAATATAAGTATTAACCATAAACAGCCACAGCAAGTTAGTGCTGTGGCTGTCTGTATACCTGGATCATCCTTTATTATTCTTTTTTCTTAAGCTCGCGGTCCTCCTCGTTATCGGTGCGGCCTTGCGGCGTTTTGTCGGCGGGCATCTTGTCACTTACAACATCCTTTTCAAGGCTGTTTGAAATATCTGACTTGTCGCTTTTACTTTTATCTGTCAGTTCTGATTTTTTGTTCTGATTTTCCTGGTCTTTGCTCATAGCTTTATATTTTAAAGGGTTCTCCGGGCAGTTTTTCAGGATTTCTACCTGACCTAACCTCACCCGGACAGGCTGCACAGCCTGCATTTTCTCATACGGTTGTCGTTACCTGCTTGTTAACAATTAACGCTTCTTATCTCCGCTCTTCCTGTGGCTTTGGTTGCCCGCTTTAGTGTGCCCTTACGTGTCGCCCTGCCAGCCACAACCCTTGCTGCCAGATACATCTTACTTCTCCCGGCTGAGTTTCTGCTGTTGTAAATCTTTGTCAGTTTCCATAGCCTGTTTGTTTCTAAATACAACATCAAGCTTGCGCAAGAGCAGCCCCGCTAACATCTGTAAGATGTTATAGCAGGCTGATTAACTATGTTACTCCCGCGCATAAATGGTTGCAGAAGTATAGTTGGCCTGCTAGTTAGGCTATAGCATAAGCTCGAACTTATACTATCTTCCGGCAAAAAAGCACAACAGGTTTCTGGTGTCTGTCGGTAGTGAAGAACAGGTACGTGTCGCCGCCTTCCTTTATACCTGTTTTGCGGCGTATTTCGGCCACAGACTCCGGAAAATTACGCACAGTAATGTTGGCCTGCCTGTCCGGTAACTGTCGCAATAACTCTTTTTTGCTATAACGGCTAACGCCCGTGCAGCGGAAAGTGCGCCCCGGAAAGTTGGTGAGTAGTATTGCCGAAGTATACAGGTGGCTATTGGGGTGTAGCTTGTCCAGGTGCAGGTGCTGGCCCAGGTAGCGGTAAGCGCCGGCCTTAAGTATAGCAGCATTAGGTTCGTATATAAATTCCTGCGGATCGGTATAGTTAACTTCTGCTGCTTCCTCAACAGCCTTTGTAAAAGTAAGTTGCTGCGGCGAGGCGTTTGGCAGCAGGTTAATGGCTATGCGTTCTGCCTGCGCAGGCTGCGGCGCTTCCGGCTGCAGCAGGTATAATACTTCCTTTACCTCGTTCTGCACGGCTACAACCCATAGTTTTACTACATGCAAGAGTTGCTCCAGTGCCAAATCAATGTCCAGCATAGGAGAGGCTTTCAGAAGTACGGTATTGGCTTTCGAAAATAAAAGCGGCAGCAGGCGCAGCACATCCGGCTCGCAGTCCTGCAGCAGGTGCAGCTTTTCGTTGCCGCCGCTACGCCGCGCCGGGTCTAAGTATAAAACGTTGGCTTTGCCTTCAAAATCCTGCAGGAAAGTCTCTGCCGTTGTATTTATACTTTGGATGTTGCGGGCCTGCAGCAGGTTAAAGTTATACCTGGCCACCTCCTGTAAAACAGAGTTTTGTTCTACATGCACTACCTGTGTAAAGCGTTTGGCAAAGTATAAGCTATCAACGCCAAAGCCGCCCGTTAAATCTATTAATAGTTCACCCTGCACCAATGATGCTTTAAAAGCTGCGGTGGCTTCTGACGAGCTTTGCTCTACTGAAAGTGCAACCGGAAAAACCACGTCAGCGTGAGCAGCCCAGGTCGGGAGCTTGGCCGCTGCTTTTTGACGTGCCTGTAGCTGCTGCACCAGTTCCAGCATCGGCAGGTGCGGGTAGCGATGGGCCTTCAACATCAGTTGGGCAGCATCGTGCCGTTGGTGCTCCTGCATAAAATGTTTTTCTTCCTGAGAGAAGGTGCGCATGAACGGTTTTATAATGAAGTATAAAATACAAATATAATATAAGCCTTTACGTTTTGTGCACTTGTCGCCTCTGCCGTATCCTTATGATTATATAAGACCTGGCAGCGTGCGCAGTATTTACCGGTTCCAAATACTCGCAGGCGGCTGCGCATGCTGCGAAGTTTGCGCTTGTGCAAACAACCGCCGAAGCGTATCGGGGAGAACACTTGTGCAACAGCTTGGTTTAAGGTTGAATTTTTGCAACAATTTGCTTATTTTTGTGTTTCCATTTGAAAATATTTAAGCATGGTAGAAACATATCTGAAGTATAAAGTAAAAGATATTTCGCTGGCTGATTGGGGCCGCAAAGAAATAAGACTGGCTGAGGCCGAAATGCCTGGCCTGATGGCTATTCGTGAGGAGTTTGGCCCAAGCAAGCCGCTGGCAGGCGCACGCATTGCCGGTTGCCTGCACATGACTATCCAAACAGCTGTACTTATCGAAACACTGGTAGAGTTAGGCGCAGAAGTTACCTGGTCTTCCTGCAACATTTTCTCTACACAGGATCACGCCGCTGCTGCTATTGCTGCTGCCGGCATATCAGTATATGCTTGGAAAGGGATGAATGCTGAAGAATTTGACTGGTGCATTGAGCAAACCCTGTTCTTTGGCGAAGATCGCAAACCGCTCAACATGATTCTGGATGATGGCGGTGACCTGACCAACATGGTACTGGATAAATATCCGGAAATGGCTGCGGGCATCAAAGGCCTTTCAGAAGAAACAACTACTGGTGTGCATCGCCTGTACGAGCGCATGAAGAACGGCACCTTGCCTATGCCTGCCATTAACGTAAACGACTCGGTAACTAAGTCTAAGTTTGATAACAAGTATGGCTGTAAAGAGTCGCTGGTAGATGCTATTCGCCGTGCTACCGACGTGATGATGGCCGGTAAAGTAGCAGTTGTGGCCGGTTATGGCGATGTAGGTAAAGGATCTGCCGCGTCGCTTCGCGGTGCTGGTGCCCGTGTAATTGTAACCGAAATTGACCCGATTTGCGCTCTGCAGGCAGCTATGGATGGTTTTGCCGTGAAGCGTATGGTAGATGCTGTGAAAGAAGCAGACATTGTAGTTACTGCCACCGGCAACAAAGATATCATCAGGGAAGAACACTTCCGCGCGCTGAAAGACAAAGCCATTGTGTGTAACATCGGCCACTTTGATAATGAAATTGATATGGCCTGGCTGAACGACAACTACGGCCATACCAAAGATGTGATAAAGCCGCAGGTAGACCTGTACAACGTTGAAGGCAAAGACATCATCGTGCTGGCCGAAGGACGCCTGGTGAACCTGGGTTGTGCCACCGGCCACCCATCTTTTGTGATGTCTAACTCTTTCTCAAACCAAACACTGGCGCAGCTGGAACTTTGGACAAACGCAGATGCTTACGGAAACGAAGTATATACTTTGCCAAAGCATCTGGATGAAAAAGTAGCCCGCCTGCACTTAAGCAAGGTCGGCGCTGTGCTAGATGAACTTCGCCCGGATCAGGCAAGTTATATTGGTGTGGAGGTAGACGGCCCATACAAGCCGGAATACTACAGATACTAAGTGTAAATATCAGAGCTGAAAGCATAAAGCAAGTATAAATAATTGATTTATACTTGCTTTATGCTTTTTTATACTTCATGCTTACTTGCTCCAAGCTTTTAGCTTGGAGCAAGTATACTTCTTAAAAGCGTAACTTTATACTTGTTTCGTTTACCTGTTGTGAAAGCTGTTAATACTAAATACGCCGCCAGCTATTTACTTTTTAAGCAATCAACGATCAGAAATCAAAGAAGTAACCGTTCCTCATATAATATTAAACCGTGACATCAGTGTTTTTTTATAAGACTTACCAATAGGAATATCGCCTTTGGCAAATACAACGGAATTTTCTTCCAGAGCTTCTATCATATCCAGGTTGGCGATGTAAGAACGGTGCACGCGCACAAAATTATGTGGAGGCAGTTTCTGCTCCATATCTTTTAAAGTGGAGCTGACCAGGTATTTTTGGTCAATCGTGACGATGAAGGAATAATTGTCGTAAGCCTCTACCCATAAAATATTGCTGTAGTGTACCTTTATGATGCGATGTTTTACTTTTACGAAAATGTAATCGGTAGCTACTTCATGTTCTTTTCCATTTTGCTGCAAGCCATTTATTTCTTTTCCATTGTGGTTATCGTGTTTGTATAAGGCTATCTCTATGGCCGAGCGCAAACCCTTTTCGTCAAAAGGCTTTACCAGGAAGCCGTCTGGCTCCGTTTTTTTTGCTCTATCCAGGGTCGCTTTGTCGGCATAGGCTGTCAGGTAAATAAATGGGATGTTGAACTCCTGCCTGATGCGGGCGCCTATCTCTACGCCATCGGCCTTGCCCCGAAGGTTAATGTCGAGCAGCACCAGATCTGGTTGGGTTTCCCGGATTATATTAAGGGTTTCTTCACCGGAGTCAATCGCGCATATTTCATATCCTAATTCTTCCAGGCTGGCTGCAATGTCTTCGGCAATGATTACCTCATCTTCCGAAATAAGAATCTTTGGTTTTGTCATAGCTTTAACTCATACGAGTATTTTAAAATTATGATGGTAAAACAAAATGTACTATTGTTTTTGTCCCATTATTATTGTTGAAATTTATCTCCCCGTTAAGCTTTCTACATAAAGATGTAACAAGCTGTAAACCAAATGATTGCTTCTTTCTGAGCGCAAATCCTTCAGGCAATCCTCTGCCGTTGTCGCTGACAAATAAAGTATAATGCCCGTTATCGTTATGTTTTAGTTGTATGTGCAGCAGTCCTTTTTGCCCTGCAGGGAATGCATATTTTAATGTATTGGATATTAGTTCGTTTATAATCAGCCCAAGTGTGATGGCCGCATCTATGTCTGCTTTTACGGGTGGCACGTCCAGCTGCAGTGCCACCTGCTGTTCTTCTATACCATAAGTAGCATACAGGCTCTCGCAGATGCTCCGGAAGTAATCTTCCAGGTCAATCTGGCCCAGGTCGTCATGGCGGTAAAGGCGCTCGTGCAAAAGGGACATGGAGCGGACGCGGCCCCGAATAGCGCGCATTACATCTAGTGCCAGTGGGTCTTCTACGTGCCGCGCCTGCAGGTTAAGCATGCTGATAACTATCTGCAAATTGTTTTTTACGCGGTGGTGTATCTCCTGCAGCAAAGTTTCATTCTCCCGGTTTTGCTTTTCCAGCATAGTCATGCGGTGCTGCACTTTCATCTCCAGCAGGCTGTTCATCTTTATCAGGTTCTTTTCGCGCAGGCGCACCACGCTTAGTAGGGTTGCAGCCGCCAGCAGCAGCAGCAACCCAATAAACCATTCGCGGCGCCAGATTGGTGGCATAATCGCAAAGCTGTAGCGCAGGGGTTTTGGCGTCCAGTAGCCATCATTATTGCGGGCCATCAACTCAAAAGTATAGGCGCCCGGCGCCAGGTTAGCATAGGTGGCATACGATTGCTTGTTTACCGGTGACCACTGCTCTTCGTACCCGCTGAGCCTGTACTTATATCTTACTTTGTCAGGAGCCGATAAGCTTATAGCGTGATAATCGAAAGTGATATGGTTCTGATTGTGCGGCAGGCGCAGGTGCTGCGGCAGGTGGGTGGCAGCGTTCAGTTCATAGCCGAGCTTGCGCCAGTCTGTTGGCTTCAGGAACAGAAGTATATTGTTTAGCGCTACCTGCGGATATACCTTGTTATAATGGTCCAGAGCAGGAATATATTTGGTCAGCCCTTTTACTGTGCCAAACCATAAAGTGCCGTCCGGGGTTTGCGTGATAGTATTATACCCCACTTCTATGCCGCTGAAGCCTTCCTGGCTGGTAAAGGCACGATAGCTAAGGTCGTTATTCCTGCGCAAGGATGCCAGGCGTATTTTAAGCAGACTGCGGCTGGTGCCTGCCCACAGGTTATCGCGATTATCTACGTATAAGCACCTTATGCCTTCGTTAGGCAGGCCGGCAGCGCCGTTTAACAGGGAGGAGCCACCTTCTGGCCGCAGCATAACAATGCCATAGTTGAACACGCCAAAGTATAAATTTCCATTTTTATCTTCTGCAATAGCCGTTACTTCTTCCATCGGGTAAGATTGCAGCTCCGGCGGATGTTGCAACCGGCCATTCATCAACCTGAATACACCGGATTCAGTGCCAAACCAAATCCTGCCTTTGCTGTCGGGTAAGATGCAATAGATGCGCATCGGGGCTTCTCCTGCGCTGGTTTCAATATTTTTAAAGGTATCGCCGTCTAATATGGCGGCCCCTCTGGCGGTAGCCAACCACAGGTTTCCCGCAGTGTCGGGCACAATTAGGTAGACAGTGTCGGACGGAAGTCCGTCGGCAACGGTATAATGCCGGTCAGCATCAGGCGTAAGATGCCAGATGCCATTGTTGGTGCATACCCAGATGCTATCCTGGTTTTGTACCCACAGGTTGTGTAGGGTGGTGCCATCGGGCCATACCTTTTTTTGGAGCCATTTTAGCTGGTTTTCGTGCATAGATGCCGCCAGCCCGTCGTCGGTACCGAACCAAACGCGCCCCTGCGTGTCGTGTGTCAGGGCTGTAATACGTGGCTCGGTTATCTTTCCAAAATCAAAGTAGTGTACAAACCAGGGCGATTTATACTGTTGCAGCCCATATCCATCCGTCCCAATCCAAATGTCGCCCTCCACGTCGGAGGTCAGCGTGTTGATGTGGTTGGTGCGCAGTCCGTTTATCCGGGTAATGTGCGTCATACTGTCGCCGCTAATTTTCAGCAAACCGTTATTTTCAAAGCCTACCCACAAGTTGCCGTAAGTATCGGTGGTAAAACTGCTGACAGCGGGAAGCGAAACGGTGCGGGGCAGGCTATGGGTGGAAAGTTTATCATTACGAATGGAAGCGAGTCCCAGGCTGGTGCCTATCCATACCTGACCATTGTGCAGGGTAAGGCTGGTGATGCTGTTGCTGGTAAGGGGGCTGTTGTGAATGGTAAAATGGCGCGGCTGCCCTCCGATGTGGTACAGGCCGTCAGACGTGCTGCCTGCCCACATATCGCCGGAGGGAGTGACAAGTAGCGAGGTATAAGCCTGGTCGGGGAGGCCGAGATATTTCATGAACACATTGCCTGCCGAATAGTACAACCCTTGTGCCGACGCCACCCACACACGGCCCAGCGTGTCTTCAGCTAGGTCGTTGATGCTCGTGCCGGGCAGCCTGCTTTCGCTCTTAAAGTGCTGGAAACGTTCGTTTTTGAACAAATTGAGGCCATGGTCGGAGGTGCCGGCCCAGATGCGACCTTTGCTGTCCTGAAACAGGCAGGAAATATTGTTACTGCTGAGACCCTGTTGTTTGGTATAGGTATAAAATGTGCCGCCGTCAAAACGGCTGACACCCCCGCGGGTAGCAATCCACAGTTGCTTTTTATCGTCCTGCAGCACATCCCTGACCTGCGACTGCGGCAAACCATCCTCCAGCGTCCAGTTCCGGAAGTTGTATTGCTGGGCTTGAAGAAGAACCGGCCACAAAACCAGTAAGAGCAGCAAATAGCGCATCTTAGAGGTATGCCAAGTAAAATGGCAAATATGCATAGTTGCGTAAGGTAGGGCTTTTACTTATCCATACGTATATCTGGATATTACTTTTTAAATTATCGCTTTCGCAACAAACATTTCGGTCAGGTATTGTAATGCCGGTGGCCAAATAGCTTGGCAGGAGGAAATATAGTGAAATTTTATAGGATAAAATCTATCTCAAAGTAAAAAAGTTTATACTTCATGCCAGTTTCCGTTTATACTTCAGCTGGGCTACTAAGTTGAAGCGCTGAATGAGTTTCAGCAGAAAAAAAACGATATTTGCGCCCAGATGCTTTTCAAGCGTAAGCAGCCATCATGAAAGTAAACTTATCTGTTGTTATCATCACTTTTAACGAAGAAGCCAACATTGCGCGGTGCCTCGACGCTGTGGAAGGTATAGCGGATGAGGTGGTGGTGGTAGATTCTTTTTCTACAGATCAGACCAAAGAAATCTGTATTCAGCGCGGTGTAAGGTTTTTTGAACGCGCCTTTGACGGCTATGTAACCCAAAAAAACTTCGCCAATGCACAGGCTGTCTATCCTCATATACTTTCACTGGATGCAGATGAGGTTTTATCCGAGGAGCTAAAACAAGCGGTGCTGGCTTTGAAGCATAACTGGATAAACGACGGCTACTATTTATCCCGCGTTACGAACTATTGCAGCGCCTGGATACGTCATGGCGGTTGGTATCCGGATCGTAAACTCAGACTCTATGACCGGAGGAAGGGAAAGTGGGAGGGACTGCTGCTGCACGAAAAGTTTGAACTTACCGGAGATAGTACAAGCAGTTCTGTAAAAGGCGATTTGCTGCATTATTCCTATACAAGTATAACCCAGCACCTCAACCAGATAAACCTTTTTACCGATATTGCTTTGGAGGAGATGAAGCAGGAAAAGAAACGCGTGTTTATACTTGGGTTGATTGTAAAGCCGTCTTTCAGGTTTGTAAGAATGTATTTTATGAAACTTGGCTTTATGGATGGCTTTGAAGGTTTCTGTATCGCTACATTGTCGGCTTACGCAGTGTTTGTAAAGTATGCGAAGCTCTATATGTATAACAAGTATAAAGCCTGAGCGCCATGAAAACTATTTTGATAAGCAGAACAGATGCGATAGGAGATGTGGTGCTGACGTTGCCGATGTGCGGCTGGCTGAAAAAGAAATTGCCCGGCTGCAAAATTGTTTTCCTGGGCTCGACTTACACGCAGCCTGTGGTGGCTGCCTGCGCGCATGTAGATGTTTTCCTAAACATAGATATCCTCAAATCTCTGCCTGAGGAGCAGCAAATAAGTATACTGCAACAGCAGGTAATTGATGCCGTGGTGCATGTTTATCCCAATAAGTTAGTAGCCAGACTGGCTCAAAAAGCAGCTATACCTGTGCGGGTAGGTACCCGGAACAGGTGGTTCCATTGGCTGACGTGTAACAAACTGGTGAAATTATCCCGCAGGAATTCTCCTTATCACGAGAGCCAGCTTAATATGCTTCTTTTGTCAGGAATAGGTATAAACGAGATTCCGCTTTCAGAAATGCATTGCTACACGGGCCTCACCAAAGTAAATCCGTTGCCTCTGTGGTTAAAAGAGGATCTTAATAAAGAAGAAAAGCAGCTTAACATTATTCTGCATCCCAAATCTAAGGGCAGCGCCCGCGAGTGGGGACTCGACAACTTTGCCCGACTGGCCGGAATGATTTACGAGGCCGGTCACAAAGTATACATTACCGGCTCTCCGGCTGAGCATGAAATACTAAACACATGGTTACAGCAGCAGGTGCCTTTTGCAACAGATTTAACCGGCCGCCTGTCTCTGGCAGAATTTATTAGCCTGGCAAAGGCCGCTGATGGCCTGGTGGCCTGCAGCACGGGCACTCTGCATATTGCCGCAGCAGTAGGCACACACGCACTTGGCATTTATCCGCCTGTCCGGCCGGTGCATCCCGGCCGGTGGAGCCCGATAGGCGCGAAAGCAGAGTACCTTGTACATGCAAAAGGTTGCACCGCCTGCGCCGATCCGCAGAAGTGCAGCTGTATGGCGCAGGTAACACCAGAGCAGGTATTTCAGCGGGTGCTTACCTGGACCGGGCCTGCTGCACCGGCTACTAAAATCCATTTATAGGCGATTAGTAACTTTTTTATCTTATTTTTGTATGTGTACCTATGTAGCAGCAAATAAATCATAGGCAAAAGCATAGTAATCAGCCATACTTGCGTTGTGCGTGTTGCTGCTAGCCCGGAGAACAAACAATAATCACATGAGCGATCAAACAGGGAAACAAATAAGTAAGGAGGAAAAGGACGCACGGTTCGAGGCCGAACTGCTGCCTGTGCTGGATCCTCTGTACAACTTTGCCTACAGGCTCACCTTAGACGAAGACGACGCCAATGACCTGGTGCAGGAAACTTATTTAAAGGCCTACCGCTTCTTTGACTATTTTGAGCAAGGAACTAATGCAAAAGCATGGCTGTTCCGAATCCTAAAGAACTCGTTCATTAACGAATTCAGGAAAAAGAGCAAGCAGCCGGCCAAAGTTGACTATAGCGAAGTAGAGGGATACTATAATTCTGAGGACGTAGAAGGGGAAAGTGGCGTAGCCACTACCACTGATATGCGCACCGAGAGCGTGCAGGATTTGATAGGGGATGAAGTAGCCAGCGCGTTGAATGCTTTGCCTGTTGATTTCCGGACAGTGATTATACTTTGTGATCTGGAAGGTTTTACCTATGAGGAAATGGCCAAAATACTGGACATTCCTATCGGTACCGTCCGCTCAAGGCTGCACCGCGCCCGGAATTCTTTGAAGGAGAAATTAGAGAAATATGCCAAAAGTATGGGCTATAACGGATAAAGAATTTTAAAGCATTTGAGTTAAGATGGAAACAAAATTTACAGAAGCATATGAGCAGCAGGCCTCAGATACAGGGCACGAAACAGACTGCAGTAAAGTTGCCCAACTGTTGGATGCCGTTGTGGACGGTGAAGCTACGGCAGAAGAACAAACCTTTTTTACAGGGCACCTCGAAGATTGTGTTCCCTGCTTCGAAAGCCATCAAAAACAAAAGCTTCTGAAAGGTCTTGTTAGCGGCAACCTGAAGCGTATGCTGGTGCCGGAGCGGCTGGCGCTCGCCATTAAAACCAAAATACAGGCCACTACGGTATAATCACCCCTAATGCAAGGCAAAATAATCATCTTTTCGGCTCCTTCCGGCGCCGGTAAAACTACTATTGTAAGGCACCTGCTCCGCACAAACCCCAACCTGCGCTTTTCTATCTCAGCCTGCACGCGCGATAAGCGTGGCCGCACCGAGGAAAACGGCAAAGATTACTATTTTATCACACCAGAAGATTTTAAGCAGAAAATCAGTAACGACGAGTTCGTGGAATGGGAGGAAGTATACGAGGGCGCTTTTTACGGCACACTTAAATCCGAGATCGAACGCATCTGGAAGAGCGGCAAGCACGTGATACTGGATGTAGATGTGAAAGGGGGCTTAAGTATAAAACATTTTTACAAAGCGCGCGCCCTTGCCGTTTTCGTGAAACCGCCGTCTATTGATGAGCTTGCCAAGCGCCTGACATCCCGCAATACCGACTCAGCTTCCAGTATCTCCAGCCGCGTGTTTAAAGCTAAATTTGAAATGGGTTTTGAAGATCAGTTTGACGAGGTAATTGTGAATGACGATCTGGAAAAAGCCTGCGCCGAGGCCGAGAAACTGGTAAACGCCTTTCTAAACTCCGAACCTGCTATTGTATGAAAGTCGGGCTACTGTTTGGCTCCTTTAATCCCATCCATACCGGGCACCTGATACTGGCCAACTTTATGGCCACCAATACCGACCTGGCCGCAGTATGGCTGGTCGTATCGCCGCAAAATCCATTTAAACCGAGCAACACGCTGCTGCCCGAGTTCGACAGGCTGCAAATGGTGTCGCTGGCTATAGACGACAACCCAAACCTGGGTGTTTCCAGCATCGAGTTCAGCATGCCCAGGCCCAGTTATACTATTGATACGCTTACATACCTGCAGGAAAGATACTCGAGTTACGATTTTGTACTCATCATGGGCGAAGACAACCTGCCGCTGTTCCCGAAGTGGAAGAACGCCGATCGCATACTGGAGTATCACCAAGTATACGTATACCCAAGGTCCGGCTCCGTAATTGTTGAACTGCCGGATATGCCGCAAGTAACTTTTGTAAAAGCGCCCATACTGGATATCTCCGCAACCTTTATCCGCCAGTGCATCAAAGAAGAGAAAAGTATAAAATACCTGGTGCCCGACCAAGTAGCCAATTATATCCGGGTGAACAAGCTGTATTTATAAACTTGTATGATTCGTTGATTGCAGCAGATTAAAGTAAATGTGTGATAGAGGAAAGCCTCAAATTATAATTATACCTTATTTCGTTTTGTTGTCGGACATTATGCGCATTGTAGAAAACAATTTTTGTCCGCCTTTGAAGGGGGTAGGGGGATGATTTTTGTTTAACTTCAGTACCCAAACTGAATTAGGATAAATAAAATCCTGCTTTAAATCATAAAAAACCAAATCTCAACTTTCATCAAAGGACAGACAGATAGATTTTCTGGCTGTGCTTCAGTGAGTAGGTCAGCGGCGCGCCTTTCAGAATAAAAAAAGCAAGCTTTATGTAAATCAAGCCTTTGTAAAACCGCTTGATGTTTTTGAAGAAGTATATAAATTTAAATAAAGTATACGCCAAATAAGTATGATGCTTCCGGTGATAGTAAAGCAACGAAATATAGTTTTCGCGGAGGATGGCATAATTGCGGCTGGTACTTTTGCCCATGTGGTGTATAAATTTCGCTTCAGGCTGCATGTAACAGGTATAACCCTTTTGCTGTAGCCGCTTTGCCACATCTTCCTCCTCGCAATAAAGAAAATAATTAGTATCAAAGCCGCCAATTTCTGCCAGTTTCCGGAAATCGACAAACATCGCTGCGCCCGTTACCAACGGCACCTGTACCGGCTCGCTATACTTCACTTTCCGCTTCGGGTATGCTCCTGCTGAAAACAACCTGGCTGCCGATGAACCCAGCAGTTTGAGGCTAATGGCAGGAAAATAACCAAATGAATGATGGAAAGACATGTCGCTGTTATACATCTGACCACAGCAAAGCCCGGCATCCGGGTGCTCCTGCATAAAAGTATAAAGTATGCTTAGGTTGTCATTTAGCAGCACGCAATCGTTATTCAGAAAAAAACAGTAAGCGGCATTGGCGAATTGTAGGCCAAACATGTTGCCACCCGAAAAACCGAGGTTCACGATGCTGCGGTGGATGCTCAGGTTCGGGTAGCCTTCTGTTTGTTGTAGCAGCGTTTCATAATCAGTGGCAGCGGAGTTGTTGTCTACCACTATAATTTCGTAGCTGAGTCCGGGTGCAGTTTCTTTTATAATTGAGTTTATGCAATCTACCGTATAGGCAGACGAGTTGAAATTGATGATGATAACGGCTACTTGTTTCATGCTATTTGCAACGGGCGTTTTATGGGTGCGGGAAGGCAGACTGCTTATACTTAAAATGCCTGCCTTTACCGCCAAAATTAACTTTATTTTATGCATTTGTTTCTGGCTTGGAAGTATAAAACTCGTGCCGGTACTCAATCTATAAATAATGCAGCAGGTAGTTGGCGTTCAGAATTGTAAATGCCAATGAGCAGTATTACCTTGTTGTTATTTGTACATCAATAAGAAGTATAATAGTTAAATCCCCGATGAAAAACATTTTTATACTGCCGCTGCTTTGCTCATTGCTTCTGGCTGGTTGTGTTAACCTGAAACCCATTGATGCAGGCGCTACCCGCGAAACAAAAGCGATGTTCAAGAACCTGAGAAAATTGTCGAAGAATCATACGCTTTTCGGGCATCAACATGCTACCGAGTATGGTCATGGCTGGTCCGGCGACAAAAGCCGCTCAGATGTGAAATCGGTTACAGGATCTCATCCGGCAGTTATCGGCGTGGATTTCAGCGGATTTTCGGGGCAGTCGCCGGAAGCTATCCAGAGAGCCAAAGAAACTGTAAGGCAAACTGTAATCGATACCTATAACCGTGGCGGCGTAACCACGGCGGCCTGGCATTTCTCAAATCCGGTGTCTGGCGGCGGCTTTTATTGGGTAGATACAGTGTCGTTGCCAGCAGTAAGCTATATAATTCCTGGTGGGCAGGCCCACGAGGAGTACAAAGAAATCCTGAAGGGCATAGGCGAATGGGCACACACCCTGAAAGGGGCAGACGGAACGCTGGCACCTGTTATTTTCCGGCCTTTTCATGAGTTTGACGGCGGCTGGTTCTGGTGGGGCAAACCGCATACTTCCCGCGAAGAATTTATCTCGCTATGGCGTTTTACGGTTTCCTACCTGCGCGACAGCCTGGATGTCCATAACTTTGTCTATGCCTTTTCGCCTGATAATAATTTTACGACAGAAGCCGAGTTTCTGGAGCGGTACCCTGGCGACGAATGGGTAGACATGGTGGGCATGGACAACTACGGAGACATGGGCCGCGATCGCTATGCTATTGATACGGCAGCTATGAAACTGAAAATTGTATCGGCTTATGCCCAGAAAGCCGGTAAGCTGGCTGCTTTTACGGAGACGGGTTTAGAATCTATTCCCGACACCAGCTGGTGGACGAATACGCTTCTGAGAACCATGAAAAAAGATGATATGCGCCTGGCTTATGTGCTGGTGTGGCGAAACGACATCCGTAGCCCTACTCATTTCTATGCACCTTTTCCCGGGCAGGTAAGCGTGCCAAACTTTATGAAGTTCTACAAAGATCCTTATACTTTATTTGAAAATGATTTGCACAACATTTACAAGTAGAAGATAGCTAATGCCCTTTTCAGGAAGCAAAGTATTCCTCTTTGAAAAGCTTCATCACCTACATTTCTAAATTAAAGTATGAAAAATACAGCTTACACGATAAAAGGCTTAGCAGCCTGTGCTTTGGTTTTAGCTTGCATGTTTTGTATAAGTTCTTTTTATCTGAAAAAGGAGTGGACACCTTTGCTCCACAAAGATCTTTCTAAATGGGAGATGTACCTGAGCTACCGGCATAAGGACAATTATAGGGGTGAGATTCCAAGAGATGAGGAAGGAAAGATAATAGACCCTATCGGTTACAACAATAATGTAAATAATGTATTCTCAGTTATTGAAGAAAACGGGGAGCCGGTATTGAAAGTAAGCGGCGAAATTTATGGCTGTGTCTTTACTAAACAGGAGTATGAAAATTATCACTTAAAGCTGAAAGTGAAGTGGGGCGATAAAAAGTGGGAGCCTCGAATGGACAAGCTAAAGGACTCTGGCGTGATGTACCATTCTATTGGCCGGAACGGGGTAGATTACTGGCGGTCCTGGATGCTGTCGCAGGAATTTCAGATTATGGAAGGCCATATGGGAGACTACTGGACGCAGGCTTCCTCCGCAATAGACGTGCGCGCTTACATACCGGAAGGAGACATGAATATGGTAGCCAGCGCCCGGCAACCTTTCCTGCCGCTTGGCCCAGGTACCGGCAATGGCGGTTTCTGCCTGCGCAGCGAAGATCGCGAAAGCCCGGCAGGAGAGTGGACGGACATAGAACTGATTTGCTTTAAAGACAAGAGCCTGCACATCGTAAACGGGCAAGTGGTAATGGTACTGCAAAACTCCCGGTACTCGAAAGACGGCAAACCGGAGCCCCTGACCAAAGGCAAAATACAGCTGCAAAGCGAAGCCGCAGAAGTATACTACAAAGACATCAAAATAAAGAATTTGGAGAAGCTGCCTGCAAAATACGCTTCATATTTCAGAAGTTAAGTGCTTACAAATTATATTGGCAAGAGGTCTTTTTTCAGTAAGCTGTCCGGAAGAGCTTAAACTTAAGCTGGTATAAATTGCGAACGCTAACAAGTAACGGAAATGAAACTTCTAGCTAATCAATCTAATCAGGTAGAATCAAAGGTTCAAACAAGTATAAGCAAGGATAAAAGGAAAGCCTTTCTGATTTCTCAGAAAGGCTTTCCTTTTATCTAATGTCTTAAATCCAGTGTTTAAAATCTATACTTATACTGTCATTATTTCAGCTTCTTTCTTGCTCAGCAACTCATCTACTTTCACGATGTGTGCATCTGTCAGTTTCTGTACTTTGGCTTCGGCGTCGCGCACGGCGTCTTCGGCGGTTCCTTCTTTCTGCAGCTTTCGCAACGAGTCGTTTACATCTTTGCGGATGTTGCGGATGCTGATTTTGCCGGCTTCGGTTTCGTTTTTCACCTGCTTTACCAAATCGCGGCGGCGCTCCTCTGTCAAGGCCGGAATGTTCAGGCGGATGGCATCGGCCTCCTGCATCGGGTTCAGGTTCAGGTCGCTGTTTTTTATGGCTTTATTGATTTCGCCCAGCATGTTTTTTTCCCAGGGCTTGATGAGCAATGTGCGCGCATCCGGTGTCATCACGTTAGCCACCTGCGATATGGGAGTAGGTGTTCCATAATAATCTACACGTAAATCTTCTACCATGGCCGGCGATGCTTTGCCTGCACGGATTTTGGTTAACTCGCTGCCCGCGTGCTGCACCGCTTTCTGCATCGATTCTTCTGCTTCGCTCAGGTAAAACTCAATTTCTTCCGTCATATCAATTGTAGCTTAATAAGGTTCTGATAAAACTAAACTATAAGTATACGTTGCTGCAAAAATATTAAATCTTTCCGGATTTCTGCTGGGCCTCAGTCACCTGCATTTTATGCATTGTTTTCTCCATCGCCACAGCAATTTCGTCCATCGATACCAGCGAGCCCACCTGCTCCCCTTCTATCAGGCGCTTCAGGTTGCCCGGCGTGTTCATGTTAAACACTACAATCGGCAGGTTATTTTCTTTGCAAAGCGTAAAAGCAGTCATGTCCATCACGTTGAGGCCTTTTTCAAACACATCTTTAAAAGAAATATTCGCATAAAACTCAGCATTCGGATCTTTCTCAGGGTCAGCAGAATAGATACCATCCACGCGCGTACCTTTCAGTACCACGTCGGCTTCTATTTCGATGGCACGCAGTGAGGCAGCGGAGTCGGTGGTAAAGTATGGGCTGCCGATGCCGGCGCCAAAAATCACCACGCGGTTTTTCTCCAGGTGGCGCACGGCACGGCGGCGGATGTAGGGCTCGCATACCTGCTGTATGTTTATGCCCGAAAGCAGGCGCGTATACACGCCCAACTTCTCTAGCGCACTCTGCAGCGCCATGCTGTTGATAACAGTAGCCAGCATGCCCATATAGTCGCCCTGCACACGATCCAGGCCTACCTGCTCAGCCTGTACGCCTCTGAAGATGTTGCCACCGCCAATTACAACGGCTACCTGCACGCCCATGCGGGCAATCTCTTTAACTTCTTCGGCATACCTCAACAGCATGTTAGAATCGATGCCATACTGTTGATCTCCCATCAGTGCCTCGCCGCTAAGCTTCAGCAAAATTCGTTTATACTTCACGGTATCTATGGTATTGGTTATGGTTTGTTTCTACATAACAAAGCGGCCACCGTGGCAGCCGCTTTGTTTTATACTTAAAAATCAAAATAATAGTAACACCTGGTTCTTTTCCACGTTTTGCCGCTCCTGCACTTTTACTTCCCTCACCACACCGTCGCCCGGCGATTTAAGAATATTCTCCATCTTCATGGCTTCCAGGATCATAAGCGGATCGCCTTTTTTCACCTCCTGGCCCGGCTGCACTTTTATAGCAAGTATGAGGCCTGGCATGGGCGCCTTTACATCATTTATCTTCTGCGCGTTAGCATCGCTCATACCCAGCTTATCCAGCAGTAAATCGAAACGGTCTTTTACACTTATTGTTTGGGTGATGCCATTTATTTTGAAAGTAAAAGTTTTGGCCTGATAATCTGCCTCCACCACTTCTGCTGTATACGACTTGCTGTTTTTGATAATGTGATAAGTGCGCGGCCCGATAGGAGAGATGTCCCAGTTAAAAGGAGAGCCATCCAGAAGTACACTTTCTTTTTGTATATCAACCTGCCGTGTTTTGCCGTTAGCGGTTTTTACCTGGAGCATCTTTTGTTTGTGTGGTTTTAAGACCTTAAAGTTAAAGGATTTCTCAGAGTATTTTTAGAACTTGCCTTCAAAATTAAAACAATCCCCATGAATCATAGGTTTTTAAGTGCAGTTGGTCTGGCGGCAGCAATGGCTTTCGCCTCAAGTTGCGGAACAAGTAAACCCATTGCTGATACAAATACTGAACCCACTACAACTGTAGCCAAAGTTACTGCTCCTGCCGATTCTGTGCCTGCCTGGGCACCGAAAAAGTATTCTTTCAACCCCAGCCGTACTTTAGAGAATGACCTGCTGCACACGACCTTGCGCGTCAGCTTCGACTGGCAGAAGCAATACATGAACGGTACCGCTGAGATTACAGCCAAGCCCTACTTCTACCCGCAAAACACGCTGGTGCTCGATGCCAAAGGTATGGACATACATGCTATCAGCTTGATGAAGGGCTATGACGGCACGCCGCTCAAGTATGATTACGACGGTCAGCAACTCATCATTCATCTTGATAAAACCTATACCCGCGACGAGCAATACGTGGTGGAGATAAACTATACTGCTAAGCCGAACGAGCTTCCCGCAGGCGGCAGTGCGGCCATCACCGAAAACAAAGGTTTATACTTTATCAACCCGCTGGGGCAGGAACCCGGCAAGCCGCAGGAGATATGGACGCAGGGCGAAACAGAAGCCAACTCCGCCTGGTTTCCAACTACCGATTCGCCTAACGAGCGCATGACGCAGGACATTTACATCACCGTTGATCCGAAGTATACGACTTTGTCGAACGGCGCCTTTATGTACTCGCGCCAGAACGCCGACGGCACCAAAACTGATTATTGGAAACAGGAGTTGCCCGCCGCACCATACTTAACTATGATGGCCATCGGTGAATTTGCCGTAGTAAAAGACAAGTGGCGCGACAGAGAGGTGAACTATTATGTGGAACCGGCTTACAAAGGCACTGCCAAAAAGATCTTCGGCCACACACCTGAGATGATGGAATTCTTCTCTACTAAACTGGGCGTGGCTTATCCCTGGGCCAAGTATGCGCAGGTAGTAGTGCGTGATTTTGTGTCGGGAGCCATGGAGAATACTTCAGCCACCGTGCTGATGGAAGATCTGCAACTGAACGAGCGTGAGCTGCTGGATAAAAACTGGGACGGTATCATTGCACATGAATTGTTCCACCAGTGGTTTGGGGATTATGTAACAATCGAATCCTGGGCCAATTTGCCGCTGAATGAGTCGTTCGCCAATTATTCGGAGTACCTGTGGGCTGAGCATAAGTTTGGGCCCGACGAGGCGGCATACCTGCAGATGGATGAGCTGGGCCAGTACCTGGATGAGGCAGAAACAAAGCGTGAGCCGCTTATCCGCTACCATTATAACGATCGTGAAGACATGTTCGATGCGCACTCTTATGCCAAAGGAGGCCGCGTGCTGCACATGCTCCGCAAACTGGTGGGCGATAATGCCTGGTGGGCTTCCCTGAACCTGTACCTGACACGCAATAAGTATACCGCCGTAGAAGTTGCAGAACTGCGCATGGCCTTCGAGGACGTGACAGGCAAAGACCTAATGTGGTTTTTTGACCAGTGGTTTACCAAGCCGGGCCATCCGGAACTGCAAGTGGAGCATACTTACCAGAACGGGCAACTCACGCTGCACGTGGTACAGCAGCAGGATACCACTTATATGCCCGTTTATCGGTTGCCGCTTCAGGTAGCTGTCTGGGCAAACGGCAAGCGCACCGATTATCCTATCGTTATCGATAAAGCAGATCAGGCTTTCACTTTTCAGACGCCGGCGCAGCCACAGTTGGTGTTGTTTGATGCCGAAAATCAATTGCTGGGCACTGTAGCCGACGATAAAACAGAGGAGGAGTTGATGTACCAGTTTTACAATGCTCAAAGCTTTGCGGCTAAAGCAGCGGCCATAGAAAGATTAAATGATAAATTAGCTGACCCTGAGGTAATTAAAATGATGCAGGCTGCACTCCATGATGATAACTGGCGCGTGCGAAGTATGGCCGTTAACACACTCAGCAGCCTGAAAGCAGGACAAACTGCCACTGTAGAAAATGAAATTATGCGCCTTGCACAGCAGGATAAAAAAGGCGCTGTGCGGGCCGATGCCATACTTACGCTGGCTGGCTGGGGTGGCGAAAAGTATAAATCTATCTACGAACAGGCCCTGAAAGATAGTTCTTATCAGGCCGCTGCAGCGGGCATACTGGCTTACGCCGGCACGGGCGCACCAGATATCAAAGCTAAACTGGCACAGTTCGAGCAGGAGAAAAACGAGGAAATTGTATTGGCGCTGGCCACCTACTACGCTGTGCAGGGCGGCCCGGGAAAATATGACTGGTTTATGAAACAGGTAAAGCAAGGGAAAGGAGGTACTTTATACTATCTGCTGCAAAGTTTTGGGGCCTATCTGGCCGGCAATAGCCAGTCTAATACGCCGGAAGCCATTGCTTTGCTTGCCGACCTGGCACAAAATAATAACTTATACTATGTAAGAGGTTCAGCTTACCAGGCGCTTATGGTAATGTCGGAGCGGCCGGAGGTGCAGCAGGTATTGCAGGAAATCAAGCAGAAAGAAAAGGATGAACGCCTGCTGGAGATGTACAATTAAGGGCATAGAGGCAGGTAATCGTAATTATTTCAACTTTTTTTCAGAGAATATTTGACAGGAAAGAAAAAGCGTTTAATTTTGCATCTCCTTAAAACGAAGAACGCTTCTGAAGCGGGAACTTTGACAGGAAACGTTCTGCTGATTTGACGTAGAATCAGCTTTTGGGGAGATTCCAGAGTGGCCAAATGGAACGGACTGTAACTCCGTTAGCGTAAGCTTTCGCAGGTTCGAATCCTGCTCTCCCCACGGATTAATGACTGAAATAATTGAATGTAGGAATGTGTGATTTCTGTTCTTTTTATTCACACATTCAAAATCAAAGCATTCATAAACAAAAAAGCGGGAGTAGCTCAGTTGGTAGAGCGATAGCCTTCCAAGCTATAGGCCGCGAGTTCGACCCTCGTCTCCCGCTCAATTTTAGGAAGAGATTAATTTTAACATACGGTTTTTCAGGAAGGAACTTCATCTTGATGGATTTCCTTTTTATCGTAAGCTAAGATTTAGGCGCTTCGGAAATTTTTAAGCCGACGTAGCTCAGGGGTAGAGTGCTTCCTTGGTAAGGAAGAGGTCGTGGGTTCAATTCCCATCGTTGGCTCAAAGTCCGTTATGTGTTTAAAAAGCGCAATATATACTTAAACGTTTTAACCTTAATTTAATATCATACAATGGCTAAAGAAACATATGACCGTTCCAAACCGCACGTAAACATCGGTACAATCGGTCACGTTGACCACGGCAAAACAACTTTGACTGCTGCCATCACGCAGGTACTGGCTGGCAAAGGTCTGGCTCAGGTAAGAGATTTCTCTTCTATCGATAACGCACCAGAGGAAAAAGAAAGAGGTATCACTATTAATACGTCTCACGTAGAGTATGCTACCGAGAACCGCCACTATGCGCACGTTGACTGCCCAGGTCATGCTGACTATGTGAAAAACATGGTTACGGGTGCTGCCCAGATGGATGGTGCTATCCTGGTAGTAGCTGCTACTGACGGCCCTATGCCACAGACGCGTGAGCACATTCTGCTTGCTCGCCAGGTAGGTGTTCCTCAGCTGGTAGTATTTATGAACAAAGTAGACATGGTGGATGATCCGGAGCTTCTTGAGCTTGTGGAAATGGAAATCCGTGAACTGCTTTCTTTCTATGATTTCGATGGCGATAACATTCCGGTAATTCAGGGGTCTGCCCTTGGTGGCCTGAATGGCGATGCGAAATGGGTAGCTACTATCGAAGAACTGATGGCTGCTGTTGATAGCTGGATTCCGCTTCCTGAGCGTCTTGTTGACCTTCCTTTCCTGATGCCTGTTGAAGACGTGTTCTCTATCACAGGTCGTGGTACTGTTGCCACTGGCCGTATCGAGCGTGGTGTAATCAACTCTGGCGAGCAGGTTGAAATTTTAGGTATGGGTGCTGAAAACTTAAAATCAGTAGTTACTGGTGTTGAGATGTTCCGCAAGATACTAGACAGAGGCGAAGCTGGTGATAACGTTGGTCTGCTGCTGCGTGGTATAGAGAAATCTGATATCCGTCGTGGTATGGTTATCTGTAAACCAGGTTCCGTGAAACCTCACACAGAATTTAAAGCTGAGGTTTACGTACTGTCCAAAGAAGAAGGTGGTCGTCATACCCCATTCTTTAACAAGTACCGTCCGCAGTTTTACCTGCGTACAACAGACGTTACAGGTGAGATAATGTTACCGGAAGGCGTAGAGATGGTTATGCCAGGTGATAACATCACTATCACAGTGAAGTTGATAAACAAAGTAGCCATGGAAAAAGGTTTGCGTTTCGCTATCCGCGAGGGTGGTAGAACAGTAGGTGCCGGCCAGGTAACTGAAATTCTTGACTAAATATGAATATAACAAACCCGTTCTCTGAAGATTTTTCAGGAACGGGTTTGTTATCATAAAAGAATTACGTAAATTTGCACTCCATTTGAGAAAAAATGGCGTGCATTTTTTTACGGGTGTAGCTCAATTGGTAGAGTAGTGGTCTCCAAAACCATTGGCTGGGAGTTCGAGTCTCTCCACCCGTGCATTTTAAACTATCTGGTAAAGCGAAGTATGAGCAAGGTAAGCAGCTATATAAACGAGACGGTGGAGGAGATGAAGTCAAAGGTCTCCTGGCCAAGTTATTCTGAACTGCAGAATAGTTCTGTACTGGTGCTAATTGGCTCTGTAATTTTTGCTATTATAGTTGGTATAATGGATTTTGCGTTCGATTCGACGCTGACATGGTTTTACAACCAATTTTAAATAGATGGCTATGGCTGATTTAAAATGGTATGTAGTGCGCGCAGTTAGTGGACAGGAGAAAAAAGCCAAGGCTTATCTTGAAAATGAAGTAGTACGGCAGAACCTCGAAGAATATGTGCCGCAGGTATTGATACCAGCTGAGAAAGTATACGAGATGCGTGCCGGCAAAAAACGAATTAGAGAACGTAATTTTTTTCCGGGATATGTGCTTGTTCATGCAGACCTTTCACATGGTGAGGCAGAACATATTATTATCAGTACACCAGGTGTTATCGGTTTTTTGGGTTCAAATGAAGGAGCTAACATCAAAAAGCCGGTGCCCTTGCGTCAGTCGGAGGTAAACAGAATACTGGGTACCGTAGACGAGGCAGAGGAGCAACCTGAAGTATTAGATACCCCATTTATTGTGGGAGAACTGGTGAAAGTGATGGATGGTCCTTTTAGCGGCTTCTCCGGAACAGTTGAAGAAATATTTGAGGAGCGCAAGAAGCTGAACGTTATGGTAAAAATATTTGGCCGTAATACTCCAGTGGAGCTCAACTATATGCAAGTGGAAAAAGAATCGTAGTAAAAATAAATAATGGCAAAGGAAATAAAAGGTTATCTGAAGCTTCAGATAAAGGGAGGTGCCGCGAATCCATCGCCACCGGTTGGACCTGCACTTGGTTCTAAAGGTCTTAATATTATGGAGTTCTGTAAGCAGTTTAATGCCAGAACACAGGATAAGCCCGGACAAGTGTTACCAGTATTGATTACAATGTACGCAGATAAGTCCTTCGACTTTGTGGTGAAAACACCACCTGCTCCGGTATTGTTAATGGATGCTGCTAAAATTAAGGGAGGTTCTAAAGAGCCAAACCGTAACAAAGTAGGTTCAGTTACATGGGAACAGATTAGGGAGATTGCAGAAACTAAAATGCCTGACTTAAATGCCTTCAAACTGGAATCAGCTATGAAACAAGTAGCCGGTACAGCCAGAAGCATGGGTATTACGGTGTCTGGAAACGCTCCGTGGAACGACTAATAAGCAGAAGGAAATGGCGAAGAATTCGAAGAAAAGAAAAGAGGCACTAGGCAAAGCCGACCTCTCTAAAGAGTATGATTTAACAGATGCTGCTGGCGTAGTAAAAGATATTACTTATACTAAGTTTGATGCTTCTGTGGACATAGATGTGCGTTTGGGAGTTGACCCGCGCAAGGCTGACCAGATGGTGCGTGGTATCGTTACACTGCCGCACGGCACAGGTAAAGATATAAAGGTGCTTGCGCTTGTTACACCTGATAAAGAGCAGGAGGCACGGGATGCAGGCGCTGACTATGTGGGCTTAGATGATTTCATTCAGAAGATCGAAAAAGGATGGACAGATGTGGATGTGATTATCACTATGCCTGCTGTAATGGCCAAAGTAGGTCGTTTAGGTAGAATCTTAGGTCCACGTAACCTTATGCCGAATCCTAAATCCGGTACTGTTACGCAGGATGTGGCCAAAGCTGTAAAAGAGGTGAAAGCCGGTAAAATCGACTTCAAAGTTGATAAATTTGGGATCATCCACACCAGCGTAGGCAAAGTATCATTCTCAGCAGAGCAGCTTGCCGCTAACGCAGCAGAGGTTCTTCAGACGCTGAACCGTCTTAAGCCGGCTTCTGCAAAAGGTACTTATATCAGGAGCATCACGTTGTCCAGCACCATGAGCCCCGCTGTAACAGTTGATAAGAACTTAGCTATCTAAAACATGACCAGGGAAGAAAAAGAATTAATTGTACGGGACCTGAGCGAGAAGTTGGCTAATACGAACTACTTCTACATCACTGACGCCGCTACCATGACTGTTGCAGGCATTAACGCATTCAGAAGGTTAGCATTCGACAGAGGTATCGAGTACAAGGTATACAAGAATACATTAATCAAAAAGGCGCTGGAATCACTTAGCGCAGATACAACAGAACTAGAAAGTGTTTTAAAAGGCGCTTCCGGCATTCTGTTCTCTACTGAGTCAGGCAACGCTCCTGCTAAGCTTCTAAAAGATTTCAGAAAGACGGGCCGCACCCTTCCACTTCTGAAAGGTGCATTTATCGATAGCGGCATCTATGTAGGCGAAGATCAGCTGGACAACTTAACTAAAATTAAGTCAAAGCAAGAGCTTATCGGGGATGTTATAGGATTGCTGCAGTCTCCTGCTAAAAACGTTGTTTCTGCATTGCAAAGCAGCGGTGGTAAACTGGCTGGTATTCTGAAAACCTTATCAGAAAAAGAATAATTTTAAAACGTAATCAATAAGTAACTTTTAATTGAAATAAAAATGGCAGATTTGAAAGCATTCGCTGAGCAGTTAGTAAACTTAACTGTTAAAGAGGTTAATGAGCTAGCTACTATTCTTAAGGATGAATATGGCATCGAGCCTGCTGCTGCAGCGCCTGTAATGGTTGCTGGTGGCGGTGGTGCTGAAGGAGGAGCTGCTGCAGAAGAACAAACTTCTTTTGACGTAATCCTTAAGGCAGCTGGTGCATCTAAGTTAGCAGTTGTAAAACTGGTAAAAGAATTAACTGGTCTTGGTCTAAAAGAGGCGAAGGAACTGGTAGATGGCGCTCCTAAAGCAATCAAAGAAGGTGTTGCGAAGGACGAAGCAGATTCATTGAAGAAATCTTTGGAAGAAGCTGGTGCTGAAGTAGAGGTTAAATAATCTTACTTACCCTCATACCGCAAACAGGTAGACCTGGCAAGTTCGTCAGGTCTTTTCCTGTTTGTACATAGATTCAAATTTATTTGAATTCTTTTTTGCCCGCAGTTGTTTTGGACTCTGTGTGCTTATAAATGATTTTAAATGTAAAGTTCCATGGCGTTGGCTAAGAATAAGACGAAAGAGCGAATCAATTTTGCCTCTATAAATCATGTAATCGACTACCCTGACTTTCTTGATGTTCAGTTACAGTCGTTTCAGGATTTCTTTCAGTTGGAAACCCCTGCTGAAAATAGAGCTCAGGAGGGATTGTTTAAAGTGTTTGCTGAGAACTTCCCTATTTCCGATTCCCGAGAAAACTTCGTACTGGAGTTTATCGATTACCATGTTGATCCTCCAAAATATTCTGTTGATGAGAGCATCGACAGGGGATTAACCTATTCTGTGCCTTTAAAGGCTAAACTCCGCCTTATCTGTAACGACGAAGACAATGAAGACTTCGAAACAATAGAGCAGGAGGTGTTTTTAGGTAACATCCCATACATGACAGAGAAAGGTTCTTTTGTCATAAACGGAGCAGAGCGCGTTATCGTGTCTCAGCTTCACCGATCACCGGGTGTTTTCTTTGCACAAAGTAAACACACGAATGGAACAAAACTATATTCTGCCAGAATTATTCCATTTAAAGGTTCCTGGGTTGAGTTTGCCACAGACGTTAACAACGTCATGTACGCTTATATCGACCGTAAGAAAAAGTTTCCTGTTACAACTTTGCTCCGTGCTATAGGTTATGGCACTGACAAAGATATACTTGATCTGTTCGGCCTTTCAGAAGAAATTCCTGCAAATAAGACAAACCTGAAGAACGCTGTTGGCAGAAGATTAGCTGCACGTGTTCTGAAGACATGGACAGAAGATTTTGTGGATGAGGATACCGGTGAAGTGGTTTCCATTGACCGCAATGAAGTGCTTCTGGAGCGCGATTCAGAAATAGCAGCTGAAGATGTTGATGTTATCATAAACTCAGGTGTAAAGTCTATTATTCTGCACCGTGAGAATGTAAATATCGCTGATTATGCTATTATCTATAATACGCTTCAGAAAGATAACTCTAACTCTGAGCAGGAAGCAGTAGAGCAAATATACCGTCAGTTGCGCAATACAGAGGCGCCAGACGTAGAAACAGCCCGTGATATTATTCAAAAGCTGTTCTTCTCTGATAAGCGCTATGACCTCGGTGAAGTTGGTCGATACAGAATCAATAAAAAGTTGGGCCTGGATACGAACTGGGATGCCAAAGTGCTGACAAACGAGGACATAGTGCTGATCGTGAAGTACCTGATCGGTCTGATAAACTCAAAAGCGGTAGTAGACGATATTGATCACCTGAGCAACAGACGTGTGCGAACAGTGGGCGAGCAATTGTATGCGCAGTTTGGTGTTGGACTGGCGCGTATGGCCCGTACAATTAAAGAGCGTATGAACGTGCGCGATAACGAAGATTTCAAACCAGTTGACCTGATCAACGCGCGTACGCTGTCTTCTGTTATCAACTCTTTCTTCGGTACCAATCAGCTGTCACAGTTCATGGATCAGACAAACCCACTGGCAGAAGTAACGCACAAGCGTCGCGTGTCTGCCTTGGGACCAGGTGGTTTATCCAGAGAGCGTGCCGGTTTTGAGGTTCGTGACGTGCACTATACACACTATGGTCGTCTGTGTACCATTGAAACCCCGGAAGGACCGAACATTGGTTTGATTTCTTCGCTGTGCGTACATGCGCGTGTTAACCATATGGGCTTCATCGAAACGCCTTACCGCAAAGTAATAGAAGGCAAAGTGGAGATGGATGGTAATGTGGAATACTTAACAGCCGAAGAAGAAGATACGCACCACATCGCGCAGGCAAACGCCCTGTTAGATAATAAGGGTAATTTCATGAATGAAAGAGTAAAAGGACGCTTTGAGGGTGACTTCCCGGTAGAAGAGCCTGGAATCTATTCATACATGGACGTTGCGCCGAACCAGATTGTGTCGGTGGCTGCTTCGATGATTCCATTTCTGGAACACGATGATGCTAACCGTGCCTTGATGGGTTCAAACATGCAACGCCAGGCAGTGCCATTGCTTAAAGCAGAAGCGCCTATTGTTGGTACAGGTTTAGAGAGAAGAGCTGCCATTGATTCCAGAGCACTTGTTATTGCTGAAGGAGATGGTGTGATTGACTTTGTTGATGCTTCCAAAATTGTGGTAAAGTATGACCTGACATCAGAAGAAAAATTAGTTTCCTTTGATGCCGAGTATGTTACTTACAAAATGGTGAAGTTCAGAAGAACGAACCAGGATACCTGCATTAACCTGACTCCTCTTGTAAGAAAAGGAGATCGTGTGGTGAAAGGAGAGCCGCTTTGCGAAGGTTATGCTACTAATAACGGCGAGCTTGCTATCGGACGTAACATGCAGGTGGCGTTTATGCCATGGCAGGGATATAACTTTGAAGATGCGATTGTTATCTCTGAGAAAGTAGTACGCGACGATATATTTACATCTATTCACATCGAAGAGTTTGAGCTGGAAGTTCGTGAGACCAAACGCGGTGAGGAAGAGTTGACTTCTGAGATTCCGAACGTTAGCGAGGAAGCAGTTCGCAACCTAGATGAGAATGGTATAATCCGCATTGGTGCTGAAGTAACGGAGGGTGATATTCTGATTGGTAAAATTACACCGAAAGGAGAAACTGATCCGACACCGGAAGAGAAGCTTTTACGTGCCATTTTCGGTGATAAAGCCGGTGATGTGAAAGATGCTTCGCTTAAGGCGCCGCCCTCATTGAATGGCGTGGTTATTGAGACTAAGTTATTCTCCCGGCCCAAGAAAGATAAAAACCTTAGAGCCAAATCTAAGAAAGAAGTTGAAGAACTAAAAACCAAATATGCCAAAGACCTGACTGTTATCAAGAATGTGATGGCAGATAAGTTGGTAGCTTTGCTGGAAGGCAAAACATCACAAGGTATAAAACATAAATTCGGTGACGAAATTTTGACGAAAGGCTCCAAGTTTGCGAGGAAGAATGTTGTTGAGGCGCTTTTCCCTGAAAAGAACCCTTACAAGGACGAGAGCAACTATGCAGTGCCGGAAGAGGTCAACATGTTTAAAGACTTGATTCTTGAGAACTGGACGAGCGACGAAAAAACCAACAGCATGTTGCTGGAACTGGTTAAAAACTATAACAAGCGCCGTAACATCGTATCAGCACACTTTAAACGTGAACGCTTTACGCTGGAGGTGGGCGACGAACTGCCGGCAGGTATCGTGCAGCTGGCCAAAGTATACATCGCCAAGAAGCGTAAGCTAAAAGTAGGTGACAAGATGGCCGGACGGCACGGTAACAAAGGTGTGGTTGCAAGAATCGTTCGCGAAGAAGACATGCCATTTTTAGAAGACGGAACTCCGATGGACATTGTGCTGAACCCGCTTGGGGTACCTTCTAGGATGAACATCGGTCAGATTTACGAGACAGTACTTGGATGGGCAGGACTGAAATTAGGCAGAACGTATGCGACGCCAATTTTTGATGGTGCTACAGAAGAGCAGGTTTCTGCTGAACTGGCTGAGGCATGCTTGCCGGTATATGGTCGGTCATACTTGTACGATGGCTTGAGTGGTGAGCGTTTTGATCAGCCGATTACAGTAGGTGTGATTTACATGCTGAAACTGGGTCACCTGGTTGATGATAAGATGCACGCACGTTCTATTGGGCCATACTCACTTATTACGCAGCAGCCATTGGGCGGTAAAGCCCAGTTTGGTGGCCAGCGTTTTGGTGAAATGGAGGTGTGGGCGCTGGAGGCCTTTGGTGCTTCGAACGTGTTACAGGAAATACTAACAGTGAAATCAGACGACGTGATTGGCCGTGCGAAAGCTTATGAGGCTATTGTGAAAGGCGATGTGTTGCCGAAACCAAATATACCGGAGTCATTCAATGTATTGATTCACGAGTTAAGAGGTTTGGCGCTGGAAATCACGCTTGAATAATTAAATTATAAATCAGGTGCTGGAGCAGAAAGCTTGAGCGCCTGATTTATACTTAAAATTGATTACGCTGTAAAACATATTCATTGTATTGACATTATTATAATAATATGGCATTTGCAAAAAATAAAAAACTATCTCAGGACTTCTCTAAAGTAACGATAAGCTTGGCTTCTCCGGAGTCAATTCTGGAGCGTTCGAACGGAGAGGTCGTAAAACCTGAGACCATTAATTATAGAACTTACAAGCCTGAGATGGGCGGCCTGTTCTGCGAAAGAATATTCGGCCCCGTAAAGGATTGGGAATGCCACTGCGGAAAGTATAAAAGGATCAGGTATAAAGGTATCATCTGCGACCGTTGTGGTGTAGAGGTAACCGAGAAAAAAGTGCGCCGCGAGCGCATGGGCCATATTGAATTGGTTGTTCCGGTGGCGCATATCTGGTATTTTAAGTCCCTTCCGAACAAAATAGGTTATCTGCTTGGCTTGCCAACAAAAAAGCTGGACCAGATCATCTATTATGAAAGATATGTAGTGATCCAACCAGGTATTCTGGCAGAAGATGGTGTGAACACACTGGACTTCCTGACAGAAGACGAATACCTGGATATGATCGACAAGCTGCCGCGCGAAAACCAGATGTTGGATAACAACGATCCAAACAAGTTCATTGCAAAGATGGGTGCTGAGTCGTTGCAAATGCTGTTGGAGCGCATCAACCTGGATGATTTATCCTATGAGTTGCGCCATGCTGCTGCACATGAAACATCGCAGCAGCGTAAAGCAGATGCTTTAAAGCGCCTGCGCGTAGTGGAAGCATTCCGCGATGCCGCTACACGTATCGAGAACAGACCTGAGTGGATGATCATCCGCATGGTGCCTGTTATTCCGCCTGAGCTTCGTCCGCTTGTGCCGTTGGATGGTGGCCGTTTCGCTACGTCCGACCTTAACGACCTGTACCGGCGCGTTATCATTCGTAACAACCGTCTGAAGCGCCTGATCGAAATTAAAGCACCGGAAGTTATACTTCGTAACGAGAAGCGTATGTTGCAGGAAGCAGTGGATTCGCTGTTCGACAACTCACGTAAAGTGAACGCTGTTCGTGCAGAAGGTAACCGTGCGCTCAAGTCACTATCTGATATGCTGAAAGGTAAGCAGGGACGTTTCCGTCAGAACCTGCTTGGTAAGCGTGTGGATTATTCCGGACGTTCGGTAATTGTGGTTGGCCCTGAACTGAAGCTGCACGAGTGCGGTCTGCCTAAGAACATGGCAGCTGAGCTCTTCAAGCCGTTCATCATCCGCAAGCTGATCGAAAGAGGTATTGTGAAGACGGTAAAGTCTGCCAAGAAAATAGTAGACCGAAAAGACCCTGTTGTTTGGGATATTCTGGAGAACGTGCTGAAAGGCCACCCAGTACTCCTCAACCGCGCGCCTACACTCCACAGATTGGGTATACAGGCCTTCCAGCCAAAACTGATTGAAGGAAAAGCAATTCAGCTGCACCCATTGGTATGTACAGCATTTAACGCTGACTTTGACGGTGACCAGATGGCGGTACACGTTCCATTGGGACCTGCTGCCGTACTGGAAGCTTCTATGCTGATGCTGGCTTCGCACAATATCCTGAATCCTGCAAACGGTGCACCGATTGCAGTACCTTCTCAGGACATGGTGCTTGGTTTATACTATGTGTCAAAAGGAAAGCGCAGCACTGAAAATGAGAAAATAGCCGGCGAAGGCATGAGCTTTTACTCTCCGGAGGAAGTTATCATTGCTACCAACGAAGGAATCCTGTCGAAGCACGCTTACATCAAAGTAAGAACAAATATTAGAAATGAGAACGGCGAAATAGAGAATAAACTGATCGAAACAGTAGCCGGTCGCGTTATTTTTAACCAGTTTGTTCCTGCTGAGGTAGGTTACATAGATGAACTGCTGACTAAGAAAAAGTTGCAGCAAATTATCTCCCGTGTGTTCAAGGAAACAGGTATGGCGCGTACCGCCCACTTCCTGGACGATATCAAAACACTTGGATTCCAGTCGGCCTACAAAGGTGGATTGTCAATGGGTCTGGGTGATATTTCTATACCTGTTGAAAAAGACATACTTGTAGCTCAGGCCAAGAAAGATGTAGATGCTGTATGGCAAAACTACTCTATGGGTCTGATTACAGACAATGAGCGCTACAACCAGGTGATTGATATCTGGACACGTATCAACAACCAGATTACGGAAACGTTGATGCGCCGCCTGGAGAATGATGATCAGGGTTTTAACTCCATCTTCATGATGATGCACTCCGGCGCACGTGGTTCCAGAGAGCAGATTCGTCAGTTGGGAGGTATGCGCGGTCTGATGGCGAAGCCTCAGAAATCATTGCAAGGCTCAGTAGGTGAAATCATCGAAAACCCAATCCTTTCTAACTTCAAGGAAGGCCTGGATGTAATCGAGTACTTTATCTCTACACACGGTGCACGTAAAGGCCTTGCTGATACAGCTCTAAAGACAGCGGACGCGGGTTACCTGACACGCCGTTTGGTAGACGTATCGCAGGACGTGATTGTGAACGAAGAAGACTGCGGCACATTGCGTGGTCTGGAAGTAAGTGCTTTGAAAGACAATGAGGATATCGTAGAAACACTTTCAGAGCGTATTTTGGGTCGTGTAACCGTGCATGATGTCTATAATCCGATTACAAACGAGCTTATAGTTGAATCTGGTGAAGAAGTAACAGAAGAAGTTGCCCGTGCTATAGAAAACACAGCTATCGAAGCCGTAGAAATACGCTCCGTGCTTACCTGTGAGTCTAAACGTGGTATATGTGCCAAGTGCTACGGCCGTAACCTGGCGACAGGCTTTATGGTACAGAAAGGCGAGGCAGTTGGTGTAATTGCTGCGCAATCCATAGGCGAGCCCGGTACACAGCTGACGCTTCGTACTTTCCACGTGGGTGGTACTGCCTCAAACATTGCGGTAGATGCGACAATCTTTGCCAAGTTTAATGGACAGGTAGAGTTTGAAGATGTTAGAACGATAGAAACAATAAATAACGAAGGGGAGCCTGTAAGGGTAGTAATGGGTCGTTCAGGAGAGGTAAAACTCATTGACCCCGCTTCCGGCAAGTTGTTAATCAGCAACCACGTACCATACGGTTCATTCCTGACGGTAGAAGAAGGCCAGGCGGTAGAGAAAGGACAGGCTTTGTGTAGCTGGGATCCTTACAATGCAGTTATCCTGTCAGAATTTGACGGTGTAATTGCATATGAATCCATCATCGAAGGAGTTACTTATCGTGAAGAATCGGATGAGCAGACTGGCTATCGTGAGAAAGTAATTGTTGACACGAAAGATAAAACGCAGAACCCTGCTATTATTGTGAATCCGAAAAATGGAGAGCCCAAAAGCTATAACATTCCGGTAGGAGCGCACTTAACAGTAGAGGATGGCGAGAAAATAAAAGCCGGTCAGATTCTGGTGAAAATCCCACGTGCTATTGGTAAAACCCGTGACATTACAGGAGGGCTGCCACGCGTTACAGAATTATTTGAAGCACGTAACCCGTCTAACCCGGCGGTAGTGTCCGAAATTGATGGCGTGGTGACGTATGGTAACGTGAAACGCGGTAACCGCGAAATTTACATTGAATCGAAAGATGGTGTGAAGAAGAAGTACATGGTGCCGCTTTCTAAGCACATCCTGGTGCAGGACAACGACTTTATCCGTGCCGGTATGCCGCTTTCGGATGGTGCTATCACGCCAAGCGATATCCTGAACATTCAGGGGCCGGGCGCTGTGCAGGAATACCTGGTAAATGAAATACAGGAAGTATACCGCCTTCAGGGTGTGAAGATCAACGACAAGCACATCGAAACGGTTGTGCGCCAGATGATGCAGAAAGTTGTGGTAGTTGACCCGGGTGATACCAGCTTCCTGGAACACCAGGTGGTTGATAAAATTGCTTTCATGGAAGAAAATGATAGAATCATTGACATGAAAGTAGTGGAGGATTCTGGTGAGTCTGTAAATCTTAAGCCGGGACAAATCGTGACGGCGCGTAGGCTCCGTGATGAGAACTCCAGTCTGAAGCGCCGCGACATGCGTATCGTAACCGTGCGCGATGCACAGCCGTCCGTATCTCGTCCGACGCTGCAAGGTATTACACAGGCTTCGTTGGGAACACAGAGCTTTATCTCTGCTGCGTCGTTCCAGGAAACGACTAAAGTGTTGAGCGAGGCTGCTATCAAAGGTAAAGCGGATGAGTTGCTCGGTCTGAAAGAGAACGTGATTGTAGGGCACCTGATTCCGGCAGGTACGGGTCTGAGAGAATATCAGAATCTTATTGTAGGAAGCCAGGAAGAATATGATTCGTTAGTGGAGTCTAAGAAGACCTCCGGCACACGTGCCAAACAACAGGAATTGCAAAGTAAATAAAACAAGGTATGGCAGAGGACTTGCAGAAACAGAATCAAATAAACATAGAGTTGTCGGAGGAGATAGCAGAAGGAGAGTATGCTAATCTGGCCATGATAGCGCACTCCAGCAGCGAATTTGTAATTGATTTTATTCGATTGATGCCAGGTCTTCCTAAAGCAAAAGTCAAATCAAGAGTTGTTATCACGCCAGAGCATGCCAAACGGTTGTTGGCTGCTCTGGCCGATAACATCACTAAGTTTGAAGAAAACTTTGGTGAAATAAAGCAGGCGCAGGAAGCCCCGTCATTCCCAATGAACTTCGGCGGAACAATGGGCGAAGCCTAAGGTGCTAATAATTAATGCATTAAAATTTTGGCATTGCTGCTTCAATTTTATACCTTTGCAGACCAAATTTTAAAGTGGAAAAATCTATAATTAACATATTGTAAATGCCTACTATACAGCAATTAGTAAGAAAGGGCAGAGAGAAATTGACATCAAAGTCAAAGTCTCCTGCACTAGATTCATGCCCACAGCGCCGTGGCGTATGTACGCGGGTATATACTACTACGCCTAAAAAACCAAATTCGGCCATGCGTAAAGTGGCTAGGGTAAGGCTTACAAATGGCAAAGAAGTAAACGCCTATATTCCGGGTGAAGGCCACAACCTGCAAGAGCACTCTATTGTGCTGATAAGGGGTGGCAGAGTAAAAGACCTGCCAGGCGTGCGTTACCACATTGTGCGTGGTGCTTTGGATACTGCCGGTGTAAGCGGCCGTCTTCAGTCGCGCTCCAAGTATGGCGCCAAGCGACCAAAGCCAGGCCAGGCTGCAGCAGCTACTAAAGGTGGTGCAAAAGGTAAAAAGAAATAATCATAGCGTTTTAATACAATGAGAAAAGCAAAGCCGAAAAGTAGAATACTTCTCCCCGATCCAAAATATAAAGAGACCTTAGTAACACGTTTCGTTAACTACATGATGGAAGACGGAAAGAAAAGTATTGCTTATGGTATCTTCTATGACGCTGTAGAGCTGATAGAGCAAAGAACAAAAGAAAACGGTCTTGAAACATGGAAGAAGGCATTGAATAACATCATGCCAAGTGTAGAGGTAAAAAGCCGTAGAGTAGGAGGAGCTACCTTCCAGGTGCCAACTGAGGTTAGACCAGACCGCAGAGTATCTCTGGGTATTAAGTGGATGATTTCTTATGCTCGTAGGAGAGGTGAGAAAACGATGAAAGACAGGTTAGCAGGCGAAATTATTGCTGCTGCTAAGGGTGAAGGTGCTGCCGTAAAAAAGAAAGACGATACGCACAGAATGGCAGAGGCTAACAAAGCATTTTCACATTTTAGATTCTAGTAATGTCAAGAGATTTAAGATATACGAGGAATATTGGTATAGCCGCACACATTGATGCTGGCAAAACCACTACGACTGAGCGTATACTATACTATGCAGGTGTAAGCCATAAAATTGGAGAGGTGCATGATGGCGCCGCTACAATGGATTGGATGGAGCAGGAGCAGGAAAGAGGTATCACGATTACGTCGGCTGCCACTACTGTAAAATGGCCATATAGAGGCGATGAATATCATATAAATATTATAGACACTCCAGGACACGTGGACTTTACTGTAGAGGTAAACCGTTCGCTGCGTGTACTAGATGGCCTGGTGTTTTTGTTCAGTGCTGTTGATGGCGTAGAGCCGCAGTCTGAAACAAACTGGCGCCTGGCTGACAACTATAAAGTAGCCCGTATCGGATTCGTTAATAAAATGGACCGTTCCGGCGCTGACTTCCTTGCTGTTTGCAATCAGGTGAAAGAAATGCTGGGTAGCAATGCCGTAGCGCTTCAGTTACCTATAGGTGCAGAAGACAATTTTAAAGGTGTAGTGGATCTGGTTAACTTCCGTGGCATTGTGTGGAATGAAGAAGATAAAGGTATGACCTTTACTGAAATTCCTATTCCGGACGACATGTTGGAAGAAGCTGAGGAATATAGAGAGAAACTTCTAGAAGCTGTTGCCGATTATGACGATAGATTGATGGAGAAATATTTCGATGATCCTAGCTCTATCACTGAAGATGAAATCCTGGCTGCGCTTCGTGCTGCTACTATTGACATGGCGATTGTGCCTATGCTATGTGGTTCTTCTTTCAAGAACAAAGGCGTGCAGACAATGCTGGACTATGTGATGGCCCTTTGTCCTTCTCCAATGGATAAAGAAAGCATCTCAGGTATCAATCCGGACACAGGTGAAGAAGTTATCCGCAAGCCAAGTGAAAGTGAGCCCTTTGCTGGTCTTGCTTTTAAAATCGCTACTGACCCTTATGTAGGACGCCTTTGCTTTGTGCGAGCATATTCAGGTGTGCTGGAGTCCGGTTCGTATGTGTACAATACACGCTCCAACAACAAAGAGCGTATTTCACGTATCTTCCAGATGCATGCTAATAAGCAGAACCAGATTGAACGCTTAGGCGCGGGTGATATCGGTGCTGTGGTTGGATTTAAAGACATTAAAACAGGTGACACACTTTGCGACCAGAATGCAAAGATAGTACTGGAGTCGATGGACTTTCCGGAGCCGGTTATCGGGTATGCCATTGAACCTAAAACGCAGGCTGACTCAGATAAAATGGGTATGGCTATTGCCAAACTGATAGAAGAGGATCCGACGCTTCAAGTAAATACCGACGAAGAAACAGGCCAGACTATCCTAAGAGGTATGGGCGAACTTCACCTGGAAATTATTATTGACAGGATGAAGCGTGAGTTTAAGGTTGAACTGAACCAGGGAGCTCCGCAAGTTGCTTATAAGGAAACCATTACTAAAGCTGTAGAACATAGAGAATTGTTCAAGAAGCAATCTGGTGGCCGCGGTAAATTTGCTGACATTGTGTTTACAATGGGTCCACGTGAGGATGGCATACAAGGGTTGGAATTTGAAAATGCTATTGTAGGTGGTATAATTCCGAGAGAGTTCATTCCATCTGTTCAGAAGGGTTTTGAAGAAGCCATGAAGAACGGTATACTTGCTGGTTTCCCGATAGATTCAATGAAAGTGCGCTTGTTTCATGGTTCTTTCCATGATGTAGACTCAGATGCACTATCTTTTGAATTAGCTGCCCGTCAAGGCTTCAAAGAAGCAGGTAAACAATGTGCACCAAAGCTGCTGGAGCCTATCATGTCTGTTGATGTAGTTACACCAGATGAGTATACTGGTCCTGTTACAGGAGACCTGAACAGAAGAAGAGGCCTGATGAAAGGCATGGATACTAAAGGTACTGCTACTGTCGTTAAAGCTGCTGTTCCGCTTTCGGAATTGTTTGGCTATGTAACTGATCTTCGTACCATTACTTCAGGCAGAGCTACTGCTTCGTTAACTTTCTCTCATTATGAGCAGGTGCCACAAAACTTAGCAGATGCCATTGTCGCAAAAATAAAAGGAACTGCAGCTAAATAATAGTATAAGATGAATCAGAAAATCAGAATTAAACTAAAGTCTTACGACCATAACCTGGTAGACAAGTCTTCTGAGAAGATTGTGAAAGCTGTAAAAGCTACCGGTGCCATCGTAAGCGGACCAATTCCACTTCCAACAGAAAAGGATAAGTTTACAGTGCTGCGTTCGCCACACGTTAACAAGAAGTCGCGTGAACAGTTTCAGCTTTGCACTTACAAAAGGCTGGTAGACATTTACTCCACCAGTTCCAAAACAGTGGATGCTCTTATGAAACTTGAGCTTCCGAGCGGTGTAGATGTAGAAATCAAAGTTTGATAAAAGCGCATTTTAGTAAAAGGAGGGTTGGCAACAATCCTCCTTTTTTACTTAGTACAGCCTTGATAATAAATATATTATAGAAAGGTTGCGATAAAAAGGTAAATTTCATTAACTTTGCACTCCCTTAGCAAAACTGAGGGACATAATATTATTGTATCCATCTATTAATAAAAAGTTGAATGCCTGGAATTATCGGTAAGAAAATCGGAATGACAAGCCTCTTCACAACAGATGGTAAATACACACCCGTTACGCTTATCCAAGCTGGCCCATGTGTAGTTACTCAGGTGAAGACAGTTGAAATGGACGGCTATGCAGCCGTGCAGCTTGGCTATGGCGAAAAGAAATTGAAAAGAACGACAAAAGCGGAAGCGGGTCATTTTCAGAAAGCTAACACATCTCCCAAAAAGAAGGTAGCAGAATTTGATGTGGAAGGAGCCAGCTTCAACCTGGGCGACACGGTTGATGCAAATCTTTTTGTAGAAGGAGAGTTTGTGGATGTAGTAGGTACATCAAAAGGCAAGGGTTTTCAGGGTGTAGTAAAGCGCTACAACTTTGCAGGTGTTGGTGGCCAGACACACGGCCAGCACAACCGGGCAAGACACCCTGGTTCTATTGGTGCAGCGTCATGGCCATCACGAGTGTTTAAAGGTATGCGAATGGCTGGCAGAATGGGTGGTAATAGGGTGAAAATCCAGAACCTGATTGTGCTGCGTGTTATCGCCGAAAAAAACCTTTTAGTAGTTAGCGGCTCGGTACCAGGCGCTAAAAATTCTTACGTGTTAATTGAGAAATAAAATGGAGCTTTCTGTATTCAATATAAAAGGCGAAGATACAGGCAGAAAGGTTACACTTTCTGATGCAGTATTTGGTGTAGAGCCAAATGAGCATGCAATGTATCTTGACGTGAAACAGTATCTGGCCAATCAGAGGCAGGGCACACACAAGTCAAAAGAAAGAAATGAAGTAGCTGGATCTACCAAGAAAATCAAAAAACAGAAAGGTACTGGCGGCGCCCGTGCAGGTAGCATAAAATCTCCTGTATTTGTGGGTGGTGGCCGTGTGTTTGGTCCTAAGCCAAGAAACTACAGCTTTAAGCTTAATAAAAAACTAAAAGTAGTAGCACGTCTTTCCGCACTTTCGCTGCTGGCTCGTGATAACAGAGTAGCCCTATTAGAATCTTTTTCCTTAGATACACCTAAGACAAGAGAATTTAAAGGTATTCTGAGCAACCTGCAATCAACAGGTAAGACTCTGATGGTAATTCCGGCTGTAGATAAGAACATTGTGCTTTCTGGAAGAAATATTCCGAAGCTGAAAATAAAGACTGCTTCGGACATTAATACCTACGATCTGCTTAATACACAGAAGTTGCTGCTGGTGGAAGAGTCTGTAAATATTTTAGAAAACCTCTTTAGCGCAAAATAATGAATATACTTAAAAAACCACTGGTAACAGAGAAATATGCTGCTATGAACGAGGTTGGAAAGTATACTTTCGAGGTGGATAGAAAAGCCAACAAAGTAGAAATCAGAAAGGCAGTAGAGAAAATGTATGGTGTTACTGTTCAGAAAGTAGCTACCATGCGCACAAGCGGCAAAGTAAAGACGAAGTACACCAAATCTGGTGCTGTGTCTGGCCGTACAACTCCAGTCAAAAAAGCAATCATAACTCTGAAAGAGGGTGATGTAATAGACTTTTATAACGGCATATAATTAAATAAAATGGCTTTAAAAAAGTTAAGACCAATAACACCAGGTCAAAGATTCAGAGTAGCTCCGGCTTTTGATGAGATCACAGCATCTACTCCTGAAAAATCTTTGTTGGCACCTATTAAAAAATCTGGTGGACGTAACGATTCAGGAAAAATGACCATGCGCTATGTAGGCGGCGGTCATAAGAAAAAGTATAGAATAATAGACTTCAAGCGCACCAAACATGGTGTTCCTGCTACTGTAAAGACAATTGAGTATGATCCGAATAGAACAGCTCGTATTGCACTTTTATTTTATGTAGATGGTGAAAAGAGCTATATAATTGCTCCTGCAGGCTTGCAAGTAGGCACAGTTATAGCATCAGGCCCCGGTACTGCACCAGAGGTCGGAAATTGTCTGCCTTTATCTGAAATTCCTTTGGGTACTATTGTTCACAACATTGAGTTGCAGCCAGGCAACGGTGCCGTGTTAGCACGTAGCGCCGGTTCTTATGCGCAGCTCGTAGCACGTGAAGGCCGATATGCAACTATCAAATTGCCTTCCGGAGAACTTCGTATGGTACTTGTGAATTGCTATGCTACAGTCGGTACTGTTTCTAACGGAGATCATATGAATGTGAACCTTGGTAAAGCAGGCCGTAACAGATGGCTGGGTAGAAGACCAAGAGTTCGAGGTGTTGCCATGAACCCTGTGGATCACCCTATGGGTGGTGGTGAAGGAAAGTCTTCGGGCGGTCACCCACGTTCGCGCAAAGGCTTATACGCCAAAGGCATGAAAACCAGGAACAAGAATAAATATTCTGAACAGCTGATAGTTAATAGAGGAAAGAAGAAATAAATGGCTAGATCATTAAAAAAAGGGCCTTATATTGACTATAGGCTCGAGAAGAAAGTAGATGCGATGAACGAGTCTGGTAAAAAGACTGTCATCAAAACCTGGTCACGCAGATCTATGATATCTCCTGATTTTGTGGGACATACATTTGCTGTACATAACGGGAATAAATTTATACCGGTGTATGTAACGGAGAATATGGTTGGACATAAGCTTGGCGAATTCGCCCCAACCAGAAACTTCAGAGGACATATCGCTAAAAAAGATAAAGGCAAGCGTTAAGAAATGGAAGCAATAGCAAAACTAAATAACGTGCCTACTTCTCCTCGCAAGATGAGATTGGTAGCAGGTTTGATACGTGGCAAGAGCGTATCAAGAGCACTTGGATTACTTAAATTCGAGGCTAACTCCGGCGCTCCTAAACTTGAAAAGCTTCTTTTATCAGCTTTAGCAAACTGGCAGCAGGCAAATGAGGAAGGCAGAGTGGAAGATGCAAACCTTTTCATAAAAGAGATTTTTGTGGATGAAGGCAAAATGCTGAAGCGTCTTCGTCCGGCTCCTCAGGGCCGCGGTCACCGCATCAGAAAGCGCTCCAATCATGTTACGCTAATAATTGATAGCATGACTGAAGAGCAACTTGAGCAGCAATCAAAAAAGTCTAAAAAAGCCAACAAGTAAGAAATATGGGACAGAAAGTTAATCCAATCGGGTTTAGACTCGGCATCGTAAAGGGTTGGGATTCTAACTGGTATGGCGGCAAAGATTTTGCTGAAAAGCTGATTGAAGATGAGAAAATCAGAAAATATATACTAGCAAGAATTCCTAAAGGTGGCATTTCTAAAATTATCATTGAAAGAACGCTTAAGCGCATCACTATCACTATTAATACTGCCAGACCAGGCGTCGTTATTGGTAAAGGCGGAGCAGAAGTTGATAAGATCAAGGAAGAACTGAAGAAGCTTACAAACAAAGATGTACAAATCAACATCTTTGAGATCAAACGACCTGAATTAGATGCCAAACTGGTAGGTGAGTCTATAGCGCAGCAATTACAAGCACGTATCTCTTTCCGACGTGCTATGAAGCAGGCAATAGCCTCAGCGTTGCGTGTTGGTGCTGAAGGCATCAAAGTGCAGGTATCAGGCCGACTTGGCGGTGCTGAAATGGCTAGAACTGAGCATTACAAAGAAGGCAGAACTCCGCTGCATACCTTACGTGCAGATATTGATTATGCACTTTCCGAAGCACAGACGGTATATGGTAAATTAGGTATAAAAGTTTGGATCTTCAAAGGCGAGATATACGGCAAGAAAGATCTTTCTCCTAATGCTGGACAAGAGAGCAAAGGACCAGGTTCATCTTCTGGTGGTGGTGACAGACGTCGTGATGGCGGTGGTAATAACCGTAAAAGGGCAGATGGTGCCGGAGCACCAAAACGTAATACCAAGCGTCGCGCATAAGTAATTGTTAACATGATTAAGTTTTAGAAAATGTTACAGCCGAAAAGGACAAAATATAGAAAAATGCAAAAAGGCCGCGTGACTGGTCTGGCTCATAGAGGCAGCACCATTTCGTTTGGTTCATTTGCAATAAAATCGCTGGAAGCGACATGGATTACAAGCCGCCAGATAGAGGCAGCTCGTATCGCTATGACGCGAGCCATGAAACGCGAAGGACAAGTATGGATTCGGATATTCCCTGATAAACCTATTACCAAAAAGCCTGCAGAGGTGCGTATGGGTAAAGGTAAAGGCTCTCCAGAATATTGGGTAGCCGTAGTAAAGCCGGGTACTATCATGTTTGAATCTGATGGGGTGACGCTAGAAGTAGCTAAAGAGTCATTGCGACTTGCTGCACAAAAGCTACCTGTTAAAACAAAGTTTGTAGTACGTAGAGATTACGTTGATAAATAATCATGAAAAATTCAGAAATAAAAGCTTTGTCTGGCGAAGAACTGACAGAGAAGCTTACCTCGGAAACCGCCAACATGCAGAATCTGCGCTTTGCGCATGCAATATCGCCGTTGGAGAATCCGATGAAAGTTCGTGAGACTAAGCGTCTCATTGCCCGTCTGAAAACTGAGGCTCGTCGTCGTGAAATTGAAGCTAACTCTTAATACTTATTAGATCATGAACGAGAACGAGAGAAACCTAAGAAAAGAAAGAAGTGGTAAGGTTGTTAGCAACAAGATGGACAAGTCTATCACTGTGCTTATAGAAAGCAAAATGAAGCACCCCATGTATGGGAAGTTTGTAAGCAAGTCCAATAAATTTATGGCACACGACGAGAAGAACGAATGCAACATTGGTGATTATGTGCGCATTCAGGAAACACGTCCGTTGAGCAAGAATAAAAACTGGCGTTTAGTTGAAATTATAGAAAGGGCTAAATAAAATGATACAACAGGAATCAAGACTATCGGTAGCAGATAATAGTGGTGCAAAAGAAGTACTTTGCATTCGCGTATTAGGTGGTACTGGTAAAAAATACGCTTCGATAGGAGATCGTATTGTAGTGACTGTGAAGTCAGCTCTTTCTTCAGGTAATATTAAAAAGGGAACAGTTTCGAAAGCAGTTATAGTTAGAACGAAGAAGGAAATCAGAAGAAAGGATGGTTCATACATCCGTTTTGATGATAACGCTGCTGTTTTACTTAACGCTAACAACGAACCGCGTGGAACGCGTATTTTCGGACCAGTTGCCCGTGAACTTCGTGAAAAGCAATTCATGAAAATCGTTTCGTTAGCGCCTGAAGTTCTATAACCCCTAATTCAGATTAAGATGAATAAGAAAAAACTTCATGTAAAGACAGGCGATACTGTTAAAGTAATTGCCGGTGACGAACGTGGTAAGACAGGCCGCATAACCGCTGTAAATCTCGATAAGCAACGGGTAATTATTGAAGGATTAAACCTGGTGACGAAGCACAACAAACCTAGTGCTAAGAATCCGCAGGGAGGGATTGCTAAAATAGAAGCTCCTGTCCACGTAAGTAATGTGGCACTGGTTGATCCAAAGTCCGGTGAAACAACAAAATCGGCTCGCAGAAAAAATAGCGAAGGTAAATCAGAGCGTTATTCCAAAAAGACAGGAGAGGTAATCTAAAATGGCTACTGCAAGATTTAAAGATAAGTATCAGAAAGAGGTAATTCCTGCGCTGAAAGAAAAGTTTCAGTATAAAAATGTGATGCAGGTGCCTAAGATCACAAAGATCTCTATCAACAAAGGTATTGGTGCAGCTGTGGCTGACAAAAAGCTTGTTGATATTGGGGTAGATGAACTTACAACGATTACAGGCCAGAGAGCAGTTGCAACAATTGCTAAAAAGTCTGTTTCTAACTTCAAGCTTCGCGAAGGTATGCCAATTGGCGCCCGTGTTACACTGAGAGGCCAGAAGATGTATGAATTCCTGGACCGCCTGTTAACAATTGCGCTTCCGCGTGTTCGTGACTTCAGAGGTGTAAATGATAAGGGCTTTGATGGCCGTGGCAACTATACTTTAGGTATAAAAGAGCAGATTATTTTCCCCGAAATCACTATAGATAAGGTGAAAGCAATCACAGGTATGGACATAACCATTGTGACTACTGCTCATACAGATGAAGAGAGTTACGAGCTTTTAAAAGCTTTTGGTATGCCTTTCACTAACAATAAGACTCAATAAAATGGCGAAAGAATCAGTAAAAGCTAGAGAGCTTAAAAGACAAAAAGCTGTAGCAAAATATGCTTCTAAAAGAGCAGAATTAAAGGCCAAAGGAGATTATGAAGGGTTGGATAAACTGCCCCGCAATGCTTCTCCGGTTAGGCTTCATAACCGCTGCCAGCTTTCAGGAAGACCAAGAGGATACATGCGCAAGTTTGGTATTTCCCGTGTGGTTTTCAGAGAACTGGCTTCAGTGGGTAAAATTCCAGGTGTAACGAAATCTAGCTGGTAATTTTTTCTTAAGTAATTAAGAAAGGAAAAAAGATATTCGTATCTTTGCCGCTCGCTTCGAGAAAGCAATTCATTATTTTAAGTGATTCGTAATGAACTCAGATCCAATAGCAGATTATTTAACTAGGGTGCGTAACGCCATAAAAGCTAACCACAGAATAGTTGAAATACCATCTAGCAAAATAAAAAAAGACATTACCAAAGTATTGTACGATAAAGGGTATATTCAAAGCTATAAGTTTGATGACTCTTCTGTGCAAGGCGCTATTAAAATCGCGCTTAAGTATAACCCAAGTACCAAACAGCCTGCTATTGTAAGTCTGCAAAGGGTAAGCAAGCCAGGACTGCGCAAGTATGTGGGTATAGATAATTTGCCAAGAGTTATAAACGGCTTAGGCGTTGCTATCTTATCTACCTCAAAAGGGGTCATGACAGAAAAAGAAGCAAGGTCGCTTAATATTGGTGGCGAAGTATTATGTTACGTTTACTAATAGGAGGATAGACAATGTCACGTATAGGAAGATTGCCCATCACTCTGGCTAGCAACATCGAAGTTACTGTAGGTGAGAATAATGTAGTAACTGTAAAGGGCCCAAAAGGAACCTTATCAACTCCGGTTGATAGAGATATTATTGTGAAGCAAGAGGATAATCAACTGATTGTGGAGCGCCCTACTGAACAGAAGCGACATAAAGCCATGCATGGACTCTACAGATCGCTTATCAATAATATGGTTGTTGGTGTAACAGATGGTTACAAAGAAAAACTTGAACTGGTGGGTGTGGGTTATAAAGCCACAGTACAAGGTCAGGTGCTGGAACTAGCTTTAGGTTACTCACATAATATATTTATGGCACTGCCTGAAGAAATTTCTGCTACGGCAGTTACTGAAAAGGGTAAAGCCCCAGTTATAACACTGGAGAGCAACGACAAGCAGCTAATTGGTCAGGTTGCAGCAAAAATCAGGTCACTGCGCAAAGTAGAGCCTTACAAAGGTAAAGGTATTCGATTTGTTGGTGAAGTTGTAAGAAGAAAAGCTGGTAAGACAGCGTCTAAATAATCATCATCATGTCTGCTAACACTAAGATTACAAGAAGAACCAGAATTAGGAAAAGTATCCGGAACAAGATTTCCGGCACTGCTGAGAGACCACGGCTATCTGTGTTTAGAAGCAACCGCTTTATCTATGCACAATTGATCGATGATGCTACTGGTGTGACGCTAGCGGCTGCCTCTTCAGCTAAACTTGATGATGCGAAAGCCAATGTGGAGACATCAGGTAGAGTAGGAAAAGAAATTGCTGAGAAAGCTATTGCTCAAGGCATTACGCAGGTTGTTTTCGACCGTTCCGGTTATTTATACCACGGCAAAGTAAAATCATTGGCAGAAGGCGCCCGTGAAGCAGGCCTTAAATTCTAAAGATTATGTTGAAGAACAATGTTCGTAGCGTAAAAGCTAGCGAGATAGAGCTCAAAGAAAGAGTTGTAGCCATAAACCGTGTGGCCAAAGTAGTGAAAGGTGGTAGAAGATTTAGTTTTGCTGCCATCGTGGTTGTTGGTGATGGAAATGGCGTAGTTGGCTATGGCTTAGGCAAAGCAAATGAAGTAACGGATGCTATTGCTAAAGGTATAGATGATGCAAAAAAGAATCTTGTTAAGGTTCCTGTTTATCATAGCACTGTTCCTCATGCCATGGAAGGTAAGTATTCCGGTGGTTTTGTGCTAGTGAAACCTGCAGCGCCTGGTACAGGTGTAATTGCTGGTGGTGCTATGCGTGCCGTACTGGAAAGTGCGGGTATAAAAGACGTACTTTGCAAATCAAAAGGATCTTCAAACCCACATAACGTGGTTAAAGCTACTTTTGATGCCCTTGCTAAGATGCGTGATCCATTAGCTGTAGCGCAGCAGCGCGGTGTAAATCTTAACAAAGTATTTAACGGTTAATTGATATGGCGCAGATTATAATCAAACAAATCAAAAGTATTATTGACAAGCCAAAGACACAAAAGTTGACCATAAAAGCTTTAGGACTTGGTAAGATCAATAAATCAGTAACTGTTGAAAACACTCCTCAGATTGCTGGTATGGTAAAAAAGGTTCAACATCTTATAGAAGTAAACGACATCTAACATGTATCTAAACTCATTAAAACCCGCCGAAGGTTCTGTAAAGAACAGAAAGAGAATAGGTAGAGGTACTGGTTCAGGTAGAGGTGGTACTTCTACAAGAGGACATAAAGGTGCTAAATCCCGTTCCGGATATTCCCAAAAGTCTGGTTTCGAAGGAGGTCAAATGCCTTTGCAGAGACGTGTACCTAAGTTCGGCTTTAAAAACATCAATAGAGTTGAGTATAAAGCTATTAACTTGGATACTTTAGAGTCTTTGGTAGCATCTTCAGAGGCAACCGTGCTTGACTTTGCCTTTTTCAGAGCACACGGGCTAGTATCAAAGAATGATAAAATTAAAGTTTTAGGTAGAGGCGAACTAAACAAAGCAGTGGAAGTACATGCACATGCTTTTTCGGGATCAGCTACTACATCTATTGAAAAGGCAGGCGGTAAAACAGTTGCTATTTAATTAATATGAAGAAGTTTATAACAACTATTAAGAACATTTTTGCTATTGAAGATCTACGTGTTCGTATTTTGAACACGCTTCTTTTTGTAGCTATTTTTCGTTTAGGTTCTTATGTTGTTCTTCCTGGCGTTGATCCAAGTCAACTGATTGCTAAAACAGGCGGTTTGTTTGGTTTGCTTGACACCTTCTTAGGAGGCGCGTTCAGTAATGCATCTATTTTTGCATTAGGAATAATGCCTTATATATCTGCTTCTATTGTATTGCAGCTTTTAACCATTGCTGTACCATATTTTCAAAAAATGCAAAAGGAGGGTGAGTCTGGAAGAAAGAAAATAAATCAGATTACCCGCGTCCTGACAATAATTATCACCTTAGCACAATCCATAGGCTTTGTTGCGACAATTAACGCCGAGGCTATTGTTATAAACACCACCCTCTTTACAATCACCTCCATGATAGTACTTACATCAGGTACAATCTTCTGTATGTGGTTAGGTGAAAAAATTACAGATAAAGGTATAGGTAATGGTATTTCTATGCTGATTATGATTGGCATTGTTTCCAGGTTTCCCGGCGCAATTATTCAGGAGATGGCTTCAAGGCAGTTAAATGGTGCTTTGCTGTTTATATTTGAGATGGTTGTCCTTTTCTTCGTTGTAATGTCGGTTGTTATGCTGACACAGGCAGTGAGAAGAATACCAGTACAGTATGCCAAGCAGGTTGGCGGCAGTTCTCTTTACAGCGGGCAACGTCAATTTATACCTCTAAAAGTAAATGCTGCAGGCGTAATGCCTATCATTTTTGCACAATCGCTAATGTTTCTGCCATCTATGATAGCTTCTATATGGGCAAAAGACAACGACACAGCAAATTATATAGGATCTACTTTCTCAGATTTTACTTCCTGGCAATATAACCTCACCTTTGGCCTTATGATCTTGATTTTTACTTATTTCTATACAGCAATAAGTGTGAATCCAAATCAGATTGCTGATGATTTAAAGAGAAGCGGTGGGTTTGTACCAGGTGTTAAGCCTGGTAGAGCAACTTCCGAATATCTAGATGCTATTTTAACGCGCATAACCTTACCAGGTGCTATTTATCTTGCTCTGGTAGCTATATTTCCATCTATAGCACTTTTATTTGGAGTTAACCGGGCATTCTCCCAGTTTTTTGGCGGCACATCTTTAATTATTATGGTGGGTGTTGTATTAGATACTTTGCAGCAAGTTGAAAGCTATTTATTAATGCGACATTATGATGGCATGATGAAGACAGGCAAATTAAGAGGCCGTACTGAAACCATAGCCTCCACGGTATCACAATAAATGATTTTTTATAAAACCGAAGAAGAGATTGAGGTGATTCGCCAAAGTGCTACCATACTCGGTAAAGCACATGGCGAAATTGCCCGTCTTATTAAACCAGGTGTTACTACTGCTGCGCTCGATAAAAGAGCAGAAGAATTTATCAAAGATAATGGAGGCGAACCTTCTTTCAAAGGTTATAATGGGTTTCCGTATAGCTTGTGTATTTCTGTTAATGCTACAGTGGTACATGGTATGCCAGGTAACTATACTTTGAACGATGGAGATATTATCTCTGTTGATGGAGGAGTATACTATAAAGGGTTTCATAGCGATAGTGCTTATACCCATAATGTGGGAGAAGTTAGTGAAGAAGTTCAGAAATTACTTACTGTAACTAAAGAGTCTCTTTATGAAGGGATTGCCAAAGCAGTAGTAAGTAACAGAATGGGTGATATCAGTTATGCCGTACAACATCATGCCGAAAAAAATGGTTTTAGTGTAGTGCGTGAACTGGTGGGGCATGGAGTAGGCAAGAACCTGCATGAGGCCCCTGAAGTTCCTAATTATGGCAAACGAGGAGCTGGCATAAAGTTACAAGAAGGATTGGTAATTGCTATCGAACCTATGGTTAATTTAGGTAAGAAGGGCATCGTGCAAGAAGATGATGGATGGACTATCCGGACACGGGATAACAAGCCATCGGCTCATTTTGAGCATACGGTTGTTGTGCGGAAAGATAAGGCGGAAATATTAACAACTTTTGAATACATAGAACAAGCTAAACAACAATAAATGGCGAAACAGTCATCTATAGAACAAGACGGAACAATAATTGAAGCACTATCGAATGCCATGTTCCGTGTGGAGCTTGAAAATGGTCATCAGGTGGTAGCACACATTTCTGGTAAAATGAGGATGCACTATATTAAAATCCTTCCCGGAGACAGAGTGAAACTTGAAATGTCACCTTATGACCTGACCAAAGGCAGAATTGTTTATCGATATAAATAAATACAATGAAAGTCAAAGCATCAGTTAAAAAGAGAAGTGCTGAATGTAAAGTAATTCGCCGCAAGGGGAAGCTTTATGTGATCAACAAAAAGAATCCAAGATATAAACAACGACAAGGATAATTTAGAAATATGGCTAGAATAGCAGGAGTAGATATTCCGGATAATAAAAGAGGCGAAATTGCCTTGACGTACATCTATGGCATTGGACGCAATGTGTCGATCGCCATTTTGAACAAAGCCGGAGTGGATCTTGACAAGAAGGTGAAAGACTGGACAGAAGATGAAGCCAGTGAGATCAGAAGTATTATAGCATCTGACTATAAGACAGAAGGTGTTCTTAGATCAGAGGTACAGTTGCATATCAAGCGTTTGCTGGACATAGGCTGCTACCGTGGTTTAAGACATCGTAAAGGCTTGCCTGTTCGCGGACAACGTACAAAAAACAACTCCCGAACCAGAAAGGGTAAGCGTAAAACTGTTGCTAACAAGAAGAAGGCTACTAAATAATATTTGATCATGGCTCAGAAAAGAAAAGATAAAGCTAAAAAGCGTGTCGTAGTTGTTGAATCAATTGGTCAGGTACACATTAAGGCTTCTTTCAACAATATCATCATCTCAATAACCAACAATACAGGTCAGGTAATATCTTGGGCTTCTGCTGGTAAAATGGGTTTTAAAGGTTCTAAAAAGAACACTCCTTACGCTGCCCAGATGGCTGCTTCGGATTGCGCCAAGGTTGCTCATGACCTAGGAATGCGTAAAGCTGAAGTTTTTGTAAAAGGTCCTGGCGCAGGTAGAGAGTCCGCTATCCGTACTGTGCAAAATTCCGGAATCGAGGTAACAACAATCAAAGATGTTACGCCGCTTCCCCACAACGGATGTCGTCCTCCTAAGCGCAGAAGAGTTTAATTTATTTTATTACACTGATTAAATTATGGCAAGATATACTGGTCCTAAAAGTAAAATCTCCAGACGTTTTAACGAAGAGATTTTCGGCCCAAGCAAAGCATTAAAAAAGAAAAGCTATCCTCCCGGGATGCACGGTCGTGGCCGCCGTAAAAAGCAATCTGAATATTCTATTCAGCTTACTGAAAAGCAAAAGGCTAAATTTATATATGGTGTTTTAGAGAAACAGTTTGCAAACCTGTTTGAGAAAGCACACAGAAAAGGTGGTATTACAGGTGAAGTGCTTCTGGCTCTGCTGGAGTCACGGCTTGATAACACTGTTTACAGATTAGGTATTGCTCCTACAAGAAGATCTGCCCGCCAGTTGGTGCTGCACAAGCACATACTTGTGAACGGCGAACTTGTAAACATTCCTTCTTACAGCCTGAAACCAGGTGATGTAGTGGGTGTAAGAGAGAAGTCTAAATCTCTGGAAGCAATTACCACCAGCCTAACCGTGCGTAATGCACGCCAATATGGCTGGTTAGAGTGGGATGCTACTGAGATGGCTGGCAGGTTCGTGACTGCTCCGCAGCGCGATCAGATTCCTGAGAAAATTCAGGAGCAGCTAATCGTTGAGCTTTACTCTAAGTAAGCAGCTTAATCAATTTTTAACCTTTAACACTGCAAGTATGTCAATATTAGCATTTCAAATGCCAGAGAAAGTCGTCATGGAAAAAGCCGACGACTTTCATGGGCTATTTGAATTCAAGCCGCTTGAAAAAGGTTACGGTGTAACCATCGGTAATGCGTTGCGCAGAATCCTGCTGTCCTCATTGGAAGGATATGCAATTACAAGCGTTCGTATCCCTGGTGTACTGCACGAGTTTTCGTCTGTTGAAGGCGTGGTTGAGGATATTTCTGATATTATTCTCAACCTTAAAATGGCCCGTTTCAAGAAAACGAGCGAAGTAATTGATGATAAAATTACAGTAACCATTTCCGGTAAAGATACCTTTACTGCCGGCGATATAAATAATTTCACAACCAGCTTTGAGGTGCTGAACCCGGAACTGGTAATTTGCCACCTTGATAAGAATATTACCTTAGAAGTAGAACTTGTACTTCAGAAAGGACGTGGCTATGTTCCTGCTGACGAGAACAAACCTACTGATCAGGTTTTTGGACTTATCGCCATCGATGCTATCTTCACACCAATTAAAAATGTGAAGTTTAGCGTGGAAAATACCCGTGTGGAGCAGAAAACAGACTATGAAAGACTGTTGCTTGACATTCAGACGGACGGTTCCATACATCCGGAAGAAGCTCTTAAAGGCGCCGCGAATATCTTGATTCAGCACTTTATGCTATTCTCAGACAACACCATGACGTTTGAGACGGCTAAGCCTGAAGAAGAAGAGGCGGTGGATGAAGAACTGTTGCACATGCGTAAAGTATTAAAGACATCGTTGGGTGACATGGATCTTTCTGTAAGAGCATTCAATTGTTTAAAGGCTGCCGATATCAAAACGCTCGGCGACTTGGTACAATTAGATATCTCTGACATGATGAAGTTTAGAAACTTTGGTAAGAAGTCGTTGACCGAGCTGGAAAATCTGGTTCAGGAGAAGGGTTTGACATTTGGTATGGACCTTTCTAAGTATAAGTTAGAAGAAGATTAATCATTCTACGGCATAATTCCCGATCCCTGAAAAGGTTGATTGACGGTATGCACGTGCACAATTCAAAATAATGAGACACGGTAAAAAAATAAATCACTTAGGAAGAACCGCTTCACACCGAAAGGCAATGTTGTCTAACCTGGCAGCATCCCTTATCCTGCATAAGCGCGTTTCTACTACAGTAGCAAAAGCAAAAGCTCTTCGCAAGTATGTAGAGCCTCTGCTAACAAAATCAAAAAGCGATACTACACACTCCAGAAGAACCTGTTTTGCTTACCTGCAAGATAAGGAATCTGTAAAAGAACTTTTTGATGAAGTATCTGCTAAAATTGCTAACAGACCAGGCGGTTACACGCGTATCCTGAAAACAGGCTACAGACTTGGTGATAATGCAGAAATGTGTGTTATAGAGCTGGTAGACTATAATGAGGATATGCTGGCAACTACCGGAACTGCAGCTGCAGGTGCCAAGAGAACGCGTCGTCGTTCTTCTTCTAAGAAAACGACAGCAGACGAGACTACTCCTGCAGTTGCTGCACCAACTGCTGAAGCTGAAACTGCTGCTCCGGAAGCGAATACTAATCCTGAGGCAAGTGAAACCACTGATGAGACTAAAAATGCTGAGTAAGCACAATCAGTAAATATTTTAAAGGGATACGGCGTAAGTCGTATCCCTTTTTTATTTTTGCGTAAGTTTTAATTTTCGCTATTATCATACTTGTACATAAGGTTGAAACTGACTATAGAGATTAATCTATATGTTATTTATACTTTGTGGCTTGTTCAAAATATGAATAGTTCTAAGCGAAACAAAATGTATTAAGTATAGTGTTATCAGCTTAATATTTTAAAAGTATTATTACACCTTCTTTTATTGGATTAAATATTAAGTATAAAATTTATTATTTCCCGTTGTTACCATGAAAAGATACACATCAACAGACGCAATTCTATTATTAGAGGATGGAACCGTATTCAGAGGCAAGAGCCTTGGTAAAATAGGAATAACGGGTGGCGAGCTTTGTTTTAATACGGGCATGACTGGTTATCAGGAGATTTTCACCGATCCGTCTTACTTTGGACAGATTGTGATCACAACTGTTTCGCATGTTGGCAATTATGGCGTGCAACATCAGGAAGTGGAATCAGATCAGGTTCAAATCAAAGGCTTAATATGTAAAGAGTTTTCGCATCATTTCTCCAGAAATACAGCAGAAGGCTCGTTACAAGAATATTTTGAAGCTGCCGGCATTGTTGGGATTTGTGAAATCGATACAAGAGCGCTGGTGCGGCATGTTCGGGATAAGGGCGCCATGAACGCAGTTATTTCTTCAGAAACAACAGACCTGGAGGAACTACGTAAAAAATTGGCAGAAGTGCCAAGTATGGTAGGATTAGAATTGTCGTCGCAGGTGAGCACGCTATCCATATATGAACTAAAGCCGGAGGTGGTAAAGTATAGAGTGGCTGTTCTGGATTTAGGTATCAAGAAAAACATTATCAGCAACCTTGTTAGCCGCGGCTGCGAAGTGAAAGTATTTCCATACAATACGCCTTTTGAGGTAATGGAAGAGTGGAATCCTGATGGATATTTTGTCTCGAATGGTCCTGGTGACCCTGCTGCTAGCACCGACGCTGTGCGCAGTGTACAGCAGATGCTGGAGAAGAGCAAGCCGATGTTTGGTATTTGCCTGGGGCACCAGGTTCTGGCTGAGGCAAACGGCATTGCCACATATAAAATGCACAACGGCCACCGCGGACTAAATCATCCCGTAAAAAATTTGATTACAGGACTATGTGAAGTAACTTCACAAAACCATGGGTTTGTAGTGGATGCTGAACAACTGCTGAATCACCCGCAGGTAGAGATAACGCACATTAACCTGAACGATAATACAATTGAAGGCATACGTGTGAAAGGTAAACCTGCTTTCTCGGTGCAGTATCACCCGGAATCTTCGCCGGGGCCGCACGATTCGGGATACCTGTTCGATGACTTTATTGCCTTGCTGGAACAAAATAAGTAAAACTATAGATCAAATAATTATGAGCTTGATTACAGATATTAAAGCCCGCCAAATTTTTGACTCAAGGGGTAATCCTACAGTTGAAGTAGATGTAGTAACAGAAACGGGCATTTTGGGCCGTGCTGCAGTGCCATCTGGCGCATCCACGGGCGCACACGAAGCCGTAGAACTCCGCGATGACGATAAAAGCATGTACATGGGCAAAGGTGTGCTGCAGGCGGTGAAGAACGTAAACGAAAAAATTGCCGAAGAACTCGTTGGATTCCCTGTGTATGAGCAGAACCTGATCGATAAAATCATGATCGAGCTTGACGGCACGGAAAATAAGGGTAGTTTAGGTGCGAATGCTATTCTTGGTGTGTCGCTGGCAGTAGCCCGCGCCGCTGCGCAGGAGCTTAACATGCCACTTTACCGCTATGTAGGTGGGGTAAATGCCAACACGCTTCCGGTCCCGATGATGAACATCCTGAACGGGGGCAGCCATGCGGATAATTCTATCGATTTCCAGGAGTTTATGGTAATGCCGGTTGGAGCGTCTTCTTTTGCAGAAGCTTTGCGCATGGGTACAGAGGTATTTCATCACCTGAAAAATGTGCTGAAGAAGAAAGGCCTATCAACTAACGTTGGCGATGAAGGTGGTTTCGCGCCTAATATTGCTTCTAACGAAGAGGCCATACAGGTGGTGTTGCAGGCCATTGAGACCGCCGGCTACAGACCAGGCGAAGACATTATGATTGCCATGGATCCTGCCAGTTCTGAATATTACGATGCAGAATCAGGTCTTTATGTATTCAAAAAGTCTACGGGCGATAAATTAACATCTTCCGAAATGGTTAGCTATTGGGCTGACTGGGTGAAGAAATACCCGATCATCTCTCTGGAAGATAGTATGGCTGAGGACGACTGGAAAGGATGGAAAGAACTGACTGAGCAAATTGGAGACAAAGTGCAGTTGGTAGGCGATGATTTGTTTGTTACCAACGTAAATCGCCTGCAAAGAGGTGTAGACGAGGGTATAGCCAATGCCATACTTATCAAAGTGAACCAGATTGGTACCCTTACCGAAACTATTGATGCCATTAATCTGGGTCGCCGCTATGGTTACAAGAGTATCATGAGCCACCGCTCCGGCGAAACAGAGGATAACACTATTGCTGACTTGGCTGTGGCACTTAACACAGGCCAGATAAAAACAGGCTCAGCTTCACGATCAGACCGTATGTCGAAGTATAACCAGTTGCTTCGCATAGAAGAGGAACTGGGTGAGGTAGCTTATTTCCCGGGCAAGAAGTTTTAATTAATCTTTGCCGAAAATATTTATGGCTAAGGCTGTGGGTTATATCACTCACAGCCTTATTTTTGTATAAGTACCTAAATCCAGTAGCCATGTTGAAGCACGTTCCTAAAATATTCCGCAATTTTTATTTTATAACCACGGTTTTGTTTTTGGTATGGATGCTCTTTTTCGATTCCAATGATTTTATTACGCAGTACCAGATGAGCAAAAAGCTGGCTGACCTTGAAGAAGACAAACAACACTATCTGGAAAAGATGGAGGAAGTACAGCAGGACCGTAAAGAACTGCTGGGTAATCCTGCTTTGCTGGAAAAATTTGCGCGCGAAAAGTACCTGATGAAGCGCCCGAACGAGGATGTGTTTATTATTGTGCCTAAGGATGAAGAATAAGGAGTTCTGAGTTACGAATTTTGAGTTCAGAGTTAGGAATGGTAAGCAGGGACTGCAGAGGAGCAAATCAAACTTAAAATTATCCTGCATAAGGATTTTCTTACAAATACATAACTAGGATTAAGCATATACGCAGGCCCAAAAGAAGTCCTGCTGGTGCGAGCTTGCAGCTCGTACTGCCTCTTAATATCAGTTTGCTGAAACTTCCTGGCTTGATAGTTTATGAAGTGCAACCTTTTAAAGAAATTTTTAGAAGCGTAAAAAGTACGAGTTGCAAGCTCGCACCAGCACAACGAATTGGTTGCTAAATGAGCAAAAGATAAAGAATAAGGCACACGTTTATACAACCGCAGTATTTAAAAGACGAAAAGAGCAGGTTTTACTGCTCTTTTTTGTTTCATGTGCCTCCTTCCTATGCAAAACTGCTCCCTGCCCAAATTATTTGTAAATTGCACCATGCGTTGCTGTCAGTTAGTGGCAACCTCACGTAATAACAGATACTATGGCAAAAGTAGCAATAAACCTTTCTACCGGAGCTCTTCAGCAAGAAGAGGTAATTGTAGGTATAGACTTAGGCACAACCAACAGCTTGGTAGCCTACATCCATCCTGAAGATAAAAAACCTATCGCAATTAATGACCAAGGCTTGGGTACCATTGTACCATCGGTGGTGCATTTTACCGAAAACGGCGAAGTTATAGTTGGCGCCACGGCAAAGGATTATCTTATCACGGACCCCGCTAATACGATTTATTCTGTAAAGCGCCTGCTTGGTAAATCCTACAAAGATTTGAGCCATCACACAGATTATTTCGGTTATAAAGTGATTGATGATGACAGTGAAGGACTGGTAAAAGTCCGGATAAAAGATAAGTTTTATTCTCCGATTGAATTATCAGCAGAGATACTGAAAGAGCTCCGCGGCCGGGCAGAACATGCTTTGAAAACGCCTGTAAATCGTGCGGTGATTACGGTTCCGGCTTATTTTAACGATTCCCAGCGCCAGGCTACCCGCGATGCCGGTAAGCTGGCAGGGCTGGAGGTGCTGCGCATTGTGAATGAACCAACAGCGGCGGCCTTGGCTTACGGCATCGGCATCGATCCAGATGAGGAAAAAACGGTGGCTGTGTATGACTTGGGCGGCGGTACTTTCGATATTTCTATACTAAGTATACATCAAGGTATTTTTGAGGTACTCTCAACCAATGGCGACACATACTTAGGCGGCGATGATTTTGACCGCGCCATTATCAACCACTGGATTCAGGAGAATCAGCTGATTGCTGATACTGTGAATTTAGATAAAAACCTGTCGCAGGAGTTGCGCCTGAAAGCTGAGGAAGCAAAAAAGGTACTGAGCGCACAGCAGGTATACACCAGCAGCATAGAAGGTAAAATAGAGTGTCATCTGGAGCGCCATACCTTTGAGACATTAATTGCGCCCATTGTAGCCCGGACGATAGACAGCTGCCGTCAGGCAATGGGGGATGCCAAACTACAGCCGGAGCAGATTGATGCCGTAATTATGGTGGGCGGCTCTACGCGTGTGCCGATGGTGTATGAGGCGGTGTCAGAATTTTTTGGTAAGCCTGCGAACAATACGCTGAACCCGGATGAAGTAGTAGCGCTGGGTGCAGCCATACAAGCCGATATACTGGCTGGCAACCGCAAAGATATCCTGCTGCTGGATGTAACGCCACTCACGCTTGGCATCGAAACGATGGGTGGTCTGATGGATTCGATTATTCCGCGCAACTCTAAAATACCAACCAAAGCCGGACGGCAGTATACTACCTCTGTTGACGGGCAGGTAAACATGAAAATTTCTGTTTACCAGGGCGAACGTGATGTGGTGCAGGAAAACCGAAAGCTGGCCGAATTCGACCTGAAAGGTATACCTGCCATGCCAGCCGGCTTCCCGAAGGTTGATGTTAACTTTATACTTAATGCTGATGGCATCTTGAAAGTAGAAGCCATTGAGGTGCGTTCTGGCACACGGCAGGAGGTTGAGGTAAAGCCACAGTATGGCCTGACGGACGCGCAGGTAGAGCAAATGCTACTGGATTCTATCACACATGCCCGCGAAGATGTTAGCACCCGGATGGTGATTGAGGCGCGAACCACCGCCGAACAGATGCTGTACCAGGTGGAACGTTTCCTGGCAAAGAACGGCGAATATCTGACGGAGGAAGAGATACAACTAACTCGTCAGAATGTACAGCGCCTGAAAGACGTGCTGACTGCCGGCGGCGACAAAAACGCAATTTTGGCAGCAGTAGACGTGCTGGAAGAGCAGACCAGTCCTTTTGCTGAGCGTGTGATGCAGATTTCTATCAAAAAAGCCATGTCAGGCAAAAAGATAGAGTAGCAGATAAATCAAGCAAAAACAAAAAGCGCTAGCATATAACTGCCGGCGCTTTTTGTTTTAAGTATAGGTGATAAGATTTAAAGCTGCGATTTATACCTGAACTAACGGCATTTATACTACAACTTAATACCAAATTTTTTGCCTAGCGTTTCTAAATCCCGTTCTACAGGCTCCAGTAGCGGAATACCATTTTTTAGGCGTTTATCGGTCGTCTCCCGCTCAGGGTCGCCTGGTATCAGCACGGCTTTCTCGCCTTTTTTAACTTTGGCGTTACGGAAAGTTTCAATCCACTTGTCCATGTTCTCTTTAAACTCATCGGCAGGCCGGAAAGCATCTATTCGCATGGCGCCTAAAAAGTGGCCAATGCCCTCGCCCACAGGGTTTTCGGCCAGCGGCAAAAAGCTGACAAAAGGAGGCACCCACGGACCATAATTAGCGCCGGAAAGTACCGCAGAAAAAATATCTACAATAGCACCCAAGGCGTAGCCTTTGTGGCTGCCGTGGGTTCTGTCGCTGCCCAGCGGAAGCAACGCGCCCCCGTCCTTTAGCTCATGCGCATTAGTAGAGCGCTCGCCGCTTGCCGTCTGAATCCAGCCAACAGGGGCTTTTTTATTTTTCCGTTGCAGCATTTCCAGCTTTCCGTTAGCAGCAGATGCTGTGGCAAAATCAGCGACAAAAGGAGGTTGTTTCATAGTTGGGACGGCCACGGCAATCGGGTTGGTTCCCAGCATGCGGTCTACAGAATGTGTGGGCGCTACCAGAGGCGAGGCATTGGTCATGGCAAGACCAATCATATCTGAAGAAAGTGCTTCCATGGCGTGGTAGCCGGCAATGCCAAAGTGGTTCGAATTTTTGACGGATACCCAGCCCGTACCAACCTGGTTTGCTTTATCTATGGCTATGTCCATGGCGCGCGGGGCAATAACCAGTCCCAGGCCGCTGTCGCCATCTACGGTGGCGGTGCTAGGCGTTTCGTGTACAATACGCAGCTGCGGCTTCACATTAATGCGGCCGGCTTCCCAAAGGCGAACATAGCCACTCAAACGGGCTACGCCATGTGAATCTACGCCGCGCAAATCAGCCTCCAGCAACACTTCGGCAGCCAGTTTGGCATCTTTTGGCGGACAGCCCATGTGCAGGAATACCTCCTGTGTAAAATCAAAAAGTTGTGAGTAGGCATGCATAAATAATCAGCTTCGGTGGAGGCGGCAAATTAAGAAATTCTTAAGCCAATGTCTCGGATAAAATAATGAGCAACTGCCCGGGCTTTTGCTGCTTGCCTGAAGTCGCCTACTTCAGCTGCATATCGTTCAGCGAAATTATGTACATTTCTGTTTTCGAATCATAGCGGATACTATAGGTAGTAGGGTAATATAATCCTTTTCGCTGGAAATCTGCCGGCTGCTTGATGGGGAACGTGTCGTTGGGGCGCGACAACAAATACTCCTGCGTAAACATAGGCTCCAGGAAGGCTATCTCACTATTATAAGAGCCATAAATAAAGGTTTGGGTAAACTTCTGCCCGTTTAATTCCGGTGAAAACTTATCGAACCAGTGTTTGCCCATCAGGGGCACATTTACCTGCGCATCTATATAATCGGCTGGCAAATACTTTGCTGCCGGTGCAGCCAATATCTTGGTGTCCGACAGCTCATCGCCGATTTGCTGCTGTTGTGCCGGCGTTATCATGTAAAAGTGCGCATCAAAGTGCGGCAGCTGATAAAATCCCGGCGGGTGGCCCATGGGGTTCCAATCTACACCGATATGATTATAAGGTGTTTTGGCCTTGGCTTCAGCAGGCAGGTCTATCTCGTAGTAAACCATACCCATCATCGGGTCATCCATATCAGGCATGTCCATAGAATGCTCTGGAAGGTCATTTAATGCCTCTTTGGACAGGTGCACGCCTACCGCTGTCGGGTTACCGGCTGCATCTAGTGTTACCCAGGAGCGGGCAATGCCGTTGCCCATAGGTATGCTTTGCCCATAGATGGTTTTTTCAGCCGTGGGATTTGTGTCGTTGTCTTTATCGCAGCTAAAAGCAACTATGGCCAACACAATGATGAACAGGGGGTAGAGATTCTTTCTCAAATGGAAAATATTTACAGGTACACGAAAATTGAAGAGATTTTTTAACTGTGAATAATTATATGTAGCTGTATAACTGAAAATAGGACGAGAAATAAAAGCTTTAAAGTATAAATAAGATTATCAGGAACCAGAACATTGAAAGCTACTTATACTTTGTTATCATCTCAATTTATAATTAAATGCTACAATTGGCTGTGTATAAGGTCTCAACAGCCAGAGAAGTATATTTAGTTTAAAATTGAATAAGAATATTTTAAGCTGCGTTTAATCTCTTGATACCAATGTGCTAATGTAGTATATTATTTAAATTGTTCCAATGCCTTTTGTAGTACACCCTCTTTCAATGCATATAAAGAGACAGTTATATTTTTAAAATTATATTTTTGCAAAACAAAGTCCACTGCTATGCTTGCCGGCACAATCATATCTACGCGCATCTCCAGCATACCTGGTATAATCAGGCGCTCCTCGTGGTTCTTGCCTAAGAGTTCGTGATGAATCCGATAATAATCTTCGATACTGATACTGGAAGCCACAGGCAAATTCAGTTGGCGTGAGGTATCGCCTTTACTTTGCGCATCAATATCGCAGACTGTGTCGAAAGTGCCGGATGAACCTACCAACATGGTAGGTTTATATTTACCGACGGCTTCAGTTAAAAGCTGTAGCTGTTCATTTAAGTATGCTTTTTCGGCGTCTATACTATGTTGCGGAATAGGGTCTTGTTGAAAGAACTGATCCATCAGGCGCTGTGCACCAACCTCAAAGCTGCGCTTCCAGAAAATTTCCTGCCGGTTGCAAAGTATAAATTCCACGCTGCCGCCGCCAATATCCATAATGAGCGCTGTCTGCTCATCCAGCACACCCGCAGACCGCACACCATAGTAAATATACTCTGCCTCGCGGTCGCCGGAAATAATTTCCACTTTGATGTCGGTTAGTTTGAAGATGTCCTTTACAAAGTCGCCGCCGTTGGTAGCGTTGCGTACCATACTGGTTGCCATTGCCTGCACTGTTTCAGCACCAAATTCATCTATAGTTTTGCGGAAATCGCGCAAGGTTGCAAGGCCGCGCTCATAAGCCTCGGGCACAATGTTGCCGGTGCTGATGCCGCCCTGCCCCAGCAGCACCGGCAGCCTGGTTTTGTATAGTTCGTGCAATTGTCCCTGGGCATCCACCTCCGTTATCAGCAGGTGAAAGGTATTGGTACCCATATCAATAAGGGCGAGGCGCTGGTTCATACTTTAAGGTGCTAATTTGTAAATGTGCTGGGTGATTTTGATTAATTGTTAAATGGCCGAATTTCTGTAAAGTATAGAAGCGCAAGTCATACTTCGTTTAAGACTTGCGCCAGTTGCGGGCTTATTTTGATTGAAATTTTGTTAGCTTTTTTTGAAGGTCATTTAACATTTCTGTCACTTGCAGATTATTTGCGAATTGTAGCTTTAGCTTTTCTATTTTTTCATAATGGAAACTAAAAGTATCATCCTTTCTTTTACTTATTACCGCACTATATTCAATTAATATATTTTTACTAAACAAAAACATTCTCAATAGAATATTCATAAAGGGGATAGTTTTAATAGTTACGCTTTCAATATTGATGCTTGCTAACATGTCATATACTTTCGAAGGACTGTTGTCATAGTGAACAGCTAAGTCTCTTTGAACTTTCATTCTTTCTAGATTTTCATCAATATACAATTCTAAATCTTCTGTAATTTTTTTGTACTCGCTTAATAAGTATGGTAATTCTTTGTTTAATAATTCACCGATATCTCTAACCCAAAAGGACTCATTTCTCTTCGACAATTTTTGATTTTCATTTTTATCAATGATATAATGGTAAATTTTCTTATAGCTTTCATTGATTGTGACAATCAATTGTTTTATGGAATAAATTACTTCATAATTTTCTTTTGCATTGATATAAATTCTATAGGCAGTGGTAATATCTAACCAAATTAATCCTAACAGCAAAGAGTATTCGCTTAGTCTCTTTAGGTGATAAATCTCACTAGCTTGTTCATGCTTATTATGATTTGCAGGTTTTTCAAGTAATTCATCAGCATTATCAAGCATTCTGATAGAATTACGCAAACCGTCTACTAAATTCGTAAATGTTTGGATATTAGAAAGCGTTTCCTCCTCAAGAACCTTTTTAGTCTCAGCACTAATGAATTGATTTTTATTTGTTTCGTTCATATCAAGGTTGCTTTACCCTTGTACCTGATTCACAGTAAAGCACACATAAACATACGGTTCTTTGTCGATATTAACAGCTAACCGCAACCAAACTAACGATTATACTATACGCGTAAACAAAGCAAATAAACAGGCTACTTCCCAGCAGAAGAGAACCTGAAAAACGTACCTAGTGGCAGCTTACGTTCACCTTTATCTTGTAAGTATAGCTCGCCTAATTCTTCATTCTGCACCTGCTCCCCAAAGCTGCCGCGCATCAGGTTATCCAGAATCATTGCGGAGAAGCCGATGGAGTATAGATTGATGAGCAGGAAGTAATCAGTTTTGTCCAGCAGCTCGCGGCAAAGTTTCAGCATTTCATTCAGTTCTTCCTCCAGTTGCCATTTCTCGCCGTTTGGGCCGCGGCCGTAGGAGGGCGGGTCCAGAATGATGCC
>Ga0210040_10000519_pt1 | contig 64412 bp, 46 predicted proteins | sample CryGeyCG12114_NA_FD_185462 | JGI IMG/M metagenome (GOLD analysis project Ga0210040, IMG submission 185462) | Groundwater microbial communities from aquifer - Crystal Geyser CG19_WC_8/21/14_NA (SPAdes) (version 2) | ecosystem: Environmental > Aquatic > Deep subsurface > Groundwater | place: USA...
CAGCAAAGCGGTTTGAGTTGCGTTGAGCCAGCTGCGAATCTTCTTGCTTTTCTTCTAGTTGGTTTTTGCTCCTCGCTTGCCGTAATGGAAGAGGCGGAAATGTCGGAGTACATGGTCCATCGACGGTTCCCGCTCACAGCATCACGCAGACGAGGACTTTGGAGTGGTCGGTGCACTCGCTCCTCACCATACGGTTGGGGTGGTAGGACCGTCTTTTCAGGCTCGTTTACCGGTTCCATGTCATCCTTTGGACTGGATCCGAGCTTGAACGGGCTGATGTCGGCATTGTTCAATGCTAGCGGTGAACAAGCGAGTGAACCCGCCGTGCTCATGCCAATGGCATTCGGAGATGTCGGCTGACGAGGGAGGATCAGCGACATAGGCCGAGGGTTTCGCTTGTCCCGCACAGGTGAGCCAAGGTTGAAACCGTTAGTGGTCTTGGTCGGCGACATAGCGAGAAGTTGGGTCAAGACCTCATTTCTCTTACTCATGCTAAGGTTGATCTCCTCCATGTCGGCTTTTTCATGTTCAAGTCTCTCGATGCTGGCTTTCAGGGACTCGATGATGTTGGAGTCTAGTCTCTTCTCCTCATGCTGATATTGCATTTCGCGGAAGGCGTGCTCGCGTTCCTCAAGAGAATCTTCCAGGTCTCTAACTTTGCGCTTCAGCTCCAACTCGGCCATGGTCTTGTGCTCCACTGTTCTCTTAACTTCAGCCTCGAATTTGTCCTTGAGCATGGTAAGCTCTTTCTGTAATCGTTCGTTCTCCTTATTCGCTACCCTCAACTTCTCTTTCATAGGCCTTCGGGTCAGGGGAGAGTATGCCTCATCCTTAACCTGCTGCAGCTCTTTCTCAATATGCTCGATGTACTCATCTGCGTCAAAGGTGGTCTGCACAGATCGTTTCCTGCCCTTCGACTTCAGAGGAGGGGACTTCGTAGGGGGAGACCATCTCTCATTAAGAGACACCTCTCTCAGTCGCATATTGTTCAGACTGTCCTGAATGTGCTCAAAACCGGTGGGGGATGTAAATTCACCCTTGGGCTCAACATATGGGGACGAGGCAGCACATGGCGAAGACTGTAACAATGGCCTTTCCGGGTTATCCTGATAGACGGGGATTTCAGGTCTCCTGCGCGACGCCCTACCTCGCGCGGTGTTTGAAATTCCCTCCAGGACGCGTAAACTGCTCTTCTTGCCGATGGTGCCTGTACTCCTGCTCTTATGCAATTTGTTCTCTTGGTTCCTCGGCGGTGACTTGGCTTCGTCAGGAAGATCGTTGTTACCGATCAGCTGGGTTAGTTTGTTGCTGAGGCCGGAGATTGACAATTTTTTGGCTGGGAACTTAGCATTGCGATTCTGGAGAAGCCGTTGTTGTCTGGATGGACTAGTCTCTGGGCTGAAGATGTCTGAGCTGATGGTAGGAGAGTGCCGGGATTCATTCTGCAAAGATGCACTGGCCAAGTCCAGCTGTGGTGAGGACGTTGGCTGCACATGAGCACTGGCCATCGTTGTCACGGCCTCGGTTCAAATATCATGGTATGGTGTGTTGTGAGCCAATCATTGGTGCAATGTGGTCAAGGATAGTGGAGAATGGAAATTAGATACTGGCGTGCGAAGTTGTTGGATTTGCCAGCAATCCAAGCAGACTTCAAGACACCTACTGACAATATGTACAGTGCATGCTGTTTGTTGTGTGCGAAGGAAAGTGAAATGGCATGACACGCCTGAGGTGAGACAAAGCGGGCAGTTTTCCATTTACCTGGTCTTCACGACGCAGGAGATGTGCTATCCGCGGTGGGTCTTTTTCCATGCTTCACCTGCACCTTCCTCTGTGTACGTTTTGCTCTTTCCAGTTGGTAGATTTCCTAATTTGTATTAGCTTGGCAGTAGCGTTCCTGCATACGAAGTCCCCGAAATTTTGCGAAAACACTAGTGTCTCCAAGTGAGGGCATCGCCGTCGGTCTAACTGCCTCTGCACTCTCGACCACAACAAGGAGTCGAGCATTGTGACGTATGCCAGGCACACATAACAGAGTCAGCGACGACAAGGCACGAGCACGGGGCCCCGATAAACTGACGTAGGATTTGCGGCATTAGAACCATGAAGATTTAGCTATGTAGGACCAGTCTGTGAAACTCTTAGGTATCTTCCGTGCTTCTGGTTGATAATGTCGCCTCGATCGTCCCTGCGAGCAGAGCCACTACGTTAAAGCTTTTTCACTTCCATACCCTTCTTGATCGCTTCTGCTTTGTTGGCATCCTCGAAGAATCGGGTACAGTCCTCCATCGCTCGCCATCGCCGCGAGCTCCTTCTCAACATCTGCTCGCAGGAAGTCGAGGGTCGTAAAGCATCGCTCTTACGCGAGAGGTCCGCAACACCATTTAGCCTCTGGTTGCGCTGCACGCCATGGAGTAGTCGATAATGTCTCGTCCTCGCAACCACCTGCTTGGTGTCTCCGCCTGTTCCGTGCAATGGGGTGGCTTAGAATCTTCACTTATTGTACACTGCTCGCTCACACCTTCATCCCCCAAGCTCTCGCCAACCCAACCCCATTGCCAGCCCACCACCCAGCATACTGCATCGCACCTCCCACACTCCCACCCACAGTTCGCACATCACCCAGCCTCCTATCAAGGAACTCTCTTGTATCCTTGAAGCCCTGACTCTTGTCCGTACTCATGAAAACCTCCGTACTCGCATAAACAGCACTTAACTGCGCCCGTTTCGTATACCATCCAAAATCAACCTGCTTGTCTCCAGCCAGATACCATATCTCATCCGCTAGATTGCCCAGCTCTTTGAGACTTGCAGGGATATTCTCTAGTAGACTCATGTGGCCGAGCGCACCTTGCCAGTGGCTGATCACCTCGTTATCTACATTTGCTTGTAGTCGGGCCCACGTGAGCGTCTTCACTTTCTGTGTCAGGCCCAACTTGTCATTCTCTACAAATTGAACTCGGTCCTTGAGGGATAGACGCTGAGTGACGAGGTAGAAGTGAATTAGGTCGTAGATGCCACGGGGGAAGAGATTGAGGGTTGCTTCGCGATAGTTGTTCTCCTTTGCGCCCGCCAGGAGAGCATCCTGCGTGAAACCTAGACGAGGTACATGCTGAAGAGCAGATGTAAGGATTGCGGTTTGGACTGGAAGCAGTGGCGATGGGTCAGGATGGTGGACGGAATAGTATGTCCGATGCAACTGGAGTGCAGGACTAGCCTTCGATGCTACATGGCGGGTCAGACGTGGCAGAGCTTGGACGCTCGATGCCATTACCATAACGAGATGGCAATCGATATAGTGGTGGGAAAGTACATCATGAGAAAGAGATTATATGTGAAATCTATATCGTGATGTTGACGGAACGTGCTGCGGCGGCGACTCTGGATTCAGAGCCTCGTCGAAGTGACTGTCTCCACTCACATCCGCGGCTCTCGTAATACTTCGGTGAAGACAATCTAGATATATATACGATGCTGAAAGATACAGAACTCCTGATCACGACAGGTACTGACAAGTTCCTGAAAGAGGAGCTCCTACTCGCCGGAAAGCAACTGTAGTCTTCATGAGCAGACAGGTCCCTCCCACTGCAACAGTCAGGAAGTCACTTCTACGGAGTCCCAGCAACCAACTAGAGATGCTAGACAGGACTAAATCGAGTTTTACAGTCACCTACCTGGATAAACCACGACCGTGGACGGTTGTGAACAAGCCCTACATCAAGGGCACCTGTTCAGTCCAAGATGTAGAAGGCCTTGAAAAGCAGGCATTACATCGTCATGAGCAGATGTATACGAACAGAATGAGAAGTGCTCGCATGCGCAAGCTGGGGAGGGAAAGGGCGCTGTGATATCGTTGTAGGTGTCGATTGCTGGAGCTTGTGGTGGGGAAAGGAGCAGTCCGTGACGTGGTATTCGATCGGTCGCGTTTGGTGAAAGGACAAGCAAACAGGAGAGGACGATCAGGCAGGACGACGGAGGGGTTACGTGGCGAATAGATGCTGGCGGACAATGCGATACGTGCTGAGCTAGGGCAGACGAGGTGCGACGAAGGCGGTAGGCAGGATGGCGAATTGCGCGGAAGGTCGATTTTGATGGTACAATTTTGGTGGCTGTGTTCAGCTCCCGTCTCGAGATCGACTCGTTTCGTAGCTCGGACTCGTACTATCCCTTTCAAGTCAATTATCACAAGGTGTTTGCTTGCCTTTGCTCTCTATCATTCTGCAATTGAGCTTCAAGCTTTCGTCCATAACTCCGTTACCAGTGCCAATGCAACTTGTCGGTCAGCTTTTCGGTGATCACGCCGTTACACGGTGTGGCTTTGATGACTGATGCCCTCTAATGAGCAAGTGTGATGTTGCGCATACACTATTCCGCAGTGTCGAGCTCGTCGTGAGCAGGGGCCGGAGAATCGATCGCTGATTCGGGTGTCAGCTTCAAATTCCTTCCATTTCTGCGTCGAGTTCTGTTTTGAGCATACCTTTTCGGTCTTCGCCGTTAACTCGTTCTTCACGGTCCTCTCGGTCGTCTCTTCCGTCCCGATCAGCTCGACGGTCATCCCGGTCACGCTCGCGGTCACGATCGGCCGGACTTCTCGAGCGTCTTCTATCATCGAAGTCCCTATCTCGTCGACGGTCATCGGGGCGTTCGGCGCGGTCATCTTTGCGTGGAGAGAAATCACGGCGGCGTGGTGGAGATTGTGATCTGTTGTAACCACGCCTTGGGGGACTTCGCTCTCGGCGAGCACCAGGAGCTCGCTCTCGGTCTCGGCCAGTGTCGAATCGCCATGATGCCGATGGAGGAGTTCGTGCCCACTAAGCATGCCTATTAGTATTCTTTTCCGCATATCCCATGACTTTTGCGTACCTCGATCTTCAGAACATCGTCCCGACCAATGCGCTTGTTGTGCATCTCGTGGTAAGCATCGTCGGCATCTCTTCTTGACTCGTACTCGACAAAGGCGAAGCTTTGCAAGGATTAGCTGTGGTCATATGAGCAGCGCATATGTCTCTTACAGTCTGCTAGATTGTGTTCGAGGTGCAGGAATGTCGCACCTGACCAGTCGGCCATATGCTTCGAACTCGTAGGCCAAGTCTCGTGCTCTCGTCCCATGACCGAAGCCAGTAACGTACAACGTGGTTCCTGATCGCGACATGACAGTGCTGTTCCCGTAGAGGTTCGTGGCTATGATAGATCGGTATGCGATAGTGGTAGCAGAGATGGATGATAGTGGTATAGGTGGTTGGTTGCGCGCAAAGAAATTGCACGTCAGGCAGAAATTGTGAGAAAGCTAAGGATTCACAAGGATGGCGCACCCGAGAAAGGCACGGTGACGCCACTTAACTGCAATCGGACAAAGTGACCAAGGCACCATGCGCCCCAACCACGTGATCATCGCCCCTTCTCTGGCTAGGCGTCAGGGCGGCCGGGGCAGCTGAACGCTGGACGCTGGACCGCTAAGCAGATCGGTCATTAGCCAGAGCTGACCAGTCACTCCAGCGCAAATTTGGGCAGCGACAACAACCCCTGATGGCACTCATTGTTACCATCTGACCGTACACACTTGGCCAAACGACTACATCATTATCGATTGACGAATATATCTGCGCTTGCTCGAGATTCGCCTCTTGTTACTAGATTTGCCCGGCATCGCTACAACTCCGACCTCACCCGCGCCCGTTGCCGATTTTGCAATAAGACCGACAGCGCACGTTACAATCAGCGTGAGGACCTGTCTGGCACCACATCCCATAGTACCTAGATCCAACACCTTAAAACGCTCGATCATGCTGCCCCAGTAGACCCAACAGCCCTGCTGCAGCTTTCCATGGCCCCTCCGCAAAAGTCGAAACAACTGCAAACGCTTCCTGCTCAGCCCCAAACAGCACACCATAAAAGGGTGCCGACTCTGTTTGAGGATTGGCAAGTATTACAAACGCGAAGATGAGGTTGGGCGAGAAAGACCCTGCCACTGTCGCAGGCACAAGTGGTGCTAGCTCTACCACCATGTCAGAAATACAGAACCTACCCGAGGTAAGCATTCCAGTTACTGCGAAAGAAGTCCATCTGCTGACCGAACCAAGAACCCTGTGACAGTGTCGCCTCCCGATGTTGCATCGAATTTGCGGGCATTCGTCTCTACACCCTTCACAGCTGCCTTCTGCGCCGGAGGCGTCGCAGGCGCCGTTTCCCGAACGGTCGTGTCACCCCTCGAAAGATTAAAGATTCTGTACCAAGTCCAAAGTGCAGGCCGGAATGAATATCAACTGTCAGTGGGCAAGGCTCTGGCCAAGATGTGGAGGGACGAAGGTTGGAGAGGCTTCATGAGAGGTAACGGTATAAATTGCTTAAGGATCGTACCATACTCGGCCGTGCAGTTCGGCTCTTTCAACTTATACAAGAGAACAGTGGAAGGCTGGACAGGCCATAATCTCACCTCCTTCGAAAGATTGCTGTGTGGTGGTGTTGCTGGTGTCACATCCGTCACATTCACGTACCCACTTGACATCGTCAGGACGAGATTATCCATACAAACAGCATCTTTCGCCTCCTTAGCCAGGCGCGAAGGCAAACCACCGGGAATGTGGCCCACAATGAAGCTCATGTACAAAATGGAGGGAGGTGTGCGCGGGCTGTACCGAGGTATTCTCCCCACCGTGGCTGGCGTTGCTCCTTATGTCGGCCTCAATTTTATGGTCTATGAAAATGTACGCGGCTACTTCACAGAAGCTGGTGAGACCAATCCTCCATGGTACAGGAAACTGGCCGCTGGTGCCATTTCAGGCGCTGTTGCTCAGACCTGCACCTACCCATTCGACGTTCTTCGAAGACGTTTCCAGGTCAACTCCATGTCCGGTATGGGCTACCAGTATACATCGATATCAGGGGCAATCACGACGATACTGAAAGAGGAGGGATTCCTAGGGCTCTACAAAGGCATCATGCCGAATCTGCTAAAAGTGGCCCCCAGCATGGCAAGCAGTTGGCTCAGTTTCGAGTTGACCAGAGACTTCCTCGTTTCGTTAGGACCACAAAACACAGATCCAGTATGAGCAAGAACAGGTAGGAGAATTGCTGCTGGAAGCTCAGCCGGAGATGGAGGGCCATCCATATAGAGACAGCCTCGATTCCGGCTGCTGTACAAATTGTGCAACATTATAAAAGGCCCAGGCACGGTAGATCAAGCGCTGACTAGTTAGAGCGTAGGTACTGTCGCATTGTCTTGGAGTAGGAGGAATACCCTTTGCTTGGACTAGCATAACAATTCGAGGGGCTCACGAAGTTAGATGACACGGAAGCGTTTTAGCTGCCATTTGAGGAGGAGCACAATACAGTTTCATGACTTCCAACTCGCTAGATCGTCACTGCGTCGGTCCAGGTCGTGTTCCATATCTCGATTGCTGAAGGCGCACGCCCTCAATCAATCAAGACGACAGCCCGTGGTATGCTTGACCTGCCCAGCTAAGCGTACATAGGTAAGTTATTCCGCTAATTCTCCATCTAGGGTTGCGAGAAATCAGATGTAAATTAGGCATCAAGGCACAAAGAGACGCTAGTACAAGGCTTGGCAGAAATCTCCTGCGCACGCTTGGCATGAAGTTTGGGTTTGTCGCGACAACTTCGACTTCAGCGAGTGCCAGCGACAGTCACAATTTCGTTCATTATCTTCGACAACCGCGATCATGGGTATGTACAGCCCTTCGATACCTGTTACTGCTCAATCCATGCACACAGCATGTCGATAGAGCGCGCTCAAAGAGCACCGCTTCGGCGCTGCGAGTCATTGCAAAAACATTTGCTAATGGCGCCTCACTCTAGGTATTGATCTTGATCGTCATCACGTCCGGGCCAGCCACCGAAAGGCACCCAAGAGCGACAACCCGTATCTGAAGTTGCTTGTCAAGCTCTACAGATTCCTTGCTCGTGAGTATCATGCCAGCCCAGACGGAGAGGGGAGGGAGACTGACAAGGCGCAGGACGAACCGATGCCAACTTCAACAAGGTCGTCCTCAAGCGACTGTTTATGTCGAGAATAAACCGACCACCCATGTCCCTCTCCCGAATTCACAGCAAAGTCAGCACACCGACCGCCAAGAAGGCCTACGAGGGCAAGACCGTTGCAGTCGTTGGCACAGTCACCGATGACAACAGATTCCAGGACGTCCCTAAGCTTTCCATCGCTGCTCTCCGATTCACATCCACCGCCAGAGCTCGAATTGAGAAGGCTGGTGGTGAATGTCTGACCTTCGATCAGCTGGCCATGCGAGCCCCGACGGGTAGCAATGTTGTTCTGTTGAGAGGACCAAAGAACGCTAGAGAGGCCGTCAAGCACTTCGGCATGGGACCACACAAGCACAAGAAGCCATACATCGAGAGCAAGGGCCGAAAGTTCGAGAAGGCTCGTGGCCGAAGAAGGTCGAAGGGTTTCAAGGTGTAAGCGGTCTGCATTTTACCGGGCATTGGCTTCGAAGATTGCCACAGAGTTGCAGTGCTGGCGTGCATGCTTCTGCGTTGCTAGCCCAACTAGTCTACTCAAAAATATACTTCACCGCACCGTGTCACTGGTCATGGCGGTAGCAAGATATAGTCAAGCATTGAAGACGCGAAAGCCCATGCTCAGCATAACACGAATCACGTGCTGTAGCAAGGCAAAAATGGCAAAACACAATTTCAAACGTTTTGATCGTTTTTTGAACTTCGTGATATTCTGGAAAACACCATAACACGTCCTGGTGACACACTCTATCATAACTTTTGAGGCTTTGGGTATCATACCACGCTTACCGACCCTGTCCTCCAAATCTCAATCTTCTCCGTCGGCATCGGACATGTGGCAGCTTACTGCCAGTGCTTGCGCTTGCTCGACGGCGGAGTCTTTACCCTGCATGATTGCCGAGAAACTGTGGTCGACCCGATCGAAAAGGAGTTTTCGTGCCAGTCTCTCTTCCTTCATTGCTCGGTCATACTCATCCTTCTTGTATTTGTACATTTCGAAACTGATGAGGTACTCGACCTTAGGTGTTGCAGGAATGCCTTGTGCATGCCGTCGGGCAAGATCTTCTGCCATTTGTCGCAGAAGCTCTTGTCGTCTCTCCTCTGTTTCGACGAAGACAGGTTTCGGTGGGACTGATGTTTCGCTATTGATGTATGGCCAGAGACCTTTGATGTCTGCCTCATGTCGGATGTATCAGTACCAAGCGATATAGTTCTGCTTGCCCGTGAGGATTATTGGTTTGTTGTTGCCGTTTTCGGTCTTGTCGTCTGACATGCCGGCGGTTTGGTCTTGTAAGCTCTAGCTAAGCTAGGTTCTCGATTTGTTTTTGGGTGAGGGTGTATGAGTCTGGCGATGCCGAAGACTCTGTTCTTGTGGTTTGGTATTGTGAGGTTGACCTTCGTCAAACAACTCGGTTTGTTTGTGGTATGGTATAGATATTAGGTATCTGACAGTACCGTGCACTGTGAAGCGTCCGGGCTTATAACCAGTTGAAAGGTGTTCAGGTAATAACACATATATTGTCTATTCAAAGGCATAAGGAATAAAGAGGAATGACTTTGTGTAGAAGACAGAAAGTCATAGCTCTTGATCCTTGGCAATTTTCACTATCTGTATTACACTTGATTCTCATAACGGCAATTTCTCATGCTTGTACGCCCTTTTCCCAGCCCCATATTCTCCAGCAATCTGCCCAGACCCCCTAATCTTGTACTTATATATTGTCAAGCCTTCTAAACCCACTGGCCCCCTGCTGTGTATCCTGTTCGTGCTGATGCCCACCTCTGTGCCAAATCCATATCTCATGCCATCCGCAAACCTCGTCGACGCATTCCAATACACACCCGCAGAGTCCACAGCGGACATGAAATATTCTGCCGCCTCCTTGGACTGTGTCACGATCGAGTCCGTGTGCCCCGAGGAGTGCGCATTGATATGTGATATCGCAAGGTCGAGACTCGGATCCGACGTCGTCGTGTATGCAGTGCCATTGACAGCGCCAACAGCCGGGACAGTCTTGACCGCGATCTTCAGGTCCAGAAACTCAGTATCGTAATCCGTCTCGCCCACATCCTGCAACAACGCCGCCTTATCGCTCGGCAACTTGTCCCCGAGCACCTGCTTACTCTTCCCATCACAAAGCAAACTCACACCCCTCTGCAGCAACGCCTGCGCCACACCGGGCAACACAGACACAAGCACACTCTCATGCACCAGCAACGTCTCCGCCGCATTACATGCAGCCGGATAGTCACATTTACTGTCCACAACGACTTTCTTCGCAATCTCCGAATCCGCATCACTGTGCAAGTACACCGAGCAAAGTCCATCCGCATGTCCCATGACCGGTATCCGCGTGTGCTCCTTCACATACCGTACAAGCTCATTCCCGCCCCGCGGGATCACCAGATCAATATACCGATCCAGCTGCAGTAACTCATCGATTACATCCCTCGTCTTCACGAGCTGGATCGCACCATTCGGCACCTCAGTCGTCTCCAGCGCCTCACTGATAACCCGTGATATCGCCTCGAATGAATGCGTGCTCTCCTTCCCACCTTTTAGGATCGCTGCGTTCCCAGATTTGATTGCAAGCGCGGCGATGTTGGCTATGACTTCTGGTCGGGCCTCGAAGATGATCAGGAGCACACCGATCGGACAGCTGACTCGCTCTAACTCGAGGCCATCGTCCAGTAGTGTGCGTAGACTGACTTGCCCGATCGGATCCGGCAGATCGCGGACATCGAGGATGCCCTGCAGCATGTCCTCGTACTTCCCTGGTCGGGTTAGATCAAGCCGCTTGACGAGGGATGCGCTTAGTGAGCCGTCTTTGGAGGCAGTGGTTGCGAGGGACATGTCTTGGGCATTGGCTTCGAGGATGGTGGGTTTGGCGGAGAGGAGGGCATCGTGGATGGTTGTTAGCGCGTTGTTGCGGGATGAGACTGGCAGAACTGCTAGGGAGCGTGCCGCGAGGGAGGCGGAGCGGGCGCTGTCTTCTGGGGTTGAGGAGGTGAGAGACATGATGGTTGGGGTTTGCTCCTCGAGCTCGTAGTTAGTCGGTTATATTGAGGGGTTAAGAACGTAAAGCTTCTTTAACAAGTGTAGCGTTTTGATCTGCCAGTTCCTGCCAGCTCTATTTCTTCAGGGGCTTATTGCATGAAGCGATACTGCGATATCGATTGTGCTCGAGGCTTCATACTGCCAACAATTTATTAGTCAGACAGTATTTACTATTGACCTCACGTGATCGGCGGTGTTTCCTTGTCCGTCTTCTTCCGGATTACGGGGGCTGCTTCCCTCGAATTTATTTGATTTCATTCCGTCCGGATACATCTTATCGGCACCTAGGCATATCAAGCACAACTACTATGGCAGTGCATAGTCTAGCCGTAACAATGGTCAAGACAGGCACCGCCGGTGAGGCGCATCGGCAGGCAGTCTTAAAGCGGGGTCGTCGCTTAAGCCTCTATATGATTCGCTGAGCACAATGAACTTCCCTCGTTACCTGCAGCCTGAAGACTGGTTCTTCGAAGAACATACTGACTTGGATTCTTGAAATTCAGCCTGATGACCTTGTGGTCTGAGAGATGAATGTTGCGACCGCGCGACGCAATCGCATCTACCGAAACTCCCTGATGACCTGAGGTATTCGCGCCTTCCAATTCAGGACCTTTCGGCATGACTATACTCCGATAGCCACGACCCTCGCAGTCTTTGCGGTGCACAAATGTCACATTTCTACGCCCAGAGCACTGTATCGGGTGGAAGCGTGGTACAAGGGAATGTTGAGAGTCTGTACCAACATGACGAAATCCATCATCACCATTACCAGCACCCAAAGACAAGCACTGAAAGCATCAGCACGGTCCTCGACTGGCTTTCGAGTCTCAATTTTGCGACGACCTTGCAGTTTCATTGCAACAAGAGAACAGCCGGGACTGGCGAATGGCTCCTTGCGCATCCTACTTTTCAGAGATGGCGTAAAGGCGGCAATGGGAACGAGCCTGTTCTCTGGTGTCGTGGCAACTCTGGATCTGGCAAGACGGTTCTATGGTTAGTAGAGTGACGAAAACCGTATAGGATCATGATAGACTGACGGTTGCCGAGTTCTATGGTCATAGAGAGTCTTAGAAAAGCCGCTGCTGAGAAAGAGGCGGTAATATATTGCTTCTTCGACTATGCCAGGCGCCAAGATCTGAGTGCAGATGCAATCATAGCAGACCTACTTTGCCAACTATGCCGTAAGAGGCCATCGGCCATGGAGCCTTTAGTCAGACAACTATATGGTCAAGCTGAAGGAGGTCGTCGACGGCCAACACTTGCTGAGCTGTCCGGGGTCTTCCAGAGCGCTTGCAAAGCTTTCGTCAAGGTTTTCGTCGTTACAGACGCTCTTGACGAGAGCGAACACCGTGTTCGCCGCCAATTCATCTCATCGCTCGTTCTGACGGCATCTCCAAATGTCGCCCTACTGTTAATGAGCCGGCCACATATTCAGATCTTAGGCTATTTATCTGAGATGTTTACGGAGATCGAGATACAAGCTCAAGACTCCGACCTTCGACTGTTTCTTGACTCTCGTATCGCCGATAGTGAGGACCTGGAATGGGTGCTGGGAAGTCGTGAGTCGGGGATGAAGATGATCAATGACCAAATCATCAAGAATGCCGCGTCTAGGTGGGTCAAGTTTCCTCACCCTTGGCTAGGCACTCACAAGCAACAGCTTTCTTGCCGCCGAAATGCGATTGAATTCTGTCCAGTACGCACTGACCCCAGCCGAACTCTCAGAAGCATTGCAAAATGGGCTGAACAATCTGTCGGAGCTGTATAACGACACAATAGAACGGATCAAGACGCAACAAGGTGTAAAAGCGCACCTGGCTATTGATGTTCTCGGTTGGCTGGCCCGAGTCAAACGACCACTGACTGGTCGGGAGCTCTGCCATGCCATCGCCCTCCAGAAGTGTGAGAGCGGAGATTCATGGCAGAAAGCACCTGCCATAGAGACCATCCTCAATTCGTGCCAGGGGCTTGTGACGCAGGATCGACATACTGAGCAGGTAAGGTTGCTTCATTACACACTCTTGGAGTACCTCGAACAGCAAGGGAATATCATAGCACAGGATTACACTATTTTGGAGTCATGCCTCAAGTGCCTCTCTACTCCTGAACTTGACAAGTTATCTTTTGCGCCAAAGACAAGGCCATCCACCATCGCTTCGGGTCACCTACAGGTCATGAGAACACTCCCATTTGTGCTATATGCCACAGAGTACTGGACCGATCACGTGCAGGAAGACCGACAGGATGTACGAAGACTTCTGGGTTACCTTCTGAATCAAGATAAGCTAGGCTTGTGGAACCAATTGGTCGAATTTCATGTTCCCAATACTCACAAGCGACTGTGCGAGACCTCACGTGGGTCTGTGCGTCGAGTAACGTCTGGCCTTCGTATCGCGCTGTCGATGGGGTGGATAAAGGTTCTGTCGGTTCTGCTTGAAAGAGCAAAGCCCACGAGCTCAGAATTAGGCTATCTGTTGTACGTCGCGGTGAGGTCAAAGACTGCACGGAGTACCGAAGTTTTGCCACCCTACGCTGTCGACGCAACCTTTAATGACAGGGCTGGGCCAAGCACGTTGCAAAGTTCCGGTAGCACAAACGCAGCTGCCTTGATTCCACTTTTGATGCGCCACAGTGAAGACCTGCACCAACGGAAGCGGAAACCGGAACATCAAGTTCCAGTGATTGAAGGACTTACTGAACATATCAACGGTCTGATAGTGATTCAAGTGCTTGATGCAGGTGCGGACACAATGTGTAGCGACTGGTCCAGTACGAACACCTCGAACCTTGCCGTCCGCTATCGTCAAATCGCGACCATAATCGAAGCGATCTTGAACAACAAGGAATCCCTTGATGCGCAGAATCGCAATGGCGACACCATTCTGCACACTGTGATCAAAGCTCAGGAGTATGGGGTTGCTAAGGATCTCGTCGAAAGGGGCGCAAATTGCACAATCGTCAATGACAAGGGCGAATTGGCCATTTTCCCCCTGATATCTTCTATGAGCCAGCCTGGGCTCTTAGAGAAATGCTTGTTGCACAATCCAGACTTTGGCGTCACGGATTTTGATGGCAGAACTATGCTGCACCACGCTATCCTACAAGGGCAACCATTCAGCATAATTAGCTTTCTGTTGCAACAAGCGTCACCCTGCAACGTACACGACGCTTACGGATATACCCCCCTTCATCTTGCTGTTCGAAACTGCCAAATCGACATTGTGGAGTCTCTGCTCGAGCATGGCGCACAGGTTGATACACGCAACAACAAACGGTGTACTGCCCTACATCTTGCTATGGAGAATTGTCAGGTCGACATGATTGAATCTCTGATGCGGTATGGCGCAGGAATCGATGTACGCAACGAAAGGGAGCGTACTCCTCTTCATCTTGCTCTTGTTCATAATCGCCATGTTGAGTTTGTCAAGACGTTGCTGCGTCATGGTGCCACAGCGGATCTCCAGGACGACCAGGGTTAGAGCGCATTGCATGCCGCTGCTCACCATCCAGACTGCAGTACAATTACAGAATTACTTCTGCACCACGGGACTGACGTCGCTCTCACGAATGGTAGCGGCGATACCATTTTGCACGATGCCCTATGTCGTGGGGCATCGAGACCGTTCTTGGAGTTGCTCGTCCACCATGGCGCGGACGTTAACAAGGCCGACGAGGCCGGAAGCACAGCTTTGCACCTTTCCGTCCAGCATAGTACGCCGCCTCTGGTACCTTTCGAAGCAAAAAGCTTTGTGCGGTTTCTCATAGACCACGGTGCAGATATTCTTGCAAGGGACAAGAACGGTGATACGCCTGTGCACATCCTGGTCAAAACTGCTCACGAACGCACAATTTGGGAGAATCAGGCGCTGGTCCGCCTCCTATGGGACCGAGATCATGGTGCAAAAGCCAAGAACTTATGTGGTGAACCCCCTTGGTACATTGCTTGGAGTCTTGCGAGCCCAGAGGCCCAAGTGTCGTGGTTGAATGTTCCAAATCGGGAAGAAAACATTCTGGGACTCTTGAGCTCTTACGCTCAACCCACCTTCGGAAGCGAACATCGCTACGAGACCGACATCACAACTGCAGAGGACAGTATGGTTGTATCAACCAGTCAAATAGGCTACGACGGGTAAATGCGCTGTTGCTGTACGAAGCAATGAGTGGTTGTCATGCATTCTATCGTGCAACAAAATACGCAAACGCCAAAGCCGTAACGTCAGTCAATTCTGCTATGCTGGCAGTTTGTCGTCTCGTCTTCAACTACATCTCTTTCGCGTTCGATCTGTACACTTGAGTTTTGCTTACTTCACCCTAGCTCACTTACTTAATAACCACCAATTGACCACGACTTCTTGTACACCTAATCCATGATTATAGAATATACATCTTAGTATGTACTTCACAAGGACGAAAAATACAGTATAAGCTGCGAAGAAAATCCAGGAATCCAGAACAAGTCATTGTCGTCTCAAGTTGGTGCGTAGCTGATGAGGGTAGAACAAAAGAGTGCACTGGTGTACGAGCACCGAACACGGAAAGAGGCGTGCTTGGTGTCACTAACCGTCGATGTAGCAAGTACAGGATTGCAGGCACATGATGTTCGAGTTACAAACTAAACATCCGAGCATTGTACACGTACAGAAGCGTAAAAAGGGAACGAAAAGCATTACATCTTTTGAGCAGCATTCCATCATATGTTTTACAATTTTCCCTCAAACTTGTAATCCCAACGCGTCTATAGGTGACGAGCCGCTTATCTTTGCCGCATACAGTTGCTTAACTTGCGACAACTTTATACTTTCTCGATATTTCGTTGCTCCCCCTTTTCCCCAGATATGCTGTGGTGGCCCTCAACCATGGAGACTTTCCTGGCAAGGTTCTCGTCACTTCCACCCTCACCAGCAGTCTTCGCAAGCTCGAATCTTGCGCCTCGCTTCTCGGGGCCGGGAGCAGCAGTGATTATGATACCGAGAGCAATGATAGCAGTCGCTACCGCCATCACAGGGCCGTAGGCTTGGACCCTATCCCCAGACTTGTTGGTCATGTATGTTCCTTCCGCAACGGCATTGACGATCTGCGCGGAGGGAGAAGAAATCATGTTGCCGATCTGGTATGTCACGCCGGGGAACGACGAGCGGAAGGCCGGTGGTGAAAGTTCGTTCAGATGGATTGGGATCACGCCCCATGCACCTTGGACGAAGAACTGCATGAAGAACCCAGTGGCGGAAAGGGCCCGCTCTGTTTGTGGCAGAACCCAAGCTGGGATCAGGAGCATAGACATAAATGCCGATCCGATGATCGCGCGTCGGCGACCAACCCACTGGGACAGGTAACCAATGATGGTGCCGCCAACACAAGCGCCAGTCTTCATAAGGATAGAGCCACGGGAAGCAGCGCCGTTGTTGAACTCCTTTTGGGTCAGGAGGAAAGTGGTGTAGCTGTCCTGGGAGGTGTGAGAGTAGTAGTTGAACCAGGTCATCAGGAAGATGCAATAGATGCACATTTTCCACTCCCTCGCAAGCATTTTCTTGCATTCTTTCCAGAATGCGCCTGCGCCAGCATTTTTGTACATTTCTGGATGCTCCTTCTTGTGGCGTCTAGCTTCAATGAATTGCTTCGATTCTGGGAAGAGCATACGAACGAAACCGACACCAATGGAGAGGCCAGCACCGATCCAGAAGATGATCTTCCAGGTGTTCGTGGCACCTCCTACACCCAGATTGCAGCACGCAGCAATGACGTAACCGAGAGAGTAGCCCTGTTGAAGGATGCCAGACATCAAGCCTCGGGCTTCAGTAGGGCAGTTTTCAAGAGCCATAGCGACGGCTGAGCCGTACACACCACCCATGAAGAGACCAAACAAAGATCGTACAGCAAGGAATGCTCCGAAAGTTGTAGAGTAGATCGTAGCGACTTGAAGAAGACCCACTGTTTGATGTGTAAGCAGAAGCAAGCTGTTAGAGGGAAGACAACGTACGGATCCACATATTCACCACCATAGGCCACTTGCGCCCATAGCGATCAGCAAAGAGGCCGAAGACAGCCGCACCTAGGAAGAAGTCAGCACAAACGAGATCATCTCTAGGGTTATGTGGTATGCTTACCAATAGACCGGAGCAAAAGAGTTAGAGTGATGGCACTCGTGATATCGGTCTTCGATCTGTCATAAAAGGCCGCCAGCTTCACTGTCTGGATGGACAGTGCATGGAAGTCGAAGGCGTCGGCTGTCCATGCTGCAAGACCAACGATGAAGAACAACCAGGCCTTCGCGTCCAACATCATAAAGAGGCTGATAGGGTTTCGGAGAGGCGGTGGCGCTTGCCATACGAACGTTGACTCGCCATATTCGTTCGTGACTTCGACTCTTTGCTTCCACTTGAAGAGGTCGCCTATAGACTGTTTCGCAGTTGGCAAAATGCCCTTTGCAATCGGCTCAGCAGGCTCGACTTGCGCAGACATGGTGGCGGCTTAGTATCGTGTGAGGAGTATGAAAGCAATGAGGTATGCCGAGCGGTGACGTATTGCGAGACCAAGGAAAATGCTTGGTATGCACCTCAAAAATCTTCTTTGAGTTCCAGTAAAGGAGATAGGAAATGGGATGAAGAAGAAAGGTTGGTCTCGGGGGTTACAGACTTGTTTATGTACACGCAGATCTATAGAGGGGACTGTCGGCGTGTCGAACGTGTGATTCAATTTGTTGACTTGGGCCGTCCAACTGTTACGACGTCGGGATGCATGAGGGAGGTCAAGCTAGTAGATCTGCACACAGACCCCACACTTAGCCTCCGTTTGGGGTCTGCTCAGGTGTGGTTCAATCAAAACGTGGAGGTCGCGCGACTGGGAGAACTGCAGGCATCCACCATCTGTACACAACTGCAAGGATATAGTTACAAGTAGCATGACCGTGTCCCTTTCATCCACTATACAACGGAGCATCGACCCATGCGGAATGGTGTTAGCCAGAGTTTTTCTCGTAATTGAGAACAAGCTCGGTAGAATTCGGACGGCGCTCCAGCAAATGTCGCTTTGCAAAGCTTAGTGGGCCTTGGCGGCAGGCGCGTTGGGCGTGTGCTCGAGTGGTCGCTTGTTAAGCTCACTAAGGCGCATTCGCCAATAGCGTGGTAAGCATTTTACGATCTGTCTTTTTGATAGGAAGGACATCGCGACAACGTCTGTCAACGGAAGACCGGCATTCGATGACAGCATGGACAGCAGATCTGTGCTACCCTGAAGGAAAATGCGGAGGGGGTCTTCGCCTCAAATCTCCCTGCTAGAGACTGCGGAGGGTTCATCGTCTCGAGTATGACATAGTTTGGTAGCTTTTCGACATGCCTCCCTGTACTTTTTGACACGAACTTCAGTCGTCCTACCAATCAAGGCAGGAGGTTTCAGCCAAAGAAAAAGTAAGAACCACCAGCCAAGACGCCCAGACTTTAGGGCGGCTTGGCATCTTTTGGAAAGTTATCACCTGGCTGCAGTAAGCTCCGCAAGCATTAGATGGCGCGTCGAAGCACTTTCGTGGCGAGTAGCCGTCTGCCAAAGGTGCGGGGTCGATGCTTCGCACTCTTGCGAAAGCATGGCAGACGTAAAGCAGATACTTCTGTGGCTTCGATTGGTGGTATGGCATTTCGGAAGTCTGGGCTCGCACGACGAAATTAAAACGGAAGCGACGCAGGTCTTGGCGTCGGTCCGACGCTTGCATTTACCGACATACGGGTTGTTGCCGTTCCTGCCTTATGAACACCGGCTCCGGATTATCTTCGCTTGCGAGTAAAGGTCGACTCCTGTGACTCGCACAGTGCTCGGGATCTCGCTGCTCCACGGTGGAAATAGACTCCGTGATCTGTCACGCAGTCGTTGCATCTACGCCTACCTGGGACAGCGATGCCAACTATGCCTGAATGTAGCGAGCCTGGTTGACCAATCAGAAGGGCTGTGCCAACTAGCCCGCGTTTCCCGAGGCACGTCACTTCTCAGCCTCAACGCTGTTTGGTCATCCGCTCAATATAGACCGCATACATATTGGCGTACTCGATCAGCTACCGGACACGGAAACATGCATGGGAAAGGCGACAACTGTAAGCGGAAGATCTAAACAACCATGACCTTCCACTTCTTTGGCAGGCTGTGTCAGAGGGAAAAGCCCGAGCGCGGTAGCCTTGCCAAAGTCAGCGAGATCGGGCCATCGAAAGGACATTCTCCTATTCTATCTTTGCCGGCAGAAGTCAGAGCTTGCATTTTTGAGTTTCTCATCGATGATGTGGATCTAACTTTCAGGTTTTCCAAACACTTCGACACCTCGTCCTGCTGGGTGAGCTGGCCAGAATACCACCAGAAACTGGCCTTCCTCAGGGCCTGCAAATTGTTCGAAGCTGAAGCACTCAGTCTAGTCCAAGTGCAGGCTATAGGCATCGAAGTTGATCCGCTACCTGACCAGAATTCTGTCAACCCGGAGACAGCAAAGCTATTCGCCAAGTACAAACGGTCGGTACCACAACCGATAGGACTACGCCTAGAAACTGTCAGACCTCATCTCATCCAGCTGTCTATTGACTCCAGGTACACTTTAGGCTACTTCCTAGCTACCGATCTACTTGACAGCTTCCCAAAACTTCGCATCATCCGTATCAAGCAGGTTCTCTGGCCACGAACGATGGACTCCAATTACCGGGAGACTATCAACGGCGCACAAGGACGACTGGGAGTCATCAGCGAGAGTGTTGGAGAACACACAGGTACCAGTCCATACCTTGCGCGACGATCAACCGGGTGTCTCTACGACGATGTGAAGCTAGGCACATTCTTAGGAAACGAAAAGCTGAGAAAGTACCACCCCTTAATGGTTGATACAACGATCCGATCACTCGGGAGATTCCCCGACGACTGGCCGAGCGACGACGAAGCAGGCTACCCGATCAAAGGGGCGGTCTCAGGCCTACGTATGACCTACCAGTGGCCTGCCAGACGTGTGACTAGTCTGGAAGTAGACATGTACAATCAGCCCATGGCCCTAGCAATCAAATCACAATGGACCGAAAAGATTTCGTTGACAGATGGCGCAGATGCCACAATCGATGGTAGCAGCAACAACGTATGAGACAATGTTCGAGACAATGCTCATTGCTGTGCTACTTCAAAGGACAATGCCCAGGCTTGTTCACGAATCACTGTCTAAAGCCATCATCTGAGATGCTTTGTCCGCCTGATAACGTCTGCGACAGCGATAGAACGAGGATCGAACAGCATTTATTCTCAACAATCCCCAACAGCTCAATGGCCCAGCACATCCATCAACCCATTTAGTCGTAAACTCCATGTCCGCTTCATCAGTGCTAGCTGCCTGGCCCAGTAGTTACAATATGAGCTGCAGAGAAACAAGCACCACGTGCATTCCTGCCGCTTCTCCTGGTACATCCCGCAGATACGATCCAAAGGCCTACATAATGCCGGAAGACCCCATCGACACATTCGACGGCCCAACAAATCCTCACTTACCGCTACCGACCGACTTCCCGGGCTGGCGCAAAGCCATGGAGAAGAGCCTGACCCTCTGCCATGCCACGGAAACAGGCCTCGACGCCTACATCCAAGCCCTATCCCTCGACCGCCATCCCGATCTAACTCCAAGGTTCAAAAACCAGGAAACACGAAGAGTCAAAATCACGATCAAAACCTTGAACATCACACGCATCCGTGTGGAAAGTGTCATCAAAGAAATGGAACGCTTTCTGCTGGATCATCCAGAGTGCATCGACTACAGTACGATACAACCACAGGTTTGCGACTACGTTATGGGATGGAGCCTGAAGGTCAGAGACTACGTACAAAAAGCGCGAGCATATTTGGTAAGTGCTCATGCGTTCTACAAGGTCAATTATGCTTTGTGCCCCGCTACCAAGTCCTAGATATCCTGCCTAGGTATTTCTTCCAACAGCTTGACCATATACGTCAATCAATCGAAGGAAACTGTTGATAATACGAATACCGAGCAGTTCTATTCTACTTTGCTTTACATCCCGTACCACAGTTCGCACCCTGTTCTCTCCCGTGAATCCGACACCCACACTGACACCACTGACACATCGCCACAGCATCAACAAGCATCAACAATGACAACAAGCATCAACAATGACAATGACCATACGATCAATACCTAGCCCTGCCCCGACATGTCCTCGCCGATGCCCGACTAGGTCTAACGTCTAGTATCCGGTACCACCAGTAACATCACCCTGACACGCCAGTACTCAGTACACAGTACCCAGCATCCCCTACGCCTACCTCCCCTCACTTCCCAACAAATCATATCATCTGGGTGGGCACCGGTCGAAACCGCGCAAAACTACGTTCGTATCCGACGACTTATAAGTTCAGGTCGAGTCCGCCGCGACTCAAGGACCCTTGTGAAGTGAACCACATATCCACATTCCCGTCCGTCCCTAACGGGCACTGGTGTCGGGTATTTCTCCCACAAAGACACTCTTGTACACTCAAATTTACACAACGCAGTCCGCGGTCGCGTTCTGTCAAGTACCAGAAGCGCGAGGCCATGGTCGGATAGAAGCTGAAAAACCAAGCTCTTAGCTTCGAACCAGCTGGGTACAACGAGGGGCAGGAGTGGTCAAAAAAGCCTTCAGCAGTCACGAGGGCGACTATGTAAATGTTTCGTTCAGTCTGGTAAGGAACAGTGGGTATCTTGAATATGAACACAAAGAATTGTAATATACCTCCACCCCTGGCTAATCGTCCTGTTTGCTCCCACCACTCATAAGAGCTCGGAAATCGGCGTTAGATTTCTTTGCAACCACTTCGTCGGTCGCAGCACCGTTGCTCTCCTGCTCTGGGTCCTTGTCTGGCTGATGTGATATGCTGGTCTTGTGCAGCATCGCGCTTCGCTGCCCTAATTTACCACCTTTCCTGGCTCTATTGCCGGGTTGCGTCGGTCTCTTGACAAAGCCACTGCCTGACACTGAGGCTGTCGTGGTCCTCGGCTTGTCCTTCGCGACAAAGGTTTCGGTCTTCCTCTCAGCTTTCTGCGCTTTCATCTCTTGTTCACTGACCACCTTTAACTTTCTGCCTGGCGCAATCTCGTAGTCATCCAGGCCGAGGGACGCTTCACCCGCTGAAGCAACCGTAGCAAATTCGATCAGCGCACCTTGATGATTTGTCTTGAGTATACATTTCAATATTTCGCCATGCTTTGAAGCGACTTGACGTAGACGTGCTTCATTAATTGTGTCGGGAACTTCTGTCAAGAATATTGTCCGCTCGGATCGTGGTTCGGTAGGTGCTGGAGAATTTTCCGGTGATGTAGCTTGGGGGTCCATTTTCCTAACAGTGGTCGCGGAAGTTGTAGAGGCACGCCTCGTCGCACGGCCCTGATTGTCGTTTGCGATTTCAATCTTGACTTTCCGGCCTTTCATCTCCTGGCCATTCATAGCTAAAGCAGCCTTGGCCTCGTCTACAGTGCTGAATGTAACAAAGGCAATACCTTTGTTTCTGTCCTTTAAAGTCTCATGTAGCGGCATGCGCATGAGCTCGACCGTGCCATAGGGCAAGAACGCTTCTTCGACTTCGTCTTCTTTAGCCTTAAAATTGAGCCCTCCTACGAAAATAGTTCTTCCATCATTGACGCTGATGACTTGTCTTTCCTTCTTTACAGCGGGGTTGGAAATCTTGCAGGTGAGTGGAAGGCCATCAATGTCTTTTCCGTCAAGATTGTTGACCGCGTCCTGAGCTTCCCCTGGTAGCTTGAACTGCACGTAGCAGAATCTCCTTTTTTTGTTGCCTTGCAACGAAGGCAATCGCACACTGATAATATCTCCATATTTCTGCAACAGTTGTCGGATCTCGTTCTCTCCAGTCTCAGGTGCATAGTTTGCCAGGAAAACAGTAGACCCAGTATCGAGCACGACAGATATGATGGCATCCTCAAATTGCTGGCGGTCACGTGATAATGCGTACTGGGCTGCTTGATCGTCGTCAAACTCCACAAGCGCACTGGTGCCACCCTCGAGCATCTTGAGTGCCTTGACCACACCGCAATTGCTGAAGTATTGCCGTACTTTGGCCTCGGACACGTGTTCAGGGAGGTTCTCCACCAATACCGTGGCGTGCTCTCGGTCGCGTTTAGGATGCTCTGGTAGTGTCTGCACGACGGTCTGGACAGCGTCTTCGTCTGTCTTGCTTCTCTTTACGTCCTCGTACAGTGTTTCATCACTATCTTCGAACCCACGCTTCCGCTTGGTTAGCTGTGGCCGGTCTGGGTGAGCATTTCCAGCATTTGCAAACTGTGCCTGTTCAACTGCTGCCGCCTCAGCGGCCTGGATCGCTTCGATCTGTCGTCTAGCGGCGAGCCCTTTCTCATACTTGCGCACCTTCAACAAACATGCTTGTAGCTCATCTGCTTCTTCATAGTCTTCGCAATGATCGATCAACGCTTCGATAATAGGTTCCGGGTAGTCGAGACTCTCCTGGTCCAGAGCTAATTTGAGTACAGCTGTTGCCATGCCCGGCGCGCTGTTACTGGATAGAGCCTCACCATCATGTCCTTTGCCAGCAAATCTACGCCATCTCTTCATCTCCCAGTAGTAGAAGCGTAACCAGAACTGGTACGACTTTCCATAGTCACGAATCGCATTGTCAAACTCCCGTCGAGCGTTGTCCCATCGCCCGCTTTCACTCAGAAAGTTGATGTAGATGCGCTGCAGTCTGAAGGATGGATCAGGGGTCTCACCAATACCGAGCTTGGCACCAATACTGCTGATGCTCTCCATTGAAGCTCGAATGCCGATTTCTGCGATGTCTGCATCGTCTTCATCACGATCGGGGCGGAAAGCGCGACGTCTGAGGTAGCTACACCATGCAGCGTGAACCTTGAGAACCGCTTCGATACCTGCGGCTTCGAGGATACCCGTGTTTGTGGCTTTGTGCTTCACAGCTTCCGTCTCCTCATACGATTGACCCTGGCGATCAGAAGCAAGGAGATATTGCGACCACAACGAACCTGCCCAAGGACAATGCTTTGTGGCTCGGGAGAGAAGCTCAAGTGTGGACGTTGAGTTTTCGAGCATGAATGCCATGTGTTCTTCCCAGAGGGTAGCATCTGAAGGAAATCTTAGTTCGGCTCGCTTGTACAAAGCATCACACAAGTCAAAGTCTACCCTTCTCCTCTTAACAGGTGTCTTCTCCCATTCGATGTATTGGCTGTACGTGGTGTACTCGGTATCCTTGTCAGCATTAGCCTGTGCTTCCTCCAGCTTGGACTCGAAGGATGAGCGTTCTTGGAGTGCCCTCAAGGCGTCCTTCATGATGCGTGGTGTATCAGCCATGACGTCAAAGTACTGATCTTGTGAGAAATGGCTGTTCAACCAGTCTGCCAAGATCTGCTTCGTAGAGTCACAAGTCACATGGGGGAATCTCAGGCGTTGCTTGAAGAGCTCGAGGATGTGAGTGGCGTTCTTCTTCGAGGGGTTGTTCTTGTAGTCAATAATATGCATGTCGATGTACTTGTTCCATACCAAGTGGCTCTGGGCAAGGTCGAATTTGGTGTTGTCGACAGCTTCCTGCCAAGTCTCCTGTACCATTTGCCAGGAGAAAACCTCCTGGCCAACCAGCTTGTCCTCATCAATGCCTGCAGCATCACCGTCTGCATTGGCCCAGCGATAACACTCTTGTACCCAATCACCGTAGATAGACCACAACCTGCTACTGGATGCTTCCTCGCTTGCTGCCTTTCGAAACTTTTCTATGACGTCGATTCGTTCTTCGGTAGAGCGTGCCAGCATGCTTTCGTCCTGCAGCCAATCCAACCAGATGGACTCACCAACTGCAAACAGGTTGTTCATGGTGCTTCTCGAAGTCCTTAGCTCGTCAAGCAAGTCGAAAGTTGCAGGATCACGTTTGGGTAATATGGCACCATCTGGTGAGGTTGGGTAGACATGGTTGATGAAGGCTTGATGTAGGATGGTGATATAGTTAAGATGCGACTCATAAGCTGAAGGGTTTTCAATCAGATATGTGGCCAATTGGGTCAATCGCACCTTCTGTTCTTCTGGCAAGACAGTATCTGAGAAATCGACCTTCCTTGTAGATCTTGGAGTCTCCATCATGTTGATGTCAAAAGAGGCGCGAGGGTTCGAGGTCAAGCTGTGTTGATGGAGGGCGACGCGCGAGGTAGAGTCGACCGATTTGATGCTTTCTAGAGATGAGCCTTTGACGGGAGCAGGGCGCGCAGGTTGATGCGATTGCATGGAAGCCAGATCGCCAAGAGTGTCCATAGAGTGTGTAGACTGGCTGCGCTGCACATGCGGCATGCCCGGAGTACCAGGCACGGGACTGATCAAAGGTGAAGGAGCCGGCTGCGAGTGCGGGCTGAGGACGTGCGAGGGCAGCGAGGAGAGAGCCAAATGTGTCTGTGCTAATGGCGAGCCGGAGACAGTGGCATTTCTGAGGCGTGAAGAAGGCACCGGTACCGCTGGCCCAGACTGAGCTCTTTCCAGATATTTATGAGGTGGTGTTGGTGTTTGGGAAGGAACGGCGGGCGTGGCAGGTTGCGAGCTGGAGGGACCGGGACGCGGATTCACTTCACTCGGCGACAGGATCGATTTCAGGTCCATAGTGACCAGCTTTCTTCCTTGCTAAGACGTCCGCCTCGTCGAATTGATCCTATGATTCATTGTTGGTGCGCACGCTTATCACTGGCCGGCCCAGGCCCTTCTTGACCTCCCACGCTGCAATGTGCAATGTGCAATGTGCAATGTGCAATGCTGGATGTACTCGAGCAGCGGCGATATCGAAAGAATTGCCCTGTTTCTTGTGCAACAATTGGATGGATCTAGACTCGAGCAGATCACTGCTGTTTGTGTCACCCAGATTAATTCTACACTGCTCTACCGTTGTACGAGAGAGGACAGACTTTGACCATCTCCAAAATTGACGTCGTCGCGCAGGCTGCGAGAGATGGTGCGGAAACGCGAGCTCCGGACACCAATAGGGCGCCAGATCAACCAATGAAACTGCTTCGGCGCCCTGCCCTTGCTACCCTACGGTGCCGGCGTCTCAGGGCTGCTCTAGCCCCCGAATTGCTGCCGATAGGCACTAGTCACATTGAAGTTAGCGGCAATTGCTCCAATGTGAACATTGCTTTGCGCGCACTGAGGGAAGTGCAGCACCGTCGACGGTCAGCACAGCGTGTGCGGTCTCATCATCCTTCATCAGACGGCGCATCAACATGCACGCTACAAGGCTTGGTAAGTCTCCATCCTCGAGTGTGTATGAAACTTACTGACAACGGTAGCCCGGCGACGGCCGCAGCAAGGTCCATCAGATCTGTGTTCGGCTTTCTGCTCCTTATACATTGCTGCTCGAGGCCTCAGCTCTACATCTGCCCATCACGCAGATGGCGGTTCGAACAATGCCACTCCGAATCCCATGCATTCAGCTCCGCCAGGTACCACCAAGAGATCAGAGAACCAGATCCAGACAGACCAGGCGAGCACGCCAAAACGTCCTGTCTTTGAAGCCCCAGGAGGCAGTAGAGGAGGCCGCTTGCCGCAGAGTCTGAGGAAGTCTGTTGAGCAAAGAGCTAATGCTTCCACGAGGCAAGCTAAAGAGACCTGGCGGAAGGAGCAGGAAAGGATGCAGCGTGATCAGACGTTGGGTGGCCTAGCAAAGGACAGCATCTTCGCCGATGAGGACGCCGACCGTCCCACCCCTACCGAAGATACAGAAGATGATCCCAACATCGTGCGCGAGGATCGTTCTCTCGGAAAGCGAAGTCCCAGCCACATGGCACCTCGTATCGACCCCAGACCTAATGCACGAGCACGATGGGCAAGAATGATGGTCATCCGTAATATCAGACACAGAGGTCGAATCACGAGAGAGATGCGCATAGCTCGCACCGAACGCTCCCATCTCTCCAAATCTCAATTCTTCAAGACATCTATGAAGAAACTTTCTCCTCTAGCACGCCAGATTGCAGGCAAGTCCATTGATGAAGCCATCATGCAAATGCGCTTCAGCACAAAGAAGGCCGCAAGGGACGTTCACAAGCACCTAATCCAAGCACGAAACGAAGCAGTCGCCATTCGTGGCATGGGCCTACCAGATCCCCATGCACTCCCGAAGGGGTACATCAAGACAGAATTCAGACACACCATGGGTGTTAAAGATACCATCCAAGCGGTACTTAACGAGCGTAGCTACCTGGCAGATTCGGGCAAGATGGTCGACAAGACGAGAAGTACACCGCTGGACGAGGAAGCATACAACTATGAAACGACCGAGAAGATCCTATCTGATACTACACAGTCCACTCCAAGCTTGGACCACTCAACCGTCGAGATCAAAGACCCGTCCAACACCGCGCCACTCCTAACACAGAAGCCCACCAAAGCTCTGCAGTCAGGCATCAAGCATAGTCCAACAGACATCTATATCGCAGAAGCATGGGTCAACCGCGGAAGCTACGGAATGGAAGCGAGCCCTCGAGCAAGAGGCCGTCAAGACATCCTACGTCCACCGCACGCAGGCATCAGCGTCGTCCTCAAGGAGGAAAAGACGCGAACAAGGGTAAAGATGGAGAAGGAGATCAAGGCTATCAGGAAACGAATGAATGGGAAAGTCTGGACGCAGCTGCCTGATCGGCCTATCACGAGGCAGAGCCAGTATGTCTTGTGGTAACTTGTACAATGATTGTGGTTCGGGACCTGTGAGAACGTGGCTTGATATAGATGGTAGCAATAGAGATACGCTCTCGGGTATCGGAACCTGTACGAATATTCACCACCTGTGCGAATACGAAACATTGTCACGGCTCTACTTAACCGACTGCTTAGGGACATTGATATACCAGGCGTTATCCTTCTTTAGAACCTGCTCACTCGCTTCCCACACGTCATCACCGAGTGAGGCACACCGCGAACCCAGCTACCTCACACCACGCTACATCACGCGGCTCTACTCCTGCATTTTAAGTCGCCACAACGTCGAGATTGTAGACTAGTCTACACCACACCTCCAGTCATTTGCCATTCACTTCACTCTCGCCTCACCAACACGTAACGCGTACAGTATTCACTCAACTTGACGTCGCCCACGACTAATACAGCACCTACTGCGCTAGGCTGCTGGGAACCACGAGAGACACTATATAGACTCAGTTCTCTAAAGTATAGTAGATATTAAGTAAAGGAGTATTAGTAGAGTCTTACCGATTGTTAATCCCGGCTCTTTAAATAGCTGCTTACTGATATAAAGCAATATCAAGGCGCTTTCTACAGGCGGATATATTACCTTAAAGCCTCGCTCTACTCCTCCGTTAGATGCGTAACCAGCTAAGTTAGGGAGTACAGGTAGGTCTCGTGCTGCCTTTCTCCCCAGAAAGGCATACAGATCTTGATCATCAGGGAGATGACGCTCAGTCTCGTCGAAGAAAGGGTCTGTGTAAGAGAGGTGAACTTGCTCTAGTGACTGGGGCCCGGGGCAATGGCGTATATTAAGGATCTCGAGGGCGGGGAAGTGTAGGTTGTTGAGAAAGGTGACGTTGAGGGCTTTAGTCGGCGAGGTGGTGTATTCTACTGTTAAATTCTGTATCGATGATAATATCTACTCCTTGCTATCAAGTTCGAGCATGTTGTCTGAACGCGACAAGCGGTCTATGGTGGTGGTCTGCAGTGTGATCGAAACTACCTGATTGCCGATAGATAGGTCGACCGATTGCGTATAGGTACTTCGACGTAAGCAATGGACTACTGTCCGGATGAGCGCTCATTAGAGCTCATATCACGGCACGTGCATGGACTGACCACCATTACGGTAGGCTAGCTACGTGACCGTAGATCGTCCACTATTGCTTAGATATCGGTGGACCATCTACCTTTGATAGTCATTCATACACTTCACTCACGATCACATCTCAGCTCATGCCGTCTCTCTCTCGGATATTCGGAGGCGCTTCACCTCTTCGGCTAACGACTGAGGCGTTTAAGTAAGTCGTCGAGCAGGCCTTGGTACTCTTGCCTAGCTCGAGACCTACCTGCTAACGATACAAGCAAGAGAGCTTAGCTAAGGAAACGAGATGTAAGACTTAATTGAGAGATGTCAAGGGATCGAGTGAACGGGGTGCATCTCACACGTTGAACGAGACGTAAACGAGGATTGTTCGGAATATGTTTGTTTGTTTTGCTCTGTTTCTCCTTGTATGTATCGCCCCCACTAGTAATGCATACTACAGCTCCTGATGATAAGTGGCATCGAACCAAGGTCGCGGCTGAACGTGGTTCGCAGGAGAGATTCATGTCAAAGATACAGGTCGCCGTACCTCCGTCGCTCATGCGTAGCCTGGTTTCTGTGAGCATTGAGAGATCCTCTTCCTGTCCTCGGTAGTCTCCTTGTTAGTCACGAGCTTTGACGGCACCGAAGCTTCCGGTGGTGCTATTATAACAAGGGCGTTAGACGCGACCATTGTTTTGGGAGGTCACAGTACTGTTGTGATCCGGATTGCCACCAGTAGTAACTGCCTGATTGCCGTCTAATGATCGGCGAGCACTATGATTAGAACACCGGGAGGGCCCGGAGAGCAAAAACGACATCTAACTCTGCAACGTCTTTCAATCGTACTCCCTTGGGTGGAAAAGTCGCTGGTAGCTTTTGTGGTTAGTTGGTAGAGCGTCTACCCGTGACCTTTTTACACGAGGGAGCAGGAGCAGCTTAAACTCAGGCACAAATTCCACGTCCGAACCTGGTACTAAGTCACACTTGGCAGGCGTCATTCCGGGCCTTTGCAGAGGCGATATCGAACGAAGTGCTTTTCCTGTGCTCGAAGGCAGTAGCTCAGTAGGGATGAGAAGATCATCATAGATGCCACTCCAGCCGGGAACCCAGCTTCGGCTCGGTTGGAAAGAGGTTGATCCCCTCTGCGTACAAAATGATCCATTTAGCGTTAACCTTATATAGCGCTCTACGATTCTTATACTTTTTTTATTAATACTACCGGTCTTTATATAATAATAATTAACGATATTTTATTATACCGTTATAATCGGCTAATCGCGCTCTTTATAACGATACTAATCTTATTAGAATTATACCTAACTTCGAATTTTAGTAGGTATTTAAAAAGTACGTCGCGAATCTTAATACGCGCGACGCGTTAAAACCCCTTAGTATAGTACCTTTTATATAAGCTATTACTAAATTATAATACGAATAGTACTTAAGTAAGTCGTTATCGTACTATAAACCTTTAATAGCGACGGTTTACCGTTCGTAGAGTATACGCGACCCTATATATAGGTAGCTATTAGCTATTTAGCTATTCTTACTCTTCTTTTAGCTAGTCCTTAATCTACTACTATAGTATACGAATATCGTAGCTTAAAGGTATACTATACTATAAAAACTATAGCGATAAGTAATAGCGATTAAGCTACGATATTAACTAGCTTATCGCCTTAAATAAATATTTATACTTAGTTTAAAGGCTAAAATCTAAGATTTCTAGTTATATAAGTATAAAGTATTATAACGGCTTAGCTATTAACGATATAAGACTATTAAATACTTTATTAGCCTAAATAGTTAACCGAAGAGTAAAGTAAGAGTAGACTTTTATATCTAGTAGTACTAGAAGATCTAGTACGCGATAAACGCTATTCGCGCTCGATTAAATAAGCTATTAGTACTCTTTAGTTATATATACGTTAACGAGAGTATAATTAAGTTTTATAGTTATAAAATTAACGCTATAAAGCTTAATTATAAGCTAGCGAAGTATAGCTTCGTTTATTATATTCTTACTAGTTATAAGAGCCTAGTATACGATTAGATTATATACTCTAGCTAATAAGGGCTAAAAAGAGTACTTAAGAGTATTAATATTAACCTAGCGATAAGGATAACTCGAAAGCGTAAATAAGGTATAATAAGTATAATAGTAAATAATATTACCCTCTCTCTACTTAAGTTAATAGTATATATACTCTATAAGCGAGTAATAGTAGCTTAGTATATAATATAGTATATTTACTTTATTAATAATCTCTTTATTAGTATTAATATAACTCGCGCGCTATTAGCTATTAATATTAGTATTTATAATACTACGCGTAAGAATACGCTTAGTATACTACTAATATTACTTATAATTTAGTATCGCTTTCTTAAGTTACTACTTAATAATATAGTAACTAGTAGTATTATTAACGATCTTATTAATTATATTCTATATACTCTCGAAATCGAAGTTTTAATATATACGCTTTTAGGCTTAGCGTCGCGATCTTATACGATTTACTTTATACGCCTATATTAGGTATACACTACTAAATAATCTTCTTACGCGACTTTATATATATACAACTCGATCTTGCGAATTTAGTAGTAAAATGCGTATAAAATTCTAAATACTCGTTATCGCTGCGTAAAGGTGCGTAGTAAACGAAAGTTAATCGAATTTTCGTTTAAGGTGTCGGGTATTTAAGTATTAGCGCGTGCGCGTAGCGTGATTAGCCCTCGTATATCCGTACGCGCTAACTACTTTTTAAAGATGTATTTTAGGAGTATAAGAGATAGTCTAGTATAATAATTTACGTAAGAACTAAATATCGCTAATTACTACTATATATAAGCCTAGTTAAATTAAGATTACTTTCTAAAGGTCTAAGTACTTATACGATACTAGAACTACTCTAAAGGGCTTTACTATCGTTTATATTAAGTAGCTAGCCGTAGTAGTAGACTATAATACTTATATAAGCTTAACGAATACTAATAACTAACTATAAGGCGAAGTAATGATTAGAATAGCTCGCTAGCGTAAATAAACGAAGTAATTCCTAGTATTCCTTATTAATATCTACTAGGTAAGTACCTTTCTTATATAAAAGAAGTAGCTATAGAATAAGCGTATTAATAAGTAAAAGCGAGACTTCTTTCTTTAAGAGCTTATTATAGGGCTACTATATAATATAAAGAATATATACTAGCTAACTTATCTTAAGACTTATTATTATTATAGTTAAAGTAACTACTAACCTTAAGTATATAATTAACGCTAAGTCTTAGTTATAATAAATAACTCTAAGAAGTAGTCTTAATTAAGTAGGATAACGGACTATTATAAGATATATATAAAGGTATTATATATTAGTAGAGGGTGCTAGGAGGCTTATTACTAGGCGTACGGCCTACTTATAAGGGAGGAGGAGCGTCGGAAAGCGGGGTGGGGTTATAGTAGTAGCGGGCGATAGTAAACCGTCGAGATTAACACTATAAATTGTCTATATAAGTCTATAATTAGTAACAATACGCGATAGTCATAAGTAATTCCCTCTATAAAAGCGTATACCTTTATTCTCATTGTGCGTTATTATTTTAGTGAGTGAACAGTACTACGGGGTAACTTCGGTAGAGCCGCTAAATGGATCATTTTGTACGCAGAGGGGATGATGCCTGAAAGATGCATGCCGATGTTGCCGCCAATCAGAACTTGCCTCATGACTTAACCGGTGCATGGAATCGGCGGTATTGTGCCGCCCTCTCCAACAACGTTGGACCGCCTATAGGCTCGCAGATGAATGATTTTGGCACGAAATGGCCTTAGCATGCAGAAAGAGTAGCGGACTCAAAGAAGAGGTATGGAAATCGAAGGTCCCGAGCGAGGACATCTAGCGTCAATCAAGTAAGAAACGAAAATAGAATCTTGGCGGAACTCCTGCATTGTTAAATCTCCCGGCGACTCTGGCAACCAGGCGTCAGCTTGACGCGTCAGCGGAGTGCAATGGGGGTGGTAATCACACGAACCAAGATTCATTGGGCCGGAGGGCTACATGCATATCAGCAGCCCAAGAAGGCTTACGTGACGATGTTCTAGACTTGGACGTCTCCTGCTTTTCCATGCTGACCTTGCCTGGGGGTGTGATGAGGAATAGGACATTCAGGAGGGAGAACCGTTGATTTCCACGTGGTGCGCAGAGCAATTTTCTGCCGACATCACACAGAAATTGCCAATTTTAGCCCTGATTTTAAGACTCTCCTTGGGCGCTTACCGATCGGATCGCAGTGCACTTTTTCTTTGTGCACTCTTCCTAAGACAGGCCTTGACCGCAAAGCATTAGAGAAGGTGGTGAGTCTGGACAGCATCATCGTTCGGGAAGACGGTGATTTTCTGACGATGACACGCGTAGGTAGCTATTTGGATGTTGGCTCCGCTTTTCTAGCTAACAAGTGCCTATATTTTCCGTGAGGTCGGCACTCATCATGCCGTGACTGCATGCGGGCTTGCAGGGATACACAAACAAGCGGCAGACGTGGCTCGATCTCCCGTGCACATCTGGAGACGCCAGTGGTTCGATCAAAGACGTCAAGAAGCAAAACAGCTGGTCCGGCTGGATAAGCATTCTTAGCGCGGCTTGCCAAGGCAGCTCAATGCGAGTTCGTTTCTCACTGCTTACGCGTCTCGGGTGTTAGTGTACAAGGATGGTATCGGGAGTCCGTCTGTATCTTGAGATAAGAAACTGCGATGGCAGGAGATGCCGGTGTTTCGAGAGTCTTGCGTCTTAGTTCACCGAAGACATGCTTGGGCAAGAAGTGTCATCATCATCATCGAGTTAGCAAGCGTTTGACTGCGCCGGCCTGGAGTAGTAGATCACCTTTCCTTGCAGACGCAGCCGGCGGGAGTCCTTTCGCAGCGGACTGCAGGAACATCACGATTGGCCGGTATGGCATGCACCTTGCCCGGATCTGCACGTCACCGACATTATTATTGTTGAAGGATTGCTGTTGTCGTCGTAACGTTACTTTCGTCAACGCTATGCCTTCACGTTTGCGTTGCAGGTTGCTTTTTGAAGCATGTAAGATTTTGCAGTGTGTGCATGCCAGGCTTTCGCTAATGACCATGTCGGGCTTCGGTTTTGCATTGGCATAAAATACACTAGCTCTGTGACTCGCTCATGTTGGGGTTGGTACCTCGTCGCTTGGCCGTTGATAACGACCGGCCATGCGTAGATTCTGCTATTATTGGCTGAGCCCCCAACCCAGCTTGCCGCCGGAGCCGCTTTATTGTCGTTGCTGAGCACGACGACAATTCGCTTCGCTACAAGTACAACGCTGTGTTCATACAGTACGGTAGAGTCTATTAGAGCACGTTTCGGAATCCCAGCCTTTCAGCGCACAATGCGGAACTGGATACCTAGAGCTCTACGCTAAGGCATGTTTTAGATCGTTCATGCAGTTGTATTCACCATGAGAAGAAGTAACTAAGACACTTGCAGATGCCTGGCGGGTCAAGACATCCGCAGTTCAAAGATGTGCGTGTTCACTGCTTGCCCAGGCACTGCCCCAAAATGCTAAGTTAAGGCTTGCAGGGAGCGACAAGAACAACCATTGCTTTATTGCTTGGAAATTTCATCATACACATGCCATGCATGTCGCGGCGTAGCGGCAAGAAGCTAGTAACGCGTGGCGATCATGAAATAATCGGCTGATCCACGCCGAACACAACGTTAGCCTGACAGTTCGAGGGCACAAAGTCTTAGATGGACGAAATGCGAGACTCCACCAGGGCTTTGGTCAAGGACCCGTTCAAGAGACCACTACACTTAGCCCTGCCGCCTAGTGTGCTCCGTAGAGCTTAACGGAAACAGTATTCTGCAGATGCAAGCCCGAGATGCCCTGTCCGGTTTCTTGCCATCTATTTGTCCGTATCTCTGTCCTGCGCCTGCTGGTAGATTTGGAGAGCTTTTTGTCGTTGTCCGTTATCGAGGTACCAAACTTGCGACTGCTTGGTCTTCCCCCTCGAGGCACTTACCAAACTTCACTCGTTTTTTTCCGCACGAAGGAGGCACAGTCGGTGGTGCACGCCTAATACAACAAAAGGTGCAATTGAGGCTCTTCCTCTCACATTCGCTGCACAAAAATATAATCCCCGCCGATCTTGCAGAGTTGCAGAGCCTCGACTGACGCAACGCCATCTGATCAACTCGGCCACATTTAGAATCCGTCGAAAGAAGTACATCGATCACATCGCACAGCACCAGCATATTGATCCTGTCGCTACCCTCTCCGAACCGAAGTCGTCGTCGCTAAACCACGTGCTGTCACTCGCTAATGCAGCTACGACATTGACCTCGTTGCTCTCAAGAGATGACGAGGCGGCTTACCATTAGTGGAAGTCGCTCAGAAATGGGGCTCCTTAACGAAGGCCAGGACTTTCAAGAGCCCGAAACACCACCTCCTGTGTGGACTCCAGCGAAGAACGACTTCTGGAAGAAGCCGTCCAGATGGCAGATATGTATGCCGAGATTACGCCTGCTCGCGAAGGTATTACTGGGTCTCCTGGGTTTCGTCGTAGTATTCAAGGTCATGAACACGAAACCTCTGCCTTCATCAGTGATAGAGCCGGTAGAGCCGGTCGAAGAGCCTCTTCCTCCACCCCCTGTGCCGGTCCTCAGCGAGCACGAATTGACCGAGCAGACCATCGAGGCAGCAAAGAGACAAGATTGGGTATGGAAAGACTTTCCGACGTAAGTGAACACTATGGACAGGAAATGATCCGTGCTGATGTGTGCAGTCATGATGGCCTGGCCCGCGGTCTTTCCCACTTCAATACCTGCAGACAAGATGAGGAGCACTGCAATCCTAGGCCACCCAAGCTTGTTCGCTACGATGGCTACAAACACATGCAAGAAGACCCGGCAGACATTGTCCAGTGCACAGGACCTCGAGGAGTCCCGATCAACGAAAGTGACGAGGATGCAGTCTGGGCATACCCTGGCATTGCAGCTGGTATGTGCCCTGGTTTCGAACTTCCCAGCCAACAGCTAACAACAATCAGGTGCGGTCGACCCGACACTTGGCTCATACAAAGCATCTGGCATAGATGGTTCAGTTTCCTTCGATCGTGTAGGGCGCTTCCAGGCCTATGGGCTCGATCAATTTGATTATCTGGACCCAGAAGCAGAACGAAAGGCATCCGATGTAGAGTGGGACAGCGTCAAATGGGGCGATCTTCAAGACAGTTGCGTAAGTGCGAACAGACTGCGCTTCAAACCGGTGAAGGAGAGACCAGACAACTCAATCCAATACTCGAACATTCGGCACAAACACGACAGTGCCCAGAAACCACCGCCATCTAGTTCAATGGATGCTGGCCGGCTGAACAAGACCAAACGAACAGCCATTCTGATCAGAGTCTGGACTGGGGCAACCTGGACAGCCGATGTTGTGATGAACATTCGTGCCATGATCGCCGAAGCTTCGCTAGCGAGCGGTGGCAAGTACCAGGTCTTCCTCTTGCTGCATGTCAAAGACGAAGGTATCCCATTGTTCACTGGCGAAGACCAACCCGACGCAACCATCAGGAAACACGTCCCTCCAGAGTTCCATTCGATCACCGAAGTCTGGAATCATGCTCAACTACGAAGCCTGTACTCGAACATGGCCGAGCACGCATTTGTTGGACGGTCACCATGGATGATCATCCAGTGGTTCGCGCGAAACCACCCTGAATTCGACTTCTTCTACCAATGGGAATTCGATGTGAGGTTCACCGGACACTATCTGGACTGGTTTGAGGCCGTCGACAACTTCGCCCGGGATCAACCACGGAAAGGCATCTGGGAGCGATCTGGACGAATGTACATTCCTGAGGTCCACGGAGACTATAACTCCGATTTCCGGCTGAGCGTCCGAGAAGAAGACCCCCATCATGTCTGGGGCCCTGTCTCGGTGGAAAGTGTCAGGCCCCGGGGCCCAAAGCCACCACGTGCACAAGAAGAGGATAACTACGAATGGGGTGTAGGCGAAGACTCAGACTGGGTAGGCTTTCTGCCTAGCTTCAACGTCACAGGCACGAACTGGTGGTTCCGGGACTATCTATGGGGTTACCCGCAGGGCAAGTCCACACCACGGCGCGCTACGTTGATTGCACAAGGGCGGGTGAGCCGACGGGTGCTGGACATCATGAACTATGAAAACTCGGAGAATAACCACCACGTCGACGCCGAGATGTTCCCTCAGACCATGTGTCTACATCACGGTCTCAAATCAACCACTTTCCCTCACCCGATCTTCGCGGATCGGCAATGGACGCCGGAAGCATTACAATCAACATTCAATGGTGGACCCTTCGGCCAATCGGGAGGGTTCTGGAACAGCACATTCAGCAAATGGAATGAGTTTGCATGGACCAACATGACCTGGTATTACAGTTCACAACAAGCCATGCCTCTCTACCAGCGCTTACTGGGTATTACTGCCGCAGAGACTGGCGGGCCAGAATGGGAAGATGTATACGGGCGTACCGTTGTCAGACCCATGCTACTACATCCGGTCAAGGGAGCCAAGGCAGCCAAGTGGACACCGGAAGGATGGATGCACAGCATCAGTGGAAGATGAAGGCTGAGCTGTGTCGTAAAGACGAGTACCGACTACACTAATATCTAATGAGCATAGATCACATTTTGGCGAGGAGTGCGGCGTTGAGGGGAGCATTTTGGGACCGAGCCAACGAGCAGTACATATCGAGCCGGGCTTGGTAGAGCAATAGCATGAGCCCGTCCACGGGCAGACGAGGATTTGTCGGCGTTTATGTGCAACTGTACATAATGTATGATGGCCTGAGACGACATAAGTTATGGAAGGGATACGAAGGCGGCGAGCAAGGGATGATTGGCTTCAGCAATTACATATTACATACGGAAAAGGCAAAGCAGCTGGATAGCGAGGAAACAGGTCTCGACGACCAGTGAGACATCTGCAGGGCCAAGATGTACATAGTGCACGCATTGTCTACAGTACATACTTGCAGGCTGCAGCACAGCGGCATCGTCAGTAGTCTAGCTAATAGCTAGAAAACAGAGCATATCCAATCAATGACTGCTTGCGGATCACATCGTCGACTCCACGGTCAAACCTTGCGTAGTGGCAGACCTCAGCCTCAAGTTTGAGGAAGTTGGTTGTCTCTCGCTAGAGTAGGCTGAAGAAAGCTCAATCGTTCAAGTCAAAATCTTGCTCGGCCTACATTTTCTAAAGCAATGCATTAGCGTCAGTGGTGAGCCATACTGCCATGGCAAGTCTCAGATTCCTGTATACTGTCCTGGCGTCTATCACACAAGCTTCACGGGTCGCCAAACGGGTACACGTACTGTAGTAGTATTATTCCAAGGTCGTCGCTTGTCTTCCCTTACCGGGGTCTTTGGCTCTAGAAAGTCAATCGCCGCATAACCTGAAGCAGTTTAAGGTCAATCTCGGGCCAGAGCTACTAGGCTCGGTAGTGGCTGCCTAGGCGAATTGTCCCCTAATATCTAACCAATGAGACAACCGACTCGGCGGGACCCGGTAGGGTTTGCCGTGACTGCGCCGTCTGTCCTCCACGCTCCCCGTGTCACAGAGCATGCACGAGATACTCAGTGATCACAACTCACCCAACCCCAAATCTTGTATCAATACCGTCGCTTGTCGTTGTAACCGTAAGAACTGGAGGCTGAGGTGTGTCTTTTTAGTCATCAAAGGAGTAGGGGTTTGCAACCTCACAACAACCACGAAAATCAGCCCAGACAGACAGAGCACAGCCACAGTACCCCGAACCATACAGGAACAGGAGCACAGTCGAGATGATGCACATGTTATGACATTCGATTCAACAGAAAAGGATCGGGACCGGCTCAAAGGCCGTGCGGTCAGCACAACAAGTCGAGCATGAGTGCCTCTGCTCCGGTAGCCACAGCCGACCACCATGAGCCTGCACGTATCGACGAAGCGGATGGGGCAGCCCCGGGCCCAGCTAGCATCTACTCCCAGGTCACGGTAGAGCCGGACTCGACCAAGTTGAAAGACCAGCCGGAACAGGAACAAAAGAACTCCCTGCAGAATGGCCCCAGCCTTACCACTCGTCCCTCCTCAGGGTCACCAAGGAATCCATCTCCCGATAAGCAGACCTCCCCTGCCTCTTCCAATAAGCTCCAGATCTCGGCGAAATCCCCTAATCTACGATCCTCGCGATTCAGCGATCCTTCCTCAACCGATCACTCTCCCCTTGCGACACGAATGAGCACAGTGCCTGAGCATGAGGTACCCGCTGCTGACGAGCAAGAGAAGGTCAGGAAGAGCGTGCAGTTCGCAAGGGACGCTCTCGAAGCCAACGAGCCTACTCCTCAGAGTTATACCCCCACAGATGAAGACACCAGGCCGGACCTCACCAAACCACAGAGCTTGTATTCGAGACTACGCGCAGGCTTGGTACATGGTCGATCTGCTAGTGCAGTGTCCTTTCGTTCGCAAGATGCACGAGACGAGCGCAATGAGGCTGCTATGCAGGCTACAATTGACGAAGACAACACCGACGACGACGCTGACGAGGAAAGTGGTGCTGAATCCGCTTTCACACCCGTGCCCAGCAAAAAGAAGAGGAAGATCGTTCGACGGCAAGACGATGCAGACACTGCTCCTCCGTCCCCTTTCGACTCAAGACCAGAGCTCACTCCTGCTCAGTCCGCTCTCTCCCCGAAATCCAATACCTCTCGACTCTTCTCGCTGCCCAGAAGAATTACAGATCCTGACATGATCGCTGGTGTGTCGGAGGATGAAGCAAGGAGGAACTTGGAGAACACTACCACACCCTGGACTCCGAGGCATCCTCTTCGTGGTCTCAGCCATGGTGGACAGCGTAGCGGCGATGACACCGCACTCGACGGGCCGAACCGACGACCCTTCAACCTGCTCAACCTGACCACCGGCACCACCCGAGACGAGCAAGCCGGAACTCCCCAAACCGACGGCACGAAACCGAGGAGGAAAATATTCGTCGACCGAGGCTCTACTCTTAATAGCGCAAGGTGGAGGCAGATCAAGAACGGCTTGCGCGCTTTGACTCAAGGCAAGAAAAAGGAGAAGCTGACCCCAGACCAGGTAAAGTCTGCCGAGCTGCTTGCTGAGCTGGCCGCTGGGACTCCCGCTGCACTAATCCTTGCGAGTGCTTTTCAAAGAGACGAGCACGGGAGTCGCAGAGTCCCTGCCCTGCTAGAACAGCTCAAGGTCTCCATCACTGACAGTGAAACTATCCGTTACAAAGAGCCGGGAAACGCCATCGAGGGTGATAAGCATCTGGTCTTCAGAATCGAGCTTGAGTACGGCAACGGCATCAACCGCATGAAATGGGTCATTCGTCGATCACTGAGAGATTTTGTCAATATGCATGCCAAGTACAAAATCCATTACCAGTCAGAGAGGCTCAAAGGACGAGGTGAGAGCTCAAAAAGGTATCCAAAGTTTCCCTGGTCAAGCTTTCCCGCATTGAAGGGCGTCAGGGGCAACGATGAAGAATCAGATGACGAAGAGCCTATACCTGATCCGGAAGGAGCTGGAACGGACACCGAAAGACCAGGCCTCAGCTCCAGGAACCGGACACGGACGTCGTTCATGCTGAACAGGAGACACTCAAGCCTGACAGGCCAGGAAAACACGCCAACGACGCCTGGCGGCACCTTGCTGTTTAGGAGAGGCAAGGACGCCGAAAGAGAACGAGACGCACGATTCCCGCAGCGGCAGCGGCAGATGCTTGAGCTATATTTGCAGAGAGTGATCAAGTTCATGCTTTTCCGCGCTGATGCGAATAGACTGTGCAAATTCTTAGAGATCTCAGCTCTAGGTATGCGACTGGCTAGTGAGGGCAGCTATCACGGCAAGGAAGGCTATCTTGCCATACGATCGGCCAAAGGCATAGATTTCAGGAGGACCCTGACTCCAAAGTACGTGAGAGCTCGACACAGCCCCAAGTGGTTCCTTGTCAGACACAGTTATATAGTCTGCGTCGATTCCGCGGACAGCATGTACATCTACGACGTATTTCTATTTGACTCAGACCTTACAGTGCAATCCTCGAAGCCGAGAAAAGAGGGCAATGAGAGAAGAGAAATCGGCAGAACTGCAAGAGATATTGCAGCAACCTCGAAAGAGTTGGCAAAACACCCTCAGCATCATAGATTGAAGCTGGTCAATTCAGAAAGGCGTCTCAAACTACTCGCCAGAAACGAAAGAGTGCTCCACCAATTCGAGGAATCGATCCGCCATATGATTGACACTTCGCCATGGTGCCAGAACAACAGGTTCGACAGCTTCGCTCCTGTTCGCCAGAAATGTTTCGCGCAATGGCTCGTCGATGGACGAGATCACATGTGGGTTTTGTCGCGAGCCCTTGATCAGGCAAAGGACGTCATTTACATCCATGACTGGTGGCTCAGCCCTGAGCTTTACCTGCGCAGACCTGCTGCGATCAGTCAGAAGTGGCGGCTAGACCGTATTTTGAAGCGCAAGGCTGAGCAAGGCGTGAAGATCTTTGTCATTGTTTATCGGAACATCGATGCTGCTATTCCCATCGACTCGCAGTACACCAAGTTTAGTTTACTGGATCTGCATCCGAACGTCTTTGTGCAAAGGTCACCGAATCAATTTCGACAAAACACGTTTTTCTGGGCTCACCACGAGAAGTTGTGTATCGTAGATCACACCTTGGCGTTTGTCGGTGGCATCGATCTTTGCTTTGGTCGATGGGATACGCCTCAGCATACCTTGACAGACGACAAGCCTACCGGCTTCGATACTGTCGAATTTCCCAAAGATGGAGATCATTGCCAGTTGTGGCCTGGGAAGGACTACTCTAATCCACGAATTCAGGATTTCTATGCTCTTAACAAGCCGTACGAGGAAATGTATGATCGAAGTCAGGTTGCAAGAATGCCTTGGCATGATATTTCGATGCAAATAGTGGGCCAACCAGCGAGAGATCTGACAAGACACTTTGTCCAGAGGTGGAATTATATTCTGCGACAGAGAAAGCCGACGCGACCGACACCTTTCCTGCTTCCACCGCCAGACTTCAACTCAGCCGACCTCGAAGCGCTTGGTCTCGATGGTACGTGTGAAGTGCAGTTGCTACGCTCAGCAGGCCCTTGGTCGATAGGCACGCCGGACAAAACCGAACACAGCATCATGAATGCATACGTGAAGATGATTGAAGAGTCAGAACACTTTGTCTACATGGAAAACCAATTTTTCATCACAAGTTGCGAGACGGAGGGCGCTACTGTGTACAACAGAATCGGCGACGCTCTTGTAGAGCGCATCACCCGTGCGGCCAACAACGAAGAGACTTGGCGTGCTACGATTGTGATACCTCTGATACCTGGTTTCCAGAATACTGTTGAAGAAGAAGGCGGAACAAGTGTGCGGCTAATCATGCAGTATCAATACCGGAGCATCTGCCGAGGCGAATCGTCCATCTTTGGAAGACTAAAGGCGCTTGGAATCGAGCCGGAGGACTACATCCAGTTCTATGCTCTGCGACAGTGGGGCAAGATTGGTCCTCGTCAGACATTGGCAACTGAGCAGCTTTACATCCACGCCAAGGTCATTATCGTAGATGATCGTATCGCATTGATTGGTTCAGCGAACATCAATGAACGTTCACAGCTTGGTAACCGCGATTCTGAAGTGGCAGCTGTTGTGCGTGATACTGACATGCTATGGTCGCGGATGAACGGTGTGCCTTATCGTGTTGGCAGATTTGCACACACCTTGCGGATGAGACTGATGCGAGAACACCTTGGTCTAGATGTTGACAAGATCATGGAGGATGCTCAAGCAATGGAAGCCGAGCATGAGAAGGTCGACGGGAAAGCTAAAGCTCCACGTCCACCACCGAAAGGCGGCGACAGCGACGACGAAGATCCAATGGATGCCAGGGGTCGCGAGATCCGAGAAGAACTTTTGAAGCGGAACGAACTCCTCAGCTCATTCAATCACGATGTGGATTGGGAACAAGCAGGTAATCCCAACCTGCGCGCCAACCGCAAGCTCACCGAGGACTCCCGCGTGACTGGGAAAGCAGAGCACAAGCAAGACCTTGAAGGAGAAGGCTATGATCACATGGCAGGGATCGATCAGGCAGGATACGGCGGCGGACGCGACACGATTGTACTTCCTTCTGGTAAAGAAATCCTCCTGAAAGACCAGGACGCAGAAGGACATAATACACTTGCCGATCCGGTGCAACATGGCGCTATGAAGAGACTACCCACTTACGTCCAGAAATCCGAAGCTCCAAACCCACCAATGCCACCTCGTCCAGGTGTGACTAGAATGCATACCGAAGAACTAGGTCTCACTATGGTCTCTCAGCTTCCACCACTGCCCGATACCGATGACAGTGACATCGGAGGACCGAATTTGGATACCGCCACAAGCACTGGTGGTGAACCCCATCACCCACTTGTTACCGAGCTGAAATACCCATTCGTGGATCGAGACTGCATGACGGACCCAATTCACTTCTCCTTTGCGGAAGATACGTGGCATACCATAGCAGAAAACAACACGAAGATCTACCGCGCTGTCTTTCGATGCATGCCTGACAATCAGGTCCGTGATTGGAATGATTACCACGAGTATGTTGCCTACGAAGAGCGCTTCCAGGCACTCCAAGGCAAAGTTAACGAACCCGAAAAGGTCCTGCACCCAGACCGCGACGAGCACAAGCGTGCAGGACCACCCGGTATAGGGACTAGTACTCTTGGTGCACAGATTAAGGCGCTTAGTAAAGTGCCCACTGACATCGAGAAAGCAGCAGAGAGTGCAAAAGACAAGGTCAAGGACATGGTTGGCGAAGACAGCGGCAAGGATATTGAAAGTGCTGATACCGCTGATAATGCGGTCAGAGACGCGCTAAAGACCTGGGCTGAGCACACTAATAGAGCTCAGATGCAAAGGACGGGCACCGATTTGTCGATGAGGGCTTTCCCGGTACTTGACGAGAAACAGGGCCTGCAATCTGTCCCCGAAGATGGAGAATTAGCCAACAGGCCTGACTCGCAAGGGTCAAAGTCCGGAATGGACAAGGCGAGTACTAACGGAACAACCGACGGGAACACTGAGAAGGATGGACTAAAAGACGGGAAAAAGGACAAGCAGGGCACCGCTGGCAGTACGACGCACAGTGGATCTGTCAGGAGACGACGAAGAGGCACGACCAGATCATCGAGGAGGGACTTTAGTGCAACGGATGATATGATGACCTTGGCGGAGGCGGAGGAACTGCTTGAGAAAGTGCAGGGCCATCTCATCGAATGGCCCTATGACTGGTACGTTGCCGCTGATGCATACACATACAAACAACATACACTAATGTTCATACAGGCTCGAGAAAGTCGAAGCTGGTGGAAACTGGCTGTATCCATTCGACCAGATCTCGCCAATTGAGATCTACCTGTAACCGGTAAGTGGCTTGCAACCGGGCCCTTCCAACAAAGAGAAGTGCTAACATATTACAGTCTAGATCCACCGTCCCGCGTTATGTTGTCTTTCTTGTACTACAATCAGCATTGGACTTGTGCATAGCATTGGACGAAAGAGCTCAGAGAAGGGCAGGTAGAGGCAGGCGTTCACATATGCTTAATCTATCGTTGCAGAGTGGACGAGGGCAGGGCGCCCATCAGTATCAGTATCACTATCACCATCACCATCACCATCACCATCACCATCACCATCACCATCACCATCACCATCACCATCACCATCACCATTACCATCACCATCACCATCGCTAATAAACTATCTTTTCTTGTATCTTTGAGAGTCAATTCGACTGAATGACGTTAACTACCTCGTTATGTTCACGTGCTCACTTATCGCACTGGCTGTATTATATGCCAGGCTAGCTGAGCGTGCAGCTCTGCCCTTTCAAGATCTTGATCCTGTTGCCCGCCTGCCGGACGAAGTCAGAGAGCGATTCCCTTATCGTCGGACCGAAAGTGCGTCGATGATTCTGCACGAAGGGCCGCGAAATCCTCCGATGGTGATTGAGGCGTGGAAGATACGCTTTAAGACTTGGCGGGATCAGCGGGCTGTGTTAGTAGGCGTATATATTTGCTGTGTGACGGAGGTGCTATGGTGCGATGCGGTGTGAGGGAGATATCCCGGATTATAGTATTGGCAAGGCAAGGGTTGGTTTGGGACGAGGCACGCATGGCACGCCGTGCGCGACGACAAGCTTGGCGTTAGACGACGAACAGATTGAATTTGGATTCTGTAAAATGCAAGACAGACACTGATGTCAGGAGTGGTGCAGTGCGGTGCTATGTACGTACTGAACATGCCGTTGGGGGAAGCAAGCAGGAAGCTCGCATGTGAGGTGAGGTGAGGTGAGATGAGGTGAGGTGAGTGAGGTGTCCCACTAGCGTCGTCGCGCTTGTATCAACACGCTCAATCCGCCAACCGCAGCACCACATCCAGAGAACAATATCAGACCCCCAAATGGTCCACTATAAGCAAGTGCACTCTGCCCGATCGAACCTACGTCCATTAGCTCTACCCCTAACAGTCCACCGGCAATATACCCGATGCCTCGCGCACCATTCATCAGCCCGAAGAGCAGCCCTGTGTCAGCTACCTCGTTGTGCTCATCTGCCTCCTTTGAGATCTGCTTGATGACTCCGCCCCAGGTACTGCTGTAGCCGCCGGCGAAGAAGCCCCAGATCATGGCGAAGGAGACGAGCAGGACGACGCCGGCGGCGTATGGTGTGCTTGGCGTCATTCCCCAGAGGAGGAAAATTGGGATTGCCGCACCAAGGGCGGAGAGTGTGGATACGGCGCCTATACTCATTCGGCGGCCGCCGATGATTCGGGACCTTTCGCCGTCGCTGAGGGGCCCAATCCAGAGACTGGCAAAGATGGAGGGGACGTTTGCTGCTACGAGGATGAGGGCGGAGTTGGAGGGGTTAAAGTGGAGGGTGCTGGCGGCGAATGATGCGAGGTAAGTCTGCGGGATGCCGTAGGAGGCAGAGAAGATCATGTTGGCGAGCATGAAGATGGGGAAGGTGGCGTGGCGGAGGAAGGACCATGAGGTTCTTCTGTAGTGTCTTTCTCCTGTTGGGCTGCTGGTTGAGAGGGGGATCCGACGTCTGAGCAGGAACGGGGCAGGAAGAATGGTGATTGCCATTATCCCAGCCCATGTAAACAGGGTGGCTCGGTAGCCGATGTGAGTGAGCATTGCTGAGAAGGCGAGAGGTGCGACTACGCCGACGGCGGACTTGGTGGCTAAGGTTATTCCATACGCGAAGCCTTTTCGCTGAATGAACCATTCGTCGATGTAGATGGTGCTTGCGCTGTATAGCATCGTTGCGCCGGTTGCTTGGAAGACACCTTGTGTCGCCATCAGGGTGGAAACATTGTTTGCGAACGCCGAGGCTACGATGCTTGCTATAGCCAGGAACGTACCCGTCAGGAATGTGTGGAGACGGAAGCGAGTAAAGCGTCGAGCGAGGAGGCCGAAGAGCACGGGCATAGACAGGTATACGATACCATTGAAAGTCGTGCCAATCGCACCTGTAGACGAGCCGCTGCCGGAGAGTTGCAAGGAGGATTTTGGGTTGGTGTAGTACTCTTGGAAGACACCATAGGACATGGAGAAGCCTAGATGCATGGTCAGTGGGCTGCCGTTTGTGATATGTAGCAGTAGGACTGAACCGACTTCTGCTTCGGACTGCTATCTGCTCGTCTTTGACCTACCCCAGACGGGTATCTGCAATATGGAGCAGGCGAGCAAGGTTAGATGAGCCTGACGGCCACCATCTGCTGGCGGAAGCTCTAAATCTGTGGACAGTTCGCGATCCTCAAGAGTTGAAGCTCTCAGCTCATGCTCATCAGTAGTAGGTGTGCTGGCGACCTCAACCGGTGGATCGGCCATATTGGCAGCTCGGCAATGATTTGGCAACGACGTGCAGGCCGGTCGAAGTTTGGAACCTCTTCAACGGCGGCAGCTTTCATTCTATATGGGAAGCAGACGTGTGAGTCATCCCTTCTGTGAGCACGTCTTCCGTACTTCCGTACTTCTTAAGTTTTGAGCTAGTCCGCTCTTGACTTCTGTGATCGATACAAAGCAAACGACACGCGACACGTCGAAACCAATCATTGTTACAATCATCATTGAAGACCATCTTAACGTGATGTTGAGGCCTCTTGCTACCGACTTGCATGCATGAAAGTCGGTGACGAATGCAGACGTGCAATTGTTAACGTTGTGGTCGTGGTCGTATCTCAAGTGTGAAGAATAATAAACTTGCTGCTTGAGGGCGACAAATCTTGGATCCGACAACCGGAGTTACCTCAAATCCGACCAGCATCTGCGCGAAGCGAAGCTGGGTAGAAGAGAATACCGGGCATAGTAGATAGGCATGGAACTGGAGTATTGCTCATTCATAGTAAATCACCTAGGCGTTGCGTGGAAGTCATTGTCAATAGGTGTTTTGCGAAGTGATGCACACACAACATATCATGAAAATGCTTGCGCAGCTGATATAATCCACCAGCTCAATAATACACTCAATGCCCGAGTTACTCATCACTCCGACAGAGGCATCACTATGGCAAACAACCCCACGATCCTTGACGCCTTCCTCACAAGCCACTCATAGCAGTCTAGTGACGTCTTTTAACCTGGTCGTAATTTCGTGTTCATGCCCATGTGGTGTGATGTGATGTTACTGTACAGGCGTCCACTGTCACCCCCTTTATGTACACCAGAACCTTGTAAAAACAGAGTCGCGAAGAGAGAAACGTCAATTATCAGTGTTAATGTTCGGCCGTGGCCCATCAGAGGTAAACAGCGGCGGCGGCAGCAGCGGCGAAGGATGTTGCACAGTCGACAACAGCTGATGCGGTGGCGTTTTCGGATACTAACCGGCCCTTTGCATACCAGCTTGCATACCACCATTGGGCATTGCCATGCCATAGGGGTTCATTTGCTGATGAGCAAAGGCAGCGTTAGGATCCTGCATGCCAGCCAGGAACTGCCCGATCCCTTGAGCATGACCCACAGGGCAATCCTTGTGCTGAATGAGCAAGTTTCGGAGGTTTCTAATCTCGTCGTGGAGCGTGGCGACTTGCGTGTTGAGCGAATCATTCTCAGCCGAGTACATTTCGACCTTGGCTTGCAGGTTGGCTAGCCATTGCTTCTTGCGTTGCCGACATTTAAGGGCAGCAACTCTGTGACTAGTTAGTCTTGGAGATCAAAGTCCAAAGGAAAGTACATACCTGTTACGTTCAAGGAAATTCCTTCTCTTCTCCTCGTCAGTCATTTTCTTGCCGGACTTGCCGCCGTTTTTCATTTCTTCTTGACCTTCCTCATCCAACTCGCTATCGTCATCGAAGTCTTCGACGCTAGGGTCTAGAGCAGGATCTACAGCGACGGCACCATTGTTCGTTTTCTGCCGTTTGTTACCACCCTTCGGGGTGGCCTCAGACTTCCGGCGACCATTGACCGGCTGTGCTTTGGATCCTTTCTTGCCTCGTACTGCAGGCTTTGACTCTTCGTCGTCTTGACTTTGATTGTGGTCAGCGGAAGCGTTAGAGCTGCGTGGACCCCCTTGACTTCTCGTCTGCATCTGTGCTTGCTGGTTGCCATTCTGAGGAAATTGGTTCGCTTGACCGCCCTTAGCGAGCATGAAGAGACCGTTTGCAGCATCAGTGGCGTCGTGCTGAGCGTCCATGGCGCCGTTCTGACCCGGTTGTTCTTGGGGATTTGATGTGGTAGTGTACTGTGATTTGTTGCGTGCAGCTGCATTCATAGCAGTGCGGTGGAAGTCTAAGGTGCCAGGTGTAGCGCCTCCACTTTGCAGAGAGTTGAAGAGTGCTTGGGAGTTTGGACTTGGAGCAGGGAACATAGAACCCCCGCCACCGGGGGTAAGGCCTGTCCGCAACGAGGATTCGTTAGGTGTAGGGAAGCCTCTAGAGATGTTGCCAAAGTAGTCACCACCTCCAGCAGGGCCTTCTAACATTGCAGGGCTCAGAGGCCCGGCTCGTAGTCCCTGGTTCCAATTGTAGCCCGAGGTGTTGTTTGCGCCTGGGATGGCAGGCGATTCGAGCGCAGCGACAGGAGGCAGCAAGTTCTTACCAGGTGTCTCTTGCGAAGGCGCGCCGAAGGACTGCTCGAATGGATTGAACTCGAGTCCGCTGCTGTTGTGATGAGCTGATGAGAAGTAATCGGGTGTTTGAGCAACGTTCGACTGCGCAGGCTTGGGCGGTGGTGCTAATGGCTCGGTGGCTTGCGTCGACGGCTTCGTGTCGTCAGCTTGTGATGTGGTGACTTCTGCAACACGCGCCATTAGTATAGTACTCAAAAGACGACTGATTTGCATGACGGCATACCTGGTATTGACTGTTTGGATAGAGCCGGGGAATTTTTCTTCGAGTCTGTTGGTCGCTTGTCAGCCGCCTGCAGCATGGCAATGAGAACAAAGAGTGACAGCGACGGTGAGGTTAGAGTCGGCAGCGATATGACTAATGGATCCAAACGACGATGAGACGCGAGTATGATGTAGATGGGTCGACTATGATGATGGGGTGATGTCACTTTGCGGCTGCAAAGATGATGGGAGGGCGATGGGGATGACAGAATAATGTGCGCAGGCGAAGGGTACCAGAAATCTGGGGCGCCCCTACTTACCCGTAACGCCAGTGGTTTCCTGCTTAACAGAAGCCATCTTTTCCTGCAGAGTAGGTGCTAATGCTTGGACAGCAACGGCCATGGCACACAGCCAGGTGTGGTAGTGCAAGGTGCAGGTCGAAATAAGAAAGAATGACGCACGAGTTGGGTCGAGGAGAAGTGACGTCGAGGAAGTTGGCAGCACTTAATAAAGGCGAGTTTCTGCGGACTGCTCAGGAAAGCCGGCCGAAGCGACACGGAAGCTCAAGGGGAGGCAAAAGAGCATGGTCCACCTTTCCCTGCTACTAGTATTTGAGGTGGAGAGACTGCCGAAGGAACCAATCGAGAAGACAATGGGCAATCTCGCATTTCACTACTCCTCACCCAAAGTCGAGATCGGAGATCACTTGAGCACTGCAACTTCATACGGTAAGCTATTTGATTCTTCTACACGTCTGCCGACCTCGGTAACAGAACACTATTGCACTACCTCCGCAGAATATTAATTGTCTGGGTTGCACTCTTACACTAGGCTTGCAATTTTTGCCATACATCTACATTGTTAATGTATGCACTTATGGCCAACTTGACCTGCCATATTGAGCAGCTCGCTTCGCCGTTCAGCCTGTGGTCTAAGCTTTCTTTACTGCGCGTTGTTTGAATACTGTTGGGCTCAAGGTAGTTACCAAGCACCCTGTGCGTCTGGCGTCTCGAAGAGCTCTTGGTACTGCTACACATCGCCTCGAATACCAACGTCTTGGTACGTCGGAGGAAAACAAGGTTTCGAGTGATGACGTTGAAGTATATGGGATCTATCTTTGGCGAATCATCGTCGTGTGTCCGAGGCACGCCACATCACGAAATTACCACTCGAGGCTTGCCTCCGGTCCGGTACAACACTATGTTTCCATGCCTGTCATTTCGCACGTCTGATTGGAGTCGTCTCACGATGTTGGTGTGTAGAGTGCATGCTATAGAAGGATGGAATTCAAAGACTATCGAACGGGAAGCATTTCCTCGCATACACAATGGCCTGACGCAATCTGCATCAACAATCCATTAAGGTTTAGTGGCGCCTCCATTCGCTTGCACTATGGTAGCCAATGAACGAAGAGAACCGAATGTCTTTCTGCCCGTTCGGAAGCGTTTTCTCTCGCTTTCATGGTGTGCTTGTCACGTTTAAAATATCCGAGATTCAGAGCTGGGCCGGATGTAATGCTTGGGGATGGTTCAGTGTATTATGAACCCCACAGATGCAGCAATCACTTCGTTTGCATCACTCGAGTTCGTGCTGGTCGTAGGGGGTCTAAGCTGTGCTGACAGAGCTGGAGGGAAGACCGTCGAACAGAAGAGGAGCCAGGCGCAATGGGCCATGAATTGGGATAGACTGGTTGCCGACATAATCAACGCCATAAGTGCTCTATCGAAACCATGGTCTGCCCTCAAGAGACCAAGTGTGGTAGCATATATGCTAGGCATTTTGAACGCCTGTATGCATGCCTTGTGATCCTACATCCCAAATTATACTTCTATTTGTAGAAGTCAAATTTGTCCTTCTCTTGCGCGCCCTTGACCTGAGCCGAATAGGCTTCCTCAAGGTCTGATTGAATGATGTTGTATCTGTTCTTGCGCACTGCTCTTAAACCAGCTTCTTGCATAATGGCCGCAATGATTGCGCCAGACAGCGGATCATTTCGAACGATCAACGAGTCCAGGTCCACTTCCGGTGACAAGGACATCTTGCTTGCAATGGTCGAGAAGATCAATCTCCGTTCTCGTCGATCTCGCAAGGAGGGAAACTCGATCTTCCGATCAAGTCGACCAGGTCGTAGAAGGGCGGGATCCAGGGTGTCTGCTCGGTTTGTAGCCATGATGACCTTCACGTTGCTTGTCTGGTCGAAGCCGTCCATTTGGTTCAGCAACTCCAGCAGGATACGTTGCACTTCTCGATCGGCACCTGTCTGCGCATCGAAACGTTTGGTCGCGATTGCGTCGATCTCGTCAATAAAGATGATAGAAGGTGAATTCTCTCTGGCCATTCGGAAGACATCGCGCACCATACGAGGGCCTTCACCGAGATACTTCTGCACGAATTCTGAACCGACGACTCTGATGAAACTTGCTGTTGTGCTGTTTGCCACTGCCTTCACCAACATGGTCTTGCCCGTGCCTGGCGGACCGTACAGTAGCACACCTCGTGGCGGGTCAATACCAATTTGCTTGTAGAGGTCGAAATGTGTCAGCGGCAACTCGACGGCTTCTCTGATCTCCTGCTTTTGCATGTCCAGCCCACCCACATCAGCATATGTCACATCTGGCTTCTCATCCGCTCCCAGCATGGCAATTGAGGAGTCCGCTTCGGGTGGCAAGATGTCGACAAGGGAATTGGAATGGCGGTGGAGAGCGACTGAGGAGGATGGCTTAAGCTTCTCCCGATCGAGCGTCGAGAGTATGCGTACAACATAGTTGGATCCTGTAGAAGATTGTACTATGCCGGTGCTAGTTTCGTCAGCAGATGTCAGCGACGCCTAGAGACTTTACTCACTTCTGATCAATTGCTTCCATGAACTGTCCAATCACCAGAGGCACACTTTGTATCCGTTTGATTTCTTCTTGTGCTCTGACCAGTTCTCGTTTCAATGACCTCTGCTCATCCTTGATGTACTCTTCTTGCAACTTGATATACTCGAGGTGCCTCTGCAGTCTCTTAAGGGTGGCATACTCATCGTTGTTGTCATTCCCTGAGCCTTCAAGAGAGTCGATGTCTGGTATGGAATCTGGCATCTTCATGTGAGGCGCAACTGTGTTGGCCGGGCTTTGTATGGCGACGTCGGCCATGTTGATCGAATACTAATGTGTAGGGAGGACAGATCGCTTTGGCAAAGCGCGTAGATGATGGCTTCGCAGGATAACTAGACGGAGAGTCGATGGTTGTGCCAGTAAGATCAGTAGTATCTGGTTGTGGTATCCAGTCAAAGTGATTCTACGGTAGTGTAGGGCGCAGGCATTCATGGGACGCGATTACAGCACAAGGCTGCGTTATCATTTATATGCCTGACGGCCTTAATGGTTCTGAAATCTAGCATCGGATGTGGTGAAATTACTGCACCTCAACATGGGCTGGCGTGATCCCGAAATATGACGCAAAGTCGTTCTTGTAATGCTATGTAGGTTGCCAACTTGAGGCACTGGGTGTAGGATGTGCTTACCACATACAGCACCAGGTAGCTTCCTATAGCCACCACTAACGCCAGAGCACAGAGAAGAGCTCGTTGTTCAGATCAATCCGAATACGTTCACGCTTGACAGGCGCATCTTCGACCGCATCTCCCTTCTTTGCCAGCGCAATTGGCTTCCCTGCTTTGACTGCCCCAAGACCTTCTCGTTGGACTTTTTTTCTTTCGCCGCCCTCATATCATCGCCGCAGCTCTTACGCTCTCCAGGCGTCGTTCTCGCCATGGCTGTCTCTTGTCTGTCAGAGTAAGCTTTCCTATTTATGGGACTGATGAAGGGAGTCGTCGAGCGTACTAAAGCTGCTTCCCGCAATCCTCAAGGCCCAATCTCTGCCACAACTCTTTCTTCGTGGCTGAGACCGTCTGCCTCATCCATCCAGGTTGCAAACACCCCTTCGTGCGATTTCGAGTTTATTATTGGTTACCGCGCTCCTACGAAAGTGTGCTCTGAAGGTGACAGGTCCAGATTCCGCTAGTACCCTGTCCCTCTAAATGTCCGTGAGTGTCCGTTGCTGTTGTCTGACAATGGCTGAACAGTACTCGAGTACTTTCGTTTCCGTATGTCCGTAAGATCATCAATATTGACAGCGACATCGTGATCTCGTGCTATCTTTTCGATCGTTTGGTGTGTCGTACCCTTTATCTAGGATGTATTGAAGTGGGACTGGAGCCAAGCTCCACGTTCGTTCTTCTCGTTTGGCCTGGTAACCATATTGTGAATGTGATAGCCGGATTGAACAAGATCCAAAGATTAGAACAGATCCTTGGTCTGAACCTGAAAAAGGGGCACCTGCTTCTCAGTCTTCACTGAGGTGTTGCTAGCGACCGCTGAGTCAGCCTGATCTCGGGACCAGTCCTCATTGCGAATGTGCTGACCATTAGCCTCGATCTAGATGCCATTGATTTCCGTGCGTTGCGGGTACAATATGCTCTTGATTGCAGACGCCTGTATTGCGCCCCGAGGACATTCTACATACCAAGATTATTGCGGTGTTGCGTTGACGTTTTAACAACGCGGGTCAGAAAGCTCTCTCGATCCATGATACCAGTCTGGCCATGTTTTGACTACGTCCATTAGCGCATTCACTTCGATATTCCGCTATGGCGTTGGTCTTTCACGCTACCGTCATGACCACATCGTACTCAGCTGCACTCGTGATATGCCCGAGACTTCAACCCTATAACCGGTTGAAATTCGCAACCGGATGGCGAGATTATGTTGTGTATGCTTGAGCACTTGCATACCAGCGAGCAGCATATTCAGCTACCGACTCCAGGCATAGCTCGTGCTGATAGCCTCGGACGGGCCCTTAAAACTGTCCTATCACGGTATTCTGCTGCTGCATTGAGCTTTCTTTGCCCTCGAAGATAAATTAGGAAGGTAACAGAAGTACATATGACCAGGCGCCTAATTTATTGCCTCATCCTGCCAGTTAGCTCGCGGACCGTAGCTGCTACATTATGCCATGCATCCTGCGTGCTAAATGCTTCGAGCCGGCGATGCGCAAGACAAGCGAGGCAAGCTCCGTTCTTCTACGGAACAGTCACCATCAAGGCCCCAGAAGGGTGCTAGTGGTGGCAAGACTAACCACATCGAAAAGCTCTTGGCTAAGCGTGGAGACGGATATATCCCGCTACTAGTACTACTAGTACTAGATTGGCATCACGTCTTCACAGCTTTATGAACGAGGTCGAACCAGTTCAGACCACTGTAGTGTGACCAACAAAAGACATCAACACAACATCGATGCAGGCACGATTGAGGGTGTGACGGTGTGCCAGACATGGGTGAACAGCGTTAGCTGCAGCAGGTTGAGTGGGATAAAGGCGTACAGCATGTCGGCAAGCGATCCATCAGCGTCAAGCAGGGATCATGATCTAATTCGGCAAGATTAGCAAGTGCTACTATGGGCCTCCGTAAACCAAATACCATCACCACACCTTTGAGCGTCTTGAAATCTTGCAGATATCATCTTTGTGCCTCTCAAGCCTTTCAGTCTCTGTCTTTCTCATGCTGAGCAAAAGCATTGAGGTTGGTGCTACTCGATGCTGTCTGGAAGAGAGGAGCTGACAAAACGTGGATCCGAGCTGCTATTGGACCGCTAAGCTAGGCATGACATCTATTCGTACTGCACTGATTTCCCCTTGCAATTCACTTTCTCTTTTCTGCCTGCGCCCAACGATTTTGAGGCCAGTTTCTGCTGATTGCTTTGGCAGAACTACTGTTACTTGTACTTTCAGTTGCTTAGCCTACTACCCCACTCATCTGTCAGGTCCCAAACTTGTGCTCGTGCACACAGACTCGCCACGTCCCATCTTGGCTGGTTGGCTCCTGTTACGTCTTGGTGGTATCTAGATCCTAGGGCGATAATCATCCCATCCAGCCATTCCGGTAAGCTAATGATTTCTTCTGGATCCTCAACACGGCTTGCATCCCGACCTACCCCAGTTCGTCTCGCAAACGGATTGGTGGTTGGTGGAGTCAGCTGCCTGTCTCTCGTGAACGGGTTCAGGCACATGGCTGGCGAGGTGAACTCAAATCCCAGAACGAGCGAAACCCACCACTAGCGCCCTTGCTGTCGTGCTTTTCGGCTTTCACAGACGCTGGCGGCCATGCAAAGGATCATCATCATCAATCCCGAGATCGTGTCTCTTCTACAAGTATTCACGTTGACTGTTGTGGGTGTGGAAGTGTTTTGCTAACTGATGGCGTACATAGACGTGAGGAGTGCCCGGTGTGGGCGTTGCAACCCGCTAAGCTATTTTAGGCCCCATTTTGAGGGTTTCTCTGTCGCAAGCACTACTTCGACACAGCAATCTGCAGTCATCGGTTATATCGAAAACGCTTTGACACGTCGTCCGCTAATTCGTGCCAGCCTGGTAAGCATTCCTGCCTAAGCTCGTTCTTGCTTCTGCCTTGCTCTTGCCTCATTCTATCACATGTATTGGCGTTTTGGCCGCATTGGTTTTGTGGTTGACGCGTCTTCAACACAGCGGCCCCTCTGACCACGGCCCTCCAACACGACTCACATGGCATGCCTTCACCAGTCTGTTTCCATCTCCTGTGTGACCCTACCACTTTAGACCACTGTCGCGAGCGAATGACGATGGAATTCTCTCTACACGAGCATATGCTGATGAGGTTGGTTGACAGATGGATAACTGCAACTGCGCGCCGAGCTAGATATGAACCAGTGGCCCAACGACACAAATCATCTCCAGAACGGTCATGCTACACTCGGTCCGACACCAGGCTTCCCAATGTCCTTCCCTCAACAGCCTCAAACCATCAATCCGGCCCAATTTCAGAATCAACCCTACCTCAATGGCGCCGCAAGAACTGCCTCCCCTGCTTTTCACCAGCCGATGCAATACCAGACCAACCAGGTGATACCGTCGAAAAGATCAAGAGAAGATAGTCTAGGTACATCTCCGCGACAGCCACCCATCGCGCCCCCAGGTTCGCGGGCGCAGACCCCCGGCCAAGGTCCTTTTCCGGGATATAACCCTCAAGCAAATGGCGCGCCGCCATTTACAAGTGCGCCAACTGCATTCGCACACCTCCAGACCTCAAGTAATGCCACGCCCTCACCAACCATGCAGCAGATGGCTTTTGCGCAGGCAGGTGCTGCACAACGCGTTTCTACTGCCTCACCGAGTCCCTTTTCACCTCAGCATAATATGGCAAGCGCGTCGCCCGGAGCATCAGATCGCGCCAGTAGAGTCGGCACACCTCATGACGCGCCTCAAAATCTCATGCAAAATCCATCTGCCGGCTTCAACCCACAGCAATTCGGACCAAATATCATGGGTCAGATGAGCATGAATCAGATGAATATGGGACACCATCGAATGCCTTCAGGAGCCATGGATCCGGCGCAGTTGTATCAGAGACAATTGCAACAGCACCTGGCCCGGCAAGGCCAAGGCACCGCTAATGGCATGAGTCCTGGCTCACAAGGGCATATGGGCGTGAAGGAACAACCACCCGAGCAGTCTGGTATGCCTCAGCCGAGAATGAGTCAACAACCTTCGCCTTCAGAGTTCTTCAGAGGCCTACAACAATTCTGCGCGGCCAAAGGCCGACCACTGGAGATGCGGCCACAAATATGCGGCAGACATGTCGACGCTATGCGCCTATATCAAGCTCTCCAAAGAGGTGGTGGCTCGCATAGAATCAGCAAGATGAATCAATGGCATATGGTTGCGCAAGCACTACAGCTCTTTCAGCCACAAGAGTGCCGGCAAGCTGGCATGGAGTTACAGCAATACTGGATGCAGAATATCGGGGCTTTCGAGCAAATGTGGATTCAAAACCAGAAAATGAAACAGGCTCAAATGCCGAGCCAGAACTCCCCAACGCACGACGGTCAACAGGTTAACACCATTCCCAATCACCGGAGAGGCCCTTCAGATCTACAACAAATTAGCATGAATGGCAAACCGCCGAACCAGATGAACGGGCTCACCCCGTCGAAAGACCCTCCCGAGCATTTTACAAGCCACCAGAGGCAGAGCCAATCCGAGCAACTTGATGCATTGCAGACTGAGCATCCGGCAGACCAGACGCAGCAACGGCCACCGAGTGCAGTCAAACAAGAGCCCGAGGTAGAATCGACAATGCCTTTTCAGAAGCCGATAGAAGATCCTTTTTTGCCGGAGGTCATGTCAGCGAGTCGCAACCACGGACCGATCAATGTGGAGGAATTCTTCAGTATTGGCCAGCATTTGATCGAAATGAAACCTGTGGTGCCAAGTATACGCGAGCTGGGTGTTGTGGACATTCATGCATTGACCATGGCTATCAAGTCCGGCATGCATGGCGAGACGAGAAACGCATTAGATACATTGGTCACTTTGTCAAGCGAGCCGTCGTTGCAGATTCAACTGGACCTTTGTGACGACTTAATGGAGACTCTGGTCGACTGTGCACAAGTCGAGCTTGAATTCCTGGCAGACCACGCTTCAGAAGTCTCCGACGAGGTCTCTTTGTCATCGTACGAAGAGCTTGTGCGGTCATGCAATGTGGAAGCCAGAACGCTACAACCAATACCTGCATTCGGCAGCCTCGAATACGATCTGGACCGAGCAGCGGATCGTCTAATATGTATAACCACTCTGATACGGAATTTTTCTTTCTATGAGCCGAATTTCGCGACTCTCGGACAGCAAGATGTTGTGCAGCTTGTCACCCGAGTCATACAACACATCGGCACAAAGGACATGCCACTACGCACATCGCGAAACACACTCGACTTCATGAAGGACATCATTATATACTTCAGCAATCTGTCTTCGTCGCTGCATCTACCGAGCAGACAAGATGCACTATGTGTTCTACATTTCCTGCTGACATTTGCGCCTGCTCCACCACCCATATCGCCCAACAGCGATAGGATTGCCTTCGCATCTTACTCACCGAGCATACATAAGTACCTTCCACCGGCGGTCGACAGCATAGCTAAGCTCTTGGCGAGAGACGAGCCGAACCGAATGTACTTCAAAGCTATCTTTGTAGCAGATGGGCGTGCGTCAATACCATACGAACTGCTCACTCGCACATTTGGTCTTGTGGTTGCGCCTCTACCACACGGCTCAACACATCTACGTGCACAGATCGAGGCTCGAAAACCCTTCCTGCTCCAAGGTATGCTAGCCGCCGAGATACTGGCAAGTCTTGCACCGGGATCTGAGAATAACCTCGCACGATCATGGCTGCAATCCGAAGACTGTTTTGCAGGCAACATGCTGAAGATGGCAAGTATGCTCAGCTCACAGTCCTCTTCGACAAGCAATTCTAGGCAGCAGCAGAACAACAGAAACATGTCCTCCCAACGCGGACATGATGACGACCCTCTCGCACACGGATCAATTGTCAACAGAGCTATGGCCGTATTGAGAATACTGGTCAACAAAAGCCGCATGGTCGACACCGACGGCAACACCAATTCTGCAGGTGTGCCAAGTATCGTGGTCATGAAGAAAGAGACGGTGCTTGGCGCTATGATTCAGAAAGACGTAGACGCGAACATGCTGAGGCTGTTCTGTCAATATGCTGATCTGGAAGATTGATCCGGGTCGGCAGTGCCCGACAGCTCAAGCTTCTGCAGAAGAGTAGTAGAGTTTTGAGCCTGTTCATATTGAGTTGGGCCATCTAGCAAGCAACTATATCTCAAGCCTAGTTCGCGCCCGAGCAGATCCGAGCAAGTAAGCAATGCATTATTACTGTATCATTCACACCTAAGCGAGTATGTACACTTGAATAAGAAAGAATTGTATAAGTGCTACGATCTCCCACGTTCTGCCAGAATCCAATGCTGCCTGCTCCCGTAGATCTGGTCTTGATGATGTGGTGGACGGACGACCTATTTCCCTCGTCCTCGTGACCACCGACTGCATATGATAACACAACCCCCGGTCCTTGAACGATAGACTGCCTGCCTGCCACTCGATCCGCCTTCTTTTCCTGCAAACTCGTGGATGTATGTGTGTGTGTATGTATACTTCGGAATGGATTCATGTCGTTGACTTGAGTAACAGCGGGGACGTTCAACGGGATCAATCCTCTTCTCTGGCTTCGGTGTTGATGACAATCGAAAGTGCCAGGGATGGAGCCGAGTTTACCGCGAAGGTTCAGGCTGAGCTTGCTGTTTGTCACGCGGCGGTTGTCTTACTCGTCAGGTTAGGCTAGGCTCGTTGTAGAGGCTTGGTTTCGGGCGGTCAGATGGGATACAGTGGTGGTGAAGGTGAAGGTGAAGGTGAAGGGTGTGCACCCAACAGTTCAATTGATTGATCGATTGATTGATTGCTCGAAGGGCAAAATGTTTGTTTAACTTGGATATTGTTCTTTGTTCTTCACTTTTACTGTGCGGTGCTGGCCACTGTGGCACCTGGACGCCGACGCTATGCTATGTAGAAGTCAAGCCAAGTCAAGTCAAGCCAGCTCGAGTGGTCTCTGTTGCCAATCAACCATCCATAGGACCATAGATAGTATACTGTACTCGGACGAGCGGCTCAATCAATCATCTCATCTCTATTCGTCGAACTCGTTTCGTTGCAACTAACTCTGAGATATCACTCAAACGGGACAGGGTATCGCGTGATTCAGAAGAGGAATATCCTTTCCATCCATCCATCCATCCGCCCCAAACATCAATCTATACTGTTCAATTCTATTTCGCAACAGCCGCACTCAGAACTTGCGTCCTGAAGAATGCGCCTTTCGTCCTCTCGATGACGGTCTGGTAGACGCTTTGCGAAGGGTGGTTCATGACGACGGTGCCGGCCTTGAAGTCGATTTTGGCGTCGACCTTTGTTTCTCTGATGAGGTCGACGATCCACTTCTCGCCTTCGGAGTCGCTCAGGCCGAGGCGATTCGAGAGGTCCCTGCGATATATGTTAGCGGTGGTCGACGAGACGAGATGGGAGGGGATGGCTGTGGTGGACTTGGACTTACTTCATGTCAATTCTTTGATTGATCTTGCAATATGACTCGGAGATGAGATGGCGTGCTGCCTCGACGAAGCTGTCGGTGGAGCTGCCGAGGAAGAAGTCGCCCTGCAGAACGTTCTCTGCCTCTACCAGCTTCTTTTGAGCGCCCTCGAAGTCGAAGTCGATGTAGAGGGCCTTGACGAATTCTGTGACTGGATCTTGGTATTCGTAGACTTCTTGCTTCACCACTCGAGACAGATCCTTAAGCTGCTTCTGGTAGTTGTGGGAGTTGTTCATGCGGTTGCGGTTGGTGATGACGGCAGCGGCGACGTATCGCAGGATCCAGGGGCAGACGGTCTGGATGGTGGACATGAAGGCGGGAGAGAAGTACATGTCGGTCAGTTTGTCCTTTGCAGGCTCGTGGTTGAAGAAGGGGAACAGGGAGTAGTGAAGCAGCGATTCTCTTGCGGTCAATTGGGCTCGCGGGTTGTTGAATAGTCGGGTCTCGATGTGCTCCTTGACCTTGTCGACCTCTTCCATTGCACTCTCCCATTCCTCAGATAGAATTTCGCAGACCAGCTTGCCCCACGTGGCTTTGACCACCTTGTCGTTGTCTGTTGACAGGACTCTGAACCTGTATAGGATGTCTGCAGCCTCTGGGTACTGGCCACACTGGTATTTGAACCTGCCGTAGTCGTAGAGATCATCCACCATCTGCTGGGTCACGGCATGCTGTTCCTCGAGGAACTTCAAGTTTGCGACTTTGTCGCTTCTCAACTGAGAGGTGACAGCCTCGTCGCTCAGGACGTTGGTCAAGTGAGCGGTGTCGTCCTCGTACTTGGCCATGCGGTTAATAACGTCTTGCTTCTTCTTTTCGAATTCCGCTGGCGCAGTTTGGGAGTTGTGAACGTCCTTGTAGAGCTGGCTGACATAATCGACCATATTCGTGTTTTTGAGCAAGCTGAATGTGGCCAGTCTGAGATCATCTTGTCGCTCCTGAGGGATGTTCTCTTTTCGCGATTCGTGATCAAGGAGGGGAAATATGAGATGTCTGTCGAGTCTCCTTATCACCTGGTCTAGGAAGAGGTATTCGCCGGTGGTGTCCTCTACCTGCTGAGCAGATGCGCCATTTGCGCCGTTCGACGTCGCCATGATGGACTGTGGTGGATGTAAACTTCTCTTTTGGGTAGGCTACCTGGATTTGTACACGGTGGAATTTCGTCTGGAGTATTCGGAGTTGGTACAGGTATGACTCGGCTGGAATGCTGAGGTTGACGACTTTCTCGCGTCTCAAGGATGGCCTACGTTTCTTTGCTTTGCCTAGACTGGTGGACGTTCAATGTGGTGCTGTCCCACTGGCTAGCCACCATGTGCCGCTGGCGGATTGTGTGACACTAGTGAAAAGTTCCTCCGAAGTGATGCCGCAAGCTAAGATGGTACAAGTCATGTGATCTGGCGCGACAGGAGTCTACCAGTATGCACCTGCTGTAGATCGTGCCTGTTATTACAGCTATCAGACATTCATCGAAAGTTCCGAACGAGCAGCACGCTTCACTCCTGCAACATGTCGTGTATACCAGTACCCTCGATAAACCTGCTTCGTACCTTTCTTCGACCAACAGCATTCAGCTGTACAACATGTCAAACACGATCGACCTCAACATTCATGCCTCGACACCAGTATGCCAAAGTCAACCGTCTCGACAAGTTGCACCGCGCTCAAAAGAAAGCTCTTAAACAGGAAAAGGAAGAATCACACCTTCGTGCCACCCTGCTCGTCGAAGAGATGAAGTCCTCTGCTGGTGCCATCAGTGCCGCCGCACTCCCCTTTCACATTGGCAGGACCAAATCAAAAAATCTGGCCGTCTATGAGACCACCAAGGCCGGAGGTTCAAAACATATCACCCAGATACGGAGGCTGGCTGGTGATCTGGAGGCTTTGCAGCAGCAGCTGAGAGATGCACTAAAGCTGCCCGACATTGTCGTCGACGGGAAAGGACGAAAGAAGGAGCCTGTTGCGATTAATCCGCTCACCCAGCAGATCATAATCAAGGGCTGGCGAGGTCCTGAGGTAAAGAAATGGGCCGAGACCCTGGGCTTCTAGACCAAGCAGCGCGGAAAACGCCGCACAACAACATAGCAAGAGGCACTGCAAACCGGCTTGCAAGTGGACTTGTGCGGCTCGAAAAGTAAGATCCAACTCTAGCAGGGACGGCTTTTTTGCCATGTTGGAAACGGTTCAGATGAAGGCTGAATGAGACCAGGCGTTATCAACCATCGTTGCCTGGCATTCCTGAGGGAACAGAAGGTCCTAGAGAGAGGTGCTTGCGAGCAGGCTGTGCCATTCTCACATCATGGTCTGCGTACATGTCCCGCTTCCTGAGTAACGATCTGCACCAAGTTACCACCGACTCGTGTTCAGACATCAGCTTCTCCAAGCCCACAGGGCTGAGCTTTGAGCACAACGAGGATAGTTTACGAAGCAGTAGGAGGCGTCCACCGGTTGCGTTCTATTACGCCCCGTAATATCTAACACCACGCTGAGCTACTCGAGCGCTAAGGAGGGAACAAGCAGTGGCTGTGTGCCAGGCAACCAGATCTGGTATTGGTGCTTAAATGTCTACAATCAATACTTTGCTTTGCTTGACCCAATAACAAGCCATATAAAATTGGAAGACAAGGAGAAATCGCGACGTACCAATTACAACAATTCCAACGCCGTTCCATGACGTCGCAGTCGCGGAGTCTATGCCAAGCCTTATGCAGCCAGGTAGCATACGGCCGTGCGCTCGTGGCCCCCAGGATCTCCTTGTGCCAGTGCGCGGCAACGTGGCTTGATCTTATACCCACAATCTTCTAGAATCGAACGACAGAAAAGCTGTAACCATGAATATACCGCTGTTTCTTGTTGCTGAAGGATCTAAACCCGTTTCTTAAGGTTCGGCGTCTTTCACCATCGGGAGGAAGTATCCCTATGTTGATGTTGCAACCATGCCCCATAGGATATACCTTGTAAAATGGAGATCTAACACCACATTTCCATGCCGCAAAATAGCCTCAGCATTGCGTTACCAAAAGCAGTCCATTCTGCGACACGATGTGCTGGGCACGCAACCATGATTGCTCCGTGCGGACTAGCGAGAAATCGGCTTTCTAGTGCAAAATTGACCGGCTGGACCGCCAACTAGGCATCTCGTCCGCACGCAACTTCACATCAGCACACGATCACTATGTTGTTCGTCATGTACAGATGCGTGTGCCGCCATGCTCCAGAGGCTGAGACCGTACCTTGCTCGTCTCAGGGTCCAAGGGCAGCGTCGCAATCGAAATTTGTGTCGCAAACACCGTGACTCCGCGAGCTCGATGATGGAATGGTGGCGCAAGGATGGACAACCATATAATGGGCAACAGCGTCTGCAGTGTGGTTTCTGTGTCGGTACTGTCTTAATCGCTGGAGGCCGCACAATTCATCCTAGATACGTTGATGACAGAACAACGACCACCCGCTCGGCACACGAACGAAGCAAACGCACACCGGAGACTCGGGCGCGCTCTCTCAGAGAGAGGCGTTCCCTCGCAACGGTATTCTAGCATGGCAGATTCCCGTGGAAGCAGTCAAGGCAGCCGTCAATTCATGTTCATCGACCGAGATGCAAACCGAGGTACCTCAGGCGAAGCAATCCGAGTCCACGTGATGCGCGAGTCCCATCGGGCCAGACGCCAGCTACGAGGCCTAATGCAGTCCAGTGAGGGCCACGGCCAGATGACAATATTCCCGTCAATCACTCCACCACTTACACGACAGCAAACGCGGAGCCAAGAAACAAGCGGAGACGACTCTGCAGAACACGCCTCAAGCACAGCAATAGAAGACATGCCACGCCCATTACATTCCGCACCATTGGACATAGCGGAGCTCAAACAACTAGCTCAACAACGCCTTTCCTCAATCCTTACCACGACCTCCGCCAGCGTCGTTACGGCAACACCTGCCTTCCAAATACTCCAAGACCTTCCCAAAAACATCGTCGACCTCTGCGACGGAGATAGCGCAGCCATCCATGCACTTCTAGCACTCATTCACTCTGTGCAGAAGTCAGTGAGCTTGTTGCAAGCAGCTCAATACGAGTCTTCTGCCCTGGAAGCTCTCAGGTCAAGGCTGGCGGAAGCTGCTTCCGCAGAGCACTCTGATGAGACAATCACTACCGTGCTGCTGCTTTCG